>OIDM01000014.1_pt1 | contig 107745 bp, 104 predicted proteins | sample 1581531 | NCBI WGS metagenome assembly OIDM01 (sample SAMEA3882549, study PRJEB24775) | human gut metagenome | biome: human-associated habitat; feature: intestine environment; material: feces | place: Netherlands | collected 2009/2010
TCTCATTCAACCCTGCACTCAAGGCTGAAGGAAAGAATCCATTCACACTTACATCAAAGGCCGGCGACGGATCTTACCAGGAGTTCCTTAACAACGAGGCACGTTATACTCGTCTTATCAAGCCATTCCCAGAGAGAGCAGAGAAACTCTTTGCTAAGTCTGAGGAGACAGCTAAGGCACGTTATACACACCTTGAGAAACTCGTTAAATTATACGGAGAGGACTAATTCATTAGTCACGGTATATATTTTATCCCACAGGGCAAATGCCCTGTGGGATTTTTGCTTTTTCTTCTGTGATTACACTATATTTCGTGGTTTTTTTATTTACAAATACAATATGTAATGGTACAATATATATGTTAATGGTATTTAATTGAACCATCGGAGGAATACGAATGTCAGGCATATTTGATAGACGTGCAAAAAGATTTATATCGACAGAACAAGCGGAGCGGGCAGTACCTTCAAGAACAGTAATGGCATCCCGTGTAGCAAGAGATGATGTTAACCGTAGTGAAAGGGTGCAGAAAAAAGAGGATAATATACAAATGGATAAAGATGATTTTTTGTTAACACAAATTGATGAGTTTCGTGAAAAGGCAAAACGTCTTCAGGAGATGCTCAATACGAAAGAATCAAAAGCAGAGGAGCTTTCAACCATAGTTGAGGAGAGGGAAGCTAAGGCAGAGGAGCTGCAGCAGATACTTGACGAGAGACAGGAAAAAGCCGATGGAATCACTGCACAGGTTGCTAAGCAGATAGATGTGCTTATAGAAAGTGTTCATGAAAAGATGGCTGAGATAGAGCAATCTATGAATGCAGGCATGGACAGCTTAGGCCGTCAGGTAAGCTCAGATATGGATAATCTTGGACGCTCGGTAAATGCCAATATGGACAATCTTGGTAGTTCGATGTCCGGACAGATTGGAAATCTCGGACAGTCACTTGGCACTGAGATATCAGGCATCAGCCAGAATATAGGTCAGAGTCTTGATTTTGGTGACACATTAGAGCAGACAAGGCGTATCACAGAGGAGGGCACAGCAGCAGTTACATCAGCGGTAAATGAGGCGAATGCCCATATGCTTCAGTCGCTTAAAGAGCTTAATGATCAGCTTGTTTCGATAAAGGCGGAGTTGGCTGACAAGGTGCATACAGAGAATGTTAAGTGCTTCAGGAATATTCAGGATCTCTTTAAGGTAATGGGAGACAAGGTGGACACAGTGTCAGAGCTTGAGAAGCAGGTAGGAACAACAAAGACTTTTGCAGTCATCTCTACTGTGCTGGCTATTATCAATACATTTGGTTTTGTTGCAATCGCATTGTATATATTGGGGTTCTTTGGTTCGATTTTTTAATAAATATTATTGTAATAGGGTGGTGCAGTTCCCGGTTAGGGAGTTGCACCATATTTTGACATTTTATAAGGCAGACAGAGAGGAAGACTAAATGGCAAAAAAGATTGTAAGAGTTGTTGGACATAAAAATCCTGACACAGATTCTATCTGTGCAGCAATAGCGTATGCAAACCTTAAATCACATACAGACGATACAATGGAATACATACCAATGAGAGCAGGCAGCGTCAGTGCAGAGACAGCATTTGTGCTGGATTATTTTAAGGCCGATACGCCTGCCCTTTTAAAGGATGTTGGCACACAGATAAAGGATATACATATCAGAAGGACTGAGGGTGTCAGCAGTAATCTATCCATGAAAAAGGCATGGGAGATGATGAAGATACTCAACGTAGTCACTCTTCCGGTTGTCAATAAGAAGGACAAGCTTGAAGGGCTTATTGTGACAGGTGATATAGCAAAGTCATATATGGATGTGTATGACAATTCTATCCTGGCAAAAGCGAGGACTCAGTACAGAAATATTATAGAGACGCTGGATGGCAAGATAGTTGCAGGCAATGAGCATGGCTATTTTGTGAAAGGAAAAGTTATAGTTGGAGCAGGTACACCTGATACCATAAAGGGCAATGTGGCTGAGGATGATCTGGTCATCATATCAGACCGTGAAGAGTCACAGCTTATATGTATTGAGGCAAACTGCAGCTGTATCATTGTGACAAGCGGTTTCGATATATCGAAGGATGTCATAAATGCTGCAAACGCTAAGGATGTGGTAGTGATAAGTACACCATATGACACGTTTACCACATCACGTCTGATAAACCAGAGTATGCCGATAAAATCATTTATGACAAGGGAAAATCTTATTCATTTTGATTTGGATGATTATGTGGATGATGTGCGTGATACTGTTTCAAAAATCCGACACAGGGATTTCCCAATACTTGACGAAAACCAAAATTATGTGGGTATGTTTTCGCGCAGAAATTTAATGAATGCAAGGAAAAAACAGGTGATACTTGTGGATCATAATGAGACCTCACAGGCAGTGGCCAACATTGATGAGGCTGAGATTCTTGAGATAATTGATCATCATCGAATTGGTTCTCTTGAGACAATAGGGCCTGTGTATTTCAGAAATCAGCCGCTTGGATGTACCGGAACCATCATCTATCAGATGTATATGGAAAAGGGTGTGGAGGTTACTCCTCAGATGGCGGGGCTTATGTGCGCTGCAATACTCTCTGACACACTAGTGTTCCGCTCGCCTACATGTACCCAGGTTGACAAATCTACAGCACTTATCCTGGCGGAGATTGCGCAGATAGATGTAGAAGAGTTTGCCCAGAAAATGTTCGAGGCAGGCAGTAACTTTGCTAACAAGACAGAAGAGGAAATATTAAATCAGGATTTTAAAATCTTTCATTCAGGGGATTATACATTTGGAGTATCACAGATTTCTGCTCTTTCGAGAACAGAGCTCGATAAGGTACAGGCAAGAGTGGTGCCTCTGCTTGACAAGATGCAGGTGGAAAAACAGCTTGATATGCTCTTTGTTATGCTCACGGATATACTTAATGAGTCTACATATCTCATCTACAGTGGTGCAGAGGCAGCATCAATAGCAGCTTCAGCATACAATCTGCCACAGAGTAAGGATGGAATTATGCTTAAGGGAGTAGTGTCGCGTAAGAAGCAGCTCATACCTGAGCTTATAAATGTGATTAATGAGAGATAGCAGCATTAAAAATAATTAAAAGCTTCCTGTGATATATCGTGAAGCTTTTATGTATTTGTAGGGGTAGAATGGAATTGCTTGCGGTATGCACGGATAAATGAGGAATAGCTTCCGAATCCACAGGCATCGCAGGCGGCAGACACACTGCTTCCGTCGCGAATCATATCGCGGGCGAGCAGCAGACGCTTTGTTGTGATATATGAACCTATGGTGCAGCCGGTTTCTTCCTTGAAGGTGTGCATCAGGTGATACCTGCTCATATAGAATTTATCTGCCAGTTCATCAATACTTATACGGTTTGTTAAATTCTTATTTAAGAAATCCAAAATCTCTACAATTTTTTTGTTTGAGGAAAATGTGTTAATATATTCGATACCGCCATGCAGGGTGATACGATTGAGCTGTATCAGAAACTCTAAAAACAGGAGCTTCTGGTACAGCTCATTTGCGTATTCATTGGTTTCTCTAAGTGTAGAGTCCAGTCCCTTGATTGTATCAGCCAGACGGCTGCCCTTGGTCGCAGCGAGTCTTAGTACATGTGACTGGTTAGCATAGGCCTGCTTGAAACAGCATGCCAGATCATAGCCTTTGCTCACATAATCGTCAATAAGCTGCTGTGACACATATATAATGATTCTTTCATAAATTGAATCGTCATTTAATATTGGCTTATGAACCTCGCCGGCATTGACAAGTACAATATCATGTTCTTTGAGCTCATAGCTGCGGCCCTCAATGCAGTAGGATACATTGCCGTGCAGATGAATCAGAATTTTGTGGAAATCATGGTAATGGAAATCTATATTTAGCTTGTGTTCATCTCTTAGATGAAATATTTTAAAAGGCTCCGTCAGGTAGCCTGCTTTTGTATAAGTTGAATCCATGATATGCTCCTTTGATAATAAGATGTTACTATAAGCATAATCTATAACAGCACAAAACGCAACATAAAACGCACAAAATGCTATAGAAAAACAAGAAAGTGCGCTGTATAATATAGTTACCAATATAAAACCAATAACGAGGTGATCACTATGAAATTTACAAAAATGCACGGCTGTGGAAATGATTATGTATATGTAAATCTTTTTGAGGAGAAGTTGGATGACCCGGCAAGGGTGTCAATATATGTCAGTGACAGGCATTTTGGAATAGGCTCAGACGGACTAATCACAATAGGTCCGTCTGATAAGGCAGATTTTAGAATGAGGATATATAATGCAGACGGTTCGGAAGCCGAGATGTGCGGAAACGGCATACGCTGCGTGGCGAAATACGTGTATGACCACAAACTTACTGACAAGACTGAAATATCGGTTGAGACAGGAGCAGGCATCAAGTATCTTACACTATATGTTGAGGAAAATAAGGTATCACAGGTGCGCGTGGATATGGGTGAGCCTATTCTGACGCCTGGGGACATTCCGGTTGTGAAAGCAGACGGAAGTGCTTATGGTGATGACTACAGGGTGATAGATGAACCGATTTCAGCAGGCAATAGAGAGTGGCACATGACCTGTGTTTCAATGGGAAATCCTCATGCGGTAGTGTTTGTCGATGATGTGGCAGGTTTTGAGCTTGAGAAATACGGTCCGCTTTTTGAGAATCATAAGATGTTTCCAAAGCGCACCAACACGGAGTTTGTAGAGATACTTTCAAGGAATGAGGCGAAAATGAGAGTATGGGAGAGGGGCAGCGCTGAGACCTGGGCCTGCGGTACAGGAACCTGTGCGACCGTCATGGCATGTATACTCAACAAAAAGACTGACAACAAGGTGCTTGTGCATCTAAGAGGCGGAGATCTGACTATCGAGTATATACCAAAGACCAATCATGTGTTTATGACTGGACCTGCTACTGAGGTCTTCTCAGGAGAAATTGATATCATATAAATCACAAGTATTGTGCGGTTTGGCGAATGTCTGTGGTTAAATAGTTACAAATCTTTAAGAAACAAAATTAACAGAAAATATATATCAAAAATATAATAAAATATGGGAGAAAATAAAATGAAGCTTGAAAAATTACTTGAAAGAATGGATTATAAAGTATTAGCAGGAAGCACAGATATAGAGATTTCCACACTCGTGTATGACTCGCGCAAGGTGGAGAAGGCATCGGTATTTGTGTGCATATCGGGAGCTGTGTCAGATGCGCATGATTTCATCCCTGATGTGGTAAAGAAAGGTGCAGCGGCAGTGGTTGTCGAAAAAGATGTGACTCCTATCGAAGGGGTGACATATATTAAGGTAGATGATACAAGGCTTGCACTTGCGTGTATGTCAGCAGCTTATTTTGATTATCCGGCCGAGAAAATAAAGACTATCGGTATTACAGGTACAAAGGGTAAGACCACTACCACATATATGGTAAAGTCAATTCTTGAGTCAGCCGGCATAAAGACAGGACTTATCGGTACAATAGAGTCTATATGTGGTGACAAGAGAATTCCGTCAGCAAATACCACACCTGAGTCATACAGAGTTCAGGAGCTGTTTAAGGAGATGGTGGATGAAGGCCTTGATGCAGTTGTTATGGAAGTGTCATCACAGGCTCTCATGCTTCACAGAGTATCTGGCTTTACCTTTGATATTGGTGTATTTACAAATCTTGAGCCTGACCACATCGGAGAGCATGAGCACAAGGATTTTGCAGACTACATGCATTGCAAGAGCCTTTTATTCAGACAGTGCAGGCTTGGTATCTTTAACGGAGATGATGAGCACTTAGAGGGTGTTATGAAGGGACATACATGCCAGGTGGAGACTTACGGCTACAAGTCCACAAATAACCTGGTAGCAGAAAATGTTGAGCTTAAAAAGGAGCATGGAGCACTCGGCATTAAATACCATGTATCGGGGCTTCTGGATTTTGATGTGGAGGTCAATGTGCCGGGCAAATTCTCAGTATACAATTCACTAACGGCCATTGCTATCTGCCATCATTTCAATGTGGATAAAAAGGCAATCGGAGAGGCTCTTCATCATGTGAGTGTAAAGGGCAGAATAGAGATTGTTCCTGTTACAAAGAGATATACCCTTATGATTGATTATGCACACAATGCCATGGCACTTGAAAGCCTTCTCACCACTCTTAAGGAGTATGAGCCGGGCAGACTTGTATGCCTGTTTGGCTGTGGCGGAAACAGGGCAAAGTCACGCCGTTATGAGATGGGAGAGGTGTCATCGAGACTTGCAGACCTTACTGTTGTCACATCCGATAATCCAAGAGATGAGGAGCCTATGGACATAATCAATGATATTTTACAGGGTGTACACAAGGCAGATGGAGAGTATGTGACAATTCCTGACCGTAAGGAGGCTATCAGATACTGCATGGAGAATGCCAAGGACGGTGATATCATAGTGCTTGCAGGAAAGGGCCATGAGGATTATCAGGAGATAAAGGGTGTAAAGCATCACATGGATGAGAGAGAATTAATTGCTGATATAATAAAAGAAAATCCTGACATCAGACTTTAATATTTTAGTATAGGTTAAATAGTTTAGTATAAAATAGTTCAGTAAAATAGTGTATTTGGGAGGTATATATGTCTCTGTTTAAGGGCGCCGGAGTAGCGCTAATTACTCCTTTCAATGAGGATAACAGTGTAAACTATGAAATGCTTAGGACACTGGTGAAAAGACAGATAGACGGTGGCACTGATGCAATTATCGTGTGTGGCACGACAGGTGAGCCTGCCACGATGACAGAGGAAGAAAAGCTTTCGGTAATAAAATGTGTGGTAGACGAGACAGCCGGACAGATTCCTGTAATAGCGGGAACAGGTGCCAACTGCACACAAAATGTGATAGATTTCTCACAGAAAGTTGAAAAGCTTGGTGTAGACGGTCTGCTTGTTGTCACACCTTACTACAATAAAGCCACACAGAATGGTCTTTATGCGCACTATGCAGCGATAGCAGGGGCGGTTGGGCTTCCAATCATTATGTACAACGTACCGTCGCGTACAGGCTGCAATATACTTCCGCAGACTGCGGCAAGGCTTGGCAGGAATTTTGAAAATATAGTAGGAATCAAGGAAGCAAGTGGCAATATATCGCAGGTTGCAAAGCTAAAGAAGCTGGCAGGAGATGACCTCGATATTTATTCGGGAAATGATGACCAGGTCATCCCAATACTCTCACTCGGTGGAATCGGTGTGATATCAGTACTGTCTAATGTAATGCCCGCTGCAGTGCACGATATGGTAATGGAATACCTGAATGGAAATATTAAATCAGCACTTGATATCCAGCTTAAATACCTGGATTTAATAGAGGCGCTGTTTTGTGAGGTGAATCCGATTCCTGTAAAGGCAGCTATGAAGCTTTTGGGATATGATGTGGGAGGGCTTCGTCTGCCGCTCACGGAGCTTGAGGAGGCAAACCGTGCAAGGCTTAAAGAAAGCATGGAAAACCTAAAGGAAAATTAGTGGATATAAAAGGATATTAAAGAAAAATTAAAGGATAAATTAACATATGGGAAAACAAAACTGGAAGCCGGGCAATATGCTAAACCCGGTGCCGGCTGTGATGGTGAGTGTCACTGACAAGGCCGGAAATAACAATATAATAACAGTGGCATGGGCGGGAACGGTGTGCACTAATCCGCCTATGCTTTCGATATCTGTAAGGCCGGAGCGCTTTTCTTATAACATGATTAAAGAAACCGGAGAGTTTGTGGTAAATCTGACCACCGAGAAGCTGCTTAGAGCTTGCGACTACTGCGGAGTGAAAAGCGGCAGGGATGTGGACAAATTTAAAGAACTGCATCTGACACCGCTTGCGATGCAGCATGTGTCAGCAGTCGGAATATCAGAAAGCCCGGTAAATATTGAGTGCAGGGTAAGAAAAAGCGAGGAGCTCGGCAGCCATACAATGTTTATAGCAGACGTCGTCGGCGTGACAGTGGATGATAAATACATGGACGGAACCGGGAAATTTCATATCAATGATACCGGCCTTGTGATGTATTCGCACGGAGAGTATTTTGGCTTTGGAGATAAGCTCGGAAGCTTCGGCTACTCTGTAAGAAAAACTAAAAAATAATCTATCGAAGCAGCATATCCATGAGGTATGCGTATACATCCTCGTTCTGATTCTTCCAGTTGCTGCAGATGGCCTCGGCCTGCTCCTTTGTGCCGACTGAGAGAGTCAGGTCGATGATGGTGGTGCTCTCTGAGCGCACCTGACAACGTACTGCATATTTGCGGTCAGTTGTCCTGTAATAGTCGGCAAGAATGGAGTTTTCCTGCCTGAACTCGAGCTTGTTGTCCGTAAAGAAGCTCTTTACATCGGACTCAATACCGTCGGTAATCTTGTCTTTGAAGAAACCGAGAGTCTCTTTTCCGGCAGCAGTCAGAGTGTACTGTGTATTGGAATGAGTAGACTCGAAATTAATTAAATCAGCATTTACTAAATCACCGATGACCTCCTGTACACGGAAGTAGTCGGTGTATTCTTTTTCCAAAAAGAAATTGGAAATCTGTGTGTTTGACAGCGGAAAGCCCGCTTTGTCGAGCATGTATAAAATTGTCAGCTTATATATGGTAAATGGCTCAGCCATGATTTTCTCCTTTAAAACAAGTTTAATCGTCCCTGATATGTGTCTCGCACTTCAAATCTTTTATTGATTGTGTTCAGAACCCGTTTTTTATCTGTGCTCCAAAGAGGTGCAACAAGTAAAGAACGTGGTCCATCACCGGTCATGCGGTGGATAACCATATCCTTTGGAAGTCTTTCTATACAGTCTACCACAAAATCGCAGTAATCATCCAGCGTAAAAAGCTCAAATGGCTGTTTAATATACATATCAGCCAGTGGTGTGCCCTTTAGTACATGCAGCAGCTGAAGCTTAACTCCGAAAATACCGCTTTTAGCAACAAAATCAACTGATTCAAGCATCATTCCCCGTGTCTCATGAGGAAGCCCGAGTATGAGATGTGCAATAACCTTTATGCCACGTCGTCTAAGCTCATCCGTTACAATGATGAAATTCTCAACACATGTATGTGTATTCATGGCATCAAGAGTAGACCGGTGAATGGTCTGAAGGCCCAGCTCAACCCAGACGGGCTTTATTTTGTTTAATTCTGAGAGCAGATCATAAATTTCAGCAGAAAAACAGTCAGTTCTTGTGCCGATGGACAGCACAGCGACAGATGGATCTTCTATAGCCTCATAAAATATGCGCCGCAGATAATCTATCGGCGCATATGTGTTGGTAAAAGCCTGAAAATATGCGATAAAGTGCTCACAGCTGCTCTTTGAAGCAACCTTTTCCTTAGCGGCAGACAGCTGCTCCTTTATGGAAAGGCTGCGGTCCGCCGCAAAATCACCGGAGCCACCGGCGCTGCAGTACAGGCATCCAAGCGATGAGAGTGTGCCATCACGGTTTGGACAGGTCATGCCTCCATCTAAAGAGAGCTTGTAGAGCTTTTCACCGAATGTATCGCGGCAGTATCTGTTGAGTGAATAGTATCTCATATTAAATATGTGACTTTACAGCTTCGCTGACAACAGCGGCAACACGCGGGTCAAATGCCTCAGGCATAATAAAATCATCATTTAATTCTTCGTCAGAAACAAGACCGGCCAGTGCTTCTGCGGCAGCAAGTTTCATTTCCTCAGTGATCTGTGTAGCGCGTCCTTCTAAGGCACCCTTGAAGATTCCGGGGAATGCAACCACGTTGTTTATCTGGTTAGGGAAATCACTTCTTCCGGTACCGACCACTCTGGCACCTGCAGCCTTTGCCACATCAGGCATAATCTCAGGAACAGGATTTGCCATGGCAAAAAGGATAGAGTCCTTGTTCATAGAAGAAACCATCTCGGCTGTGACGATATTTGGAGCGGAAACACCTACGAATATGTCAGCACCCTTTAAAGCATCTGCGAGAGTACCCTTTGCATTTTCAAGGTTTGTAACCTCTGTCATTTTCTGCTGCATCCAGTTGAGGTTTGGATAGTCCTTTCCTATGATGCCTAGACGGTCACACATGGTCACATGTGTAAAGCCGTATGTCAGAAGAAGTTTAGTGATGGCAACACCTGCTGAGCCTGCACCGTTTACAACAACCTTGCAGTCCTCTTTCTTTTTGCCGGTCAGGCGCAGAGAGTTGATGATACCGGCGAGTACAACGATTGCAGTTCCGTGCTGGTCATCGTGGAATACAGGAATATCGAGCATCTCTTTAAGTCTCTCCTCAATCTCAAAGCAGCGCGGAGCAGAAATATCTTCTAAGTTTATTCCGCCAAAGCCCGGTGCGATATTTTTGACTGCAGCAATAATCTCCTCAGTGTCCTGAGTGTCGAGACAGATAGGAACAGCGTTTACGTTTCCAAACTCCTTGAAAAGTACGCATTTGCCTTCCATGACAGGCATGGCAGCGTAAGGACCGATGTTTCCAAGACCAAGCACAGCACTTCCGTCTGACACTACGGCAACGGTATTTGCCTTCCAGGTGTATTTGTATGCAGCCTCCTTATCCTCGGCTATGACCTTACATGGCTCAGCAACACCTGGGGTGTATGCAATTGCAAGGTCCTCTCTCGAATTAACCTTTGATTTGGCGATGGTTTCGAGTTTTCCGTTCCACTCTTCGTGGCATTTCAGTGCCTTTTCTTTATTATCCATGGTAATTCTCCCTCTAAAAATTCTTTTGAATAATCATAACATTGCAGGTGATTTAAATCAAGTAACTATGCAGATAACCGATTATATAAAAAACATGATAAAAAAGTTAAATTATAAAATTAAATGCGTAGAGAAGTAAAAATCTCTGCGCATTTATTTTTTTGCAAAAAGATAAAGTACAAAAAATCAAGAAGAAAGGAGGTTTACTTTTCTTGAGTACCCGACAAAAAGGTAAGCATTTAACCTTTGCAGATCGCAAATATATTGAAAAAATGTACAAATTGAAGCCCAAGGGAGAAATTTGCGAACATCTTACATTAAATTATCACACGCTTGAAAGAGAGCTTATGCGTTGTGAAGGAGAGTACAACGCAAAAGAAGCTCAAGAGGATGCGGATATTAAGATTTTAAGGCGCAACTTAAAAAGGAAAGAACTATCGGAAAACAAGAAAAATCCAATTAAAGAAAGTGAATTGTCAAAAAAGAGAGTAGAAATTTGTTTGGGCTTGAAATCAAATATCACGCCAGAGGAAATCGTAAAAGTGACAGGGATGAGTTTTCAAGTTGTGAATCAATATTATAAAAGTCTGCAAAAGAAAGAATAGTTTCAAAAGGACAGGAGGGAGATAACATGAAACGAAAAATGAAAAGCTGGATCAGCTTGTTACTCTGTCTGATGATGGTCTTGCAATCCGTAACAGCAGTTGCAGCAGAACCGGAAGAGGATTTGCAGCAGCCTTTAACAAAGACAGAGCTTACGTTAATGGTGAAAGATACTGAGCATGGAACGGTCACTGTGATTGAAAAAGTGAAGCAGGCAGATGAGCGGTACTATTTTCAGCCAGAGGAAGAAGTGAAAGTTCAGATTACACCAGAAAAAGGATATGAACTTGCAAAGCTGGTGATGAAAGGACTGGATACACAGAAGGAATTGTTGCCGGAAACCAAGGATGGCTACTATCTTTGGAAAGCGGAAGAAAATATGGAACTGGAAGCAACCTTTGTTGAAATGCCGAAAGAGCCGGAAGCTTCACCAGAGGAACCGGAAGTAAAACCAGAAGAACCGGAAGAAGAGCCGGAGACAGAAGCAACGCCGGAAGAACCAGAGGTCACACCGGAAAAGGTTACACCCACAGACGATCCGATGGGAGAGCTGCTTTCCATACAACCCAAGGACTTAGCAGGGCAGGGATTACGGATGGCAGCGAGAGCAAATACCATTACATATCTTGGTAAAGTCAGTTATGGTGGAACCGCAGTAGGACATTTCTTGGTAAATGGAAAGATTGCTTTTTGTATGGAACACCAGAAGGAAACACCGCCGACAGGGACATCCTTTTCAGAATCAATTTACAACAATGCGACCATACGAAAGGTACTTTATTATGGCTGGGGCGGAATCGAACCGTGGAGTGGCTTTGGTTCCGAAGCGCAGGGGATTGTTTGTACTTCATTGGTCCTTAGTTACTATTATTCGGGACCGGACAGCATTATCATACTGGGAGGTCCGACAGATAAAACCATCGGCGTATCTGCATTTATGAATTACATTCAGTCAAAGCCGGATGTGGGAAGTGCAGAATTAGCTTTATCGAAAACATATACAGAGAGTTTCTTAAGCACTGATAAAACCTATCAGAGAACCGATAGTATTAAATTAAGTTCAGATTCGAGAAACACGATTACCATTCCTCTACAAAAAGGTGTAACGCTGGTGAATGAAACCACTGGAGCAGTAGGAACTGGAAATGTAACCGTTAAAGGTGGCGATACCTTTTATCTGAAAGCCCCCCTTTCCCTAAACGGAACTTGGAAATCCGGAAAGCTGTATGGCAGCATGGGGAAATTCCAGAGTGTGTTAATGCTAACAAACACGTCTGGAATGCAGAACTTAGGACAGGGAAGATATGGAGGAACAGATCCAGATAAGTTTGTCGAACTTACCGTAAAGTGGGTACAGATGGGAGACATCAAGATCACTAAATTCCTAGAAGGAAAGGATGAGATTAAGGTTCCGGCAGCCGGAGCAGAGTTTACATTGATCCACAAGGAGACCGGTGAGAAGGTAGTGATTAAAGCTAATGCAGATGGAGTGGCTACCACAGAAGACCGAAAGAATTATCCAATTGGACGTCTGATCGGTGGTGTATGGACAGTAACAGAAACAAAAACACCAGCCGGATTTAAGCCGATCGATCCGTTTGAGGTAACCATCAGTGGACAGGGACAGGTTTTTTCTTTTATTGCAGAAGACAAGGAAATAAAAGCAGCATTACAAGTGGTGAAGGTAGACGAGTCTACCGGACAGATCATAAAGGCTTCCGGAGCAACCTTTAAGATCGTGGATGAAAAAGGAAAAGATGTAGAGTTCGTAGACTACAGCCCGCACAAGGTGACATTTACAGAGTTTACGACAGATGAAAACGGACAGTTTACGTTGCCGCAGGCATTGAAGCATGGAGATTATGAATTAGTGGAAGTGAAAGCACCCGAAGGATATCTCCTTTGTGATCCAATCCCATTTACTGTGGACGAATATGCAGATTTCGAAAAACCATTGATTGTAAAAGCAGAAGATAAAAATATCATGGGTAAGATCCAGTTGAGGAAAATCGATGTGGAAACACAGGAACCCGTTGCAGGCGCAGTCTATCAGATCTATGCCAAGGAAGATATTGTGACCGGGGACGGAACTGTACGTGCCAATGCTGGAGATCTGGTGGGAACCATGACAACGGATGCACAGGGGATCGCATTAAGTGAAGAACTGTTCCTCGGAACCTATCTGGTGAAAGAATATGATGCGCCGGATGGATATGAGCTTGATCCGACAGAATATGAAGTCACACTTGCTTATAAGGATCAAAATACGGAAATCGTGACAGAAGAGTTAGAAGTCACTGATCAGCCGACTACCGTAACGGTTATAAAGAAAGCGCTTGGAAAAGACGAAAATTTAAAAGGTGTGAAGTTCCAGATCTGGAATGAACAGATGGATTCTGAGATCGATGGTGGAATGGGTATGAAAGAAACCTATACCACGGATGAAGACGGAAAGATTACCGTGAAATATCTTGCACCGGGAACGTACTGTATGCAGGAAGTAGAAACCATTCCGGGCTATATTTTGGATGAAACCATTCGAAAGTTTGAAGTAGATGAAAATGGAGTGGTGATCGGAGGCGGTCAGATTACCGTTGAAAATGATTTTACAAAAGTTAAAATTTCCAAGCAGGATATTACCAACGGAAAAGAGCTTCCGGGTGCAGAACTGGAAGTTAGGAAAGAGGATGGAACCGTAGTAGAAGCATGGACAAGCACAGATAAGCCACATCTGATAGAAGCGCTTCCGGAGGGAGATTATGTGCTAAGAGAAACGATGGCTCCAAAAGGCTATCAAGTGGCGCAGGACATCCACTTTACGGTGAAGAGTACCGGAGAGGTTCAGCACGTGGTGATGAAAGACGAATTGAAAGAGGGAACCATCCGTACCAATTTACCGGATAATTTCCGTGACGGAAGCGGTACGAATGGCGGAATCAAAACAGGTGACCATGCACCTATGGGAATCTTACTTGCCGGAATGGGAATTGCATTTGCGGGAATCGTCAGCGTGATCTTTTGGAAGCGGAAGAAGGAGGCACTGGATGAAGAAGCATAGATGGATAAAAAAAGGCTTCTGCGGTTTATTGGTCGGCTTACTTTTCACGCAGACAGTAACGTTTGCTAAAGCAGAAGAACCCGAAGGAATAAAAAAGGGAGATCTGTTTATTCAAGAAAAGTTATTTTCGACCGATACGAAAGATGTTGGCTCGGATAAATTCGAAGGAAGCATTACGGTAGATGGGAAGCGATATCTCTTACAGGAAGTAAAACAGGAAGTGGTAGACCAGACACCTGTAAAGATTGAAACGCCGGTAGAGAAAACAATTGACTCTGAGCCAATGGATACGGAATATGAACCGGAGCAGACCATTGAAAAAGACGGAGTGACTTATACCTTAGAAAAGGTAGAGGAAAAGGAACAGCAGGAAGCTTCTAATCAGACCGTGACCGGATATACCGATTACGACAAAGCAGTGACTAGGGCTTCTGTTCCAGCCACCAAGCAAGTGACAGTGAAAGATAACCAGACCGGAGAAAATAAGACCGTGACCTGTACACTGACAGATGTGACGCCGCTTGCTGAAGGTGGATGGGAAGATACGCATATTGATATCACCTTTGAGTCTTATGATTCCAATGTGTTCCGCTGGAACGGTGTTACGGTTGGAAAAGATACAAGTACGCCGCTGGCGGGATATGAAAATAAGCTTTTGCAATCTGTAGGAGCAGATTCATCCAAGTATCGGGTATTACGGACTTACTGGACAGGGCAGCCTTATACCGATGGAAACGGTGTGCTTTGCAGGAATGCAAGAGCTGACGTTCAGAGGAAGGTTAGTTATTATCGTGCGAATTACAAAGGTGTGATCGAGCATCCGGAAAGAACCGTCTATACCGCAACTTATAAAGGTGTGAAGAAAATAGAAAGTGAAGATGAATATACTTACACGGTGAAAATGACTGCAACTTACAAGTTGGACAACTCCATTTTATCAGCTGCAGGGGTTGCAGCCATTATGGGAATTGCGCTGGTATTACTCTTAGTGGTATGGATTCTCTTTGTGTTGAGGAAGAAAAAGAAGGAAGATTCGTAGATGAGTAGTGGTGAGCTTATTGTATTGACATTAATAATTTTGATGATGCTTGGAACGTATTATATGTCAGATGATCTAAAAATTTTTGTACTTTACGGTCTATTATCTGGACATATAATGCAAGATCTGGCGGATGAATGGAGAAAAGAGCAAGATCTGGCGGACGAATAGAGAAAAGAATAACGGAGGATAAAACATGGATAAATTTGCGGAAAATATTTATAACCTGTGTGAAGCAGTGATTCCATATGCACCGGCAGTGGCGGTGGTGGCGTTGCTTTTAATCGGAGGAATGTTTGCGATCCCTTCTGATGAAAGCAGACAGAAAGCCAAGAAAGCTTTAGGTGGCGTAGCAATAGGAATGTTCTTCATCGTAGGTGCAGTGTACATAGGAAAATGGTATACATCAAAGCTCGTTTTTTAAGACAAGGAATAAGAGGGTGGAAGCGCTTTTGTGCTTCCACCGATTAAAGGAGAATGCAGGATGAACAGTTGGAGAAGTACAGACATTGAAGTCTATATTACAGGAGATAAAAAAGAAATTGGCTGGGTAAAACTGCCGGTTTCCAAGCAGGAATTAGGTCGAATATGCTTTGAAAGTACCGGAGAGATCAACGGAAAAGACTATACACTGGTTGACTACAACTGTCCATATTTTGAGATTTCCATTTACGATGATTTGGAAATCTTAAACAAAGTAGCTGATATTGTAGAACGTTTGAACCCGATAGAAAAGGAGCAGCTACTAAACTGGTGTGAAAAATATCAAGCAGGAATGACCGATCTGGTAGAGGTTGGAAATGCCGCATTACAGATCCGAGAGGGAAAACAGGAATACTTAGACGGTATTAACAGTGAAGAAGCGTTAGGGAAATACCTTTTGGAGCAGATCGGATTAAAAGAAGCATTTGAAAATGTAAAAAACAAGGTAAAAGAAAATCTTAAGCTGGATGCGCCTTATCTTGATTATGCAAAGATTGGAAGGGATTACGATATTAATAACGAATCGGGATATTTTATAAAATCTCCGACAGGCAGAAGAGCGCAAGGCTATGTGAATAAGAATGAAATAAATGAATTTGAATATAACCGAGAGGAATTTCTGCACTTGGATCTTGACCAAGTGATGGGTGAGAGAGTTCCTTTTCGGCAGAAGATAGATGAACTAGAAGAGCAGGCTATGAAACAATGTATGGAACATACTATGGAGCAACACCCTAAAAGAATACAAGGGCTGGAAAAGGAACGTTGAAAGGATGGGATGAACAAATGCTTACAAAAGAAAATTTGATAAAAGAGTATGAGTCTTTTTTTGAACATGAAAAACATACAATCAAGCTCATGTATCTTGATGTGGACAAAACAATGGAAGATATAGGGGTACGAATGGAAGAAGGAATGGAAAGACTACACAGTCTGAATGGCTTCCTATGTAAATGCGGCGTAAGATCTGAGATTGAGAAAAAGAGAGAGGAAACTCGGATTGTAGAAGAGTTTTCACCTATGGGACGGTATCATTTTTATCTCGATAAGGAAGTAAAAGCCATGACCAGTCGTGAGGATCTGGATGAAGTACGGGAACAGGCAATTCGGGAAGCTGCTAACTGTGAACCGGAAAATGCCTGGGAAATGCGGATGAAGCGGAAAGCAGAACAATCCTTAAATACACTGGGAGAAACGCAGGATGAAAAGATTGAGAAAGAACTGGAAGACGAGTGTATGAAAGCCTGCATGGTACGCACCGCACAAAGAAGCCCTAACAAGAGAGTGGAGTTAGGGCTGGAGCGTTAAGAGGATATGGCTATCGCCCTCCATCACGACCACGCTGCGCTAACACTCATGATGTCAGTTGATGAAATGGTAACGAAGTATTACTATTTTTCTTTTTATTGAAAGAGGTACGAATGCGGAAGAAGAAACTAGAGAAGAAAAGTGAAAAAGTGTTAAGGCTGAACCGATTTTTAGCGAGGAAAGATGTATTGGCAGGTATCTGTATTTTAGAAGATGTTTCGCTATTTTTCATCGTACAGTATCTTTTAAATATTTGTTTGAATCTGCCTTTATGGTTTGAGACACAGAATCCTAAAGTATGTTTCGGATTGAAAAATCTGTTTCCGGTTCCGGAACGGGTAGAGAGTTTTTGGGGCTTTTATCTGGTACTTGTAGGAGTCATGGTGGTATGGAATGCTATGACGATTTATCAGTATCGGACGTCTTATTCGGAGAAAAATTTTAATGTCAATCAGAAAGGTTCTGCACGTTGGACAACGAACGAAGAAATCAAAGAACAGTACCGAGGGATTCCGGATCGTGATGAAACATTCTCCGGAGCAGGAGGAACCATCATATCGAGGATCGGAAAAACCTTATACATTGATGATACTTTGACGAACAATCTGATTATTGGTATCACACGTTCCGGTAAAGGCGAGATGTTCGTTATCCCGTCCATTGATGTATATTCCAGAGCGGAAGAAAAAACCTCTATGGTAATTACAGATCCAAAGATGGAACTTTATAAGACATCAAAAAAGACCTTAGAAGAACGAGGGTATCTGGTATATCTTTTGAACTTGGATGATCCGTTACATTCTATGGGGTTTAACCCATTGGAACAGATTAAAGAGGAATATCTGAAAAAGAATTATGCAGAAGCGGAACTTCTGGCACAGGCATTTAGCTTCTCCATTTTCAATCCGGATTCCGCAACGAACCAAGATTCCTTCTGGCAGGAAACCGCAGCTTCGCTATTGACTGCATTAATCTTGGCTCACATTCAAGATTGTGTAAAAGAAGACGAGCTTACGAATGAAAGAAGATTCGAAGCATGGCAGAAAAAGCGTGCTGCCTATAAAAAGCTGACACCTAAGGAACAAGAAGAAGCGAAAGTAATGTGCGAGCGCAGAAAGCAGCTCGGAGATATTTTGTTAGATCCAAGAGTATCAGCGATTCCGTTAGAGGAAGAGTTCGTTTATACCAAAGAAAATGAAAAAAAGATTACCATGTATTCGATCATCAATACCTTTACAGAGCTGGCAAGACAGAAAGACGAGGAAAGACCGGATCTGTCGGCATTGGACAGTTATTTTGCGGAACGTCCAATGATGGATCGAGCGAAGATGAAGTATGCCGGTACGGAGCTTGCCGGAGATCGAACCAAAGGAAGTATCTATGCTTCTATGTTCGTAAAACTTGCAATCTTTACTTTTGAGAATATCGCAAAAATGACAGCAGAAAGCAGCTTAAAACTGGAAGAGGTTGGTTTTGGAGAAAAGCCGATTGCGGTATTTTTAGGGATTCCGGACTATGATAGTTCCCCTCACTTTTTGGCGACTGCTTTTATCCGTCAGCTTACGTTTGTACTAGAGAAAAAGGCTACCAGATATAAGATAGGTAAGTGTAAGCGCAAGGTACGTTTTATTTTGGACGAGTTCGGAAACCTTCCAGCAATTCAAGGCATGGACAAGTTTATTACCGTGTGTCTGGGAAGGAATATCGCTTATGACCTCTACATACAAGCTTACTCACAAGTAGAGCAGTTGTACGACAAAGCAATGGATACGATTGTCGGTAACTGTGGAAATCAGATCTACATACTAGCTAACGATGATCGGACTGCTGAGAAGTTTTCGAAGGATCTCGGTAATGAAACCATCATTGATATCCAGAGAAGCGGAGAGAGGTTATCTTCCTCTAAATCAGTGATGGAATCACCTACAGAAAAACCATTATTGAATATGAATGAATTAAAAGAATTGCGGGAGGGTGAATGCGTTGTAGAACGCGTGATGAAGCGTAAAGATTTGAAAGGACATAGAATCAGACCCACGCCGATTTTTAATTCAGAATCATCCGGGAAACGATTTCTGTATCGCTATGAATATCTGACCGATACGTTCCCCAATCCGGGAGAAATTGAGCTTACAGAAGTGAATACGGAAGATCGAAGCTGGATTGACCACAGGGAACGGGTATGGAATTTTAAGCGAAGTTTTGTGCAGATGCAAATGGAAAAAGCAAACGCAAATAAGGTGTTGAAGCTGAAAGAACTTTATAACATGGATACCATCCTGAGTCTTTTAGAAAAAGTGTTGACTACAGAAGAGTTGATGAAAGTAGATCCGGAGCTTCCGGTCATGAAATTATTGGATCTGATCCAGCAGGCGGATCTTAAGGATGTAGAAAAGGAGCGGATCATCAGCATGATTGAATTAAGTGCTGCATAGGAGAGGAAACATGAAAGAACAAGCAATAAGAAAGAAGAGAATATGGATCACTGGGCTGGTGCTTTTGGCACTCCTGCTTTTGGTGGCAACTTCTACAGTCATGGCAGTGGATACCGATGGGATCACAAAGGTGTTGAAAAAGAATCGGGATATCTTTCATACGAATACCATTGTGGGCGGCATGCTTCGGTTTATCGGATGGCAGCTCATTACTCTTTTAGTTTGGCTGGCTGAACATTGCGCTAAGCTGTTTGATGAAAGTTTTAAGTTTATTGATTTTACCAGATATGAACCAGTAGAAGAGTTCCTTGATTCATGGCAGCCTGTGGTGTATGCGCTGATCAGTCTTTCCATCTTATTCTTGGGCTTGATCTTGATTTTTTGGCAAGAAAAAAAGCCCAAGCTGATGATGAATATTTGCTTGGCTGTCTTGATCATTACGTCCAGTGGTTATCTGATCGATCAGTTGAATGGTTTTGTGACGGACGATATCCGTAGTGCCATCATGAATGATGGAGATACCACTACAGGCTCCAGTGGATTGATCTATGATATGGTGGGAGCTTCCGTTTATGATCTGATCTACATTGATGATAAGCTGGATGGCGGCTTGATGAAAATGACCAAGCAAAATCGGAAACTGTATGATGATTTTACTAAAGAAGACTTAGAACTTTTATCTATCAATGAAGTACTGAAACCGGATGATGTGAAAGCGGAATCAAAAGATCTGGTATCGAACCGGATCTATTATAGAAAAGACGATCTGCAATTAAAAGAAATATACAATGGTGTCGCATGGACAGATCTTCTGAACGAATATTATTACCGCTATGATGTGGAATGGTATACGGTGATCGTTGGTCTTGTTTCTATGATAATCGTTTATGTATGTTTGGCATATAAGGTAGTCCGGATTCTCTATGAAGTTGTGGTGCAAAGACTTCTAGCAGCTTTATATTCAGCGAATTTAACCAGCAGTCAGAAGACCTTAAAAATCTTGGACAGTATTAAAGATAGCTACATTACATTAATTTTAGTCATGGTCTGCTTAAAGATTTATCTTCTGGCTTTTAAGATGGTCGGTGAGACTGGGTTTGGGGAATTTTCAAAAGTTATGGTGCTGCTGTTTGTTGCGTTTGCAGTAGTAGATGGTCCAAATATTATCCAAAAGCTGACTGGAGTAGATGCGGGGTTGAGCAGTGGTATGGGAAAAATGATTGCAGGGGTACAGGCTATGAGAATGGCTGCACATATGGCGAGTCGTGGAGTGGAAGCAGCGAGGGAATTGTTCCCTAGATATGATAAGAATGAACAAGTAGCCGGAGCGGTCAACGCTGCAGCTCAATCTGATCTGGAAGGAACTAAAGAAGCACAAGGAGAAGTACCACCGGAGGAAACTTCTAGTACAAATCAAGATATGCAACAGAAGTCAGCGGATGGAAGCGAAACAGATACACCACCAGACATGCAATCAGATGGCGAACAGGTTTCAGATATGCCGGAAGCAGCAGATATACCGGAATCCTCCGGATATGCCGAGGACGTTTCCCAAGATGCGTTTACAGCAGAAGCCGATGCAATGGAAGGATTCAACAGTGGTGCAATGGATGATCTGAACGGATTAGATCCGTTATCTGGAAACGAGGGAATCGGCAATGGAACGGAGCGCATGAATCGAATGGATCAAGAGCTTTCTTCCCAAAAAGAAAAGCGTTTCGATGCAGGGCTGCATTCGTCCAGATCGGTAGAACATCAAGGCAACCTTTTCCGCTCGGAGTGGAAAAGTGAGCTGGAGAAGCCAACAAGAACCAGTAATTCTAGGTCAGATTTGGAAGCAAGATGGTAGGTGAGAAGATATGCGTTATTTAGTTAGTAAGGAAATTAAGTCGGAAACAAAGGTAGGAAAGTCTATTTACCTGTTTGATTTCTTTTTCCTGATCGTGTACATGGCAGTTTCCTTTGTGTTGGTAAACTTAGTACACCCGTCCTTGCATTTACTGTTTTACCTTTTTTCATTCGTGATGGCGCTTTTGCTTACAAGCAAGAGCTACACCAACAAAAAAAGAAGGAATTATCAGAGTATTGCAATTATGTTGAGAAAAGATCAGACGGTCTATCGGTCGGTTGTTAATATGAGCCAGAGAACCAAGCTGCAGGAGGAAGAAGAATTGAAGAGGGCAGAAAAAACGAAAGGACAAGAAAAAGGGAAAAAGAAAAAACAGGAAAAACCGAAGGTAGATAAGGTTTTGCAGATTCGTGGATATGACAAGGAAACGCAATGTTACCTTATGAAAAACGGAGGCTTCATGGATCTCATTCAGATTAATTCAAAAGATTTAGTAAATTCTTCAGCAGATGAAGTAGAGTACGACTGCATGAAGTTTGCCAAAGAGTACAAGCTGGAAGAAGCAGATCTGAAATTGATCGTGCTGAATTTTCCGTGTGATACTAAGAGGCAACAGGCATACTATGAGAGAAAATTGGAACAGACCAAGAACACCGTTTATAAGAACTTTCTGCAGAAAAAACTTGATGAATTGGTCTGGCTTGGGAAGAACGATACGACCAGAGAATTTTACTTTATGCTCTTTGCTAAGTCGCAAGCTGACTTAGAGAAACAGATCACTACGTTAAAGACAGTCTTACATACAGGGCGAGACGGACTTTTGATTGAATTGACAGACGAAAAGAAACATCAGATTATTTATCGGTTAAATAATAAAGGCGATTCATTGATTGCATAGGAGAAATACAAATGTTTGGAAAAAAGAAAACAAAAGCGGAAAACATACAAGAAGAAACTTACGATCCATACCTATTGGAACAGATTCAGCCATCCGGTGGGATTACCTTTCAAGATACCAGATATGTAGAAACCGGGACCGGATATGAAACCTGTATTCATGTTTATGATTTTCCGCAGAAGCTGGATGATTTCTGGATGGCAAAAGTCTGTAATATCAATAACACGGTAGTTACGGTAGACATATCTACCGATAATGTCATGGAAGTACAGAAGAACATCAACCGGAGCATGAAGGAACAGCAATATCGTTACATGGAAGCGCAGAACTTCCAAGAAAAATACGATGCCAAGCAAAGATTCCAAGAAATGGAACGCCTTTACGAAGAGATATCCAGTCTTGGGGAAGTGATCAAGCTCTTACATATCCGTATCTTTGTGGCAGATCATTCTTATATGCGCTTAGAGGAAAAAGTGAAGAACATCTTAGCGAAGCTGGAAAGTAATGGATTTCGGGCAGCGATTTTCTTAAATGAGAGTAAGACAGAATGGGAATCTATGTACCGACCATACAAAGAACAACAGTCGGAAGATCTGTTCTTCATCTATGGACAGCCCTTGACATCTAATGCGCTTGCAGCCGGAAATCCGTTTCACTTTTCCAGCCTGCAAGATCCATGCGGTGATTTCTTGGGGAAAACACCATGTGGAGGGAATGTACTTTTTGACGAGTTCCACAAGTCTAAGACCAGACGTTTTTATAATTCTCTGGCAGTAGGTACTATGGGTTCGGGAAAATCTACGCTTCTGAAAAAGCGGTTTCTGACCAATGCGATCAAAGGGAATTATGTGAGGACGTTTGATATTTCCGGAGAATTTACCACGCTGACAAAGACATTAGGAGGTAAGGTTCTGAAACTGGATGGAACCAACGGAATTTTAAATCCGTTGGAAGTCTTAAAGGCAGAGGAAGGGGAAGAAATTTCCTTTACAAGACATATATCCAAGGTTTCTACCATTTACAAGTTTTTAACAGAGGGAAGTGCGGATACGGAAGAGATCATAGAGTTTGAAGAACTCTTACGAGAACTTTATAAGACGTTCGGCATGGAATTAGTTGGTGGAAAAGTGAAATCGCAAGTAACCGGACTTCCCGCAAACCGATATCCTACTTTTTCAGATTTGTTAGCATATATCGAAGGAAAAATGGAGGAGATCCAGAGAAAGTCAAAAGCCTATGAAGCAGTAGAACTGGATCTGGTGAAACACCGGATGGCGATTATGGATAAAATTCGAAGGGTGTTATCCAATATAACGAATACCTATGGCTCCTTATTTGACGGACATACGTCCATTGATAACATTCTGGATGAACAGATCGTAACATTCGATCTTTCTACCATTAAAGAAATGAAACCGTCCGTCTTTGATGCGCAGATCTTCAATATGATTTCTCTTTGCTGGGACAACTGTGTGACCAACGGAAAATTGATGATGGAGCGGTTGCGGAAAGCAAAAGGAGAAGAGGGCGCACTTGATCCAGAGCAAGTTACAAAGTTTTTAATGATCATTGATGAAAGCCATCGTTGGATCAATACCAAAAAGCGCCATGCGTTGGAGTCGATTAGTATTTATTTAAGAGAAGCCCGTAAGTTTTTTGGTGGCATTATGTTGGCGAGCCAGTCCATCCGAGATTATGTTCCGGAAGGATCTGGAGCAGAAGAAATCGATGATCTGAAGAAGATTTTTGAATTAACACAGTATAAATTTATCTTCCACCAAGAAGCAGATACTCTACCACTTTTGGACAAGGTATTTGAAAGCACTTTAACACAATCGCAGAGAAATAAGATTCCAAAGTTAGAAATTGGAGAAAACATTTTGTGTATTGCTTCTGACAGGAATTTGGAATTTAAGGTACATTTGACCAAAGAAGAAGACCGGATCTTTGAGGGTGGCGTATAAATGAAGAAGAAACTACTTGTATCAGTTATCCTAACAGTTGCTATTTTGCTTGGGCTTGTGTCTGTTGCGAACAGTGCGGTTATAGCAATTTTAAGTGTCGTGATGGAGGAAGAAGAGAAGAAACAGCAAAGTGGGTTGTTGGGCGGAAGCACAGAGGAACAGATCTGGTTTTACCTCTTAGGGAAAGGATTTTCCAAAGAAGTAGTTGCCGGAATTATGGGAAACATGTTTCAAGAATCTGGGCTAGATTCTACGAGTGTGACTGGTCGTGCAGCCGGGCTATGTATGTGGCAGGACTATCAGGCAAAAGCTGGACGTTTTGGAAATCTACTATCATTGGCAACATCCATAGGGAAAGATTGGACAGATCTGCAAGTACAACTGGATTTTTTGGTTATGGAGCTGGAAGGTGGGGAAGCCACTTGTCACCGACTGCTGATTTCCAAGTGCGGAAGCTATGAAAACTTTAAGAATATTTCTGATGTAGAAAAAGCTACCAGAGTGTTTGAAGAGTGTTTTGAACGAGCAGGAAAACCGAATTATCCAAGAAGAATACAGGCAGCAAAAGGGTATTACGAAAAATACAAGAATATGTCCACTCCAACGGTTCCCGGCGATACAGCAGGAACAGTAGCCCCCGGAATCGCCGGAACCATTAACCGATCCGAGCGTATGAAGTGGCTATTTCCTAATGGGACACCGAAAAGTGCAGCACAAATGCAGCAATATCTTGTGACCATTACCGTTCCAATCGTAAGCAGCAAAGGTGCAGAAAGCACTATGACACTCAGGGTACACAAGAAGCTGGCCAATGAATACATTGCGATTTTTAAGGAAATGAAAGCCATCGGTTTTCCCGTACGTGCCAGTGATACTGCCGCTTATGTGTGGCGAACTATGGCGACCAATGGATCAAAGATATCCTATCATAGTTATGGATCTGTGGTGGATCTTAACTGGAATAGTAACCCGCTTGTCTATCATGGAACTGGCGCTTATCGTCCGGGTTCTGATCCTTATTCTGTTACACAGCAAGTGGTCAATATCTGGAAAAAGCATGGCTTTTACTGGGGCGGTGACTGGAAGTCTTATAAGGACTATATGCACTTTACTTACACTAATAACTAGATTCAGATAGGAGAAATCATATGAATAGAAAAAGAATCGGAATCCTTTTGGTTGTTCTTGCAATACTGATTGGTGGCATTGCAGTGTTCACATTTTTCGTAAATGATCAGGAGCCGAAGAAAGAAAAAACGAAGGTTGAGAAAGAGACAGAAAAAGAGATCGTAACGCTTCCGGAACAGGAAGAAGCTCCGGAAGAAACAGAGGAGCCAGAAGAACCGGAAGGTGCGCCAGAAAAAAATGTATATATTGAACAAGTACAGATGGACCTTATAGGATTATCCGAAGAAACAGAAGCCAGTATTCCAGATCGAGAAGCTTTTGACTATCAGATCAAAGAATGGCTCTATGAACACGACAAGGATCAGGAAACCATACAGTCGTTGAATACGGTAACTTATTATTATGATCAAAATTGTTGCGAATTTATGTTGCAGACGGAAGATAATCAAGTGTTTTGTATCCGGCAGGATTTAAAGGAGGACAAGTAAGATGAAAAAAGTATTTATTTGCTGTTCGGCGGATCGAAGACTGGTGCTGGAAGCAAAAGCACAGGTTTATAAAAAATGGGAACTGACAGAACAGTTGGAACGTGCTGACCTTATGGCAGTCGTGCGAAATGGCGGCTTGACAGAGGAAATGAAGCAGATGATCAAAAGAGCAGAAGAGTTGAATATCGACATCGATTATTTTGACGAAGGCTTTATCAAGCGTGAGGTACAGGAAGCGGTATTACGTGGCAACATTATGATTCAGCGGACAGAAAGGGCGAAAACGCATGGGCGGGAAAGGTAGTAAAAAGCCGGGACGATTGAGGAAAGCAAAAGGAACGTACTTCTTTTACATTTTCATTTTCTTTTTTATCGGAGGGTACGCACTGTTTTTCTCAAGTCGAGGCTGGATGTCTACGCAGAGTTTGGCGAAAAAAGAAACGGAACTACATAAAGAAGTGGAATGGGAAAATCGAAAAGTCCGGATCATCCGGTGGGAGTATTCCGAAGAGCAACACTTAATGGAAGTGGAGCTGGATATTACCAATACGAAATATGATGGCATTGATACCTACCGCTATTCAGCAATGGAAACGAATGCCGGATTTCTGAAGGTAAAGCCCGTGATCGAGGAATCGGACTGGGTGATTGTCCAGATTCGTGATATTCCGGAAAAGTGGGCAGAAGTATCGTTCCGGTTAGAGCTTCCGGGTGAAGCAGGAGAGGCATCTGAAAAATTGAAGCTTTATACGAATATCAATAAAGTAGCGAAAGTTGACTCTTTGGAAATTTTGGATCGTAAAGGATATCTTGTAAAGCGTTATGATGGAGAAATCGCCTCCTACGAAATGGAAATTGCAGAAATGGAATCTGAGATCGAAGAAAAAGAAGAAAAAATCCGAAATGTGAAACTGGAAATGAGAAAGCTGGAAGAAAAGAAAGAATACCAGACCGAAGAGGAACAGAAGAATACAGATCAGCTTCTTTCCGATGCTTCTGTGCAACAGACATCTTCCGAAGAAGATATTGTTGAGCTGAAGGAGAAGATTGAGGAACGCAAAGAGCGGATCGAGAATATACAAGAGCAGATTGAAAAGGTGAAAGGTGAAACGGATGGATAAGCAGGAAGTCTACCGGATGATAAAAGAACAAGTGAAGATTGTAGACTATGCTTCTCGGATGGGATTTACCGTGATCCGGAAGGGCAGATACTTTTCCTTGAAGGAACATGATTCTGTGATCATTGATCCGGAAAAAAATTGTTTTTGGAGAAATTCTAAGCTGGGAAATGGAAACAGCATTGGGAAAGGCGGTTCTATTATAGATTTCCTATTAGAATTTACCGATAGGTCACTGCATGAGGTGTTAAAGGAACTCTCCAAGGAGATTTTTGTGGAAGACATGGCTAAAGTTCCGTCCTTCGAGAAATCAAAAAAAATGATTTCTCGGCCAACCGGAACTTTAGAGCTTCCGCCTCAAGATTCCCATATGCACAACGTTTACGCCTATCTTATTCAGACAAGAAAAATCAAGAAAAATATTGTGCAGCTATTTGTTGATCGGAAGATGCTATATCAAGATACGCATAAAAATTGTGTGTTTGTATCGTATGATTTCCATGACCGGAAGAAACCAGTCTTTGGGTGCCTCCGGGGAACTAACTGTTATAAGCCATTTTACGGAGATCTTTCTGGGTGTGATTATGAGAAATGCTTCTTTGTTGGGAATCATGCGAAAAGGCTCTATGTTACGGAATCCGTAATCGAAATTATGTCGGTTATGAGTTTGTTAGAGGAACCGCTTTCTTTTGATTATCTTGCGCTTGCGGGGGTAGGAAAAGCAGACAGCATTCAGACCTACCTTGATCGTGACTGGGAGGAAATCTACCTTGGAACGAATCAAGATGAACACGGGAAAGAAGCTGCAGAACATATGGAAAGATTAGTCAAAAAGGAGCGTCCGGACATCCGAGTGGTTCTGGATCTTCCGGAGGGGGAAGGTTCTGATTGGAATGATATTTTAAGGAAGAGGCAGGAAGTATGATTTTATTTGTAGGAAGTGAAGAAAAAGGACATTTTATTCGTGAAGTAGCAAAAAGCTACCAGTGGAACGCAGCGTTTGTTCATCCGAAACTGGATATCTTTAGTCAAGTGCAGGAAATCTTACAGTATCCGGATTGTAAAGTGATTGTCTATGATGTGGAACAGTATGTAATGAATGCGCAAGAAATCGCAGATGAAATCCGCAAGATACAGCTTGCGAACAATGCAGTACCGGTCATTTATGCACCGGGCTATAATCCGAAAAGCGATCTGGTCATGCACCTGACCTATCAAGGGATTAAAGCCTATATTTTTTCTGATAATTTGACAGAGAAAAAAGAAGAATTAAGAGCTGCCATTGCAGGAAAAACAACAGACTATTTTTCTGTGGAGGAAGAACCAGAAGAGGTTGCAGAGAAGAAAGCGGCTGGTGCGGCGAAAGCAATCGGGATAGCAGGAGCAGTACCGAGAATGGGAACAACCACACAGGCAATCCAGCTTGTGAAATATCTTAGGTATAAAGGTTATAAAGCCTGTTACATTGAAATGAACGATCATGGCTATGTCGAAGAATTGATAGATTCTTACGAAGGTGTCGAAGTAGAGGAAGTGATCGGGAAAGCAGTCTATCAAGAAGTGGAAATGTATTACAAGTTAGAAAAGCTTCCGGAAGTTGTGAAAAGGGATTATGACTATTTTGTATATGATTATGGTGTGTTTTCTGACCGTGATTTTAACAAGATTTCTTTTCTGGAAAAGGATTTACAAATCTTCACCGTAGGCACAAAGCCGGGGGAATTTATGAAGACGTATCAGCTCATAGAAAACAATTTCTATAACAGTGTGCTTTATATTTTTAACTTTGTCGTGGACGATAAGCAGGAGCGGGATGATATTTATGAACTGATGGCAGAAAAGGAAGACGTAACCTTTTTCGCTCCAGACTGTAGAGATCCGTTCCGGTTATGTCAAACTGAGTTTTATGAAAGTCTCTTTCCGGTGAAAGCTGTGGTAGAGACAGTGGAACCGAAAAAAGGATTTTTTAAGAAAAGGAAAAAGAGACGATGAAATATAAGCGAGGCTTAGTGAAAGATATTGAAGAGCAGCGGCTCTTTGAAAAAGAACAGAAAGAACTGAAGAAGAAGCACCATATTTCAGAGCAGGAGGATCGCATTGTCGTAGAAAAAGATAATATGACCAAGTTCTTTATCCGAACCGGAGGAAGCTTGGTTCGGATTGCAGCGAATATCTGTATTGGTGCGCTTGCAATCATCGGGCTGGCTGCTCTTGTCTATCCGGCGCCGCGAGCGGAATTGTTGGTTGTGTGGAAGACGATTTTAGAGGAATTACTAAGTTTTATGTGATAGTTCAGTCATTTAAGACTTTACTATAGGTCACTCGTCGTTGAGTACCGAAAACGTGTATCACAGGTAACTTTTAAACCAAGCATAGCCCCGACAGTAAGTCGGGGAGAAAGGAGAACAGATGGAACAGCGGTATCCAGACAACTTGGTAATCGGACATTACAAAGGGATGGCAATTGTCGAGAATGAGTTTGGAACACTTTTCTATATAGAGGATATGGATGAAGGGATGGCTCCGGCAGGAACTGTAGTGGAAGACGGGCTTATGGAATCCATCCAGAATCTTAGGAAAGTAGATAGGGATGCCATTTTGCGAGCTTTTGGAGGGCGTGAAGAGTGATGGCAAGAGAGTTTACAGACGAACAGAAAAAGGCTTGGAAAGAGCAAATGAAAGAACGAGAGGATCAGGCAAAAGAGCAGATCCATGATCTTGCAAGATCCTTTCGGGACACTCCAGAACAGATTCAAGAGTTCTTGACTTTTGGAGCTAAGTTTTATCAGTATAGCGCAAGAAACACTATGCTGATCTATAAGCAAAATCGGGGGGCTACATTCGTCCAGTCTTTTAAAAACTGGAAGGATATGGGACATCCGGTCAAGAGAGGGGAACATGGTCTTAATATCCTTGTACCAGTGCAATGCACATTGATTAAAGACGATGGAGCGTACATTCCATTAAGAGAAGCTACCAAAGAACAGAAAGAGCTTTTTAAAGCAGGCAAGCTAGAGAGTGCAACCGTCTTACGATTTAAGATGGGAACCGTGTTCGATATCTCTCAGACTACTTTTCCAAAAGAAAAATATCCGGAAATTTATGCAAAAGGATATTCCAGTGAAACCCATGAGATTTTATATCATGCACTTACCATGTATGCAAAGGAAAAACTCGGTGCGGAAACACGCATAGAAGATCTAAAAAGTATTACATTGAACGGTTCCTATCATCCGATCAGGAATGAAATAACGATCAATGAGCTTCTGGAAGGTACGAACAGGTTTAGTACTATGACACATGAGCTTGGACATGCCATCTTACATCATAGTCCGGAAAACAGATTAAAACTACCCAGCCAGATAGAGTATGAAGCAGATTGTATGTCAATTCTTCTTCATACACATTTAGGTTTGGAAATTCCAGACGGAAGAACCCGACACCTTTCTACACATTTTCAGAGCTTCATTAAACACAAAGAAGAAATGTTTCTACAGGAAAATCCGGAAATCTCTTCAGAAGAATGTGCAGTGCAGGTGGAAGAAGTCATTACAATGTCTTTTCATGACGTATTTCAAGAGTATCAAAAAACGGTAGAAGAGTTGCAACCATACTTGGATGAAGCGTTAGAGAAGCAACAAGAAGAGCAGTTGGAAGAAGAATGTATGAAATCCTGTATGGCACGTACTAGAGACAGAAGTCCGGAACACGTAGCCGAAATGGAAAAAGGGCGGTAATTATGTTTTTGACGGAAAGAAAATTAAGAGACGTTTTTTGGGAAAATTACAATTATTCCGGACGAGCATTACGCTATCAATTTGAATGTCCGATCCGGGAAGGAAATGCAGATCTGATCACCATAGAAAAGTATCAAGGAAATTATCAGATCAATGCGTTTGAATTTAAGCTTGCCGACATCAAAAAAGCTTTGCTGCAGGCGAAGGAAAATGCACAGTATGCAAATAAGACGTGGATTGTTGTACCGGCAGAAAAGCGAGATGTAATCGAGAACCGTTACATGGGATATTTAAGAGAGCATCAGATCGGAGCAATCCTTGTAGAAGAGGAGGGACACTGGGAAGTGTTGTATCGAGCCTATTATCACACGGAGATCATGCTCCATCAGCAAGTGTTGAAACTTGCTATGAAAGAATATTAAAAAACCGGATATCCCGCCAGATATCCGGTAGATGTGAAGCTGTTAACCCATTTTAATTAAAAACCTACTTCTGCTTTTGCAAAACTGTATTGAAATAGAAAAAGTTAGATTAGAAAAGTTAGAAGTAGCTTTAAAAAATAGCTCCCATATGATTATAGTATAGAACTTAATATATAATGTCAAGTAATTTTAGGAAAGAAGGTGAGAAAATGAAGATCAAAAACGCAAAACTTCCGGAACTACGAAATCTGACCAATAAGGAAATGGATTTTTTCTTGTATCTTGTGCGCAGGCAGGATCTAAGAGGATATGTCTATGGTGTCCATAATCAAGCGGTCTGTAAAGCTACGGGAATGTGTAAGCAGAGCTTTTATAGTACCCTTTATTCTCTTAGAGATAAAGGGATTATTTCCTATAAAAAAAATACAGAGATCGATTATGACGTAGTGATCACCAATAACGATTTTTCCTATCCCGGAGCGTTCCATGAGGGGTACGTGAGCCTACACCGCCAAGTGTTCCACCGGAAAAGTTTTAAGAAATTAAAAGCCAACGAAAAATATTTGTTTTTTGAATTGATGAAACGTACAAGAAAAGATACAGGAAGCTTCCGTGTGGGAACACAGAAGTTCTATGAAGTGTTTACAAAATTATTACACGTGACAAAGCGTGTGATCCGTTGCTATCTGCATTCTTTGAGACGCTTTTTCTCAGTCGGCATTAAAGATGGGCTGTATTATATCACGTTTCTTCATTCGGTATTTGCTCAAGAGGAAGAAAAAGGGGAAGAAACACAGGAGTATGAATATTTTACGGAAGTCCAGTGCCGGAGAAACCAGATTCATTATGACCAGACAGAGTTGAGTGAAACCGCAATCCTCATTAAGCAGTACCGGAAGATGGTCATAGAAACAGGCGGTACGCTCGTAGAGCTAAAAGAACTGCTTGCAAGAGCTATGGAGAAGAGCGTTCGTGGTCTGCAGCGTAAAGATCGTATGTTGCAGCATCGTTATGTACATATGTTACTTAAAAATCTAATTATGGAACCTACAGAAGCATAGGAAGCGTGTATGAAGCGTGAATTTGCTTGTGCAGGTCTTTTTCCAGTGCTAGCATTCTTTATCATTCTAAATTTTTCAAGAAAAACAATCCCGCCTATGATATGAAAAGTAAAAATTTTGCTTCAGGAAGCAAGATCCGGAGTTTCTGGGGCTTATTTTTTTACTATTAGAGTCTAATTTCGTGTATAAAAGAGAAATAGCGGTCTAAATTTGTTCCTACAGGTTCCAATAGGTAGTCTAATACGATAGTCATTTGTGGATAACCAAAGTCTATTTTTATTCCGCCTATAAAATGGTGTAAAGCATGGAAATATAAGGGATTAGAGGGTGTCAATAACGTGAGCATATTATTTCTAATATTAATCATTCAGTCTTTCTATATATTCAATCTATGTAACTTTTCTAAGTTCTATTTACGCTGCGCTCCCTAAATTTCTTGAGAAGCTTCTGTCACATTCTTAATGCAAGGAACACCTTTATCAACCGGACAAAACGATTCAATAAAAAGAAAAATACGAAGATTTTTTCTATCGCCCTTCATCACGACCACGCAGGCTAACACTCGTGATTTCAGTTGATGTAATGTGTAAAGTTAGTGTATAATATAATCATAACAAAGTGGAAGGAGAGATATGGAATGATCGATTATATTCCAACTGAAGAAGAATTATATAGAAATAATGATATTAAAATTAATTTTGAAGTTCCTGCATTACTTCAGAAACTTATAGAACAATTAGATGATTTATATGAAAAAAAAGATGATTTAAATTACAACCTTCTTCTAAATGATTTGAACGCTTACGCAAAGTCATATTTTTTAAATGGGAAAATATCTGAAAGAAGATATCACGTTCTTTTGGATAGATATGGAGCATGGTAATGAGAGGAGGTGCGAAATGATAAAAATAGTAGATTTTTCTAAAGTTCAAGGAAATAATCTTCCTTATGGTGGTAACGCGGGATTAAAAAAGGGATTTACTTGGAATGGTGAAAACTGGTTTTTGAAATTTCCCAAGTCAACAAAAGGGTTCCGGGATATGGAAATAAGTTATACAACAAGTCCGTTATCAGAATTTATTGGCTCACAAATTTATGAAATGCTAGATATTCCTGTTCATTCTACCAAACTTGGAGTATATGAAAATAAAGTGGTAGTAGCATGTAAAGACTTTCTGCAACCGGGAGACAGACTTTATGAATTTAGAGAACTTAAAAATATTTATAGTGAGGAATTAGATGTTTTTGAAGAAACTACACAAACATCAGGGTTTAATACGGATATTAATGCGGTACTGAAAGTTATAGAAACCAATCCAGTGTTAAATAGCACTTCCGGGGTTACAGAAAGATTTTGGGATATGTTTGTTGTAGATGCGTTTATAGGAAACAATGATAGAAACAATGGGAACTGGGGCTTGATATATACTTTACAGGGTGAAAGAAAACTATCGCCAGTTTATGATAATGGAAATTCTTTTAGAAATAAAGCAAGCGACAGACAGCTACTAAAAACTATGGGAAATGAGGAAGCTATACAAAATAGTGCTTATAAAATAGTTCATAGTATTTATGTCAAAGAAAACGGAGGATTGATTAATCCTTTTGAATTTATTGAAGCTGGAAAATATGAAGATTGTAATAAAGCAGTCGAAAGAATTGTACCCAAAATCAATCTTCATAAAATAATCTCAATGATTCAAGAAATTCCAGAAAAGTATAATAATATAGATATTATGTCTCCGGTAAAAAAAGAGTATTATAGCCTGATGTTGCGTAGACGATATGAAGATAAGTTGTTGCCTGCATTAGAAAAAATACGTGAAAAAGATAAAGAGATTGATTCGGTTCTGGAGCAAAAGGCTATGGAAGCGTGTATGAAGCGAACAGCAGCACGTACACCAGAGCGAAAGTTAGATAAAGAGCTGGAACATTAATTTTTCTTTTTTATGGAAGACCTCTCGGTTAGACACCGGGAGGTCGTTGCTATCGCCCTCCATAACGACCACACTGCGCTAACACTCATTATGTCGGTTGATGTTAAGGATTACAGTTCTTACAGCCGGTATATCCATCATCTAAAAGCTCTTGAAGTAATCCGTGGTATTCTTTTCGATTTTTCGGCTTTGTATCTTGTACACTAGGACAGTCGGGGGTATGGATCTTTTTTGAGTTTTCATTCAAAATATACGTGGCTTCCTGATCAGGAGCTTTGGAAGCTTCCTCTGATCCGGCGGCAAGAGAACTTTTTCCGGTAGCATAATCGATCTGGATACCTGGCTGTACGTTATAGCAGTATACACAAAATCTGATCGTATCATCTTCTACTGATTGTGCTTCCATCAATACACCGGAAGCTACCAGATTTTTGTCCTGGTATATTGGTGTAATACGATATAACACATGGTTCCCGGTATTTTTGATATAATCAGCAACCATATTTTCAAAAGGTAGCATACCAGACACATTTAGATATCGGGTTCCGGTAATGAGATTTTTTTCATTTGCGTTTTCTGCAGATAACTGATAACCGATCAAATGACAGCGGTTATACAGATACTTTCCATCCACACAATCATATTTGACTGTCTGCCATCCACTGGGCTTGATCATTCCGATCTGCCCTCTTTCTTCAGTCGGCATGGTTTCTTTACCTACGTTTGCAAAAGCGGCGCCACAACGCCCCAGTTCATCCAGATCACTGTAAGTTTCAAATGCTTCTTCTGTAAAGTCCGATTCCGTAAAAAATGGAACGTTTTCATTGATCACCACGTAAGGATCGCCGGTATATTCGGGGATAGATTCCAAATTGTAGGAAGCTTCCCGATCAGAAGTTTGACTAGGCGATTCAGAAGACGAATCTGGGCTGCAACCTCCAAACAATAAAGTGAGAGACAGGAGCAGACCGGTAACAAGTAACTTTATATGTTTCATATGCTATTTCCTCTCTTTTCTATATAGTATGAGACTATGGTAGTTGATAAAGAGTGTTTTTGCAAGTTTAGGGTGTCAAAAGTTAAAACATTTGACACTTCTTTTTTTGAGACGTAAAATAGGGATAAAAGATGGTGTCAAAAGTTGGAGTCATTAATGGGAGGATAAAAGATGGTTTATGGGTATGCAAGAGTATCTACTAAGCTGCAGGAGACAGACGGTAATTCTTTGGAAGCGCAGGAGGAACAATTAAGAGCTGCCGGAGCAGTTGAAATCTATCGGGATACGTTCACTGGAACGAAAGCGGAACGACCGGAGCTGGAACGATTGAAGAGGAAGTTAGTTGCCGGAGATAAGGTGATCGTTACCAAGCTGGATCGCTTGGCCAGATCTACGGAGGATGGTTTGTCTTTGATCAAGGGCTGGACGGAGCAGGGCATTTCGATCCATGTGTTAAATATGGGATTGATCGATCATACCCCAACAGGAAAATTGATCCTTACAGTCATGCTTGCCTTTGCGGAGTTTGAACGGGACATGATAATAGAGCGTACGCAGGAAGGGCGGGTTCTTGCCAGAAGAGATCCAAATTATAAAGAGGGGCGGAAGAAAAAATTTACCAGAGCGCAGATGGAACACGCCTTAAACTTGCTGGATACTCATTCGTATAAGCAAGTAGAGGCTCTTACGGGGATTTCCAAGTCAACGCTCATTCGAGCAAAGCGGGAAAAGGAAAGAAACTAGAATAGTTTCTTTGAAATGAAAAACAGGAAGCGCATGGGCTTCCTGTTCAATATTTAGTGATCGGAATAATGATAACGACAAGACAGGATATAAACATTCTGCTCATCTATTTTATAGACCAATCGATCCTGCTCATTGATTCTACGACTCCAAAATCCGGATAGATCTCCGACTAATGGTTCCGGCTTTCCGATACCGGAGTTTCCATTTCTACAGATATCGTCAATCAGCTTATTGATCTTTTTGAGTGTTTTCCGGTCTTCCGTTTGCCAGTAAATATAATCATCCCATCCATTTTTTGTAAATACTTTATTCATCGGCTGAAACCTCGATCAATTCTTTCACATGACAACAGCCTTCTTCTAATTGTTTCTTAGATTCCATCAGCCAGTTATAGTTTGTTTGATTTCCCATAAGGTGCATATTTTCCATCATGTTATTGTAGGCTTCTTCGGACATCATGACGATGTTTTTATTTTTTTTACGAGTCACAATAATTGTTTCATAATCATCCGAGACTTTATCCATACATTCTTTCATGTTTCCTCTTAGTTCTGTGTAATTTACTGCTAACATATCCTTCACCTCCAAGATAAAACGTACAATATTCTGTACTTATATTATAGTATGTGGAATCACGTTGTGTCAACAGGAGTTATTATTTCCAATGGAAAAAGATCTATGATAAGAGAGCAGCATAAGATAAAAAAGTTGTTAAAAGGTAAGTGGTCATGTGTGACCACTAGCAGATGAGAAAGTTAGGGGTCATTTATGACCCCTAAGTAAATCGGTAAAAAGAAAAAAACATTTCTTTTCTTTTTTTATAGAATCCCCCAGCCCCTTGAAAGGGGAGGCAATGCTGGAAACAGCAATGATTTAGAGGTAAAAAGAGCAATCGCTCTTTTTTTTATGTTCAGCACCCCCAACCCCTGCGTAGGGGCTTTGGCTTGTGCTGGCTGCCGATCCGCATAGTCCCTCTCCTTTTCGGCAGTGCTTTTGTCCTGTATGGTTTCCAAGGTGTGTGCAGTTGTGTTGCTTACCTAATCACACGGAAGTGTTTTGGCAGGCGCCAGGTGATCTTGTCAGTACCGCATTTGACTACAAAAGTCAACCGACTTTCACGGCATAAAAGCCTGCGGCTATTATTCCATGGTTCAGTTGGACTTTTTTAGTCTGAAAATGCGGTGGCAGGCTGGCGTAAGCAACAAACAGCTTGCACCGCACCTTGAAAACTTCATACATTCCAAAAAGAGCAAATGCCGAAAGGAGAAGTCCATATGCTGGTTGAAATCTTATCTGTAACATTAAAGAAAGGCATTGTTGAAATTCAAGCACTCGATGTTTCTGAAGAGAACTTATCTCGGATGGAACGAATGAGAGACGATATGAACAATCCTGAACTCACATTTCTTCTCGATACGAGAGAAGAAAAGGTACTTATGTACTTAAATAATTGGCTGCATCGTCAGAAAGCGGTCCGCAAGCAGGAATGTACCACTTGGGGGCAGGCGTTACAAGCAGTGGTGGGAACCATCACGACCATATCTGGAAAATATCGGAGTTGGGAGTAATCCCGACTCCGTTTTTTTAAAATGAAAGGAGAATCATCACATGAAAGAAAAATTAGAGGAAAGAGCAGTTGTGTTAAATCAGATCTTGGAAGAGCAGAATACAGGTATCCAACTGGTTTATACCAAGCAGTTTTCACACAATGAAGAGTGTGAGGGCTATATCGTGAAGCAGAAAGAGGCTGAAATTGCACCAATCGTATACATTAGTCCAGATGTTCCGGACTGGTGGGAAGGAACTGACCAAGAAGTGGCAAAGAAATTTCTGGAATTTTCAAAATTGGATCTGGCAGATAAAATCGAACATTTCATTCAACATCAGATCGACCGTCAGTATCTCTTAGACCATGCCTATTTTGCACTGGTTTCAGGACAGAAATATGATCAGATGCTCAATAACGATATGATGGTAGATTGCTGGTGCGATCTGGCAGTGAAATATTCGGTGTCACTTCCCAATTTTCCAGAGAATGAAAAAGCGTCCATCCGCATTTCCAAGGAGCTTCTGGAGACGTATCATATTGATAAAGAAGAGCTTATCGAGGCTTGCGTCCGCAATATGGAACAACAGGTGGCAGTGATGTCTTTGAAGGAACAGATATGCACAATGGCAGGAATAGATCCGTCGGAACTTGAGGAAGGAGAAAGTGAATTTCCGGAAATCACAGTGGTTACGAATCAAGGGTTATTGGATGGTGCAGGAAGTATTCTTCTTCCTTCTGTCCAGAAAAGAATGGAACAAAAATATGGTTCCTGTTTTGCGATCCTTCCGTCTTCCAGACACGAAGTGCTGGTCGCACCGCTCACAGACGGAGTCCAAGAGGCAATCTTTTATCAGAAAATGGTAAAGGAAGTCAACGAAACACAGGTTAGCCCGGAAGATTTCCTTTCCGATCATGTGTATGTATATCGCAACGGAAATTTTACGACCGTCAGTGAACATTGTATTTTTTAATTTAAGGTAACTCGTTGTCTAGTATCATAGTGTATCACAAGACACTCGTTCATTGTATTCAGCCCTCGGTGATGTACCGGGGAAGAAAGGAGTAACATGAAAGTATTACTTATGTTTGGAGTTGTTGGAACTTTTTTCTATTTTTTAGATGTTTGGAAGATGTATCGTCTTTGGAAACAGGGAAATCAAATGGTATCTTATAAAGCCTGCGCTGCCGCTTTTGGTGGACTGATCTTAATGAAAGTCTTTGAAGTGCTAAAAAGCGTGGCAGGATATTCCCCAGAGCGCTGGCAGCCATTTGCAGAGCTGGTGGCGGTCGCAGTGGTTCTATTCTTGTTTCTACATTTTTACGAGAACATGGAGCGGTATCGTTAAGATATCGCTCTTTTTGTAGAAAGGAAGGTTGATATGAAAGCGTATGAAACAAGATTTCGGGAGGGCTTGCCCTCCCTTGTTGTCCAACATGAATATGTGACGGATATCGAGAAGGTATCGAATCCGGAACAGATCTATCATCTGTTTCATGAAGTGCTGAAGCTTCAGCTTCGGACGGAAGAATATGTGTATCTGGTAGGACTCAACACCAAAGGCTTTATTCTGGGCGTATTTGAGGTCGCACATGGGAATGCTTCCAGTTGTGTCATGAATGGATGCGGAATCTTCCAACGTCTCTTGCTGGTCGGTGCGACCGGTTTCGTGGTCGTTCATAATCATCCGTCCGGTGATCCGACACCATCCGGAGCAGATCTGGAAGCCACAGAGAGGCTAAAAAAACAGGCAGAACTTATGGAGATCGCCATGCTGGATCACATCATCATAGGCGGGGATGCCTTTTCTTCGATCTTTGCCAAGGAAGGAGGAAACTAAGATGGAAAGCAGAAGTTTATTAAGGAATCAGGAAACCAACTTCATCCGAACCGAGGTGTGGATATGAAACGAGGCAGAGCTGGCGAATGGTTTGAAAATGAAGAGGTTGCAGGGTTTTTAAAGGCGGACGGTTCCGTGTTTGTCTGTTTCGTGAAAAATGCTATGGAGACGGTAGCTGGAGGATTCCAGTTCGAACTTCCGGAAGCGGACGGTTATGAAGAAGATTTTTTTACTTAGGAAGTTTTCAGTTGAGAAAGGAGATGGAAGCTATGGTGATAAAGATTCCGCAGGAAAAATATCCGATCAAACCGGTGCGAGAAGCTTTTCAGCGGGAAGGGTTCCGCTACTCGAAAAAAGAAAGTAGTTTCATTGGAAAGGTTACGGATGAAAATAGAATCTTTTTGATATTGTTGGGATTATTAAAAGGGTAAAAATCCGGCAGTTGGCAGTTGCAATTCTATTTATGGTTTGAAAGCCTAGTGTTTATTTTTCAGTTTTTATGAGAAATAGATGCTGGGCTTTTTTTGTGGGAAGATTTTTTTGTGGGAGGCGTTTGTTTGGTCGGCTGCGAGGAAGGTTTTTTGGAAGTGGGAGGGATTTTTTTTCTTTCGGTTCTATCAGCTTCCCACCCAAACACCCCCAACCCCTCTTTCTCCCCCAAAGAGGGGCTTTCGCTTGTTTTCTTTTTTTATCGAGGGATCGGCTTTCCGGAAACAGCCTTGGCGCCAGAAAGTTTATGAAAAAGAGCATAAGGGGAAACTGATATCACCTTGCGGTGAAGCTAGGCAAAGCCTAGCGTTTCCGTGATATCACTAATTTCAGATTCTATAGCATTATGATATTGCTAATAGCATTATAGTGTGCTAACATGAAATAAAGAAATTAGTGTTTTTATATGGTGGTCATATGTGACCACCTAAATAGGAGGTCTTTTCTATGGCGGATATTATTATCAGAAATTTAGAACCGGTCGTGCTGCAAAAAATTGACGAATTGGCGAAAAAGAAAAAAATAAGCAGAGAAGAATATTTAAGACGATATTTAACGAAAGTCTCTGAATTAGAGGATGTCGTCCAGTTAGATGAAAAATATTCAAATCTAATAAGTGCACTATCTGAACGTATGGAACAGGCAAATGATGTGATAGAAATTAATACCATGTTCTTACAAAGAATGGAAGACTATTTGAAGAATTTGCAATAGATTTGGTGGTCATGTGTGACCACTAAATAAAAGGGAAACAGGTGGTCATACGTGACCACTAAGTGAAAGGAGAAAGTAGGTGGTCATACGTGACCACTAAAGAGTATGGTGTAATGACAAAAAAACAAAAACTATTTTACATAGAGGAATCAAATTTATCAATTATTAAAAGCTTACAAGAAGATCTAGGCTTATCGTCTGAAAGTCAAGTGATTAATTATTTGTTAAAACAGGCGGTAGAACAACCGGCTATGGAGCAGCGAATTGCTGTAGCGGTGCGAAAGGAGTTGGAGGAAAACTATCTTTCCAAGGAACGTATTCGATGGGGAGTGCAGACCGCAGAACAAAATTCAATGGTTATCTTGGATGTACTGAATACATTGCTCCACAAGGAAAAACTATCAACCTGTATTGATGTAGACTTTGCACCATCACCAGTTGTCGAACAATCGAAAGAGCGCATTAAAAAAAGGATACATTATTTTAAGCAGAAAAGTGATGAACGGAAAAGTAAAGGGCAGTGAAGAAGGAAACAGGTGGTCATACGTGACCACTAAGTGAAAGGGAAAGTAGGTGGTCATACGTGACCACTAAGTGAAAGGAAAGTAGGTGGTCATACGTGATCACTAAGTGAAAGGAAAGTAGGTGGTCATACGTGACCACTAAGTGAAAGCGGAAACAGGTGGTCATACGTGACCACTAAGTGAAAGCGGAAACAGGTGGTCATATGTGACCACTAAGTGAAAGGAAAGTAGGTGGTCATACGTGACCACTATATAAAATATTATGGCTGATGTAAAAGCGGGAGTTGTATGTGTAACTAAATTCTGTCGTGCTAGTAATAAGGAGTTTCGGGCTTACATTGATTATATTGACAGAGAGGAAGCCGCCAGAACAGAACACAGCAACGAATATAACTTGTATGCTGACTATATGGGGAATCCGGAAAAAACTACTGGATTATTTACTTCTGAAAAGAACAATTTAAATCCGGAAGAAAAGAAATTGCTGAAGGAACAGTTTTCGAAAGCGCAGGAGAACGGTTCGTTGATGTGGCAAACCGTTCTTTCTTTTGATAATCGTTGGCTCTCTAAGCAGGGAATCTATGATCCCAATACAAAAATATTGGATGAAAAAAAGATTTATGAAGCAACCAGAAAAGCAGTAAGTAAAATGTTGAAGTCTGAAGGGCTGGAAAATGCAGTGTGGAGTGCAGCTATTCATTTCAATACGGATAATATTCATGTTCATATTGCTACGGTGGAACCAGAACCTATGAGGAAGAAAAAGGAATATATCCAATATCGTACTGTAGAAAAAGACGGAAAGAGAATCAAGGAACCGATATTGGATCGAAAGGGGCAGCCAATAAAAAAAGAAGAATATGTAGGACGTTTTAAACAGAAGAGTATTGAGACTTGTAAAAGTGTAATGGTTAATGAAATCATTCAGGATCGAGAAAACAATTTGAAAATCAATCAGATTATTCGGGGAAGCATTATAGAACAAAAGAAGAGACATCCATTTATAGAGGATAAAGATTTCGCAAAAAACTTTCTTAGTCTCTATGAAAAAATGCCGGATTGTGACCGTAAGATGTGGGTATACAATAGTAATCAATTGTTTCATTTACGACCGGAGATTGATCGCCTCACGATGCAATATATCGAAAAATACCACGGAAAAGAATTTAAAGAATTGCGAAACATGCTAAGAGTTCAAGATATAAAATATCATGAAGCTTATGGTGGAACGAAAAAAGGAATTTATGAAGAGACAAAAATGAAAGACTTGTATACCAGAATGGGAAATTGTATTTTAACAGAAATGAGAAGTTATGATCGTAGTCTGAGAAAACTTCCACCAGTACCGGAAACCAAGGAGAATAATAGAAGGTCAAATGTCCGGAAAAGTTGGCTTCTGTCTTCAGCTTTATGGAATCTAAAAAAGTCTTTAAAAAGTGAATATGAAAAGAGATTAAATGAAAGAGAACATGACAAATTAGTCGAAGAGGAAGAAAGATAGATCTAGTGGTCATGTGTGACCACTAGATTGTTATTGACAAAAAGAAAAAAATAATATATATTTAAAATACATTATATATATTTAAAACGTAAACAGAAGAATAACAAAGTTAGTGGTCACATGTGACCACCAAGGAGGATGAAAAAATGAAAACGATTATCTTTTTAAACAACAAAGGCGGCGTAGGAAAAACAGCCAGTGTTACAACGATCGCACATATGCTGGCAACAGAATTTAAGAAAAAGGTGCTTTTAATTGATTTAGATCCACAGATGAATGCAACTTGTATGTATTCAGACATTGATTTTGTTAAGCTGTTTTCCAGAGTGTATCAAAACCAAAACTTGTATGGAAATGATTATAAATCGATTGAAGACCTTTTACTTGATAGCAATATGGATATCCATGAGTGTATTAGAAAAACCAAGTATGAAAATCTGGATATTATCCAAAGTTATTTAACACTTTCCGAAGCAGAAGAGAGAATGAAAGGAAATGTAAAAAGTCCACAACAGTTCCGATTGCAACAACATTTAAAATCAGTGCAAAATGAATATGATTATTGTATAATAGATAGTAGCCCATCGGTATCAATTGTTAATATCAACGGACTTGCAGCGGCAGACCGTGTTTATATCCCATTACGATGTGATGGTGGAAGCCTTTTAGGAGCTGCCATTACTATGAATTTGGTAAAGACTGTACAGGATTACAATCCGAAGTTAGAAATTGGTGGTATGTTCTTTACGCAATGGAATGGACGTAAAAACGTTTCTAAGAGTGTCTACGAATTATTAGAAGAAGCATTCGGCGCATACATTCTTCCAGTAAATGTCGGAATCAGCAAGAACATAGAAGAAGGATCACTTTTGCAGGAACCTTTATTAGCTTATGATAACGGGAAAAACAAATGCAGCGTAACGAAAGATTATCTGGAAATTACGAAATATATCATGGAAAAATAAAAGAATAAGTTTAGTGGTCATTTGTGACCACTAAAAGGAAGAGGTGTTAATATGCCAAAGTTTAATGTGAAAAAATTACAGGGACTTGGAGAAGAATTGGCGAAAACGGATGATGTTCAAACCGGTACTTATAAAGTTGGAGCTGGTTTACTCAGTGAGGTTTCTAAGGATAAAAATATTGAGGATGATATTATTTATTTGAAAAGAAGTCAGATTGTCAGAAATGAAAATAACCATTACAGTATTAATAATATTGATAGTTTAGCTTGGTCAATTTCTGTATTTGGTTTAATTCAGCCTTTACACGTAAAAAGATTGGAGAATGGTCAATATAAGCTGTTGGGTGGAGAGCGAAGACTGACTGCGATTGAAAAGCTGATCGATGATGAAACAAAAGACAATTGGACGGAAGATAGCTTGATCCGTTGTATAGAAAAAGATCCGGATGATATCGAACTTCCATTAGATTCCAATGCGAAAGAATTTCTTTCTATCATAACAACAAATAAGGAAGCAAGGAAATATACAGATGCCGATCGATTGATGGAAATTCGAGAGTGGAAAAATATCATAGAGTCTTTAAGAGAAAATGGCGTAGAAAGCATTACCTTCCCTACGCAAGATGGCGATGAACAGGAACTTGCAATCAAGGGAGAAGCTACTAGAGATATTATCGCACAGGCAACTGGACTTAGCAGAGGAAGTATCAACAAATTTGAAAAGGTAGAGATACAAGGAAGTGAAGCAGTAAAAAAAGCAGTAATGGAGGGAGAGGCTAGTATTCATACGGCTTCTGAAATGGTAGACCTATTAAGCAAGGAGAAGCAAGAAGAACTTCTGAATGGAACCGAAGAAAAAGTGACACTGGAAATGGTAAGAAAAAAGGCGGAGGAAGCTCATCAAGAAGGATGGATTACACCGCAGCGATTCCAGAAAGACACGAAAGAGATTTTGAAAATTTTAAAAAAAGAAAAAATCATATTGAATGAACAGGAGCAAAAGCAGTATGATGATTGTATCAGTACGCTGAAAAATTTGTTGTGTGAAAAGGAGTCATAACATGAAAAAAGCGCAAGTGCAAACATCATTTTACCTAACCAAAAATCTAAGGGATCTTTCAAGATTTTTACATAAACGAGAAGAAATTACAAAGGTTGTATTTTACCGCCGCGCATTAAAATACTATTTTGAAGTGGATGGAACAGTAGATCCGAAAGTTCTGATCACAGAACGAAGCCACCCAGACTATATTCGAAGAGATGCGGTGGAAACTGTAAAAATAGATATTGATTTAAAAGCTCAAATTGAGGAATTAGCATTAGAGAAAAACTATACTGAGGGACAGATCATATTCATGGCGATTGTTGACTATTGTACATTACTGTTATCTATCGACAGTACCGGAGTTACGCTTAAGGAATAATTGTGAATACAGGTGGTCATGTGTGACCACCAAAAGTTATTTGGGTTAATGTATGGGAAAGGAATTATAAATACATCAAAGTGAGAGATAATATGGCGAATAGTAAAGTTCAAATGTCTTTTTATATTAATGAAGAGATTCGTAAATTAGTAAAGTTTCTGGCAAAACGAGAAGAAATTACAAAAATTGTTTTTTATAGGCGGGCATTACGTTTGTTTATTAAAGGGGATCATAAGATCGATCCAAGAATTTTAATTACCGAAAGAAATCATCCGGATTATATAAGGAGAGGGGTATTGGAAACCATACAGCTTGATCCGGAACAGAAACAAGCAGTAAAACAGATTGCTGAAGAAAAAGGTTGTAATGAGGGACAGCTTATGTTTATGGCTGTATTAGAATATTGTGGGGCTTTATTAAGTGAAGATAGTACAGGGGTAAAATTTAAATAACAGGTGGTCACGTGTGACCACTTAATTACCGAAGCAATTAGGAGAAAGAATTACGGGAAAAGATAGTGACAAACGAGTATTAGGGATAAATGAGGTGTAAAAAATGGAAACAGCAAAAGAAAAAATTTATAAAATCATCGACGATGAAACGGGTGGTCTTTTATCCACAGGAAAGATTGAAAAAATAGCTGAGAGAGTAGTAGAGGAATTACAGTTAGAAAATGTGGGGTATTGTGGTAAAGAGGAATTAAAAGATGGTCATCCAATCACAATCAAGGAAGCAGATTATTAAGGAGGAAAAGCTATGAAGAAAAAAGTGATCGGCGCAGCAGTGATTGTGGCTGCATTATTAGGCGTATTTGGCTTTGTGAAGTACAATGAATATTCTGCAAAGGAACCGGTCGTGAAGGTAGAGCTTGGTGATAAGATCTCGGAAAAGCCGGAAGATTATGTGAAAGCAAATAAGACAGCATTAAAGAAAACGGTTCTGGATCTTTCTAAAGTGGATCAGAAAAAAGTAGGCAAGTACCCAGTCAAGGCGTCTTGTGATAAAAAAAGTGTAACCTTTGAGGTAGAGATCGTAGATACGACCAAGCCGAAGCTGACGCTTGTAAAAACAGAAAGTGGAAGCTATCAAGCGGTAGTAGGACAGACCTTGAACGGAACAGCTTTGATGGAATCCGTAGAAGATGTGGCAGGAATTAAGGAAATCAGCTTTAGTGATGGTCAGACGGATGGAAATAAGGAAAGCGAGAATCCTGTAGAGCAAGTCGCATTAAAATGGGACGAAATTGGAGAGAAAGAAGTTACCATTTCTGTAGAGGATAACAGCGGGAATGTAACTAAGGAGACAGTGAAAGTAAAGGTTGTAGAGGATTATCTGGCTCACGTAACGGGAATGCAGGATCTGACTATTGAGCAGGGTTCTTCCATTGACTGGATGGCAGGAATTACCAAGGATGAAAAAGTGCTGGAGGTTACAGCCGATGCTTCTAAGGTAGACCTTAATACTGCCGGAGAATATACCTTGACTTATGTAGTCAAAGGGGATGATAAGGAAACAACGGTAACTAAAGAAGTAAAGGTAACGGTGGTGACACCACAGAAAGCACAGGAATTAGCAGATGGCGGAAGTTCTGTAAAAACAACCGGAGGAACGAAGAAGAAAACGACAAGAAGCTCTGGAAGCAGATCTAGTTCTGGAGGATCTTCTAAGAGTTCCGGTGGTAGAAAAAATTCTGGTGGATCTGGCTCTAGTAGTTCTGGATTTAAGCCGGGGCAGACATGGGAAGGTACAACAACAGGAAGTGGAGTTATAGATAATTATAATGGAAATACTTATGAAGATTTTACATGGTAATTAAAGAGAAAAATGTTAGGGGAGGTATGGAAATACTTCCCTTTTGTATTACGGTTAAGGAGAACAGCTATGGGAAGAAAGTTTCATCATCTGACTTATTCCGATCGGTTAAAGATTGAAGCACTGCATATGGCAAAACATACATCGCAGGAGATTGCAGATCAATTAGGCGTACATGTATCTACGATTAACAGAGAGTTAAAACGTGGAGTGTATATACACCGCAATACGGACTGGACAGAAGAAGAGCGGTATAGTCCGGAGCAGGCAGAGGAAAAGTATCGGAACTACTTAAAAAAGAAAGGGCAGGAGAAAAAAATCCGGAGAGATGAAAAGCTATTACATTTGATTGAAGACAAGATTATTTATGAAAGATGTTCTCCTTATGCAGCTTTGGAAAAGATAAAAAGAGAGGATTATCAAGGCAAGGTGCAGATTTGCCTTACTACTTGCTACAATTATATCCGTGCGGGAGAGTTTCCCAACCTAGAGCTTGCCTATCTGCCCTATAAGCGGAAGAAAAGGAAGAAAAAGCAGGAAGTTAAAGTGAAGCGTGCGGTAAGAGGAACCAGTATTGAAAAACGACCAGAAGAGATTAATGAAAGAAGAAGTTACGGACACTGGGAAATGGACACTGTTTGTGGTCAAAGAGGAAAGAGCAAGAAAAGTCTTTTGGTGCTGACAGAGCGTATGACAAGAGTAGAACTGGTAAGAGTATTAAAACAACATACTGCGGAGGAAGTAGTACGCAGCTTGGATCGGATAGAAAGAGAACTGGGAGAGAAACGATTTCGGGAAACCTTTAAGACGATTACGGTCGATAATGGATGTGAATTTATGGATGTGGAGGGAATGGAACGCTCCAGAAGGAATAAGAAGCCAAGGACAAGTGTTTATTATTGCCATCCGTATTCTTCCTATGAGAGAGGAAGTAACGAGAACCAAAATAAATTAGTGAGGCGCCATATCCCGAAAGGAACGAACTTTGATGGGATATCAAAAAAGGAAGTAAAGTATATTGAAGATTGGATCAATGACTATCCAAGACAGATGTTTATAGGAAAGTCAGCGAGGGAGATTTTTGAAAGGGCAGGGAATAAGCCAATCTGGAAGAACAGTGCGTGATATTAAGAATTGAATAATGTTTTTCGAATCATCTTCGGATGGTTTTATTTGTATGGATAAAAATAGAAAATACTTTCAGCAGAAGCCTAAAAAACTGTTGTAAAAAGGTAAAAAATATCGTGCATTTAATCTTGACATTTATGAAAACATGATAAAAAATAAGAAATCGCTTTATATTTTTAAAGAAATGATGTATAATCAGTAATTAATAATTCAAAAGTCAATTCAGGCGTTATTTCCCAATAGCTACACAGATATATTTGTTAAATAATATTGTTTAGACGAATTGAATAAATACTGTTATCAAATTTAAGGAGAAGACGAAATGGAACAGATGAGAGAAAAATATGAAAGTTTGTCGGCATTTGTGCTTAAGGATCTGGCGAAGGCAAGAGGAATTAAGGGCGTTTCATCACTGAAAAAGGGACAGATTATTGAAAGAATGCTCGAGGAGGATGCAAAAGAGGCTGAGGAGGCTGAGAAAAACGGTACAGCCGAGGAGCGCGCCAACTCTTTTAAAGATGATTATGCAGCACTCGACAGTGGAGAAGAGGCAGAAGGCATACTTGAGGTAATGCCGGAGGGCTTTGGATTTATCCGCTGTGATAATTATATGCCGGGAGATCATGATATCTATGTGGCACCTGCGCAGATACGCCGCTTCAATTTAAAGACAGGTGATATCATAAAGGGTAATATGAAGGTGAAGTCTGAGCGTGAGAAATTCCAGGCTCTTTTATACCTGACCACTGTCAACGGATATACACCGGATGTAGCACTGAAGCGTACAAGCTTTGAGGATCTTGTGCCTATATTCCCGAATGAGAGACTGCGTCTCGAGAGACCCGGAGCAAGTGTTGCGATGAGAGTTGTAGATCTCATCTCTCCAATAGGAAAGGGACAGCGAGGCATGATTGTTTCACAGCCTAAGGCCGGAAAGACCACATTACTTAAAGAGGTTGCAAAGTCTGTCACTGTAAACAATCCTGAGATGCATCTTATTATTCTCCTTATTGATGAGAGACCGGAGGAGGTTACAGATATCAAGGAGGCTATAGAGGGGGACAATGTCGAGGTGATCTACTCTACATTTGATGAACTTCCTGAGCATCACAAGAGAGTGTCAGAGATGGTAATAGAGAGAGCAAAGCGCCTTGTAGAGCATGGTAATGATGTCATGATACTCCTTGACAGCATAACAAGGCTTGCAAGAGCTTACAATGTGACAGTTCCACCATCAGGCCGTACACTTTCAGGAGGACTTGATCCTGTAGCGCTTCATATGCCAAAGAGATTTTTCGGAGCAGCACGTAATATGAGAAACGGCGGCAGTCTGACAATACTTGCAACAGCTCTTGTTGATACCGGAAGCAAGATGGATGATGTAGTATTTGAGGAGTTCAAGGGAACAGGAAATATGGAGCTTGTGCTCGACAGAAAGCTTTCCGAGAAGAGAATCTTCCCTGCTATAGATATAGTAAAATCAGGAACAAGGCGTGAGGATCTGCTCCTTGATGAGGATGAGCAGGCAGCAGTCGATAATATGCGTAAAGCCTTCAACGGCATGCGCTCTGATGAGGCTGTTGAGAACGTACTCAACATGTTTGCACATACAAAGAGCAACAAGGAATTTGTTAATCTTGTAAAGAAAAACAGAATTTTATAAAAATGTCTTGCAATTGACAGATTCATGTGCTACAATAATTAAGCTGTTTATCGGGATGTAAACGGACGCAACGTGTCGCTCTTGCAGCAAGTATCATATGCGGATCGGGCATACGGGTATAAAGAGTGAAGCTAAAGAAATACGATAAGAATATAAAAGAGGTGAAAATCATGAGAGAAGGAATCCATCCAGATTATTATCAGGCAACTGTTACATGTAACTGTGGTAACACATTCGTTACAGGATCTACAAAGCCGGAGATCCACGTAGAGATTTGCTCAAAGTGCCATCCATTCTACACAGGTCAGCAGAAAGCTAACCAGGCTCGTGGACGTATTGAGCAGTTCAATAAGAAATATGGTATGAAATAGAATCATATAGTTACTTGAAAGGTTGAGGTTGCAATATACCTCAACCTTTTTTGGAATATAGAGAGGTTTTATGAAGTATTCAGGTATTGGCGGTCAGGCTGTCATGGAGGGCGTAATGATGCAGAACAAGGACACATACGCAGTAGCCGTGAGAAAGCCTGACCATGAAATAGATGTCAAGGTGTCAAAGCGTAAGAATTCAAAGACGCTTGATGCAATTAGAAAGATCCCTATTTTAAGAGGTGTGGTGAGCTTTGTCGATTCGCTTTATCTGGGCATGAGCACACTGATGTATTCAGCGTCATTTTTCGAGGACGAGGATGATGAAGGTACCTTGGCTTCAAAGAAAAAGGAAGAAGAACTCACAGCGGAAGAAAAGAAAAAAAGGGCTGCCAAAGAAAAGAAACAGGAAAATGCCATGCTTGGAGGTACAGTGGTACTGTCAATTGTCATAGCACTCGCGCTGTTTTTTGCATTGCCGTATTTCCTTTCTGGGCTTTTTAAAAAGGTGATAAGCTCACAGATGCTCATAGCGTTCATAGAGGGCGTTATCAGACTGGCAATATTTCTGGGGTATATAGCAATTATATCGCTGACCCCTGATATTAAGCGCACATTTATGTATCACGGCTCTGAGCATAAATGCATCAACTGCATAGAGCACGGACTGCCTCTTACAGTGGAAAATGTGAGAAAAAGCTCAAAGCATCACAAGCGCTGCGGTACAAGCTTTCTGCTTATAGTAATGCTCATAAGCATATTGTTTTTCATGTTTATCCGTGTGGATTCAAAGCCGCTGCAGTTATTGTTACGACTTGTGCTTATTCCTGTAATCGCAGGGGTATCTTATGAGTTTATCAGACTTGCAGGCAGATATGACAATCCGGTTGTCAACATGCTTAGTGTACCGGGGCTTTTAATGCAGCGAATGACCACAAAGGAGCCGGATGATGAAATGATAGAGGTTGGCATCGCATCGGTTGAGGCCGTGTTTGACTGGAAGAAATGGCAGGAGGAAAACAATGTGTGTGCACATTGACCGCCGGATAGAAGGTATATATGACATATAGAGAAGCAATTTTACTTGGGGAAAGCATATTACAAAAAGCAAAGATAGTTGATGCAAAAAACGATGCATGGCTGCTTTTAGCCATGGCATGCAGGATAAATCATACATATTACTATGTGCATATGGATGAGGAAATGTCGCAGGAGCAGATAAGGGAATATCAGGCATTGCTGAGTAAGCGCGCTGAGCGTATTCCGCTCCAGTACATAGTCGGAGAGCAGGAGTTTATGGGACTCAAATTCCGTGTGAACAGCAATGTGCTCATACCGCGTCAGGATACAGAGACTCTTGTAGAGGAGGCACTCAAGGTGATAGAGCCGGGTATGAGAGTGCTTGATATGTGTACAGGAAGCGGCTGCATAATTATAAGCATCTTAAAGAACACAACTAATGTGGACGGTGCAGCCTGTGATATCTCAAAGCAGGCGCTCAATGTGGCAAAGGAAAACGCAAGGCTTAACGGCGTGTTTGTTGATTTTGAGAGAAGCGATCTGTTTGAGCATGTCGATGAGATGTATGATGTGATAGTATCCAATCCACCATATATAAGAAGCGACGAGATACCGCATCTGATGCCGGAGGTGTCGGTATTTGAGCCGCATGAGGCTCTTGACGGCTCTGAGGATGGACTTTTATTTTACAGGCGCATCATAAAGGATTGCAGGGCAAATCTAAAGCCACAGGGCAGGCTGCTTTTTGAGATAGGCTGTGACCAGGGCAGACAGGTGTCAGAGATGATGCAGTTTGCCGGATTTAGCGATGTACATGTGATAAAGGACCTGGCGGGAAATGACAGGGTAGTATCGGGAGTGTTTGACAGCAAGGAGGAAAAACATGTTTGATAAGTTAGAAGATCTTATACACCATTATGAAGAGCTGATGAATCTGCTCAGCGAGCCGGATGTGGCAAATGATGCAAACAGATTTAAAAAGCTTATGAAGGAGCAGAGTGACCTTGCTCCTATAGTTGAGACATATAAGAAATATAAAGAGTGCAAGCAGAATATCGAGGATTCACTGGCTATTTTGGATGAGGAATCAGATGAAGAGATGAGAGAGCTCGCAAAGGAAGAGCTTAAGGATTCAAAGGAGCAGGTGGAGGAGCTTGAGAAGGAGCTTAAAATACTTCTTCTGCCAAAGGACCCTAACGATGACAAGAACGTAATCGTCGAAATCCGTGCCGGTGCAGGCGGAGAGGAAGCAGCACTTTTTGCAGCGGAAATCTACCGTATGTATGTGCACTACGCAGAGAACAGAGGCTGGAAGGTGGAGACACTTGATGCCGATGAGACAGGAATCGGCGGTATGAAGTCTGTCGAGTTCATGGTAAAGGGCTCAGGTGCATACTCTATTTTAAAGTATGAGTCGGGAGTACACCGTGTGCAGCGAGTGCCTGAGACAGAGTCGCAGGGACGTATCCAGACCTCTACATGCTCAGTTGCTGTAATGCCTGAGGCAGAGGATGTGGATGTCAAGATTGATGACAAGGATATCCGAATTGACGTAATGCGTGCTTCCGGAAACGGTGGACAGTGTGTCAACACAACAGATTCAGCAGTCCGACTGACACATTATCCAACAGGTATTGTCATCTACAGTCAGACTGAGAAGTCACAGATACAGAACAAGGAAAAGGCTTTTGCACTTCTTCGTACAAAGCTCTATGACATGGAGCTTCAGAAGAAGCAGGATGCAGAGGCAGAGGAGAGACGAAGCCAGATTGGTACAGGAGACCGTGCTGAGAAGATTCGTACCTACAACTTCCCACAGGGACGTGTGACAGATCACAGAATCAATCTGACACTCTATAAGCTTGACAAGATTCTTAACGGAGATATTCAGGAAATAATTGATGCCTGTATCGCAGCCGACCAGGCGAAGAAGTTAAGCAACATGGAGCATGATGCATAAATATTTGGTATAAAAGAGTCTGAGAAAATCAGGCTCTTTTATTTTATAAACTAATATGATATAATTGTGAATAAATATTTATACAGAAATGAGGAATAATATGAAATCCATTAAGAAAAAACCGATTATGATTTTGCTTATGGCAGCATTAATGGCCACATTCATTGTTGGCTTATGCGCATGCGGCAAAAGCGACAGCAAAAAGGTCGCTTGTGTGGACGATCTGGAGGGCGCAAAAATAGGTGTCCAGCTCGGTACCACAGGAGATATCTATGTATCTGATTATGAGAACGACGGTTCAGGCACCAAGGTAGAGAGATACAACAAGGGTGCTGATGCAGTCCAGGCATTAAAGGTCGGCAAGATTGACTGCGTGGTTATTGATGAGCAGCCGGCACTTGCCTTTGTAAAAGAAAACAAAGGACTTAAGATACTGGACGAGGAGTTTACCAACGAGGACTATGCATTCTGCCTGAAAAAGGGCAATACAGAGCTTCGCGACAAGGTAAACACTGCGCTTGAAAAGCTGCAGCAGGATGGAACAGTTCAGAGCATCATTGACAACTATATCGGCTCTGAGGATCAGGTGGGAAAGACTCCCTACGTGAAGAAGGACATTGACAGGTCAAACGGTACACTTAAGGTAGGAACCAATGCAGAGTTCCCTCCATATGAGTACTATGAGGACAACAAGGTCACAGGAATTGATATGGATATCATGCAGGCCATTGCAGATGAGCTTGGCATGGATATGCAGGTAGAGGATATGCAGTTTGACTCAATCATTGCCGCTGTATCATCAGGCAAGGTGGATGTCGGAGCAGCAGGCTTTACAGTGACAGAGGACAGACAGAAAAATGTTGATTTTACCGATACGTATATCACCACAAAGCAGGAGATTATCGTAAAAGACAGCCAGTCGGGTTCTTCAATCGGTATAAAGGAAAAGCTCTATGACAATTTTGTCAAGGACAATCGTTACATGTATATCGTAAAGGGTCTTGGCAATACAATAGTTATCACAATATTTGCCGTAATGCTTGGTATTGTGCTGGGATTTTTAATTGCGATAGTCAGAACCAGCCATGACAGAAACGGCGGTCTTGCCATATTAAACGGAATTTGCAAGGCATACCTGACCATCATCAGGGGAACACCTGTCATGATACAGCTTCTTATTATATACTATGTAGTGCTTGCATCTGTGACCAACAAGATACTTGTAGCAGTCATTGCTTTCGGCCTCAACTCAGCTGCATATGTGGCAGAGATTGTGCGTTCAGGAATCATGTCTGTAGATATAGGACAGTTTGAGGCAGGACGAAGCTTAGGACTCAACTACAGCCAGACCATGAAGCTTGTTATCATACCGCAGGCTGTCAAAAATATACTTCCGGCGCTGCTTAACGAGTTTATCAGCCTCCTAAAAGAGACATCGATCAGTGGTTATATTGGTATGATGGATCTGACAAAGGGTGGAGATATCATACGAAGCAACACATACGAGGCATTTATACCGCTTATTGCTGTAGCCCTTATTTATCTGGTTATAGTGATGCTTTTAAGCCACGGAGTAAGCAAACTTGAGAGGAGACTGAGAAGCAATGAAAGATAATAACGTGATACTAGAGGTAAAAGACCTGCACAAGAGTTTTGGAGAGCAGGAGGTATTAAAGGGCATAAGCACAGAGGTAAACAGAGGGGATGTAATTGCCATCATCGGACCGTCAGGCTGTGGAAAGTCTACATTTTTACGCTCCCTCAATCTGCTAGAGACACCTACATCAGGACAAATCCTTTTTGAAGGAACAGACCTGACAGACAAGTCGACAGACATCAATGTGACCAGACAGAAAATCGGCATGGTTTTCCAGCAGTTCAATCTGTTTGCCAACATGACAATAAAAGCAAATATCATGCTCGCACCGGTGAAGCTTGGTGTGATGACGAAGGATGAGGCATCAAAGAAGGCAGATGAGCTTCTCACCAGAATAGGTCTCCTCGATAAGGCAGATGCATATCCGGCGCAGCTTTCCGGAGGACAGAAGCAGAGAGTGGCAATTATCCGTTCACTTGCTATGAATCCTGATGTCATACTGTTTGATGAGCCTACATCGGCACTTGACCCTGAGATGGTAGGTGAGGTGCTTTCAGTAATGAAGGAGCTTGCAGAGGCAGGCATGACAATGGTAGTCGTGACACATGAGATGGGCTTTGCCAGAGAAGTGGCCAACAGAGTGATGTTCATCAATGAGGGTACCATAGCTGAGGAGGGCACACCTGAGGAAGTATTTGGCGCACCAAAGAGTGAGAGATTACAGGAATTTTTGTCAAGAGTGTTATAGGAGAAATAAAGCATGGCATCAAAATACTATGCAGTAAAAAAGGGAAAGGTTCCCGGGATATATTTCAACTGGAATGATTGCAAAGCAATGGTTGACGGATATCAGGGAGCAGTGTATAAAAGCTTTAAGACGATAGAAGAGGCAGAAAAATTTATTAACGGAGAGAAAATTATTGCCGGAGAGAAAACTATTACAGGTATGAAATCATCCGGCGAAAATAGTACATATGCGTTTGTGGATGGCTCCTTCAACAAGGATACACACACCTATGGCTATGGAGGCTTTCTTGTGACTGACCATGAAAAATACGTGCTGCAGGGGGCAGATAATGATGCCGAGATGGCCACAATGCGCAACGTAGCAGGAGAGATAAAGGGCGCGGAGGCTGCCGTAAAAAAGGCTATAGAGCTTGGAATTAATGAACTGGTCATATACTATGACTACAAGGGCATAGAGATGTGGGCCACAGGGGCCTGGAAGCGAAACAAGGCAGGCACTATAGCTTATCACGAATACATCATGTCAGTTAAGGATAAAATAAAGATTACTTTTGTAAAGGTAAAAGGACACTCAGGAGTAGAGGGCAACGAAGAGGCAGATAAGCTCGCCAAGCAGGCTGTGGGGATACTGTAGCAGTTTTCCACATAAAAGAAACAAAAATATAGCATAACAGGAGAAAAAATGAGCATATTCAATGTAGAACTCAAAAAAGTAGTAGATGACACATATGATATTGAGATAGGCTACAACCTCTCAGACACCCTTGTATCTGACCTGGAAAATGGTCTTGCGGGCAAGATAAAGAAATTTGCAGTGATTACAGATACAAATGTGCGTGATCCTTATGCACTTCCAATCTGTGAGAAAATAAAGCATGCGGGATACTCAGTGGATTTGTTTGTTTTCCCGGCTGGGGAAAAGAGTAAGTCACGTGAGACAAAGGCAAAGATAGAGGATGCCATGCTTAAAAAGGGGTACAGAAGAGACTGCTGTATAATTGCAGTCGGTGGCGGTGTGGTAACCGACTTATCAGGCTTTATTGCAGGAACCTACGGCAGAGGAGTGCCGTTTATCAACTATGCAACCACCCTTCTGGCGGCAGCAGATGCATCGGTAGGTGGCAAGACAGCAATTGATACACCTCTTGCTACCAACACCATAGGTCTGTTCAATCAGCCCCAAAAGGTATATATAGACATAGCTGCCTGGAAAACACTGCCACAGCGCCAGATGGCAAGCGGTATGGCAGAGACCATCAAGCATGCATGCTTAGGCAGCGAGGATATGTTTGAATTTATAGAGGAAAATCTGGATGATATATATTCATTCAAGAAATTTGCATGTGAGTATATTGCAGAAAATAACTGCCGTATCAAGTACAATGTGGTCATGAAGGATGAGCGAGAGGCGGGACTTCGCGAAACCTTAAATCTGGGCCACACAGTAGGCCGGGCAATCGAGACAGTCAGCGACTACAAGCTGTTGCATGGAGAGGCACTGTCGATTGGAATGGCAGCACAGGCACTTATGTCAGCACGGCTTGGCTATATGTCAGAGGAGCAGGCAGAGCGCGTGATAAAGCTCTATGAGAGAGCCGGTCTTCCGACACGTATACCTGACTATATAGACAGGGAAGAGCTTGTAAAGAAACTCTACACCGATAAAAAGGTGAGAGACGGCAAGCTGCGCTTCGTGCTACAAAAAGGCATAGGAGCCACTGTTGAGTTTGCACCGGGAGTGTATGCAAAGCCTATAGAGGAAAGTCTGGCGCGAGAAATTATAATGGAGCTGTAGATTAAATAATTACAACCCCATGTGTAAACTCATTTTGCTGTGAATGACACAGTCTGCCATACAAATCAGCGGCAAAAATATCCTTGGAAATAAGCTCGTACGGAGCATCAGCGACTTTTGTAATAATAGGCACTGATGCTCTTTTTTTGAGGAGATGCATAAGCTCTCCTGATGATTTTTTGAAACCGAGTATGCGCAGATAAGGATTATCCATACATATATTAAAATCATCATTCTCAATACCAAGTAAAATATGCGTGAGAACCCTTGAAATACGCGTATAAGTCAGATTTTTACTCTTCAGTAAGTTACAAAACTGCGTAAAACTTTCATATTTATAAATATTTTTAACTATCTTTGCAGAAAGCTCCTTTGTACAGTCTGCATACTGCGCAAAGCCTTTATCCTTCCCGGTCAGCAGGCGATAGTAAAGCATTTCAGAAATATCATCCGGAAACACAATATGACCGCCTAAAATACAATTGACAAGAATATCGGCGCAGTCTGATGGCATTAGCTGACTGAACTTTGTGGAAATCCATGAATTATCAAGCTGCGTATTAGTAATAGTGTTGTGTTTGTCTATATCAATTAAGGTCGAAATCACCCCGCGCACAGCCGTAGCGGAAGAAAACTCACTTGTCGAATCCGTGCTGTGATATCCTTCCCCGATGCGCTGAAGAGGGAATCCCGTAATATCACAGTCCATCAAAGCCTTCTCATACTCAATGGCCAGAATATTATTGGGTGAAGCTATGAAAGCATCTATTTTCTCGGAAGCGCTGTCATAGGTATCTTGAAAATATTCACATAGAGCTCTGCTTCTGGCCGTAGGAAAGCTCATCCCACCCTGAATCAGCCGGGCAAGAGAGGCGGAATACTCAGCAGGCGGATTCTTAAGCACGCCAGCCACAAGCTTTGTAAGTTCATGGTCCACAGACTCCACACCATAGCACAGCGTATCCACAATACCTGTGTTTTTGAGTACACTGACTCCGCCACCGGCAAAAAACTCGGCAGAAGCAGTGGCAAAGACCGATGGAAGCTCAAGCACCAGGTCGGCGCCGCTCAAAAGCGCCATGCGTGTGCGCTTGTATTTGTCAATGATGGCAGGCTCACCTCTTTGCACGAAATCACCGCTCATTACTACGACGATATAATCAGCAGATGTCTGCCTTTTAATCTGCTCCAGCTGATATTTGTGACCATTGTGGAATGGATTGTATTCGGTAATCACACCTGCGACCTTCATGTTTTGATGCTCCTTTAATCAATAATGTATTTTTTAGAGTTCAAACCCATAATACCACAAAAACACCCTTGTCGCATTTGAAAAATAAGTTTATACTAACAATAGTATTGTAATTTTAAACCAAAGGAGACAAAACAATGAATGTATTAGTAATTAATTGCGGTAGTTCATCACTGAAATACCAGCTCATCAATTCAGATTCAGAGGAGGTACTTGCAAAAGGACTCTGCGAGAGAATCGGAATCGATGGCAGACTCGTATATCAGAAAGAGGGTCTTGATAAGGAAATCACAGAGGCACCTATGCCAACACATAAAGAGGCCATCCAGATGGTACTCGATGCACTTGTAAATCCAAAGACAGGCGCAGTAAAATCACTTGCAGAGATCGATGCAGTAGGACATCGTGTAGTGCACGGTGGAGAGAAGTTCTCAGACTCAGTAGTCATCACAGAGGAAGTAATAGCACAGGTAGAGGAGTGCAACGACCTCGCACCTCTTCACAACCCTGCAAATATTATCGGAATCAGAGCATGCCAGGCACTTATGCCAAACGTACCAATGGTAGGAGTATTTGATACAGCCTTCCATCAGACAATGCCTGAGAAAGCATATCTCTACGGCCTTCCATATGAGTACTATGAGAAGTACAAGGTAAGAAGATACGGCTTCCACGGCACAAGCCACAGCTTCGTATCAAAGGAGGCAGCAAGCTACCTTGGAATGGACTTAAACAACTCAAAGATTATCGTAGCACACCTTGGAAACGGAGCTTCAGTCAGCGCAGTATTAAACGGTAAATGCGTAGATACATCAATGGGACTTACACCACTTGAGGGACTTGTAATGGGAACACGTTCAGGTGATATCGACCCATCAATCATGGAGTTCATCGCAAAGAAAGAAAACCTTGACATCGATGGTGTTATGGATGTGCTCAACAAGAAGTCAGGAGTAGCCGGCATGTCAGGAGTATCAAGTGACTTCAGAGACCTTGAGGCAGCCTACAATGAGGGCAACGAGCGTGCCATCGCAGCAGTAGAGGTATTCAGCTACAGAGTAGCAAAATACATCGGAGCATATGCAGCAGCAATGAACGGAGTAGATGCTATCGCATTCACAGCAGGAATCGGTGAGAACACAAGCTTTGTAAGAGAAAAAATCATGGCATATTTAGGTTACCTTGGCATAAAGATCGACCATGTAACAAACGACAAGACACGTGGCGTGGAGGCACTTATCTCAACAGCAGACTCAAGCGTAAAGGTATGTGTCATCCCTACAAACGAGGAGCTTGCAATCTGCCGTGAGACAGTAAAGCTTGTTGGCTAATAAAAAGCAAAAAGTTGTGGATAAATTATAAAATTTTGTTGACAAACACCACTCCAATATGTATAATTGGTTAGGTGTGAATAGGAGAGAGCTATGATTGATATATCAACCATTGTAAAATCTATCAATAAAGAGACAACAATTGAGACAGAGCTTACGCTCACATCATTTGAGTCGCGGTTAGGAGATTATCCTATTCTGAAAAAGCAGCCGATATCACTTCATATCTCAAACGTGGAGAATGCAGCAGTGCACATCACGGGAACAGTAGATATAGACATAGCGATACCGTGCAGCCGATGCTTGGAAGAAGTTCCAACAAACATGCATTTTGACATTGACAAGACTCTGAAAATCACAGACGGAGCATTAGTCGATGAAGAGATGGAGGAAACTGACTACCTGATTGGGTTTGAACTCGATGTAGATAAACTTGTCTACGCCGAAATTCTGGTGAACTGGCCAATGAGAGTTCTGTGCAAAGACGATTGCAAAGGTATTTGTAAAGTCTGCGGGATGAACTTGAATAAAGGCACCTGCAGTTGCGATAGTTTTGTACCGGATCCAAGAATGGCAGCGTTCCAGGATATATTTAACAAGTTTAAGGAGGTGTAAACAAATGTCAATTTGTCCAAAGAATAAATCTTCTAAGGGAAGAAGAGATAAGAGAAGAGCAAACTGGAAAATGTCTGCTCCTACTTTAGTAAAATGCAGCAAATGTGGAGAGCTTATGATGCCACACAGAGTTTGCAAGAACTGCGGATCATACAACAAAAAAGAAATCATTCCTCAGGACTAATAGTAGAAAACCAGTAAAATTAAGGATTGAACGATATCGTTCAATCCTTTTTTGATTGATTTTATCCCTTTTTTATCCCATAATAAAATGAAGGTACTTTTTGCTTGTATATAGCTTGCAGGGATGTTATTATACTGAGAGGATATTTAGATATTAAAGAAAGAAGGAAGCAAACTATCATGAATAATATAGACGATTTAGTTGAAATCTATGAGTGCCCGCTCTGTGGCGGTGCCGGGATTCTTGAGGAGGACTGCGGCAGCTCATATTATGTGACATGTCTTGAGTGCGGATGCCACTCAGTAAATATTGATTTCAAGTCAGACGATGACAGACTTGATGCAGCAAAGCGCACTGCTGATTTATGGAACTGTGGCAAGGTTATTTCCATGAGTCCGGGAGAATGATGGAAGCCATATAGAGTAGTGAATTGGTTATTGATTTATACCTATGATTATAGTATATTTTATTTAATCAATTAGTAGTTTGCTTTTTAGCAGGCACAGGGAGGTCACAATGCAAAGTACAACAAGGGTCGCACTCGATGCAATGGGTGGCGACAATGCACCCGCAGAGGTAGTAAAGGGTGCGGTAGATGCGGTTAACAAAAGAAATGATATAAAGATATTTCTTATAGGACAGAAGGTACCGGTAGAGAGGGAGCTTTCTTTGTATACATATCCTAAGGAGCAGATAGAGATAGTAGATGCGCCTGAGGTTATAGAGATGGCAGAACCACCGGTTGGGGCAATCAGACGAAAGAAGCAGTCATCAATCGTTGTTGGCATGAATATGGTCAAGAATAAAGAGGCTGATGCATTTGTTTCGGCGGGAAGCTCAGGTGCTGTACTTGTCGGAGGACAGGTAATAGTCGGCAGGATAAAGGGCATACAAAGGCCGCCTTTGGCACCGCTTATTCCGACTGAGAGGGGCGTATCTCTGCTCATAGACTGTGGAGCCAATGTGGATGCCAGAGCTGAGCATCTGGTACAGTTTGCCAAGATGGGCTCTATCTATATGGAGCATGTTGTCGGCGTGAAGAATCCAAAGGTTGCACTGGTCAATATCGGTGCAGAGGAGGAGAAAGGTAATGCCCTGGTAAAGGAGACCATGCCGCTTCTTAGAGAGTGCACAGATATCAATTTTGTCGGAAGCATTGAGGCAAGGGATATTCCAAAGGGAGATGCCGATGTTATAGTCTGCGAGGCTTTCACGGGCAATGTCATATTAAAACTCTACGAGGGCCTTAGCTCCACTCTTATCGGAGTCATAAAGAAGGGTCTCATGAGCACACTAAAGAGCAAGATAGGAGCTGCACTTGCACTTCCGGCTCTTAAGAATACGCTAAAGTCATTTGATGCGACCGAGTACGGCGGAGCACCGCTTTTAGGATTGAATGGTCTTGTGGTAAAGACCCACGGCAGCTCCAAGGCAAAGGAAATCACTAACTCTGTTTTCCAATGTGTTACATTTAAGGAAAAAGAGATTAATGATAAAATTAAAGAATATATTATTAATAAGCCGGCTGATTAGATAGCAGTATTGCTGTATGATTGGTCACTATAAACAGAAATGAGAGGTATTAAAAATGGAATTTGAGAAGCTTAGAGACATTATTGTCGAGGTACTTAACGTGGATGAGAACGAGGTTACTATGGAGTCAACCTTCATTGATGACCTTGGAGCTGATTCTTTGGATGTATTCCAGATTATCATGGGTATTGAGGAAGAGTTCGATATCGAGATTCCTAATGAGGAAGCAGAGAAAATCGTCACTGTAGGCGATGCTGTTGAGCAGATTAAAAAAGCTGTAAGCGAGCAGTAGTATGTTTAACTAATGAAAAGCCCTTTATTATAAGGGCTTTTCGTTATACTCACGGAACATGTAAAATGGATAGATATAGAAATAGAGGAGAAATTATGGCAGATTTAAATGAATTTCAAAGCAAAATAGGCTATACGTTCAAGAATCGACATCTGCTTGAGCAGGCGTTGACACACAGCTCGTATGCCAATGAAAAGCACATGAAAAAGCATTCTGATAACGAACGTCTGGAGTTTTTGGGCGATGCTGTTTTGGAAATAGTTTCAAGTGAGTTTTTGTTTATCAATTATCCGCAAAAGCCTGAGGGTGAGCTTACCAAGCTGCGCGCAAGCATTGTTTGTGAGCCGACTCTTGCACTTTGTACAAAGCCACTTGACCTTGGAAAGTACTTACGTCTTGGCAGGGGCGAGGATCATACAGGTGGCAGAAAGAGAAAATCGATTCTTTCTGATGCACTTGAGGCAGTGATTGGAGCAATTTATTTAGATGGTGGTTTTACTAATGCAAAGGAGTTTGTGCTTAGGTTTATCATGACTGATATTGAGAATAAGCAGCTCTTTTATGATAGCAAGACTATCCTTCAGGAGCTTATACAGGGCAGACACGAGCAGCTTTCCTATGAACTTATTGATGAGAGCGGTCCGGACCATGACAAGCAGTTTACAGTTGCGGTGCTTGTGGACGGCGAGCGTGTCAGCGAGGGAGAAGGCCACACAAAGAAGGCGGCGGAGCAGCAGGCTGCATATCAGGCACTTCTTTTGTACAGAAACAGGGAATAGGAGTTTTTAATGTATTTAAAGAGTTTGGAAGTACAGGGCTTTAAGTCCTTTGCCAACAAAATTGTTTTTGAGTTCCACAACGGCATCACAGGTATTGTAGGGCCAAACGGTAGTGGAAAGAGTAATGTCGCCGATGCGGTCAGATGGGTGCTCGGTGAGCAGAGCGCAAAGCAGCTTCGTGGTGCCAGCATGCAGGATGTTATTTTTGCAGGTACAGAGAACAGGAAGCCGCTTGGATACGCGTATGTTGCCATCACACTTGACAATTCAGACCATTCGCTTGCGATTGATTTCAATGAGGTTACGGTTGCCAGACGTGTTTACCGCTCAGGGGAGAGTGAGTATCTAATCAATGGCAATCCGTGCAGACTCAAGGAGGTTTCGGAGCTTTTCTATGATACCGGTATCGGTAAAGAGGGCTATTCCATCATTGGACAGGGCCAGATTGACAGGATTTTAAGTGGAAAGCCGGAGGAGAGGCGAGAGCTGTTTGATGAGGCTGCCGGCATTGTGAAGTTTAAAAAGAGAAAGCTTACAGCACAAAAGAAGCTCGATAATGAGCGAGAGAACCTTGTGCGTGTCAATGATATTCTGACAGAGCTTGAGAGACAGGTAGGTCCGTTACAGAGACAGTCCGAGAAGGCTCATACATATCTTAAAAAGAGAGAAGAGCTGAAGAACTACGATGTCAACATGTTTTTGCTTGAATCAGCGCGCATTGAGACCGAGCTTAAGTCTGCTGATGAGAAATACGCTATTGCGGATGACGAGCTAAAGGAGACCAACGCCACATACGAGAGCATCAAGGCAGAGTATGAGAGGCTTGGGAACGATATGCAGCAGATGGATGAGCGTATCGAGTCTCTTCGTGAGAGCATCACGAGCACTTCATCCACCAGACAGAAGCTTGAGAATCAGATAGAGCTTTTAAAGGAGCAGATTCACACGGCCGAAATGACGGATGAGCATTTGCAGTCGCGTCTTTTAGCTATCGAAAAGGAAAAGGCGCAGCGTCTTAAAAGCAGGAAAGAGTATGATGACAAAAAAGCTGCACTCGAAGCTGATATAGAGCAGATGAAGCAGAACGAGCTTCTTGCGGTAAACGAGCATGAGGCTGTACTTGCAGAGGTTAACCGCTGCAATGACGGACTGGAAAAGGGCAAGAATGAGCTTATCGCCCTGCTTCAGGAGCGAGGCAGTATCCAGTCAAGGCAGCAGCGTTTTGCCACTATGCTTGAGCAGATTAATATCAGAAAGGCAGAGCTTACCAAGCGTCTTTTAGATAGAAAGACAAGGGAAGCAGGGCTTGATGATATATTGGATGATGCCAATAAGAAGCTTAATGCTGTCAATGAAGAGATAGCCGGTTTAAAGGAAAAGGAGTCGGCTCTTTTGGCAAAGGCCAGGGAGTGGAGAGATAAGTCCAGAGAGAATGCCCGCCTGATGGAGGAGGCTTCCACAGAGTATCATAAGTCTGTTTCCAGGCTTGAGTCACTTAAAAACATTGCCGAGCGCTATGATGGCTATGGCAACAGCATCAAGCGTGTTATGGAGCAGAAGGCTAAAAATCCGGGGCTTCTCGGAGTGGTTTCAGATCTTATCCAGGTGGATAAGCGCTATGAGATAGCGATAGAGACAGCCTTAAGCGGTAATATCCAGAATATTGTCACTGAGGATGAGGCCACAGCCAAAAAGATGATAGGCTTTTTAAAGACCAATCATTTTGGACGGGCTACGTTTTTACCTCTTACTAGTGTGCGCGCAAACAGAAATACAAAAAATGAGGCGGCACTCGGCGAAAAGGGTGTGCTTGGCATTGCAAATAAGCTGGTGAAGTGTGATACGAAGTTTGATGAGGTTGTTGCATACCTGCTTGGCAGAGTGATTGTGGTGGATACAATTGACAATGCAATTGCGCTTGCAAAGAAAAATCACTATTCACTCCATATTGTGACTGTCGAGGGCGAGTATCTGGCACCGGGAGGCTCTATGTCCGGTGGTGCGTTTAAAAATTCATCCAATCTGCTTGCGAGAAATCGTGAGATTGAGGAGCTTGAAAAGAGAGTTGATCAGACTAAGACAAAGCTTAAAGAGCTTAGAGCCAGAAAGGATGATATTGCGACTGCTATTGCGCTTGGCGAGGAGGATATAGCAGCCACAAAGACCTTGCTGCAGGAGAAGTATATTGAGCAGAACACAGCACAGATTTCTGTTGACAGGGCAGACCAGCAAAAGAAGGAGAGTGCGAATGTCTACGAGGATCTGAGCACAGAAAATGCTGAGATTGAAAAACAGCTCGAAGAGATAAATCAGGGCAAGAAGGATATTGCAGCGCAGCTTGAGGCGTCAAAGCAGCGTGAGGAGCAGCTTGAGAAGGAAAACAGCTCATACAGTGAGATACTTGAGAAGCAGGGAGTACTTGAGCAGGAGGCTTCACACAAGGCCGCTGCCATTTCACTTGAGCTTGCAAATATTACAAAGACGGCAGAGTTTGCTATAGAAAATATCAATCGTATCAATTCAGAGATAGAGAAATTTGATGAGCAGAAGGAAAGCCTTGTGGAAGGTGCAGCTGCTGCAAAGGATGATATTAAAAAGAAGCAGGCTGATATTGATGCAATCACACAGACAATTCTGGCATCAAAGGACAACAATTCTAAGCTTGACGAGGAGCTTAGGGAGAGCATTGCCAAAAAGGAAAAGATGTCTGAAAATTACAGAGGCTTTTTTGCAAAGCAGGAGGAAGTTTCAAAGAAACAGGCTGATCTGGATAAGGAGCTTTTCAGACTGAACAGCCAGAGAGAGAAGCTTAAGGAGGCTTCAGAGACTCAGACCAACTACATGTGGGATGAGTATGAGCTTACTCCGCATGCGGCAGCAGAGCTTAGAAATGATGCATACGATGATCTGCCTTCATTAAAGAAGCTGATTGCAGGCATAAAGGACGAAATCAGACGCCTCGGCGATGTAAATGTCAATGCTATCGAGGAATACAGGGAGATTTCAACGCGTTATGAGTTCTTAAAGGGACAGCATGATGACCTTATCGAGGCTGAAAAGACTCTGGTTGGCATCATTGATGAGCTTGACAGTGGTATGAGAAAGCAGTTTACAGAGAAGTTTGCCGAGATTCAGAGAGAGTTTGACAAGTCATTTAAGCAGCTTTTTGGTGGTGGACATGGTTCCCTGGAGCTTGTGGAGGATGAGGATATACTGGAGTGCGGCATAAGAATCGTCGCACAGCCGCCAGGAAAGAAGCTTCAAAATATGATGCAGATGTCCGGTGGAGAAAAGGCGCTCACCGCTATTGCACTTTTGTTTGCCATTCAGGCACTTAAGCCATCACCGTTTTGTCTGCTTGATGAGATTGAGGCGGCGCTTGATGATTCAAACGTTTCGCGCTATGCAAATTATCTGAACAAGCTTACAAAGAACACACAGTTTATCGTTATCACACATAGACGTGGTACAATGGCGGCTGCGGATAGACTATATGGTATCACGATGCAGGAAAAGGGTGTTTCCACACTCGTTTCAGTAAATCTGATAGAGAATGATCTGACGCAGTAGAATTTTATTTATGGAGAGTTAAAATGGAAGAAAAAGAAAAGAAGCCGGGCTTTTTTAAGAGGCTCGTTTCAGGACTGACAAAGACCAGAGACAATATTGTTTCAGGCATAGATTCACTTTTCAGTGGATTTTCGCATATAGATGATGATTTTTATGAGGAGCTTGAGGAAATTCTCATCATGGGAGACCTCGGAGTAAGAGCTACAGAGAGTATCATCGAGGATCTGCAGAGGAAGGTGAAGGAACAGCACATCAAGGAGCCGGCAGAGTGCAAGGAACTCTTGATTGAGAGCATCAAGGAGCAGATGAAGGTGGAGGAGACAGCCTACAGATTTGAAAATGAAAAATCTGTTGTGCTTGTAATCGGTGTCAACGGAGTAGGAAAGACTACCACTGTCGGAAAGCTTGCAGGAAAGCTCAAGGAACAGGGCAAGAAGGTAGTTATTGCAGGTGCCGATACCTTCAGGGCAGCAGCAGGAGACCAGCTGAAGGAATGGGCAAACCGCGCCGGAGTTGATATGATTGGCGGTGCCGAGGGTGCTGACCCGGGAGCTGTTGTATATGATGCAGTTGCAGCTTCTAAGGCCAGAAGCGCAGATGTGCTTCTCGTGGATACAGCCGGAAGACTCCACAACAAAAAGAATCTGATGAATGAGCTCGGAAAGATTAATAAAATCCTGGAGAGTGAGTATCCGGATGCGTACAGAGAGACACTCGTGGTGCTTGATGCGACTACAGGCCAGAATGCACTGGTTCAGGCGAGAGAGTTTTCTGATGTGGCAAAGATTTCGGGCATAGTGCTTACTAAGATGGACGGTACAGCAAAGGGCGGTATCGCTGTAGCGATACAGTCGGAGCTTTCAGTGCCGGTCAAGTATATCGGAGTCGGTGAGACCATCGATGATTTGCAGAAATTTGATTCGGACGAGTTCGTGAATGCATTGTTTGACACCAAAACGGAATAATTTGCGAATAATGCGTGGGTGGTTCTGAATCGTTATATCAAGGAAAGGGAGAACAAATATGTTGACATTAGATAAATTTGAAGAAGCAAGTGAGAAGGTCAAGGAGGTCACCCTTGAGACAAAGCTTATTTACAGCGATTTTTTAAGTGACCAGACAGGCAATAAGGTATATCTGAAGCCTGAAAATATGCAGTTTACCGGAGCTTACAAGGTCAGAGGCGCTTACTACAAGATAAGCACCCTCACAGACGAGGAGAGAGCAAAGGGACTCATCACAGCATCTGCAGGAAACCATGCGCAGGGTGTTGCGTATGCTGCAAAGTGCTATGGCTGCAAGGCTGTCATCGTGATGCCTACCACCACACCTCTTATCAAGGTAAACCGTACAAAGAGCTACGGCGCTGAGGTAGTGCTTTATGGAGATGTGTATGATGAGGCATGTGCCAAGGCATATGAGCTTGCAGAGAAAGAGGGCTACACATTTATCCATCCGTTTGATGATTTAGCTGTCGCAACAGGACAGGGAACTATTGCTATGGAGATATTCAAGGAGCTTCCGCTTGTTGAGTATATCCTCGTTCCAATCGGCGGTGGCGGACTGGCAACAGGTGTATCCACACTTGCAAAGCTCTTAAATCCAAAGATTAAGGTTATCGGAGTGGAGCCGGCCGGCGCTAATTGTATGCAGGAGTCATTTAAGAATGGAAAAGTGACCACTTTACCAAGCGTAAATACTATTGCAGACGGAACAGCGGTAAAGACACCGGGCTCAAATATTTTCCCATACATAAAGAAAAATCTTGATGATATTATCACAGTGGAGGATGACGAGCTTATCGTGGCCTTCCTTGACATGGTTGAGAATCACAAGATGATAGTCGAAAACTCAGGTCTTCTGACTGTAGCTGCGCTTAAGCATCTCGGAGTAAAGGACAAGAGAGTGGTTTCTATCCTAAGTGGCGGCAACATGGATGTTATTACCATGTCATCAGTTGTACAGCAGGGTCTTATTTTCAGAGACAGAATCTTTACTGTTTCAGTGCTTCTGCCGGATAAGCCGGGCGAGCTTGCCAAGGTTTCACAGACTCTTGCCGATGTACAGGGCAATGTAATCAAGCTGGAGCATAACCAGTTTGTCACTACAAACAGAAGTGCGGCTGTCGAGCTTCGCATCACGCTTGAGTGTTTTGGTACAGAGCACAAGGAGCAGATTATAGCTGCGCTCGAGAAGAAGGGCTATAAGCCAAGAATTGTACGCACTATGATATAAAAATAAAAGTATCAAGTATTTTTACTTGACACCGGGCAAACTATGTGTTATTCTACCATAGGTTCGAGGGAAAAAGAGGATACTTGATATGGAAGAAAAACTTGAACAGGCATATTTATATGATTTCTACGGTGAGCTTTTGAATGAGCATCAGCGTCAGGTATATGAGGATTTTGTCTTCAATGATTTGTCACTCGGTGAGATAGCATCCGAGGAGGGGATTTCCCGTCAGGGTGTTGCCGATCTGATTAAGAGATGCAATAAGAAGCTGCTTGACTATGAGGCAAAGCTACATCTTGTTGAAAAGTTCATGTCCATAAAGAGTGACATACGAAGGATTCATGAGCTGACAAATGATTTTAAGAAATCACATAATGAGCTATTAATGAATGAAATCGAAGCTATTTCGAATCAGATACTAGAGGAGCTGTAATATGGCATTTGACAGTTTATCAGAAAAACTGCAGAACGTTTTCAAGAATCTCCGCAGCAAGGGAAAGCTTACTGAGGATGATGTAAAGGCTGCTCTTAAAGAGGTTAAGATGGCACTCCTTGAGGCCGATGTTAACTTCAAGGTTGTTAAGCAGTTCACAAAGAGTGTTCAGGAGAGAGCAATCGGACAGGATGTCATGAATGGTCTAAATCCCGGACAGATGGTCATCAAAATCGTAAACGAAGAGATGATTAAGCTTATGGGCTCTGAGACGACAGAGATTGCTTTCAGGCCGGGCAAGGAGCTTACTGTTATCATGATGGTAGGTCTTCAGGGAGCCGGCAAGACAACCACCACAGCAAAAATTGCCGGAAAGCTTAAGAGCAAGGGCAAGAAATCACTGCTTGTAGCCTGTGATGTATATCGTCCGGCTGCGATTGAGCAGTTAAAGATAAATGGTGAGAAGCAGGGCGTTGAGGTTTTCTCAATGGGTGACAAAAACAAGCCTGCCGACATCGCAAAGGCTGCTGTGGAGCACGCTAAGAAAAACGATTTCAATGTTGTTATCATCGATACTGCCGGACGTCTTCATATTGATGAGGATATGATGGCAGAGCTTATTGAGATAAAAGAAGCTACTGATGTTTTCCAGACCATCCTCGTGGTAGATGCCATGACAGGTCAGGATGCGGTAAATGTAGCAGGTACCTTTGATGAAAAGATAGGAATTGACGGAGTTGTCATCACAAAGCTTGATGGTGACACCAGAGGTGGAGCGGCGCTTTCAATCAGAGCCGTTACAGGAAAGCCGATACTTTACGCCGGTATGGGCGAGAAGCTTTCAGACCTTGAGCAGTTCTATCCGGAGCGTATGGCTTCAAGAATCCTCGGCATGGGCGATGTGCTTTCCATGATTGAGAAGGCGCAGGAGAACATTGATGAGGAACAGGCCAAGAAGCTTGAGCAGAAGATGCGCAAAAATGAGTTTGATTTTGAGATGTACCTTGATTCGATGAGTCAGATGAAGAAGATGGGCGGTCTTTCAAGCGTGATGGGCATGATGCCGGGCATGGGTATCGGTGGAGGCAAGATGCCGGATATTGATACAGATGAAGCTGAAAAGGGCATGGCCCGCACAGAGGCAATCATCTATTCCATGACACCTGAGGAAAGACAAAATCCAAAGCTTCTTAATCCAAGCCGCAAGGCTCGTATAGCAAGAGGAGCAGGTGTGGATGTATCAGAGGTCAACAGACTTGTAAAGCAGTTTGAGCAGACAAAGAAGTTCATGAAGCAGATGCCAGGTATGATGGGCGGAAAGAAGGGACGCCGTGGAGGCGGTGGTCTTGGAGGCTTATTCAAAGGACTTCCGTTTTAATGGATTTCATTAAAGGAATTTCATTAAAGAATTTCATGTTTTGTTAACAAAAGTATTTATTTTACTTTTGATATATATTATTTAATAAACCTATGAGGAGGTGAAACAAAATGGCAGTAAAGATCAGATTAAGAAGAATGGGACAGAAGAAAGCTCCTTTCTATAGAATCGTAGTTGCAGACTCTAGATCACCAAGAGATGGAAGATGCATCGAGGAGATCGGAACATACGATCCAACTAAGGATCCTAGCGAGTATCATGTAAATGAGGAATTAGCTAAGAAATGGTTATCAAACGGCGCACAGCCAACTGAGACAGTAGCTAGAATCTTCAAGAGTGCTGGTATCGAGAAATAGGATAAAGAGGTGGCGTAATGAAAGAATTAGTTGAAGTAATTGCAAAATCTTTAGTTGATTATCCGGATGAGGTTAATGTAACTGAGACCGAAAACGAGAAAGCAATTGTTTTGGAATTACGTGTTGCACAGTCTGACATGGGCAAAGTGATCGGCAAGCAGGGACGTATTGCTAAGGCTATTCGTTCAGTTGTTAAGGCCGCAGCCTCTAAAGAAGACAAAAAGGTTATTGTTGAGATAGTACAGTAACATAAAGGCATCTCTTATGAGATGCCTGTTTTTTTATAATTTATAGTAACTATTCAGAACCGGTATTGTATGGTTTTGAGAATGTGCGTGGGCTGAATAGTTATGATTTATATTAATATCAGGAGACAGAGAATGGAAGATTTACTACAGGTAGGTGTGATTACGAGCACACACGGCATTCGCGGTGAGGTAAAGGTGTTCCCAACCACTGACGATGCTGCCCGTTTTAAAAAGCTTAAAAATGTCATTCTGGATAATGGCAAAGAGCGCAGGGATTTGGAAATAACTTCTGTCAAATTTTTCAAGAACCAGGTTATCTTGAAATTTAAGGGCATAGATGACATAAATGATGTAGAAAAATATAAAAAGGCACCTCTTTTTGTGACAAGGGAAAATGCGGTGCCGCTTGAGGAAAATGAGTACTTTATAGCTGATCTTATCGGGCTTTCCGTCACATCAGACGAAGGAGAGGAGCTTGGAGTTATAGATGATGTGCTCCAGACCGGTGCCAACGATGTGTATGTTGTTAAGAAAGCCGGTGCAAATGATCTGCTGATTCCGGCAATAAAGGATTGTATACTGGACGTTGATGTGGAAAATGGCACGATGAAGGTGCATCTGCTGGCAGGTTTGAGATAGCTGCATTTCAAACTGCAAAAACCGTAAAATGAGATATAAAATTGAACAAAATCATACATTTTAAATCGTAAAACAGTAAAACAGGATGATAACAGGAGATATAGGAAATGAGATTTCATGTGCTGACCTTATTCCCACAGATGATAGAACAGGGACTGTCAGAGAGTATCACAGGCAGAGCTTTAAAACAGAATATTATATCACTCAATACGGTAAATATCAGGGATTTTGCGCACAATAAGCACAATAAGGTTGATGATTACACATATGGTGGCGGCGCGGGGATGCTTATGCAGGCAGAGCCGGTGTATCAGGCTGTGCGCAGTGTGGTGAGTCAGATCAATAAATGTAATCAGGTCCATTCAGGTGATAATTCCGGGAAAAATATCGCCGATGAAAATATATTATATGAAAATACATCATATAAAAATACTGCAGAAGAAATAAAAAATCACAATGCGCGTCTGATTTATGTTACTCCACAGGGCAGCGTGTTCAACCAGCAGATGGCGGCAGAATTTGCAAAGTGTGATGACCTCATTTTTCTATGTGGGCACTATGAAGGTATTGACGAGCGCGTGCTGGAGGAGACGGTAACGGATTATGTCTCTATCGGTGACTATGTTCTAACAGGCGGAGAACTGCCGTCGATGGTAATGATAGATGCAATTTCACGTCTGGTTCCTGGGGTGCTGCACAATGACATTTCGGCAGAGACAGAGTCGTTTCATGGCAATCTGCTTGAATACCCTCAGTATTCACGTCCTGTTGAGTGGCATGACAAAAAGGTGCCTGAGGTACTCATGTCAGGCAATCAGAAAAAGATAGATGCATGGCGCCTTGAAAAGTCTATTGAGCGCACAAAGGAGCGCAGACCGGATTTGTATGCCGGGTTTAAAAGACTTGATAAATGCAGAGAGTTTCTTATGAAAAATAAACTGCTTCATATTGATATGATAGAGCTTATAAACAGGGGCTGCGCCGAGATACTGTTTGAGGCAGATGGAGAATATCTGCTTCGGGACATGGTCTCAAAGGTATGCCTTCATACAAGACCGGATGAGGGCGTGTCGAAGCTTATTGATTTGGCACCGGAAGATGACACAAAGCCTGTTGATAAATACAGCAGTCAGCATATTCCAAAAACCGTTACAGATCAGATCACAAATGGCATAGTGCTTCACCAGCAAAGATATGTTGAGCTCTTTACAGCAAATGGCTTTAATGAGACTGTAGAGTGCAGACAGGCTGTGTATACAAACAAAGAAAAGCTATCTGTCAGCGGACTGTACAGACCGGATGGAAAGCCGATGCCAAATGGCTTAATTATAAGAAAGCTGGATGCAGCTGATATACAGGAGGCTGCGCCAATGTACCCGGGTTTTGACAATCCGGACTATATCGTAGACAGGATAGAGGCAGGGACAGTCTATGGCGCTTTTTTGAGTGATAATACTGCTGATGATACCATTAATACCCTCGCGGGAATTATCGGAATCCATGAGGAGGGCAGCATAGGCATGCTCTATGTAAAGCTGCAGTACAGGCATCAAAAGCTTGCCACAGCACTTGAAACATATGCTTTCAACAGGGCACTGGAAAACGGATGGATACCATATGGACAGATAATCGTGGGCAATGAGGCATCTATGAAGCTGCAGGAGAGTATGGGATTGCATTTTTCAAAATCATCCGTATACTGGATGACTAAAAATAATGCATAAGGTAGGCAGAAGATAGTAAAAAATACTTGCAAATCCCATGAATCTGTGGTAAAGTACCAATGTTGTGAATAAAAGAGATGGTCCTCTGTTGTGAAAATAGTAGTAGCATTAAGAACGTCAAAATAATTAGGAGGTCACAAAATGAACGCAAGTGAAATTATTAAAAGCATCGAGAACGAGCAGTTAAAGGCCGAGGCACCTGAGTTTTCTGTAGGAGATACTGTAAAGGTATACGGAAAAATCAAAGAGGGTAACCGTGAGCGTATCCAGGTATTCGAGGGAACAGTAATCAAAAAGCAGAACGGATCAAACCGTACAACATTCACAGTTAGAAAGCTTTCTAACGGTGTAGGTGTTGAGAAGACATGGCCACTCCACTCACCAAACGTAGAGAAGGTTGAGATTGTACGTAAAGGTAAAGTACGTCGTGCTAAGCTTTACTACTTAAGAGACCGTATCGGAAAAGCTGCTAAGGTTAAAGAGCTTGTAAAATAATATTTTTACGCGAAAGAGACCATTTTCTGCGAGCAATCGTATGAGAATGGTCTTTTTAGTTTTCAGGGTTACAGCTTGCAACAAACATGAAAACAATATATAATTAAGATTACGCAATAAAATATTAGTTAGCAAGAGGTGTAAGATGTCCAGAAGACGAGCAGGACTTAGCTTTAGAAGGCAAAGAAGAAAATTTAATCTGCCATTGTTCAAGGAAATTGTTTCGTGGGTAGTGGAGCTGATTGTAGTGATAGGCCTGGCATATGTGCTGGTGTCATTTTTCGGTATACGTACAAATGTGGTGGGCCAGGCTATGGAGCAGACATTGGAGAACGATGATAATATTCTTGTGAACAGGTTTGCATATATCATGTCAAAGCCAAAGGCAGGAGACGTGATAGTATTTCTGCCAAACGGAAATAATAAATCGCATTATTATGTCAGGAGAGTGGTAGCGGTGCCGGGAGATACTATTCAGATAAAAGACGGCGCACTGTACGTGAATGATGAGTTATACAAGGAATCAACGGACGTTGCCTCAATGGAGGATGCAGGGCTTGCCTCAGATCCTATAGAGCTTGAAAAGGACGAGTATTTTGTACTTGGAGACAATCGAAACAACAGTGAGGACAGCCGCTATGCCAATATTGGCAATGTAAAGAGAGACTATATTATCGGCAAGGCATGGTTTAGATTTTCAGGCATTGGAAGCTTTGGAACCATCAAGTAGCAATAGTTATAACATATATAGATAAAGGACAGGTGAATTATGAATTTTCAGTGGTACCCTGGGCATATGACCAAGGCAAAGCGTCAGATGCAGGAGGACATTAAATTAATAGATCTGGTTATAGAGCTTGTGGATGCAAGAATTCCGCTATCCAGCCGTAATCCGGACATTGATGAGCTTGGAAAAAACAAATACAGGCTCATTCTTATGAACAAGGCAGATCTGGCCGACAAGGAGCGCACCAGGGAGTGGAGTGCATTTTTCAAGGAAAAGGGCTTTTTTGTAGTCAGTCTTGATGCTAGAAGCAAGTCAGGCATGAAGAACATCACAGATATCGTGATGGAGGCCTGCAAAGAAAAGATTGAAAGAGACCGAAAGCGTGGTATCAAAAACAGACCGGTAAGAGCTATGGTGGTGGGTATTCCAAACGTCGGAAAGTCCACATTTATCAACTCATACGCCGGAAAAGCCTGTGCCAAGACAGGAAACAAGCCGGGCGTGACAAAGGGCAAGCAGTGGATCAGGCTCAATAAAAGTGTTGAGCTGCTCGATACCCCGGGCATACTGTGGCCGAAATTTGAAGATCAGACAGTGGGACTTAGACTTGCGCTCATCGGTTCGATAAAGGATGAGATTTTAAATGTTGATGAGCTTGCCGTGGAGCTTGTAAAGTTTCTAAAAGCAGAGTATCCGGGGCTTTTGGCACAAAGATACGAGGTAAGCGAGGAAAATGATATCATAGAGCTTATAAGTGCTGTCGCTGTCAACAGAAAATGCCTTTCAAAGGGAGGAGAGCCTGATTACAGCAAGGCAGCTGCACTCATCATAGATGATTTCAGAAGCGGTAAATTAGGCCATATCACTTTGGAGAGACCCAAGATATAGAAGAACAGTTACGAAGAATAGACGATAGGACAAGGATATGTCAGCAGAAAAAATAGGCGATATTAAGGAACAACTTAAAAGCATCACAGATTCACAGCTTACACAGTTCATTGAGGCATACGGCTCAGATGAAAGGGGCGGAGTGATTAAGCTTGTAGATAGTGCAAAAAAGCGTCTGGACAAGTATGAGAAGGAGCTTATCCGCACTGAAGGTCTCAAGAAATATGAGCGTGAGTACGCATCATATGCTCATATTTGCGGCATAGATGAGGTGGGACGCGGACCGCTTGCAGGTCCGGTTGTGGCATGTGCGGTTATTCTGCCAAAGGACTGTGATATTTTATATATCAATGATTCAAAGAAGCTTACGGCTGCAAAGCGTGATGAGCTTTACGATGTCATAATGGAAAAGGCGGTTTCTGTAGGAATAGGTATGGCATCGCACGAGCGGATAGATGAGATAAATATATTGCAGGCTACATATGAGGCGATGAGACAGGCAATCGGAAAGCTTGATCCGGCACCGGATTTGACACTTAACGATGCAGTCACAATCCCGGGGGTGGATATAAAGCAGGTTCCGATTATAAAGGGAGATGCCAAAAGCATATCAATAGGGGCAGCCAGCATTGTGGCTAAGGTCACAAGGGATCGGATGATGGTTGAGTATGATAACATATATCCCGGCTATGGATTTGCATCAAACAAGGGCTATGGCTCGGCAGAGCATATCAAGGCACTAAAGGAGATAGGACCATCACCGATACACAGGGCATCGTTTATACACAATTTTATCTAATATATTACAATTGTGCGGTTTTTACGAAGGTGCCCGGCGCTGAATAGTTACACATTCTGCTAAAAACCGTCAGTTCACAATAGGAGAGAAAATGACACTTCAACAACTCAGGCAGGTACTTACAATTGCAGAATCCCATTCCATGAATGAGGCGGCAAAGAAGCTTTTTGTTTCACAGCCAAATCTGTCCGCCACAGTACGAGAGGTGGAGGAGGAGCTTGGAATCACGGTATTCATGAGAAATAACCGTGGAATTACAGTCACAGCGGAGGGCGAGGAGTTTTTAGGATACGCCAAACAGGTTGTGGAGCAGTATCATCTGCTTGAGAACCGGTATCTGAATGTGGAGTCCAAAAAGAAATTCTCGGTTTCCATGCAGCACTATTCATTTGCAGTAAAGGCCTTTGTACAGCTTGCTAAAGAGGTGGGCATGGATGAGTACGAGTTTGCTGTCCACGAGACAAAGACGAAAGAGGTAATAGACAACGTAAAGAACTTAAAGAGTGAGATTGGAGTTCTTTATTTAAGTGATTTCAATGAAAAGGTTTTAAGAAAGCTTTTTAAGGAATGTGACATTGAGTTTAAAGAGCTCTTCACATGCAATACATATGTGTATCTTTGGAAAAAACATCCGCTTGCCGGCCAAAAAGAGATTACACTTGATGATTTGCAGGAATATCCATGTCTGACCTTTGAACAGGGCGTGAACAATTCCTTTTATTATGCTGAGGAGATGATGAGCACGTATGAGTACAAGCGTGTCATAAAGGCTGATGACAGAGCCACAATGCTCAATCTCATGGTGGGGCTCAACGGATTTACACTGTGCTCAGGTATTATTTCTGAGGATTTAAACGGTGATGACTATGCGGCAATTCCACTTAAGGAAAGTGAAATAATGCATATAGGTTATATCAAGCATAAGGGCACGAAGCTTAGCAAGCTCGGTGAAATATATATAGATGCGTTAAAGAATTACGAGAATAAAGTTTTATAAATGAAAAATTGTAAAAAATGAATTTAAATTAATTAAATATCGTACCATTTTTATAAGAATTTCACAGTTATATTGTTTTTTAAAAAAAACATGCATGAAAATATAGTGAAAAATCGGTTACGCAAAAGATATTTATTAAAAAAAATGACATGAATTGACGGAAAATGACGGATTATGATTTTTTTGACAAATGAATATCAGATGTTATAATAGGCGCAACAATTGATTGGCATGTGCGAAAGCAATATGTTTTAGATTATAAAGGTGGTGTTAACTATGTACAATAAGGAAACAGTAATCAGACTTAACACATTGGATGATGTTCAGGAATTTGTTGGGGCTGCTTCTAAGTGCGATTTTGACATTGATCTCAAATATAGACAGATTCTTATTGATGCGAAATCACTTCTTGGAGTGATTGGAATTGGTATAAACAATGACTTTAAGGTCTGCTATATGGGCGATGACCAGGCATTTGATAATGTGGTTGATAAATTCACTGTAGCGTAAAACAATTGAATAAGATCCTTTGGGAGAGTTTCTTCTTGGAGCTCTCCCTTTTTTATGTTCAGTGTATTAAAAATATCTGGAGTTAGACTGAAACTATTGCCGGAACACAAAACCGGTAACATAATCCGGAATATGCAGGGAGAGTACATGACAGAAGCTGGAAATAACTATAGTGAAAAGAAAACACAATTACATATTTCGGTCAGAAACCTTGTGGAATTTATTTTCAGGGAGGGTGACATAGATAACCGGTCATCCAGAGCTATGAGTGCCGATGCCATGATGGAGGGAACACGCATTCACAGGAAAATCCAGGGCAGCATGGGGAAGGAGTATCAGGCAGAGGTGCCGCTTTCACTTGTTGTTGAAGGTGATTTGTATGAGCTGACTGTCGAGGGCAGGGCAGATGGCATCTTTACGGAGGATGGAAAGTGTTTTGTTGATGAGATTAAGGGAATGTACGGAAGGGTTGAGCTGTTTGAAAAGCCGGTTTTTGTGCACCGTGCGCAGGCTATGTGCTATGCATATATTTTTGCTCTGCAAAATAATATGGAAACGATAGGCATTCAGATGACCTACTGCAATCTGGAAACGGAGCAGACTAAGTATTTTCGCGAGGAGTTCTCATTTGAAGAGATAAAAAAATGGTTTGATGACCTGATGGAAGAGTATGGCAAATGGGCAACGTTTCAGTGTGAAATGAAAAATCAAAGACAGGCTTCAATCAAAGAACTCGATTTTCCATATGAGTACAGACCGGGGCAGAAAAAGCTTGTTTCGGATGTCTACAGGACAATTATGCGTCAGAAGCTTCTTTTTATGCAGGCTCCGACCGGTGTGGGAAAGACTATCTCTACTATTTTTCCGGCAGTGAAGGCGGTTGGTGAAAAGCTGGCAGACAGAATCTTTTACCTGACAGCGAAGACAATCACCGCAACAGTCGCAAAGGAAACGTTTGCGCTGCTTGAAAAAAATGGTTACAGGGCAAAAACTATTCAGATAACGGCAAAGGAAAAGCTATGTCCGTGTGATGAGATGGAATGCAATCCGGTAACCTGTCCGTATGCAAAGGGGCATTTTGACAGAGTAAATGATGCGGTTTTTGACCTGCTTCACAGATGTGAAATGATTGAGAGGGATGATATTTTATCACAGGCGGATAGGTATACCGTTTGTCCGTTTGAGCTTTGTCTTGATACGGCTAGCTGGTGTGATAATGTCATCTGCGATTACAACTATGTGTTTGACCCGAATGTTTATCTTAAGAGATTTTTTCAGGAAGGGATAAAGGGAGATTATATTTTTCTCATTGATGAGGCTCACAATATGGTCGAAAGAAGCAGGCAGATGTATAGCGCTCAGATTTATAAGGAGGATTTCCTTACTGTGAAGCGCATTATGAAGGAGCACAGCCGTTCTATTGAGAAAGCGCTTGAAAAGTGCAATAAGATACTGCTTGGGATGAAGCGTGAGTGTGAGAATTACACGGTATATGATACATTTGGCAATATGGTATTTTCCTTTATGAGGCTTATGACACTTCTGGATGAGTTTTTGCAGAAGGCTAATGAGTTTCCGGGGAAAAGGGATGTTATGGATTTTTATTTTGAGCTTCGGAATTTCCTGAACATCTATGATCTGGTGGATGAGCACTACGTGATGTATTCCGAGCTTGAGGCTGATGGCAGGTTCATGCTAAAGCTTTTTTGTGTGGACCCGTCGCTTAATATACAAAAGAGGCTGGATAAGGGCAAGTCGGCTGTGTTTTTTTCGGCGACATTTTTGCCTGTAAACTATTACAAGAGCCTGCTAAGCACAAAAAAAGACAACTATGCCATATATGCTGACAGCACTTTTGATAGCAAAAAGAGGCTGCTTGCGATGGCAACTGATGTGAGTACGAGGTACACGAGGCGCTCAAGGAGTGAGTATGAGCGCATTGCAGGGTATATTAATGCTGTTGTCACGCAAAAGACTGGAAATTATATGGTTTTCTTTCCGTCATATAAGATGATGAATGATGTGGCAGATATTTACTGTGAAAAATATGCAGACGAAACAGAGCTTATGCTGCAGAAAAATAATATGTCAGAGGCTGAAAGGGAGGAATTTCTGGACAGGTTTAGTGAGGAATCGGACAGAACACTTGTGGCATTTGGCATCATGGGAGGCATATTCGGTGAGGGCATTGATTTGAAAAACGACAGACTGATAGGTGCTATTGTTGTCGGAACGGGGCTTCCGCAGATCAGCAATGAGAGAACTATATTAAAGGATTATTACGATGCCGAAAACGGCTGTGGCTTTGACTATGCTTTCAGGTATCCGGGCATAAATAAAGTCCTCCAGGCGGCCGGAAGAGTAATCAGGACGACGGAGGACACAGGTGTCATTTTGCTATTAGATGAGAGATTCTGGCAGAGAGAATATGATTTGCTCTATCCACGCGAGTGGAGTGACAGAAAGCCATGCAATATAGCAAATGTCGGAAAACTAGTTGCCGACTTCTGGGAGCAGATTTAAAAATTCCTCAGTGGATGCTGACACGGGCATTGTAGTGTTTACGGACACAACAATCTGGCGTGACGGCATCTTTTCTTTTGTCTTCAGCACGAAAAGCTCCTTATTCTCATGGTTGATGCAGTAGTCAGGCACGAATGCTATACCCAGTCCGATTTTGGCCAGGTCTATGAGAAGATCGTTACTGCTTAGCTCAATTTCCGGAATCAGGTCAAGCTGGTGCTGTAAAAACAGATTATGCAGGAATTCACTGGTGGTGCTGTTTCGGTCAAGCATCATGATAGGATATTTATTGAGCTCGGAAAAAGCTATCTCTTGCTTGCGAAGCTTGAAATAATTGGGATTTGCCACAAAAACATCGGAAAAGTTGCATATGGTTTTCTGTCTGTATGAGTGATTGAGGTGCGAGTTTGGAAAATTCGTGACAATCAGGTCAACCTTCCTTTGCTCCAAAAGCTCCACACACTGGATAGATGTGGCATTTGTGACCTTGATAGGCACATTCGGGAACCTCTGATGGAACTGCTTTAAGTAAGGAACCAGCAGATAACGGCATATGGTATCGCTTGCGCCGATGTGAAGCTGGCCAAGTCCAAGTGTGCCTGAGTCTAAAAGCTGGCTTTCACCGCGGGCAATAAGATTCATGGCAGGCTCAATGTGCTTTAAAAGCAGGGCACCGGCTGCGGTGAGCTGTACCTTCTTTGTGCTTCTGATGAAAAGAGTCTGTCCCAGCTTCTTTTCGAGAGTCTTAATAGACTGGCTTACCGCGGACTGTGAAATAAACAGCTTCTTGCTGGCTTCAGAGAAGCTTAGGGACGTTGCCACGTAGTAAAAGACCTTGTAAAGCTCATAATTTATATCCATTTTGTTATCCTCCGTATAAATATGGTTATTTGCATCTGTTTTTATCAATGAGGGGCAAAATACCTTTTGACCCTTATATCATTATATAAGAAAACTATAATTAACGCAACTTATAAAACAAATTAAATATATTAATTATACTTATCATAACTAAAGTGTTATACTACAACCATAGTTTTAAAGTCCGATTGTGCAAAAAGCCGGACGGTAACGAATAATTGGTTACATACTCTCGAATTGAAAGGAGAACATATGAGTAACGTACGTCGTGTATATGTAGAGAAAAAACCTGACTTTGCGGTAAAGGCAAAGGAATTAAAGCATGAGATTAAGCATTATCTGGGAATCACAACTGTGGAGGCAGTACGTGTATTAATCAGATATGATGTGGAAAATATATCAGAGGAGACATACAAGAAAGCCTTGTATACAGTTTTCTCAGAGCCGCCTGTTGATGATATCTATGAGGAAACATTTGACTATGGTGATGCAAAAGTATTTACTGTAGAGTTTTTACCGGGACAGTTTGACCAGAGAGCAGATTCAGCTGAGCAGTGTGTGAAGCTTCTCAATGAGAATGAGGAGCCGATTATCAGAAGTGCTATCACATATGTGATTGAGGGTGCTATCACAGATGAGCAGTTTGCTGCTATTAAGAAGCACTGCATCAACCCTGTTGATTCGCGTGCTATCGGCATGGAAAAGCCTAAGACACTTGTGCAGGAGTTTGATGATCCTGCTGATGTCATCATATTTGACGGCTTCAAGGATATGGCAGAGGACAAGCTGAAGGAGCTTTATTTATCATTGAACCTTGCCATGACCTTCAAGGATTTCCTTCATATCCAGAATTATTTTAAGAATGAGGAAAAGCGTGATCCTTCAATGACAGAAATCCGTGTGCTCGATACATACTGGTCAGATCACTGCCGTCATACAACATTCTCTACAGAGCTTAAGAATGTCAAGTTTGACGATGGCTTCTACCGCACACCGATTGAAAATACCTACAAGGATTATCTCAATACATTTTCAAATATCTACAAGGACAGAAATGACAAATTTGTCTGCCTGATGGATCTTGCACTTCTTGCCATGAAGAGATTAAAGGCAGAGGGCAAGCTTGATGATCAGGAAGAGTCTGATGAGATCAACGCATGCTCTATCGTGGTACCTGTTGAGGTGGATGGAAAGACAGAAGAGTGGCTTGTAAACTTCAAGAACGAGACACACAACCATCCTACAGAGATTGAGCCTTTTGGTGGCGCTGCTACATGCCTTGGCGGAGCAATCCGAGATCCTCTCTCAGGACGTACATATGTATATCAGGCAATGCGTGTAACAGGTGCAGCAGATCCTACAGTACCGGTTTCACAGACAATTGAAGGAAAACTTCCACAGAAGAAGCTTGTCAGAGAGGCAGCTCACGGATACAGCTCATATGGAAACCAGATCGGACTTGCAACAGGCTATGTCAAGGAGGTTTACCATCCAAATTATGTTGCAAAGCGTATGGAGATCGGTGCAGTTATGGGTGCGGCTCCAAGACGTGCTGTCCAGAGACTTAACTCAGATCCGGGAGATAAAATCATTCTCCTCGGAGGACGCACAGGACGTGACGGAATCGGTGGTGCTACAGGTTCATCAAAGGCACACAATACAAAGTCTACATCAGTATGCGGAGCTGAGGTACAAAAGGGTAATGCACCTACAGAGAGAAAGCTTCAGAGACTTTTCAGAAGAGAAGAGGTCAGCCATATCATCAAGAAATGTAACGATTTCGGTGCCGGCGGAGTTTCTGTTGCTATCGGAGAGCTTGCTGACGGACTTCGCATAGAGCTTGACAAGGTACCAAAGAAATACGCTGGTCTTGACGGAACAGAGATTGCTATCTCAGAGTCACAGGAGCGTATGGCAGTTGTAGTTGCGCCTTCTGATGTTGAGCAGTTCCTTGCATACGCAAAGGAGGAAAATCTCGAGGCAACAGAGGTTGCGGTAGTTACAGAGGATCCAAGACTTGTGCTTGAGTGGAGAGGCAAAGAGGTAGTAAATATCTCTCGTGCATTCCTTGATACAAACGGAGCTCATCAGGAGACAGATGTTGAGGTTGAGATGCCTTGCGAGAGTGACAATTATCTGGACAAAATCAGCACACCTGCTGTAGCCAAGATGGTTGAGGCAGGAGATATGAAGGGTGCCTGGGAGGCAGAGCTTGAAGACCTTAACGTATGCTCACAGAAGGGACTTGTTGAGATGTTCGACGGCTCTATTGGAGCAGGCAGTGTATATATGCCATATGGTGGACGTTACCAGCTCACAGAGACACAGTCAATGGTTGCAAAGCTTCCTGTATTAAATGGCAAATGCGACACAGTAACAATGATGGCTTACGGCTTCGACCCATATCTTTCATCATGGAGCCCATACCACGGATCTATATATGCAGTGCTTGAGTCTATCTCAAGAATCGTTGCAGCAGGCGGAGATTACAGCAAAATCCGTATGACATATCAGGAGTACTTCCGCAGAATGAACGAGGATCCAAAGCGCTGGAGCCAGCCGTTTGCAGCACTCCTCGGAGCATATGATGCTCAGATTGGCTTCGGACTTCCTTCAATCGGTGGAAAGGATTCCATGTCAGGTACCTTCAATGATATTGATGTACCGCCTACACTCGTATCATTTGCAGTGGATGTGGCAAAGGAAAAGGATATCATCACACCTGAGCTCAAGAAGGAGGGCAACCAGCTTGTTCTATTTACAATAGATAAGGATGAGTTTGATCTTCCAAAATATGATCAGGTTATGACACTTTATACAGCAATCAGAAATCTTATCCAGGATGGCGCAATTGTTTCAGCATATGCACTTGACGGAAAAGGCCTCGCAGCAGCAGTATCAAAGATGGCATTTGGTAACAAGCTTGGTGTAACAATCGAGGATGAGGTGACAAGCGATACACTCTTTGCACCTGGCTTTGGTAATATCGTAGCTGAGGTTCCTGTTGATGCACTTTCAAAGGTCAGAGAGGTAATTGATGCAGCAGATATTTCAGATGCAGCCTCTGTAGTCGGCTATGTAAACGATAAGCAGACTATCGAGTGTGACGATATGGTGCTTCCTGTTGAGGAGGCTGTCAAGGTATGGACAGCAAAGCTTGAGGGCGTTTTCCATACAAAGGCAACAGACGATACAAGCAAGGTAAATAGCGGTCTTTACGATGCAAAGAATATCTATGTATGCAAGAATAAAGTGGCTAAGCCTACAGTATTTATTCCAGTATTCCCTGGAACAAACTGTGAGTATGATAGTGCTAAGGCATTTGAAAGAGCAGGCGCTGACACAATCGTAAAGGTATTCAAGAACCTCACAGCAGAGGATATCCGTGATTCGGTTGATGAGTTTGTAAAGGCAATCGACAAATCTCAGATTATCATGTTCCCTGGTGGATTCTCAGCAGGAGATGAGCCTGAGGGATCAGCTAAATTCTTTGCAACAGCATTTAGAAATGCAAAGATGACAGAGGCTGTTGAAAAGCTCATCAATGAGAGGGACGGACTTGCACTTGGTATCTGTAACGGTTTCCAGGCACTTATCAAGCTTGGACTTGTACCATATGGAGAGATCAGACAGCAGGATGCACAGTCACCTACACTCACATACAATACAATCAACCGCCATATCTCAAAGATGGTATATACAAAGGTTGTTTCAAACAAGAGTCCATGGCTTGCACAGGCTAAGCTTGGTCAGACATACTGTAATCCGGCATCACATGGCGAGGGACGTTTCGTAGCACCGAAGGAGTGGCTTGATAAGCTCTTTGAAAACGGACAGGTTGCCACACAGTATGTTGACTTGGACGGAAATGTATCAATGGATGAGGAGTGGAACGTAAACGGTTCATACATGTCTATTGAAGGTATCACATCTCCTGACGGAAGAATCCTCGGCAAGATGGCTCACTCAGAGCGCCGTGGCGAGTCTGTAGCAATCAATATCTACGGCGAGCAGGATATGAAGATATTCGAGAGCGGTGTGAAATATTTTAAATAATTCATAACTGAATAATTACAATATCTTATATATTCATTGGGTTATTATCTCTGCAATATAAACAATTAAGCTTCCATGGAGGTCACAGTTAGTGGCTTTCATGGGAGTTTTTATTTTGGAACCAGTGAATATGCTGACGGAAAAGAAAATAAATTGAAGGTAATTAAACACGTGCGCCTGCTTGATATTTGATAGTCGCAGTGGTAAAATCAAGACTAAAATTACCGGTAGCAAATGGTTTGAAAGAAAAAGAAAAGAGGACATAAAACAAATGAGATTGCCACAAATAATAAACAGCCTTCTTGAGACTGATATGTATAAATTCAGCATGGGACAGACGATTTTCCATCAGTTCACAAGCTATAAAACGACATGGACCTTCAAGTGCCGAAATAAAGACGTGCATTTTACAGATGAGATGGTCGAGGAGATAAAGGAACAGGTGCAGGCCTTCTGTCAGCTTCGTTTTACGGAGGAGGAGCTTGAATATCTTGATAACATCACCTGGATAAAAGGCACATATGTTGATTTTTTAAGACTCTGGCAGCCAAGATATGAGGAGTTTACCATCACAACAGATGCACCGTGTGGGCTGGCAATCGATGCAGCCGGCACGTGGCTCAATACTTCGATGTATGAGATTCCGGTGCTTGCTATTGTAAATGAAGTGTACTTCCGTATGGCATATGATTATGATGTGCTGCTTAGGCAGTTTAAGCGCAGGCTTGATGAGAAGGTGCGTCTGCTCGAGGAGGATACCTACAGGCTTAGTGATTTCAGTGAATTTGGACTAAGACGCCGTCTGTCTGCCGAGGCGCAGGAGATGGCTGTAAAGGCAATCGCAGAGGTTGAGCTGCCTGCAGACTCACACTTTATTGGTACATCAAACGTATATCTTGCAAAGAAATTCAATTTAAAGCCGGTGGGAACAATGGCTCATGAGTGGATTATGTGTACAGGACAGGGCAATCACAAGCATAATCCGGCATATTCAAACTGGTACGCACTCGATGCATGGGTTAAGGAGTATGGTATATTAAACGGTATTGCGCTTACTGATACCATAACAACAGACTGCTTCCTGCGTGATTTTCAGCTCACCTATGCGACACTTTTTTCGGGAGTGCGTCATGATAGCGGAGATCCGTACGAGTGGGGAGACAAGATGATAGCCCACTACAACAGTCTGGGAATCAATCCAAGGACAAAGACACTTTTGTTTAGCGACAGCCTGGATTTCGAGCGTGCGACTGCATTGTATGATTATTTCAAGGATAAAGCAAAGGTTGCATTTGGTATAGGAACCTTTATCAGTAACGACACTGATGAGGAAGCACTCAACATAGTTATGAAGACCACCAAGTGTAACGGCATGGATGTGGCAAAGATTTCCGACGTGGCAGGCAAGGGTATGTGCAAGAATCCGGATTATGTCGATTACCTGAACAGGTGTATTGATTACAGGATGAAGAATGATAAATAATAAATGATAAATGACGGCATGAGGGGGCAAAGGCATTTTGCCCCCTTTAATCATGTAATTGAATTGCAAGAAATGTGTAAACAAAACAAAAAATATATAAAATATCAGACAATTTAAAATATAAATAAAAATTATCAAAAAACATATTGACAAATAGGTGAAATTAGTGTAATCTTAAATCAACAAAAAGAGATACGAAAGGAACAAAAATAAAACACAGGAGGTACAGTCCAATGGGGATTACATAATTTAAGTCAAAGTACTATAAGGATGATTGAACGGAATATTTAAATCTGTAGGGCGAGCCGAAGAGCAGTAATCGCACAGATATATTAGCAAATAAATAATATCGTTGAAAAAGTTCTTGTAGATTAAAAGTGAAAGATAGAATCTCTCATAAGAGTTTACATAGATAATGTAACCAAAAGGAGTGATTTTATGAAGAAGGGTAGAGGTCCATAGCTAAGCTAAAAGAATAAGAATCCTGTTATAAACAGAATCAGATTTATAGCAAAGCAATATGGAAATGCCAAAATAAATTCATATAGCGAAAGCGGAACTTGGAGGTTATACAGTGAAGCTTACGGAACCAATGCTTTAGGAGCCACTTGATGTAAAATGTAGATCAGGTGGCTCCTATTTTTGACATTTGCGAATGCATGTGAGGTTTAATAGTTAGATAGAATGATAACTGTAAGGCTTTTAAGGCTGGGCTATAATTTGATGAAAGCAGGAACGCGGTTTTCAAATACTGTATAGTACATAAACCCGGCATCCTTGAGGATATTTGAAACCTTGTCAAAATCATATGCCACATGCTCCGGCTTGTGGGCATCTGCTCCGACTGTGATTATTTCCCCACCAAGCTCATGATAGCGCTTTAGCACATCTTCGGTCGGATTTGAGTGGCCAAGCCCGTATTTAAAGCCGGCGGTATTGAGCTCGATGCCTTTTCCCTGGGAGATAATTTCCTTTAATATAGCATCAATTATGTCGGCATACCGTTCATATGAATAGTATTTATTTTTGTCAGGACCGTATCTGACCACGTAGTCGATGTGACCGTACACATCAAAATCCGCTCCGCTGTGCAGATTGTCAAGTATCGATTCAAAGTATTCGGTGTAGGCTTCGTGCTCTGTCTTGCCTTTGTAAAATGCAGGATAGTATGGGTCAATGCCGTTTACTACATGGCTTGAGCCGATCACGAGGTCAAACGGATATTTTTTGGCGACCTCATTATTTTTGTCTGTAATATGAGGCTGTAAACCGATTTCAATGCCCCAGTGGATATTTATCGGGCAGCCCTTTTCTTTAAGAACAATTGCAAGTCTTTTGATGCGCTTTTCATATGCTGCTATATCAAGGTCGAAAAGCCCAGGCTCCTCTTTATAGTCATAGTCCAGATGGTCTGTAAAGCAGATGCCGTCCAGCCCTTTGTTGATTGCTGAGTTTATCATCAATACCGGGTCGGCATCGCTGTCACCCGAAAACATGCAGTGCATGTGCTGATCCCACATATAAATACCTCCGTAAAACCGATGTATTGTTGTTAAAAAACTTTATAAGTTACATGATTTATAATTGTCTGCTGCTGGCTGCCGGAAAGTGCGAATTACAGCAATTAATTAAGTGTAGCCGAGATTATAATAAAGTGCAATATCTAAAAATAAAAATTGTGAAGAATGATAAAAAATGTGTGTAAATGAAAATATTTAGTGAAAATTTTAACAAACGCAAATAAAGTACTTGAACCTTTGAGAATTATTCGCTATAATAAAAGCATCTTAGGGCATGTCCCTAAAAATACTTTTTACAATTCTAGGAGGAATTAAAATGGCAGTAAGAGTAGCAATCAACGGATTTGGTCGTATCGGACGTCTTGCTTTCAGACAGATGTTTGGAGCTGAGGGATACGAGGTAGTAGCTATCAACGACTTAACAAGCCCAAAAATGTTAGCACACTTATTAAAGTATGATTCATCACAGGGTAAATACGAGCATGCAGATGAGGTTTCTGCAAGCGATGATTCTATCACAGTTTGTGGTAAGGAAATCAAAATTTACGCATTCCCAGATGCAAACAATTGCCCATGGGGAGAGTTAAAGGTTGACGTTGTACTTGAGTGCTCTGGATTCTATACATCAAAAGAGAAGGCTCAGGCTCATATCAATGCTGGAGCTCGTAAGGTAGTTATCTCTGCACCAGCAGGAAATGACCTTCCTACAATCGTTTACAATACAAACCATGAGACACTTAAGGCTTCTGATACAATCATCTCAGCAGCTTCTTGTACAACAAACTGCTTAGCACCAATGGCAGATGCACTTAACAAGTACGCTCCAATCCAGTCTGGTATCATGGTAACAATCCATGCTTACACAGGAGATCAGATGACTCTTGACGGACCACAGAGAAAGGGAGACCTTCGTCGTTCACGTGCAGCAGCAGTTAATATCGTTCCTAACTCAACAGGAGCAGCTAAGGCAATCGGCCTTGTTATCCCAGAGTTAAACGGAAAGTTAATCGGATCTGCACAGCGTGTTCCTACACCAACAGGATCTACAACAATCCTTACAGCAGTTGTTAAGAAAGCAGGCGTTACAAAAGAGGATATCAACGCAGCTATGAAGGCAGCAGCTAACGAGTCATTCGGTTACAACGAGGATGAGATCGTATCTTCAGATATCGTTGGAATGAGATTTGGTTCATTATTCGATGCAACACAGACAATGGTTAACCAGGTTTCTGACGATCTGTACGAGGTACAGGTTGTTTCTTGGTATGATAACGAGAACAGCTACACATCTCAGATGGTTCGTACAATCAAGTACTTCTCAGAGTTAGCTTAATTCTTGTACCCACAAGAACAGTATATCTCAAGACTACTCAAGGGGCGCGGTCTTAATTGAACCGCGCCTCTTTTTTAAAACATGGCTATTTCTTTTGAATATCTGTGAATTGTAGAATTAATTATATTTTTTAATATGCACAATATGGCGTGGCCACATGGCTTATGCCTTGAAATAAGGGAGGACATATTATGTCATTAAACAAGAAATCAATTGATGATATCAACGTAAAAGGCAAGAGAGTTCTCGTTAGATGTGACTTCAACGTGCCACTTAAGGACGGAAAAATCACAGATGAGAACCGTATCAACGGAGCTCTTCCAACAATCCAGAAATTAATCAAGGACGGTGGAAAAGTTATCCTTTGCTCACACCTTGGAAAAGTTAAAAACGGACCAAACGAGGGTGAGTCACTTGCTCCTGTAGCTGCAGCTCTTGAGGCTAAGCTTGGACAGAAGGTTACATTTGTAGCTGACTACAACGTAACAGGAGAGGCTGCAACAAAGGCTGTTTCAGAGATGAAAGAGGGAGATGTAGTTCTTCTTCAGAATACACGTTTCAGAGGCAAAGAGGAGACAAAGCCACAGGAAGCCGGAGATGCATTCGCAAAAGAGCTTGCTGACCTTGCTGATGTATATGTATGTGACGCTTTCGGTTCTGCTCATAGAGCACATGCTTCTGTAGCAGGTGTTACAAAGTTCATCACAGCTAAGGGTGGAGAGAATGTTGTTGGATACCTTATGCAGAAGGAAATTGACTTCCTTGGCAAGGCAGTAGAGAATCCTGTACGTCCTTTCGTAGCTATTCTTGGTGGAGCTAAAGTAGCTGACAAGCTCAATGTTATCGACAACCTCCTCGAGAAGGCTGATACACTTATCATCGGTGGTGGAATGGCATACACATTCCTTAAAGCACAGGGCTATGAGATTGGTATCTCAATGCTTGATGAGACAAAGATTGATTACTGTAAAGAGATGCTTGCAAAAGCAGAGAAACTTGGAAAGAAGATTCTTCTTCCTGTTGATGCAGTTACAATCAAGGATTTCCCAAATCCAATCGATGCTCCTGTAGAGACAGAGACATATGATTATGACAAGATGCCTGCAGACCGTGAGGGCTGTGATATCGGACCTAAGACACGCAAGCTTTTCGCTGACGCTGTTGCATCAGCTAAGACTGTTGTATGGAACGGACCAATGGGTGTATTTGAGAACCCGACACTTGCAGCAGGTACACTTGCAGTAGCAGAGGCGCTTGCTAAATCAGATGCTATCACAATCATCGGTGGTGGAGATTCAGCTGCAGCAGTTAACCAGATGGGACTTGGCGACAAGATGAGTCACATCTCAACAGGTGGCGGTGCTTCCCTTGAGTTCCTTGAGGGCAAGGAGCTTCCTGGCGTAGCTTGTGCTGATGATAAATAAGCCGAAAGCAACTTAATGAAATTAAGCCGCAGGCAAAAAATATTTGTATACAAATACAAGGAGATATAAAATGGCAAGAAAGAAAATTGTAGCCGGCAACTGGAAGATGAACATGACTCCAAGCCAGGCTGTTAAATTAGTAGAAGAGTTAAAACCACTCGTAGTTTCAGATGATGTTGAAGTTGTTTACTGTGTACCTGCAATCGACATCGTACCTGTTGTAGAAGCATTAAAGGGTACAAATGTTGCTGTTGGAGCAGAGAATATGTACTTCGAGGAGAAGGGTGCTTACACAGGAGAAATCTCAGCAGAGATGCTTCTTGATGCAGGTGTTAAGTATGTTATCATCGGACATTCAGAGAGAAGAGATTACTTCAAAGAGGATGACGCACTTCTCAACAAGAAGGTAAAGAAGGCTATCGAGGCTGGACTTACACCAATCCTTTGCTGTGGTGAGACACTTGAGCAGAGAGAGAGCGGTGTTACACTTGACTGGATCAGACTTCAGATTAAGTCAGATCTCGCAGGTGTTGCTGCATCAGATGTTGCAAACATGGTTATTGCTTACGAGCCAATCTGGGCAATCGGAACAGGAAAGACAGCTACTTCTGACCAGGCTCAGGAGGTTTGCGGTGCAATCCGTGAGTGCGTAGCTGAGATCTATGATCAGGCTACAGCAGATTCAGTTCGTATCCAGTACGGCGGATCTGTAAATGCAGGAAATGCAGCAGAGCTTTTTGCAAAGCCTGACATCGACGGTGGATTAGTTGGTGGCGCTTCACTCAAGGCTGATTTTGGAAAGATCGTAAACTACAAGTAATTATTAAATCATAATTTAATATTTGATTTGACAATCACAATAACTAAATGTCACTAAATTCACCAGCTTAGCTGCATTTAGTGGCATTTATTATGTAATGAAATTTTTTGCGGGCTTGCATATGTCACTGTAATAGAGCATTTTGCAAGCTTCATATGAAGAATAGAGGAAATATAAATGAGTAAGAAACCGGTAGTATTAATGGTACTTGATGGTTACGGCTTAAGTGACCACAAAGAGGGAAATGCCATAGCTATGGCAAATACCCCTGTTATGGATAAATTGATGGCAGAGTGTCCTTTTGTAAAGGGCGCAGCTTCAGGTCTTGCAGTTGGACTTCCTGACGGACAGATGGGAAACTCTGAGGTAGGACATATGAATATCGGCGCAGGCCGTATCATATATCAGGATCTTACAAGAATCACAAAGGCAATTGCTGATGGTGATTTCTTCAAGAACAAGGTATTAATTTCTGCAATCGAAAACTGCAAGAAGAATGACTCCGATCTGCATCTTTGGGGACTTCTTTCTGATGGTGGAGTTCACAGCCATATCGAGCATCTTTACGGACTTCTTGAGCTTTGCAAGAAAGAGAATTTTGACAGGGTATATGTACACGCCTTCCTTGATGGTCGTGATACACCTCCTGCATCAGGCAAGGACTATATCGAGCAGCTTCTCGCCAAGATGAAGGAAATTGGTGTAGGAAAGATTGCATCTCTTTCAGGACGTTACTATGCAATGGACAGAGATAACAACTGGGATCGTGTGCAGAAGGCTTATGATTCACTCACTAAGGGTGAAGGCGTAAAAGCTACATGCCCTGTAAAGGCTATGGAGGAGTCATACGCAAACGATGTTACAGATGAGTTCGTGCTTCCTACAGTTATCACAAACGAGGATGGCACACCGGTATCTGTTGTAAAGGACAATGATTCTGTTATCTTCTTCAACTTCCGTCCTGACCGTGCTCGTGAGATGACAAGAGCATTTTGCGATGATAAGTTTACCGGCTTTGAGCGCCCATTCCTTAAGACAACATTTGTATGCTTCAAGGATTATGACGAGTCAATTCCTAACAAGCTTATCGCTTTTGAGAAGGAAGAAATCCAGAATACATTTGGTGAGTATCTTGCAGCAAATGGCAAGAAACAGCTTCGTCTCGCAGAGACAGAGAAGTATGCACACGTAACCTTCTTCTTCAACGGTGGAGTAGAGGAGCCGAATATCGATGAGGCACGTCTTCTTGTAAACAGTCCTAAGGACGTTGCAACATATGACTTAAAGCCTGAGATGAGTGCTCCTGAGGTTGGAATGGATCTTGTTGAGGCTATCAAGTCAGATAAGTATGATGTTATTATCATCAACTTTGCTAACCCTGACATGGTTGGACATACAGGTGTGATTCCGGCTGCTGTAAAGGCTGTTGAGAGAGTTGATTCACTCGTAGGTGATGCAGTGCAGGCAATCAAGGATGTGGATGGAGTATTATTCATCTGTGCTGACCACGGAAACGCAGAGAAGATGATTGATTATGAGACAGGAAAACCTCATACGGCTCATACAACAAATCCTGTTCCTTTCATTCTTGTAAACGCTGACCCTTCTTACAAGCTTCGTGAGGGCGGATGTCTTGCAGATATCGCTCCAACACTGCTTGAGATTATGGGACTTCCACAGCCAAAAGAGATGACAGGAAAGTCACTTATCGTTAAATAGAATCTGTATTATATAGGCTCCGGCGCAGACAAAGGGTTTGAACCGGAGCTTTTGTTTTGATATATTAAAGATGTAATAATAAACATAAGGAATACTTATAAGTGACATAAAATTATTTAAAAAAACTTATAATATACGTTGACTTTACAAATTGAGCTGGTATATAATTTAAAGGTAGCATTTGATTTGTAAAATAAATTACACATAAGATGGAGGACAATCATGCAGGAATTTAAACCATTCAAAGAAGGAAAAGTAAGAGAAGTATATGATAACGGGGACAGCCTTATTATGGTCGCAACAGATCGTATTTCCGCTTTTGACCATATTTTAAAGAATAAAATTACAGACAAGGGAGCCATCCTCACACAGATGTCTAAGTTCTGGTTTGAATTCACAAAGGATGTTGTTCCTAACCATATGATTTCAGTAGACGCAAAGGATATGCCGGAGTTCTTCGGTCAGGACAGGTTCAACGGAAACAGTATGCTCTGTAAGAAGCTTGAGATGCTTCCAATCGAGTGTATAGTTCGTGGATATATCACAGGAAGCGGCTGGGCAAGCTACCAGGAGAACGGTACAGTCTGCGGAATCAGACTTCCGGAGGGACTTGTTGAGTCTGATAAGCTCCCTGAGCCTATTTATACACCATCTACCAAGGCTGATCTTGGAGATCATGATGAGAATATCTCATTCGAAAAATCAGTAGAAGTATTAGAGAAGATTTATCCTGAGAAGGGCAGAGAGTACGCAGAGAAGATTCGCGATTATACAATTGCTCTCTACAAGAAATGTGCAGAGTATGCTCTTACAAAGGGTATCATCATCGCAGATACCAAGTTTGAGTTTGGCTTAAATGAGCAGGGTGAGGTAGTGCTTGCCGATGAGATGCTCACACCTGACAGCTCACGCTTCTGGCCACTTGATGGATATAAGCCTGGACAGGGACAGCCTTCATTTGACAAGCAGTATGTAAGAGACTGGCTCAAGGCAAATCCGGACAATGACCTTCTTTTACCTGATGAGGTTGTTGTGAAGACTGTAGAGAAATATAAAGAGGCATTTGAGCTTCTTACAGGAAGCAAATTCAGCCGCTAATATATTATTTATTCCGCGTTACTATTTCGCAATTATAAACGGAGATATTATGAACCAGGACAATAACATAAATCAGTATATAAATACTAGTATAGATACAAAAAGTCATACCGGTACAAAATTAAAAAGGTGTTCTGATATTGACGAGCATAACCATGTATTTGATGAGCTTCATGAGGAGTGTGGTGTGTTCGGCATGTATGATTTTGATGGAGGAGATGTCTCATCCACTATCTATTATGGTCTTTTTGCACTTCAGCACAGAGGACAGGAAAGCTGTGGTATTGCAGTGAGTGATACACACGGACCAAAGGGAAAGGTGACAACACACAAGGGTATGGGCCTTGTAAATGAGGTATTTACTCCTGATATTTTAGAGCCTATGAAGGGTGATATCGGAGTGGGACATGTGCGCTATTCAACAGCAGGCTCATCAACACGTGAGAATGCACAGCCGCTCGTATTAAATTATGTCAAGGGCACACTTGCCATGGCACACAACGGAAACCTCATTAACGCAAAGGAGCTTCGCAAGGAGCTTGAGTATACAGGAGCAATTTTCCAGACCACAATCGACTCTGAGGTTATAGCTTATCATATCGCCAGAGAGCGTCTTAACTCAAAAACAGCGGAGGAGGCGGTCAGACGTGCCTGCCAGAAGCTTAAGGGAGCCTATGCACTTGTGGTTGAGAGCCCGAGAAAGCTTATTGCAGCCAGAGACCCATTTGGTTTTAAGCCTCTTTGCATCGGAAAAAGAGACAATGCATATATCGTTACATCCGAGACCTGTGCACTTGATACAATCGGTGCAGAGTTTGTCAGGGATATAGAGCCGGGAGAGGTTATCACCATCACTCCTGAAAAGGGCATTGAGTCTGATATGACTATGGCACTTGCCCCTGAAAAACAGGCCAGATGCGTGTTTGAATACATTTATTTCGCAAGACCTGACAGCCATATTGACGGAGTAAGCGTGTATAGCAGCCGTATCAAGGCTGGCAGATTCCTTGCAATGGATTCACCGGTTGAGGCTGATATCGTGACAGGAGTACCGGAGTCAGGAAATGCCGCTGCTCTTGGTTATTCACTTGAGTCGGGCATTCCATATGGCACAGCATTTGTCAAGAACGGTTATGTCGGCAGGACATTTATCAAGCCTAAGCAGTCAAGCCGTGAATCAAGCGTGCAGATAAAGCTCAATGTATTAAAGGAGGCTGTTAAGGGCAAGAGAGTTGTTATGATTGATGATTCAATTGTGCGAGGAACAACCTCAGACAGAATAGTGCGTATGTTAAGAGAGGCGGGTGCCACAGAGGTACATGTGCGCATCAGTTCACCGCCATTCTTATGGCCTTGCTATTTCGGTACAGATATTCCTGCAAGAGAGCAGCTTATCGCTTACAACAGGACTATTGAGGATATCAGACAGATTATAGGTGCAGATTCTTTAGGCTACCTTGGAATTGACAGACTTCATGAGATGGTAGAGGGACTGCCAATCTGCATGGGCTGTTTCACAGGAAAATATCCGATGGAGCCACCGAAGGATGATATCAGAGGCGAGTATTTTGATAAAGAAATAGACCTCGAGAGAAAAATGCTTAATCGCTAATAAAGGAGAGAATATGAGTACAGACAGATACACAAGTCCTCTTTCTGAGCGCTATGCCAGCAAAGAGATGCAGTATATTTTTTCGCAGGATATGAAATTTACCACTTGGAGAAAGCTCTGGATTGCTCTTGCAGAGACTGAGATGGAGCTTGGGCTTTCACAGGATGGCAAGCCGGTTATCACACAGGAACAGATTGATGAATTAAAGGCACATGTGGATGACATCAATTATGATGTGGCAAAGGAGCGTGAGAAGCTTGTGCGTCACGATGTAATGAGCCATGTCTATGCATATGGACAGCAGTGCCCTAAGGCAGCAGGAATTATACATCTTGGAGCAACCTCATGCTATGTAGGTGACAATACAGATATCATCATCATGAATGAAGCATTAAAGCTTGTTCACAAAAAGCTTATAAGTGTTATTGCAGAGCTTGCAAACTTTGCTGATAAGTATAAGAATCAGCCAACTCTTGCATTTACACATTTCCAGCCGGCACAGCCGACAACAGTTGGAAAGCGTGCCACACTGTGGCTGAATGAGTTTATGCTGGATCTCGAGGATTTAGAGTATGTGCAGGGCACATTAAAGCTCCTTGGCTCTAAGGGCACTACAGGAACACAGGCCAGCTTCCTTGAACTCTTCAACGGAGACAATGAGATAATAGACAAGATAGATCCGATGATTGCAAAGAAGATGGGCTTTAAGGATTGTTATCCGGTGTCAGGCCAGACATATTCCCGTAAGGTAGATACGAGAGTAGTAAATGTGCTCGCAGGCATCGCTGCATCAGCTACAAAGATGTCAAACGACATCAGACTGCTCCAGCATCTTAAGGAAGTAGAGGAGCCGTTTGAGAAGAATCAGATTGGCTCATCAGCCATGGCATATAAGAGAAATCCTATGAGAAGTGAGAGAATAGCATCTCTTTCAAGATATGTTCTTGCAGATGTAATGAATCCTGCAATTACCTCGGCTACACAGTGGTTTGAGAGAACACTTGACGATTCAGCAAACAAGCGTCTTTCAATACCTGAGGGCTTCCTTGCAATAGACGGAATCCTTGACCTCTGCCTCAATGTGGTGGATGGACTGGTAGTATATCCAAAGGTTATTGAAAAGCACTTTATGGCAGAGATACCATTCATGGCAACAGAGAACATCATGATGGATGCTGTAAAGAACGGTGGAAATCGTCAGGAGCTCCATGAGAAGATCAGACAGCTCTCAATGCAGGCCGGAAAGACAGTCAAGGAAGAGGGAAAAGAAAATAACCTCGTAGACTTAATCGCTGCAGATCCTGCATTCGGATTGACAAAAGCTGATATCGAAAAGAACCTTAAGCCTGAGCTTTATGTGGGACGTGCACCTCGTCAGGTAGAAGTATATCTGCGTGATGTAGTTAATCCGGTGCTTGAAGCACATAAGGATGAGAGTGGAGTAAAGGCAGAGATTAACGTATAATATCGAAAGTATAGATAACGTTAATTTGCTTGTATTAACATATTTATCTAAATGAAAAGCCCCGGCATATAAACCTGTTTCATGGTTTATATGCCGGGGTTTTATATATCCGTCAAGTATGAAGTTAGTTTAGATTAATTCTCTTTGACATCATCTCAGGATTGGTGGCCTCACTGATTGCCACCTGCTTGCTGATTACACCGGCCTTGTACAGATTGAAGATACTTGTATCCATTGCAATCATATTCTCAGCTGCAGAGGTGTAGATGATACCGTCAATCTGATGGACCTTGCCTTCACGGATTAAGTTCCTTATTGCAGGCGTGAGTACCATGATTTCAAAAGCAGGTACCATCTCACCGTTTGTGGCAGGTAAAAGCTTCTGGCAGACGACAGCCTGCAGCACAGATGCAAGCTGGATGGCTATCTGGTGCTGCTGGGAAGCAGGAAACGCATCGATTATTCGGTCAATGGTATTTGCGGCACCAATTGTGTGAAGTGATGAAAATATGAGATGACCGGTTTCAGCCGCTGTGACAGCTGTATTGATGGTCTCATAGTCTCGCATCTCTCCAAGCAATATGACGTCAGGACTCTGGCGGAGTGCGGCGCGAAGTGCAGTGAGATAGCTTTCTGTATCTGTGTTGATTTCACGCTGTGACACAATACATTTGTCATGACGATGTAAAAACTCAAGCGGATCCTCAAGAGTGATAATATGCTCTTCCTTCTCATGGTTGATCTGATCAATAATACATGCTAGTGTGGTAGATTTACCGCTTCCGGCTGGGCCGGTAACCAGCACCATGCCGTTGTTTGTTTCCGCAAGCTCCATAACAGAGTCCGGTATATGTAAATCGCTTGGTTTTGGCAGTGTGAATGAGATAACACGGATGACAGCAGAGTAAGAGCCACGCTGCTTGAAAGTGCTCACTCTGTAACGTGATACTCCCGGTATAGCGAAGGAGAAGTCATCATCTCCGGTTTCCTCGAATTTTGAAATATCTCTCTCTGCAAGAGCATAGATTGATGTGACAAATTCAAAGGTTTCTTTTGGAATCATTCTGATTTCATTAAGGCACTCCATCATTCCCTTTGATTTGTATGTGAGAGGGCGGCCGGCCACTATGAAAATATCCGATGCTCCGTTGTCAGTTGCTTCCTTTAATATCTTTTTAACATCCATTTTAGTTTCCTCCAATTAAGTTTAGTGTATCATTTTCCTCGAAAGCTGTGTCTGTATTGAGCTTCCATTGTTTTATTTTATAAAAAGCATCCTGCCTGTGGACAGGATAGTTGATATCAAGCTTTACAGTGAGAGTCTGCGTATCGCTTACAGTACAGGTGATGGTATAGGTCAGACCGGTAACCTTGCCGTTTGATTCATTTTCAGCGAGGTTTTTATTTATGGCAGTATCGTTGTCTGATAGAGCAGTCTTTATGGCCTCATAGTATGCTGCTTTATCAGGACTGCCATCGTAGGCGGATGCAAGAATGGCATCAATCTGTGATATCTCATCCCATACCTTTTCACATGCACGGTAATACGAGCTGTTGTTATCAGCAACGCGTTTGCTCAGCTTATAGTCAGAGTTTGCTGTGACAAAGGCGAGTGCCGAGAACGTGACAATGCATATCATGGAAAAGGTAAGCAGGATGGTGGAAAAACCGAAATTTGAAAACTCTCTTCTTTTTTTCATGGGGTGCTCACCGTCCTTCCATCAGAGGAAAGTGCAGTATAGCTGCACGCAGTAATGCTGTATACACAGTGGCTGTCTGCTGCTATAAACTCTATGTCAGCCTTTTGTACTCCGTAGGCATCCTGCCCAAGCCTGCTTACAATAATCTTGTATGCGGCATCAGCCTTATCACATGGATGATAGCTTTTGTCAAGATAAATGAATAGCTTTTCATCTGCACAGATGGAGCCGTCAAAGAGCGATGATACGGCGTTTAAATCGCCATGCTCCTGTTCGTATGCGCTTGCTGCATTGCTGCATGCATTAACAGCCTCATGCAGCACCTGAGTTTCTTCTGTCAGCTTGTGGGTCTTTATGAAGAAAAGCAGTCCCACAATCAAAAGAACTGAAAAAAGCAGCAGATTAATGGTAATCTCAAGCAGGAATATTCTGTTTTTCGATTGTTTAAGCTTTGTTGAAATCATGGTTTATTCCTTGTGGTATGTAAGTTTGTGTGGCATCGAGTGGCATATCAGGGAGCGGTGTACTTGATATTTCTGCATTTATTGTCGGACGATGATTAGTCGGAATTGACGGAGCAGTAGGTATCGGTAGTGCCACCGGATGTATCGGTGATAGTTACGGTAATCATTTTGTCGGTGGTTTCTGTCATGTCAAGTCCTCCGATTTCGACAATCCTTTGTCCGCTGTCCAGACTGTATGAGGAACCATCCTGTACATAGAGCTCTCTTAGAGAACCGCCATAATAGTATATGAAGGTATTATACACGATGTCATTTATTGTGTTTTTCAGACATAGAGCCTTTGTGCCATTTATTGTTTCTACACTGATTGCAGCGTCAGAATCATTCTGTCTGACTTTTTCGCGCAGATAAGATGTGACAGTGCGTACCTCGTAGTTGTAATTCATGGCATTGGCAGTGGACTTGTATTGCTTTACGCCAATCAGTACGAGGATAAATGCAGTCAGCGCAAAAAGAAAAAACAGCAGCATCACAAAAAAACTGTCAGCCTGATGTGATCTTGATTTTAGCTTGAACATGGGTTATTTCCTCTCTATTATTGTCACATCGGGACGCAGATTGGAGCCGATGTATTGATAGTCTATGTAATAATAGTCGCTGTTGTATGTGAGACCATAGTGGTCTGTTAGATAATTTATGTCCGGAGGGTATGTTCCCTCAAGAGCATAGCACTGTGTGATACTTCGTGTGAGGGCGCGTTCCAGCGTGCTCTTGCTTCTTTTGGTATTGTCATCTGACAGCTTTGAAGAGAAAGCACCAAACAAAACGGTACATGCGGCTAAAAGCACAATTGGTATGAATTTCCATATGGTTGATTTCTTTTTCTGAACAAAAAACAGCATGCTGTGCCTCCGTAAGCTATCCTATGCTTGAGATAATTCCAAGCAGTGGGAGTAAAAATGATACAAGTATGAAGCCAATGAATATACAAAGCAGGATAACCATGGCAGGTTCGATCACTGATATGAATCGTGACAGCTTTGCATCTGTGTCATCCTCGCAGGATGTACATATATGTTGCATGACATCGTCCATAGATCCGGTTTTGCTGCCGATTGCAATCCAGCTTGAGTACATCTTTGAAAAAATATTGGAGTGCAGCAGTGCCTCCGAAAATGTCTCGCCGTTAGATATATTTTTACGGCAGTCATTTATTTTAGAATTAAGGACAGGATTGTTTACGAGAGCCTGTGCCAGATCAAGACCACGGTCTGTGTCAAGTCCGCTTGAGAGTGCTAAAAACATGCAGTTTGCAAAGCGGCTGGATGCGATTGACATGGAAAGAGCAGTTTTCATAAGGAGCTTTTTTCCGAAGCGTGTCTTAAAAAATATAAAAAGAAACAGTGCGGCAAAGAGCATGAAAGCTATAATGATAAGCAGATATCTATTGATGTATTCACTGAGCTTCATGAGCACGGCAGCGGTGCCGGTAAGCTCACTTCCAAGCTCTGCATATATCTGTGAGAATACAGGTAAAACCTTGGCAATCATAACGACAATAACGGCAATCATCACTGCAGAAAGCACGAGAGGATAGGCAACGGCGCTTTTAATGCCTGAAGATATTTCGTCTTCGCGGTCATAGTACTTTGAGAGTGAGTTTAAGACCTCTTCAAGACGGCCGGTTTCTTCACCCAGCTGTATCATATTAATCATATATTTTGGAAAGTATCCTGTATCTTTAAGTGCACTGTGAAGCGTTGCACCAAGCTCCATTGGCTTATATATCTGTTCAAGCAGATCACGTGTCTGCTTATCAGGTGCTTCATCACATAATATGGAAACACCATAGTATGTAGGAAGCCCGGCTGCTATGATAAGAGAAATCTGCTGACAGAAGGCAGAAAGCTCTGCATTGCTTAAAATCTTGGATTTTCTAGACATTTATGTCCTCCTAATAGACGTATTTGGTAATGTAATCACTTTTTTGTGCTATGAACTTCTTTGGCGAATCACTGGTAGATGCAAATGTTGGATCCAGCATGTTCCATGAGGTACCATCAAACTCAATGATGCCGTTTATCCAGCCCTTGTCCTTTATATAAGTACTGATCCAGGCATGATATTCTTCACCGGCATATCCTACCTCTAAACGTGTGGGAATAGCCTGAGTCCTTAGCATAGTGGCCATGACTGCCGCATAGTCAAAGCATATACCGGTATTTTCGGTAAAGACCTTGTCCACATCAGGCAGATAGCCGCTTTTGACATTTTTAGCCTTGTCATAGTCGTATTTGAAGTTTGAAATGATATAATTGTATACACTTTCCACGACCTCAGTATCGCTGCTGCAGTAGTACGCCAGTGAGCTGCATTCTTTCACAGCCAGAGAATCGGCAGTGAAATTTACATACTGGTTAGGGTACAGATACGGTCCGAATTCATCGGTGATGGAGACAGAAATCACCTGCGACAGCACGGTGGCGTATTGTGTCCCCTCAACATTTTCAAACACGGTTACAGTATACGAACCACTTGAAGCAACCAGAGGAAACACTTCATTTCCTCCATGCAGATCAAAGGTGTACGTGACACTGTCAGGCCCGGTTATCTGAAGCTTGACCTTTTGATTAGAACCGTGATAATCAACTATGATATAGCCGCTGCCGCTGTTTGAAGCATCGATACTGGCTACATCACATGTATAGGTTTGTGTGCCGTCGGCAGTTGGGGTAAGCACCTTTGGAGCAGAGTCCCAGGTGCCCTTTTCAGTAGAAGTATGGGAAAGAGGCTCCTTAGATACATTGTCATTTTTTGAATTACCGCATGCACCAAGCAAAAGGCATGATAATAATATGAGTGGAAGTGCTTTTTTATACAGTATGCACTTCATAAAAATCTCCTAAATATAAAGTTGTTTCTTTTTTTAATTATATTATAATGTATTTTCTTGTAAAATAAAATGGAAAAATGTATAATATTAAAAATGGTTTAGATTATCAAAAGAAGAGAGCAAAAAAGGAAGGATACTAGTGATGAAAAATTTTTTTAATGAATTCAAAAAGTTTATCAGCAGAGGGAATGTCATGGATATGGCAGTTGGTATCATCATAGGTGGTGCATTTACCAGCATAGTCACATCCTTGGTCAATGACATTATAAACCCTATACTTGGAGTGTTTGGCGGCATGAATTTTGACCAGCTTTCGGTAAAGCTCTTTGGAGAAGCTACATTGTATTATGGAAAGTTTCTTACCGCAGTAGTCAATTTTCTTATCATGGCACTTATCGTATTCTGCATTGTAAAGGCTATGAATGTGGCAGGAGAGAGATTTGGACGCAAAGAGGAAAAAGAACTTGACACAAAGGAGTGTCCATACTGCAAGAGCAAGATTGCCATTGCGGCAACAAGATGCCCAAATTGTACATCAATGATTGGGACAGCAGATGAAAGTGAAAAATAGCGATACATTTATTGCGTGAAACTAATAAAATCCATTGCATAAAGTATGAAAATCTGTTACATACAGTATAAAACTCTTGACTGTGCAATAAAAACGTAGTATATTAGTTCTGTTATTTAGAATTGAAATTAGGAGGTCTTATCGTGGCAACTTTAAAAATTGTTTTATCGGTATTATTTATAATCGTCAGTTTAGTAATTACTATAGTTATTCTTTTCCAGGAGGGCAAGTCAGCAGGACTTGGCACTATCGCCGGAGTTGCTGATACATATTGGGGCAAGAACAAGGGACGTTCAAAGGAAGGACGTCTGGTTAAAGCGACCATTGTATGTGTTGTTCTTTTCTTTATTATTTCAATTGCTTTAAATATGGGAATATGGTAAATACTTAGACTGTCGAGAAATCGGCAGTCTTTTTTATCGCATCAACATCCAGATGATGAAATTTTATTTAAAGCCTGTGCATTTGAAATCAGATGGGGCAACGAAAAGGAGAGATAATGAGCAATATAGATAAATATGAAACACGAAAAAAGATGGTCTATGACTTCATGTGTGATGACATGTATGTTCCGATGAAAATCAAGGAACTTTGCATAGTACTCGGAGTAAAAAAAGAGGACAGACCACAGCTTGAACAGATTCTTTTGGATTTGCAGGCAGAGGGAAGGATAACACTCTCAAAGCGCGGGAAATACTCAAAGTCGGAAATTAAAAAGACAGTCGGCGTATTCACAGCGCATCAAAGGGGATTTGGCTTTGTCACTGTGGAGGGAGAGCCGGATGATATTTTTATCCCTGCAGAGTATGTAAATGGTGCGATGCACATGGACACTGTTGAGATTACAATCTCACCTGTCACAACAGGACGCCGCAAGGAGGGAAAGGTTGTTTCCGTCATAGAGCGAGGCATGAAGCAGGTAGTCTGCACCTATGAGGCAAGTGATAATTTTGGTTTTGCAGTGCCTGACAATACCAGATTTGGCACAGATATTTTTATACCAAAGGAACGCTCAAAGGGTGCTATGTCGGGCCATAAGGTAGTGGTTGAAATCACAAGCTATGGTAAAAAGGGCAAAAAGCCGGAGGGCAAGGTTGTTGAAATAATCGGACATATAGATGACCCGGGTACAGATATTCTTTCTATAGTAAAGGCTTATGATCTGCCTGTGGATTTTTCAGAGAAAATCATGCATCAGGTGCAGAATGTGGCAAAGGATGTGACACCTGCGGATATGGCCGGCAGGATGGATTTACGCGACTGGATGATGGTCACGATAGACGGAGAAGATGCAAAGGATCTTGATGATGCCGTGTCTTTATACATGGATGGCGACAATTATGTACTTGGAGTACACATAGCAGATGTGTCGAATTATGTGCAGGAGCACAGTGCCCTTGATGTGGAGGCACTTAAGAGAGGAACATCGGTTTATCTTGTAGACAGAGTAATTCCGATGCTTCCAAGAGAGCTTTCAAATGGCATATGCTCCTTGAATGAAGGATGTGACAGGCTGGCTCTTTCATGCATTATGACAATAAATAAAAAGGGTGAAGTTATAGATCATAAGATTGCAGAGACAGTCATAAAGACAAACCGCAGGATGACATACACAAATGTAAAAAAGATTCTTGCAGATAAGGATGCCGCTGTGATTGAAGAATATAAGGAGCTTGTGCCTATGTTTGAAAAAATGGCAGAGCTTGCAGCAATTCTACGCAAAAAGAGAATGAAACGAGGTTCTATAGACTTTGACTTTCCGGAGACTAAAGTTGTGCTCGATGAAGATGGTCATCCGATAGATATAAAGCCGTATGACAGAAATGTGGCAACAAAGCTCATTGAGGATTTTATGCTTATAGCAAATGAAACTGTGGCTGAGGATTATTTCTGGCAAGAAATACCTTTTGTATACAGAACACATGACAAGCCGGACTCAGAAAAAATTGCAAAGCTTTCCACATTTATCAATAATTTTGGCTATACGCTTCATATTGGTGCTGATGAGGTACACCCAAAGGAGCTTCAGAAGCTTTTGATGAAGGTGGATGGCACAGATGAAGAATCCCTGATAAGCAGACTGACACTGCGCTCTATGAAACAGGCACGATATACAACAGCATGTACAGGACATTTTGGACTGGCGGCAAATTATTATTGTCACTTTACATCACCAATCCGCAGATATCCTGATTTGCAGATACACCGTATCATCAAGGAAAATATCCGCGGCAGGATGAATGATAACCGTAGGGAGCACTATGAGTCTATACTCGATGCTGTTGCAAAGCAGGCAAGTGAGACCGAACGACGTGCAGAAGAGGCAGAGCGTGAAACAGTCAAGCTTAAAAAATGTGAATACATGTCAAATCATATTGGTGAATGCTTTGAAGGAGTTATATCAGGTGTCACGGAGTGGGGCTTTTTCGTGGAGCTTCCAAATACAGTTGAGGGACTTGTGCGCGTGACAGACCTGACAGATGATTTCTATGAGTTTTACGAGGATACCTATGAGCTAGCCGGTTCAGCCACCAATAAGAGATACAAGCTTGGACAAAAAATCAAGGTTGTTGTGGACAGTACTGACAAAATTATGCGTACAATTGATTTTAAACCGGCGGAATAATATGACAATAATGATGAAATTTTTTATGATATTAAAAATACTTATTTGATTATCTATTATTTGTCGGTCGTTGTGCGATAGATTTATTGAAAAAGATGTCATAATATATTATATAGTGTAAATAAACAGAACTGTGAACCAGCGGTTTACAATAATTTGCGTTTTAGATATTGGCAATTATAAAAAAATGTGTTAGTATTGTAAAGCAGTTTGAGGAAAGGAGATACCGACATGGCTAAGGAACCAAAGAAATTAATAGCCAACAACAAAAAGGTCTATCACGATTACTTTTTGCTTGAGAAATACGAAGCCGGTATTTCACTTGCAGGAACTGAGGTGAAGTCACTTCGAATGGGAAAGGGTAGCATAAAGGAGTCGTTCATCCGTATTGAGAACGGTGAGATTATCCTGTATGGCATGCATATCACACCATATGAGAAGGGAAATATCTTCAACAAGGATCCACTCAGACCTAAAAAGCTTTTGCTCCACAAGAAGGAAATCGAGAAGCTTTCATCAAAGATGAAGGAAAAGGGTTTCACAATTGTGCCGGTGGAGGTATACTTTAAGGGGAGTCTGGTCAAGGTAGAGATAGCACTTGCAAAAGGCAAGAAGCTTTATGATAAGAGAGCAGACATAGCCAAGAAGGATCAAAAGCGAGAGGCGCAGAGAGATTTCAAAATCAGAAATCTTGGTTAGCAAAAAATGAATATGGGCTAGTAAAGGTTTCGACGGGGCCCACAAGGTCCGGTGGACCTTGGCTTTGGGCGGACCGAAGCGGAGCGGAGAACATGGAGCGTAGCTGCATGTACCCCGCAAAAAAAATTGAATATGGGCTAGTAAAGGTTTCGACGGGGTACATGCAGCTGGAGAAGCGAGTCGTATGGCGATGCGTTAAATGGCCAAATTAAAATTAAACGCTGAAGATAATTTAGCATACGCTGCCTAATGGCAGCAGTCTGACCTAGAGCACTCACACTTTAGGACCCAGGCTTCGACTATGTGAGAAACGACGTTGGCAAAGCTTTGAGCCATCGGGCGTATCATGAAGCTACTGAAACCACAAGGTTGTTTGTTATCGTGTGGCAGAGGGAATGTTAAATAATAAACTACACTCGTAGAAGGACAGGGAATTGTATTTCGGACACGGGTTCGACTCCCGTCTAGTCCACTAAAAGGCGGTTTGTGATAAAACCGCCTTTTTTCTTGCCTGATTTCCTACAGCAGAAAGTGCGGTTAATAAATCATTTAAGGAGTCAGTAAAACTGTTATTTCAGGTTATCGAAAACATCGTAAAAACGCGGGATGTATCGTATTTGAAAAATTAATTTAAAAAAAATGTAAAAAAGTGTTGACAAGTATGGAATAGGGTGATATTATATCGAAGTCGCTTCGGTGAGGCAACAAAAACGAAACAGCAAAACAGCATATCGGGGTGTGGCTCAGCTTGGCTAGAGCGCCTGGTTTGGGACCAGGAGGTCGCAG
>OIDM01000052.1_pt1 | contig 57400 bp, 51 predicted proteins | sample 1581531 | NCBI WGS metagenome assembly OIDM01 (sample SAMEA3882549, study PRJEB24775) | human gut metagenome | biome: human-associated habitat; feature: intestine environment; material: feces | place: Netherlands | collected 2009/2010
CCCTCTTAAAATATGTAAAGCATAACCCACCATTAAAAGTGGAAAAAGAGAACTGCGTAGGATGTAAATCATGTATGCGTCTTGGATGTCCTGCCATCAGTGTGAAGGACAAAAAGGCAGTCATTGATACGACATTATGTGTAGGCTGCGGCGTATGCCAGCAGTTATGTAAGTTTGACGCATTACAGGCATAGGAGGACAGGCGAAATGACAAAGAATATTATGATTGTCGGTGTAGGAGGACAGGGTTCCCTTCTTGCCAGCAAGTTATTAGGACATTTGCTTTTATCAGAAGGCTATGACGTAAAGGTTTCTGAAGTTCACGGAATGAGCCAGAGAGGTGGAAGCGTTGTTACATATGTAAGATTTGGAGAGAAAGTATATTCTCCAATTATTGATAAGGGAGAGGCAGATTTCATCGTTTCTTTTGAAAAGTTAGAAGCTGCCCGTTATGTAGAATATTTAAGACCAGACGGAAGAATCGTAGTAAATACACAGGAAATTGACCCGATGCCGGTTATTATCGGTGCGGCACAGTACCCTGAAAATCTTATCGAAAAGATGGAAGCTTTAGGAATTAAAGTAGATGCGATGGATTGTCTATCCTTAGCAGAAGAAGCAGGTTCATCAAAAGCAGTAAATATTGTTTTAATGGGCAGACTGTCTAAATACTTTGATATTCCGGTAGAAAAGTGGCAGAAAGCAATCGAGGAATGTGTTCCGGCAAAGTTTGTTGAACTCAATCACAAGGCATTTGCACTTGGAAGAGGCGAAGAATAGAAGAAAAAGAGATCATTATAAATTAAGTGACAACAGGAGAAAGAGAAGAATGGGAAATTATTATCAACCAGAGATTGAAACGATGCCGGTAGAGAAACTGCAGGCTTTACAGAGCGAAAGGCTTGTAGAGCAGGTAAAGTATGTATATGATCATGTAGAATTTTATCGTAATAAAATGAAAGAAGCAGGAGTAGAACCAGAAGATATAAAAGGAATCGAAGATCTTCATAAACTTCCTTTCGTTACAAAAGATGATTTGAGAGATCAGTATCCATATGGTTTTCTTGGGGTACCATTATCTGAATGTGTAAGAATGCAGTCTACAAGTGGTACAACAGGCCGCCGTGTTGTTGCCTTTTACACACAAGAAGATATTGATGTGTGGGAAGACTGCTGTGCCCGTGCTATCATGGCAGCAGGCGGAACAAAAGATGATGTATGCCATGTAGCCTACGGTTATGGACTCTTTACTGGTGGAGCAGGTCTGCATGGAGGCTCTCATCGAGTAGGCTGTATGACACTTCCAATGTCTTCAGGTAATACAGAAAGACAAATTCAGTTTATGGAAGATTTAGGATCTACCATTCTTTGCTGTACTCCTTCTTATGCTGCAAGCCTTGGAGAATCAATTAATGAAGGCGGACATAGAGAGAATATCAAGTTAAAGGCAGGTATTTTTGGAGCAGAGCCATGGACAGAGGAAATGCGTCATAATATCGAAGAATCTCTTGGTATCAAAGCCTATGATATTTATGGACTGACCGAGATTTCCGGTCCGGGTGTATCCTTTGAATGTGAAGAGCAGAAAGGAATGCATATACAGGAAGATCACTTCATTCCTGAGATTATTAATCCAGATACAGGAGAAGTTCTTCCAGAAGGAGAAATCGGAGAGTTAGTATTTACCTGTATTACAAAAAAAGCATATCCATTACTCCGTTACCGCACAAGAGATTTATGTTATCTGACGAGAAAGAAATGTTCCTGTGGACGTACCCATATCCGTATGCATAAACCAATGGGCAGAAGCGATGATATGATGGTAGTAAAAGGTGTTAACGTATGGCCATCTCAGATTGAAGCTGTTTTATTAAAACAGGGCTATCAGGCAAACTATCAGATTTTAGTAGATCGTATTGGCAATAATGATACAATTGAAGTTCAGGTAGAGATGACACCGGAAATGAAACAGGAAGATGTCGCTATCGCAGCTAGAGAAAAGAAAATCGTACATGGTTTGAAGAACATGCTTGGAATCAAGGTAGATGTCAGCATTTTAGAACCAAAAACTATTACAAGAAGCGAAGGAAAAGCTGTTCGAGTAGTCGATAAGAGAAATCTCTATAATAAATAATCTTAGAAAGAAAATAAAAAGTATCCTATAGTAGCTGTGATATTAGCTGCTATAGGATATTTTTTATTTTCTAGAATTCTACAATTGGTATAATCATATTTTCAAAAGCATTTCTCATTTTAGGATGCCGGATGAGAAAATGAATTGCAGGGGTTCTGTTTTTAGATACGAGAACCCATTTTTTTTCGTGAATCCTGATCTGAATATTTCGAAAAGCAGATTGTTGATTTTGCTTTATACAATAGTTTTGATGTATTTTTTCGTAATTTAAAGTGCTTTCTAAATGCTGCTTATACATTTCCCAGGTATAATAGATGTTTTTTTCATAAAAAATATCGGATAATGGAAGCGCAATCGGAAATCTACTAAATTCTTCTTTGGATAAAATAGGGAATTCTTCCGTAATCATATCATGGGAAAGAATCTGCTGAATCTGAGCAGACTTTTTATCAATATATGCTTTGATTTTCTGAGCATCTTCTTTATTAATCTGATTCTGATTTAAAATGTCCTCAAGTAAAGAAGAATTTAGAGTATGAAGCGGTAAAGCGGATAAAATATGATATCGTTTTCCATTAGTTTTTGTATCAGCCTGTAAAAAAGCATGATAAGGTATCGCAGCGTTTCCCCGAAATATTTCCATGAGAGGAGAAGCTTTTTCTAAAAGCAGCTCCGCCATTTCTTTGTAATAAGAAATTTCAGTCTTATGTTTTGTGAGATAATAACGTCCTTGTGTGTGATGCCCATAAATTGCTTCACCCTGAAGTGCGGCAGCTCCGGAAACTTTTAATAAATGCATGAAAGTTTGTCCGGTATTTTCTTTTAAATAATAAGGGGAAATCTGACCTGTCATATACATAGGAATCCAGCTTTCAAGCCCAAGCATCATTTCGGCAAACGGCCGGTCGATTTGGTGAATCTGATGCAAATGTAATCCTTTTTTAGCATACAGGCCATTCCGAACATCCACTTTTTGGGAAAATCAGAATCTTTCGCCATCTCTTCAATAGGCATATCACTATACATAATAACATCTTCCTGTGATTTGGAAAGAACCGTTGCTTTTAAAAAATCGAGTTCACTATTCATCATTTCTTTTAATCCAAAATAATTTTTAGAACCGGGAAACTGAAAAGGTGCCGTTGGGACTTTTAATTCATTAAAATGAATAACACGAATATAGTCATCTAAATTGAATTCATCCAATTTTTGCAGAAAATGGGATAAAGATTGCTGCTCTTTGTCTGTATTCGTATGCTTTGTTTGAAGCCAGTGTTTTAAAAGAGATAAATACGTTTTTTCCTCTCGCAATTCTTCCAAAGAACAATCAAATAAATTCGCTAATATAGAAAGATCTGTTTTTTTCGTATATCTTTTTGTTACAAAAAGAGCAGTATTAACAAGAAAGAGTTCTGGATCAGCAGGCTGCCGTTCGCCGCTTTTTATGCGGGAAATATAAGAGGCATCATAATTTAAAAATCTGGCAAACTCTGAAGTATTTATTGACAGCATAGTAAATAAAGTATTCAAATTTGCCTGCAAAATAGAAAAATCAGCCGATATATCCGGTAAAAAACGCAGAAAATCAGAATGTACCGTTATGTCATTAATAGAAGAAAGATTTCTTTTTTGGGCAAGTTTAACGATACCGTAAATCAGTTGCTTTAAATTGTCACTTTCTACATCAGGTATTCGTTCTCCGGAACGATAGCGGCTGATCGTTGCGGCAGAAAGTCCGGAACTATCTGCAAGCTCCTTTGAGGAACAATCCAGTTCTTCCATATATTTTATTAAAATATCTTTAAAATCGGTCATCTTACCTTCTCCTAAATTAAAAGTTTAAATGAATCGAAGATTATGTACCAGGCTTTATGTGGTAGATTTTGTAATCCTGAAAGGTTTCATTTAATTTTATTATATCGTAAAAGCAGCAGATAAAAAACCCATAAAGTATGATTTCCGTTTTGGCAATGACTGACTGGAAAGAATCAGAAAATATAGAGTGGAATTTTGTATAATGTAATTATCAAAAAACAACATAGCAAACGATATGAGGAGGGATTATGATGAGAAGATGGAAAAAGATAATGTAAAGAGTGTATATTTAATTGCAACAAGAGATTTAAGTAATCTCTGGTTGCAATTTTTTTTATCTCAAAATCAAGGGTTTATGCGACTTTTTGAGAAAACGGTTTTAAAGTAGATGCAAAAAAATATCATTGTATAGCAATAATAGTCGGATTAACGGCAAAAAACTGTACAAAATCGGAGCTGGAAAAATCATGACAAATGAGACAGAAATTTCATTGGAAGAAATCAAAACAATCTTATCGAATTACAAGGGATTGAAGAAGCAAATTAGAAATCATATTTCTGATTTGTACGATGACCTGATGGACACAGATAATCTGATAGAAACTGTATCTATCAAAAAAACAGAAATATCTGAAATGGGAACAAAAGGAGGAAGTAAGAAAGACCTTTCAGATATTATTATCCGGCATGAATGTATTCTAAAAAGATGGTATCGGGAGATTTCTTATGAAATTGAGTCTCTGATGAAAAAGGATGAAAAAATTCGCAGAGTATGGCTGTGTTATCAGCTTATTTCCGAAGAATGTTATGAGGTTGTCACAAAAATCTATGTGGAACATCACTCGTCTAAAGAAGTAATGACAGATTACATAGCAAGAACAGGAGAAACGTCCCGTACCTTTTTCCGATTAGTGAATAAAAGCTTAAATAACATAAAGGTAATGTATGAGAGCAGGTATTCAAATGATAATCTTTTAAAAATGTCGCTATCACAAAAAAAAGTAAGGAAGAATAAAGCCGTAACTCCTGATAGTTCGCCATATAAACAACTTTCTTTTGGGTTAGAAAATGAAAATCAGTAACAAAAGAGTTTGAGTTTATCTCAGGAGGAATGAAAATGAAAGTATATGTAATTGGAAATCTTAAAGGTGGCGTTGGAAAAACCACTACAACTGTAAATTTAGCGTATACCTATGCAGAAATGGGAGGAAGAACATTAGTGATCGACCTTGACCCACAGTGTAACTGCACCCGATTTTTTGCAAAAGTAAACGAATATAATAAAACAATTAAAGACGTTCTTGAAGCCCCTGAACATATCAATAGTGCAATCTATCGTACTAAGTATGAAGATATTGATATTATTAAAGGTTCCGTTAAGACATTGGAACAGAAATCACCATGGAGTTTAAAAGAGGCATTGGGATACATTAAGAAGGAATATGATGTCTGCCTGATTGATACCCGTCCTGTATTCGATGTATTGACGAAAAACGCATTATATGCCGCAGATGTCCTTTTAACACCTGTGAAATTTGATAACTTTTGCCGTGATAACCTCACGATGGTGGAGGACGCATACCATGAACTGAAAGAAAAAAATCCGGAACTGAAATGGAAGGTATTTGCGAACATGGTGGCAAATGTCAAAGCACAGAAAGTATCTTCTGCCGACCTGCTTGGAAAACATGATTATCCATTTATGCAATCATGTATCAGCCGGACAGCGATTGTTGATAACGCATTATCTCTCTACAAACCAGTAGCAAAACATCGTGGTGGAAGTAATGTAGCACAGGATTTCGTGGATCTGGTAGATGAACTTCTTGAGGACTAGGAGGTATCTGTTATGGCAAGGCTTGGAAACGTATTTAATAATAAAGAGGATATAAGGAAAGAAGAACAGCATCCACGAAGGACGATTAAGTGGATTCACTATACAAAATTAAAAGAAAATCCGGGGCAGTATTGTCCCGAAAGAGACAAAGAAGAAATTGAAGCACTGGCGGATCTGATTGAAGCTGCTGGCGAGGTGATTCAAAATCTGTCTGTATCCAAACTGGATACAGATGAGTACCGAATCATCGCAGGGCATAAAAGATGCAAAGCCTGTAAGTTACTGGTAGAAGAAAGAGGCTTGAAGCAATTTTCTTTTCTGCCATGTGTGGTAAGTAATCTTAGTTCGGTACAGGAAGAATTTCAAGTAGTAGCTTCTAATGGTTATCATCAGAAAAAAGCCTATGAATTAATGCACGAGATTCTTAAAACAGAAAAATTATTAAAAGAACATCCAGAGGAATTCCCAGAGTCATTACAAAAAGGGCGAATGATTGAACGTCTGTCAAGAAAAATGGGAATCGCCCGTTCTACAATTCAGGAATATAAGCAGATTTCTAATAACCTTACTTCAGAAGCCATGGAAAAATTCAAAAATGGGGAGATAGAAAAATCTGCTGCTGTGACACTCTCAAAAATGCCAGAAGAATCACAAAAAGAAGTGATTGGGCAGGGAATCACGCAAAATGTCGATATTGAAAAATACCGGCAGGAAAATCTGGAACCTAATTCAGTAGAAGTTAAAGTGTCATTTCGATTGTTGGACGTTGGAAAATATGACAAATCAACAGTGACAAGAGATGCTCTTGTAAAATTCTTAAAAGGAAAATTTGGATATAATTCTTATACAGTTACTCAAGGTGAATTTACAATTTCCTGTACAAGCAAAACTATTTCCATTTCTGGAAAAACAGTTTCATGGGAAAGATATGTAAAACTATTGAATTTGTATTGTCCTAGAAAAGAAGAAGAGGATAAGCCAGTAGAAAATACTATTAAAGAGTGCAATGAAGATAGCATGAAAAAAACACCGATTCCAGAAGTATTATCAAAAGATACGGTTAATGTGTCAGGCAATGAATTACAGTCTACAGAGCAGGCGATTCCGATGGATACTATCATAGAGGAAGATGATGGAGGGGCAGAAGCTCCAGAAGAGGAGATGATTCTTCCAGATTCAGAAGAACAATCCGTAGAAATGATTCCAGAGGAAACAGTACATAGTACAGGAATAAACCGACAGGCATGGATTGGTAATCTGTCTACAAAAGATATGGCACAATATTTAAGCAGAAACTTATCTGTTTCTACATTAAAATCACCAGACCAGTTATTTAACTGGTTATCCGATATAGTTGACAATGACGGACGATTTTTAGAGGAAGGAAATCAGGTAAGATAATATGAAGAAGTTTGCGGGGAATTTAATAACTTTCTTATGTGCGTTAGGAATCCTGTGGATATTAGTAAGCTGGGCGGATGTTATTGCTCACAATACAACATATCAGCAGGAAGAACAGTATATGAAAAATAATGCTTTCGTAGTGCTGGAATATCTGAAATAGCAGTAATTTCTTCTGCGTGCCGAATTTCGGTACGCAGAACATATAGAAATGAGGAAAAAATGAAAAGTTACAAAGACTACGAAAAGAAATATATCGGAATGAGTGATATAGCTAATTTGATTCTCGCTGGTTCTAGTGACAATGGATTAAAATTAGCAGTATTACACTTTGGCATGGATAATGATTACTATGCTTATATCGTTGATGCGGATGCTGAAATTGGAGAACATTATACAAAAGTAGCAGAATTTAAAAGCTGGTTAAGAATATATGATGATTCTTTTCTCACACAGGAATTTAATGCTAATAAAATTAGTGTCTATCGTGCAGGAGAAATGGGATGCATCATCCAGTTATTTAAGTAAAAAAATTAGGAGGATAAAATTATGGCAAAGAAAATCATCAATGGAAGAATGTATAACACAGATACCACAGAGGTACTAGGAAGTTGGGATAATGGGTATCCCCGTGGGGATTTTAGTTTTGAAGAACAAACACTTCATAAAAAGAAAACAGGTGAATATTTTGTTTATGCTTATGGTGGCGCACAGTCAAATTTTGGTGACTGTTATGGAGGACATGATTGCTCTGGTGAAAAATTTATCCCGATGTCTGTGGAACAGGCTCAGCAATGGTCGGAAGAATATCTAACTGTAGAAAAGTATGTTGAAATCTGGGGAGAACCAGAAGAATAGCCAGAGAGCTTGAATAAGAGCATTATGAAAAAGTACAAAAGATTCATTAAATTTTTAATGTTTTTATCCTGTGCAGTTTTTTATGGTCTGTTGTGCCAGTTAAAAATAGAAAGCCAATGGGTTTTGGTAGCAAAAATATTATCGGGAGGAATCATGGCTTTTACGGGAATAAAATTACTTGAAAAGAAATAAAGCAATAAGCTATTCCTGCCTGCGGAAAGGCAATCATATTGTTCTTGTCCGTAGCTGCAAAAGCACAGGCAGGATTTACACACATAGGAATTTTTTGTGTGTATACATATACTTTCATTGCGGGATGCCTTTCCAGCATCCCGTGATTGAAAAGAAAGAGAGGAAAATATTATGGGAAGAATAGGAGATTTCTTCTATCACCTGATCATTGTGATATTAGTTGCCGCAGCATTGGTATTTCTTCTAATGGCATTTAAAGAGCAGTACCCCATTTGGAAAAATCAACAGGAGCTAGAGAATCTTCGATCGAAGGTGGAGAAAAAGAAAACAAAAAATGAGAATCCACATATTAACTGGGAAAATTTAAAAAGCACAAATCCAGAAATTGTAGGATGGATAAAAGTTCCAGGAACAAAAATTGATTACCCAATCTTACAGGGAAAAGAATGGAATGAGTATCTCCATAAGAACTATAAGGGAGATTACAGTTATGCCGGTTCTATTTTTATTCAGCCAGAAGCAGCTTTTAACGACCAGCATTTGATTATCTACGGTCATAATATGAGAGTCAAATCTATGTTTGGTTCTCTTCATGATTTTGAATCAGAAGATTTTTATAAGAAGCATAACAAGATATATTTGTATCAGCCGGGTAAGACAATAAAATGCACAATATATAGCGTGTATGACTGTCTGGATAAAAGTGCAACATACAATACAGATTTTTCAGATGATGGGAATGATAATAAGTGGGTAGACTGGTTGACAATGACAGTTAATAATAATGCATATTATCCTATTAAAAAGAAACCAGCAGAAAAAGACCATATAATCACATTATCTACTTGCTCTGGAAAGAGTAAAGGAGACTCTTATCGTTTTGTTGTACATAGTTTTATAACAAACACAGTTACCTATGAAGAAAAATAAACCCCAGTGATAAGCAGGTTTGACGATTATCCGGAGATATTTTATATCCCCGGCATTATCCCACCTACGGAAGTGATGCGTTCCCCGCCATGACTGTCCGTGGCTGCAAAAGCATAGGTGGGCTTTGCACAACAAGAAATCCCCAATCGATTGTTGTGCAGTAACGGAGTACCTTAAATCCCCAATGAAGGTACTCCGATTATCTGAATACAAAAGGAAAGGTAAATGATATGAATGAATGTACTTATCTTGGAAGAATCTGTACAGATTTAGTATTAAATAAAAAGGCAATGGATGATAAAGAGAATTACTGGACACGTTTCCGTCTTGCTGTTGCCAGAAAAAGGGTGAAAAAAGAAGGAGAAAAGGATACAGATTTTTTTAACTGTATTGCTTTTGGTTCGGCTGCAAAGGGAATCTGCACTTATGCAAAAAAAGGTGGACGGATTTGTGTATGTGGTGAGAACAGAGAGAATAATTTCGAAAAAGATGGTGTGAAATACTATACAGTAGAATTATTTATTAAAGATTACCATGTAATAGATTTTAAAGAAAAGAAACAGGCATCTGGAGTTGTAACAGAGGAAGCACCTTTTCCACCGGAATAAGAGTGAGTATTGTAGAAACGTAGAGGATGAAAAAAGACTGAGAGAGGAAAACATTATGGTAAATCTGGATTATTTTTATGGGAGTGAAGGTGAACAATATCGTTTTTATCAGATTCCTGCGATATTGCTTGAAGATGAAGAATATAAAAAGATAAGTGACACAGCAAAGCTTTTGTACGGAATCTTATTATCCCGGCTTGCTCTGTCTAAAAAAAATAACTGGATTGAAAAGGAGACGAACAGAGTATATATTCTCTACAACCGTAATGATATTGCTCAAAAAATGGGTAAAAGTCCTAATACGATTTCTAATGCAATGAATCAATTACTTGAGGTAGGTCTTATTAAAAGAAAAAGGCAGGGACAGGGAAAGGCGGATATGTTATATGTCATGAACTTTTCTTCAGGAGAATATAAGAAAACGGTAAATACACACTGTGAGGAAGAAAAAGAGGTTCCTGCTTCTCCAGATCAACTACATAGTTTCTATGAAGATAAAGAAGAAAAAGTATATACAAATGACGGTGACATGCCGAGTCTTCAAAATAAACGGGCAGCATATAGAGAAATTATTAAAAAACAGATAGATTATGATGTATTACGGCAATCTCCCTATGATATGAATATTATTGATAATATAGTAGAAGTAATCGTAAATATTTATGCGTCCCAAAAAGAGTGTATTAATATATCTGGAGATATGATTCCTCTAAATGAGGTAATAAACCGTTTGAAAAGGATTAATCTTACTCATATTCAGTATGTTATGGAGTGCATAGGAAAAAGTATAAAATCAATTCGCAGACCGAATAATTACTTACTAACAGCTTTATATAATGCTCCAGTTACAACAGATTTGTATTATGCAATGCAGGTAAAGCATGATCTACATAATTATTCTGACGGATAATACTTTATAATTTTCAGAAACACAAAATTTGGTTTTTTAGAAACACAAAATTTGGTTTTTTAGAAACACAAAATTTGGTTTTCTGGAAACACAAAATTTGGTTTTCTAGAAACACAAAATTTGGTTTTCTAGAAACACAAAATTTGTACGCTAGATAAATAGAAATATAAATATATAAATATATATATATCTTATCTTATCTATCAGTATATAGAGAAACAGGTATGAGGGATAGATAGATGGATAGGATGATTGAAATGTACCGAATTTCGGCACGTTCGGAAGTGACAAGAAAGGTGTAGGTAGAATGAGCGATAAGATTTTAGAATCTGGAACAGTTCATGTACAGGACATTCAGATGGGCAAAAAAAAGATAAGTGATGTCAAAATTGCAAACGATGAAGTATTGTTTATAATTTTTTATCAAGGCAGAGGGATTATAAATGCGTTTGGTGAGGAGATATTCATGTCAGAAAAAGAGTATGTCATGATACAGGGAGCTACTGGAAGGGATAAAATATCAGTCCATGCAGAATATCCACAGATCATGATTACTTTTACAGGACTTTCTATGTCAGAAACAATCATGCGTGGCTGCCTGAAAAATCAATCTATGAAAATCGTCTCAATGCTCATCAATGAGATTAACGAGAAGCAATTTGGTTATATACATAATTGCGAAAGCCTGATCAATATGCTGCTCATCCTTTTACACAGAGAACGAAACCAGACCAGCGAACGATTAACCGATTCGGAACGAAGAAATTATTGCGAAAAAGTAAACAGCTATGTCCAAAAGCATTACCTCGAAAGCCCGCAAATGGAATTTTTAGCTAACAAGTTTGGATATGATGGTAATGCACAGATGCTCCGGCGGGATTTTATAAGATATTATGGCACAACACCTGCAGCTATCTCCAAAATAAAAAAATTAGAAGAAGCCAAGAGACTGTTGGCTACGACAACATACAGCATGAAAGAAATTGCTGTTAAATTGAAATATAAGAGCCACACACATTTTGGTATGGATTTCAAAAATAATATAGGTATGACTCCTGCCGAATACCGTAAAGCTATAAAAGCCAAAAGAGAAAAGCAAATGAACACAAAAGATTATCAAATGAACTTAAAGGATTATTTAGCTAAAATGTGCTGAAATTCGGTACATGACATGGCAGAAGCATCTAGGTAAAAGCTGCATTACATAAATCTTTTATCTGCACTTATATAAAAGCCAGTCTAAATCGACTGGCTTTCTTAAAAAGACATATAAAATAAAAACGTAAAGAGAGTGTTTTTACATAGGTATTATATAATTATTTTTGCGGCAGTTCTATAAGTTATGGAAACAAATTTAAAAAATTTTGTGTCAGTAAGTGTCAGTAGAATGGTTCGGGAAACTGTGATACTATATAATCGTAAAAGATAATGTAAATGACACTTTGTGTGTGCCGAATTTCGGTACATTTTTAATGAGAAAGATATAGAAAACAAAAATGTCAGTAGATGTCACTGGAAAGGGAAAAAGGGCTATGGTATAATAAAATAGGCAGGAAAGCATAAAAACGGAATGTTTTCTTGCTCCCAATACCAGCAGGGAGCTAATGCCTCCTATTCTGGAGATTACCAGAATGGGAAGCTTACCGAAGCTCCCCTGCTGATTCTTTGTTTATTGATATTATATCAATTATACGGAATAGTGTCAACTATATAGAGAATAGTAAAGCAACAATAACTTTCTGAGTTTTGTTGCTTTTTTTAAAATATAATTTATAATATAAATATATTTAATAAAAAATAAAAATGTACAGGAGAAGAAAAAATAATGAAAACAAGATTAACTAAAAGTGAAATGGAAATCATGGAAGTATTGTGGGATGAGGGAAAAGCATTAACGACATCAGAAATCATTCAAAGGTCAAAAGAAAAGGAAAAGGAATGGAAAGACAGTTCTGTCCATCTGCTTATAAAAAGTTTAATGAACAAAGATGTTATCAAAGTCGAGGGATTTAAAAAAACAACAAAAAATTATGCCAGGACTTTTATACCTGTAAAAAACAGGGAAGAGTTTTTAGTAGGTCAGATTATAGATAAAAAAACAACGCTTGCTGCCAGGAAAAGGATATATTCTTATCTTATAGAAAAGGAAAGTAATCTGGAAATGATAGAATTTATTCAGAAGCTGCTTGAAGAACGAAAAGAAGAAATAAAAGTAAAACAAAAATAAATGTGCCGAATTTCGGTACATAGAGAGAAAGCCAGCCCTGCCGGACTGGTCTTTAAGAGGAAAGTATAAGAAACTTATCAAAGAATAAGTATTTCTGTATTTTTTATTATATCAGTAATTTGTGAACATATTGTGAGAAAAATAAAAATCATCTGACGATAACAGCAGGAGGGGAATATTCCACCTGCTTTTTTTGTGCAGATCAGGAGGGAAAAGAAGGAGAAAGAGGATGACACTTGGAGAAAAAATCAAAAAGTACAGGGAATTACGGGAACTAACCCAAAGAGAATTAGGACAAAAAGTTGGATTCTCTGCAGGAACAGAGGATTCCCGTATAAGAAAATATGAAAAAAATATGATGGCTCCCCAAACAGATATACGGAGGAAGATTGCAGAAGCTCTGGATATAGATATGTCAGCATTAAACGATATAGATATCCAGACGGAAAAAGATGCTATCAGAGCATTATTTTATCTTGAAGAAAAATACGAAATGGATATAAAAAAGACAGATAGGGAGATACGTTTAACTTTTGACATAGATAATACAGATATATGGAAACTGATAGAATATCTTGAAGAATGGGCAACGAAAAAAGAAGAGTATATAAAAAAGAAAGGAAATACAACGGGAGAATTTCAATGGAAAATCTATGAGAAGTATAATGGAATAAAAAAGTTAAAGGCTGGATTTGTGAATGAAATGGAAGCAAGGGAATATGCCAGTTTTTTAGAAAACTGTAATAGGATGGCTGGATATAATGGAAGTAGATTTAGCATAGAGTACGGTTGTCCTGTATCAGAAGCACAGGAAGAATACGATATATGGAAAGCACAATTTCCAAAGAATTTAGAATGTACCGAAATTCGGCACAATTAAAAAGGAGAGAGACATGAATATTACAGGGATAGCAAGAGAAAATTTTGAAGAAGCAGGACTGCCATTAAAAAATACAATCGAATTAACTACAAAAAATGAATATACAATCCCCGATATATGGGGATTAAAGGTGGGGAGAAAATTTCTGGACACGGGAGAGATAGAATCTCATTTTGAAGAACAACAATTTTTTGAGATCAGAAAACGGGCAACATTACTGGAATATCCCCATACAGTAATCCTGATGGAACAGGATTTTGCAGAGAGAAAAGTCATAGATTACTATGTTATTTACGATATAAAAGAAAGCAGTAAATATAAACCGACCATTGTAAATGAATATGTAGATAATATAATATTGGGGACAGGGGAATATAAGTGCGAATATGAAATATTGCTTAGCTGCGGTGATGCAACAAGAAGGCTTGTTATCCCAGTTAGGACAATCAATATGCCTATGTATGATTTTATAACCAGTATTGAAGATGAGATAGAAGATGTCATGGACAGAAGTTCGGAAGAAAACATCTTTAGCAACATAATAATTGATACGGGAGACTATTTTCTGCTTGATATGTTTGACGAGTATGGTCGTACATATAAAGTTGAGATTACAGGTGTTTATGACTTTATAAAGATGATTGTATCTATCCGTCAGATTCGATGTGAATTTTTCCCCTACGAGAAGAAATAGGTGTCAGTAAGTGTCAGTAGAAAGGTAAAAAGAGCTGTGTTATAATAAAATCAGTAAATTAGATTTAAATAGTAGAAGAAAGAAAAGCAGAAGGAACACAATCTTCTGTTTTTTTGTACCGAAATTCGGCACGGATTAAAAAGCAGAGGTGATGGCATGGACATTGTACAAATAACAGACAGAATATTAGTATCCATCGGGATAGGAATGAGTGCTGCATTTCATTTATTTCGATTTTCGATTATGACATTAATGCCAGCAATCGAGGATATAAAAACAGATGTAATGTGTGAAGGTCTGTCATTAAAAAGAGGACTAATTATAACGGTCGGTATTCTGGTCAGTATATCACCGATTCTTTTAGCGATAAAGAATAGTGAACAAAGAAGGAGCCTTTGTCATTTACAGATATTTTTGTTGTTATATCTATTGTGTACTTATTTTTATGATTTGTGGAAAATTAAGCATTGGCTATACGGGTGTATCGTGTTAATCTTCTGTATAGATTTGACATGGTGCGTCATAGAATTTTGTCAGGAATATGTGCCGAAATTCGGTACACATAAACGTAAAAAAGATTCTGAAAAAAGCAGACTGGAACACTGGAATAGTGAAAAATAATGTGATATATTAAAGCTAAACATAAAAGTTGGAGATGGAGTGATATGATAGATAAATATACCGAAAATCTCCGGCAAATCTACTTATAAATGTGCCGAAATTCGGTACGGAACAGGAGGAAGTTATGAGAGAAAAAACGATGAAGAAAGGGCATTTGTTACTGACATTACTTGCTTTTGTATGTTTAATGGGACTAGGAACAATTCATGCAAATGCTGCAACGGTAAAGGCAAAAGTTGATGTAAAAAAATTTTATGGAATTGCGGAGCAAGTTTTGCAGGAGATAAACAAAGAAAGACGAAGTAATGGATTACAGGATTTAAAGATGGATGCAACTCTTACGGAAGCAGCAATGAATATAGCATTACAAAAACAGGGTGGAGACGCATCCGTAAGTGAGCCAGAGATTTATAATGATAGATACATATATAAAAGTGTTGGTATATTAGGTAATGTAGATGGTTATGATGAATATGAGGATAACCTATGGAAAGAAACAACTAAGGGAAAAGAACCGATTACAAAACATGTGTCAAAGTTAGGAAAATTTCTTTATAAAGATGATGACATTTCTTCTAAAATAGGTATAGGAATTATAGCTACAGATAATCCTACAAGTATTCCTAGAGAGTTGAATAATGGAAGTCGTTACAATGTTTCTTATTGTTTCTTATCCAATGATAGCAAACATGATACTACAAATTACAATCCATATGTAAATAATGGAAAAACTGTTCGGACTCAGATGGATTTGTATATTGATTCATCGAATACCTATTTAATTGTAGATGCTAATGAAAATTGTTTGACACCAAAATATGCCTATGATGTGATAAAAAAAGGAGAGAAAAGAAACGCACATCCAGGTATATGGGAAAATATTCCTGACACTGGGGCAAAACGTTTCTTATGCAAACTTTCCAATAATGGTGCCTCATGGAATAGTTCTAATCCATCCATAGTTTCTGTAGATGCTAATGGAAATATAACAGCAAAGAAAAATGGGATTGCAACAGTAACAGTTAGAGTAGGAAGTTTACAGGCAACTAAAAAATATGTGGTTTCTGATATAATTAGTGTGGATACAGATACCCTTTTGTCCCTTCCAAATTGGAAATCTAAATCAGATATTCCTAAAGAATATACGGGAAACTGTTATGCCGGGGGATATGCACTGGAAGTAAAAAATGGTCGTATTACATGGTCTAAAAATATGAAGACAAATAAAGTTACAAGACCAGGAAAGAAAAAAAGCGTCACAAAGGCAAAGAAAGTTAAAGGGAACTACTACAAGATTATTTCCAAATCTAAAAAGACAGTCCAGTATGTAAAACCTGTTAAGAAAAATATTATTTCTGTAACTATTCCATCTTCAATAAAGCTTAACGGAAAAAGATATAAAGTAACAGGGATTGTAGCGAATGCTTTTAAGAATTGTAAAAAATTGAAGAAAGTAACGATAGGTACAAATGTTAACAGTATAGGAAAAAGAACATTTTATGGATGTTCTAAGTTACGGACAATTAAAGTAAAAACTTCCAAGCTAACTGGTAGTCGAGTTGGAAAACAGGCATTTAAAGGACTTAATAAAAAAGCAGTAATTAAAGTTCCAAAGAAACAGTTAAAAGCTTATAAGAGACTTTTTAGAGCAAAAGGTGTTGGAAAAAAAGTAACTATTAAAAAATAGAAAATTGAGTACGGAAAAGGATGTTCGAAAGAATGTCCTTTTTTTGTACCCATTTTTAGATGTGGAAAGGATTTATTTATGAATTTTTCAGTAAAAAATCCGAATAAGAGAAAAAATATATATTATTCTCAGGTTTTAATCTACCGTCAGCATTTCACGCAAAGTTTCACTGCTGATAATGCCTGTTTCTTCTTCATAATATTTATATCATAAGAAGAGATTTAGAAATTTTTATATGAAAGAAAAATAAATTGCTGACTGTGGTTTAAAAAGAAATTGAAGATAGAAAGGAGGATAGACTGGACTTAGGACTAAGAAACTTTTTAGTCTATATCAACAATGGTAATAGCATTAATAGCGAGAGGAGTATTTAATCATGAAAAAGTTAGTTCATGTAAAAAGTTTAATTACGCTGGCATTATGTTTGATGATGTGTTTTACCTTTTTTGCCCCTGCATCTACTGTACAAGCAAAAAAAAGAGTAGTTGATAATGTTTTTATGTATCCAACAGATCCATATAGTTATCCTACGTGTACAGGTTGGGTTCCTTGTAAGAAAACATTTACAAGTTCTAAAAAGGCATCGAAAACTTATGTCAGAGAAACTGCATGGAAAGTCATTGATACAGCATATCTGTATAAAGCTGCTACATCAAGAGGTAAAGTGTTCTATACAAAATATAAAATGAAACAGCTTTATCGGTGTCGTATGCATTACAAAAAAGGATCAAAGAAATACACGAAAGATGAAATGGATCAGATCACAATACAGAATATGGGGACAACAAAAACGAAACCGAAAAAACCTTACAAAAAATGGTAACTGAAAAGGAGGTTTTTATATGAAAAAAGCAACTACGATAAGAAAACTGATTACTCTATCCTTGTGTCTTATGATGTGTCTTAGTGTTTTTGCACCAGCGTCTGTATTCGCTAAATGTTCTCATAAGAATACAAAGTTAGTTGTCTTGAAGGAAGTCACTTGCACAAGAAACGGAAAATGTGTGAAAGTTTGTATAAAATGTGGAAAAAATTTAAAGACATGTTCTGTAAAAAAACTAGGTCACACTTATAAACACATCTATATTAAACCTACCTGTAATAATAGGGGATGGGAAGGAACTATGTGTAAGCGTTGCGGATATAGTGTCGCAGAAAAATCATACCCTGCATTAGGTCATAATTATAAAACAACCGTTTACAAAGGAACTTGTAACACTCCAGGGGTAACTGTTAAAGTATGCAAACGTTGTGGCGATAAAAAATCGTATTCTACTGGAAAAGCTTTAGGACACAAATGGGGAAAATGGCAGTTAGTTTCAATCAATGGAGGAAAGGCACGCTATTCGCGTACATGTTCCAGATGTCATAAAACGAAATATAAAAATAATTAATTAAATATGAATCAGAAAGGATGTTAATCATGAAAAAAATCCTTATACTAACACTATGTTTCTTAATGTGTTTCATCACTTTAACTCCGACAGCTTTCGCCAAGTGTTCACACAAAAATACTAAATGGGAAACACTGCAGGAAGCAACCTGTACAAAAGCAGGGAAGAGGGTAAAATTATGTACAAAGTGTGGTAAGAGTCTTAAAACAGAAAGGATTAAAAAGAAAAATCATACATTAAAGCGTTATATCAAAAAAGCCACTTGTACATCTAATGGATTAAATTGGGAACGTTGTTCTCGCTGTAAATATACACGTGTACTTAATAAAATTCCAGCGAAAGGACACGCTTTTGGTGTTACGCATTATGGAGCAAGTTGCACAGCTCCAGAGATGACTATTAAGACTTGTGAACGTTGTGGTAAAAAAGAAACAACAACGAAGGGTAAACCTATTGGTCACAAATGGGGAAAATGGCAGTTGGTTTCAGTAAATGCAAGTGGTGTGAGAAATTATCGAACATGTGTCAGATGTGGCTTAAAGCAATATAAAAACAGTCGTTATAAGTTTTAAGGCAGAAAATGCTGGGGAGTAGTCAGCCAAATTAACTGGAATCGAATTCTAAAAGTTTATAAGAGGCTGTTTAGAGCAAAAGGCATTGGAAAAAAATAAATATCAAAAAATAGAACATTGAATACGGAAAAGGATATTCGAAAGAATGTCTTTTTTTTGTGTCCGCTTTTAGAGATGGAAAAGGGTAATTATATTATGATACGAGGACCACCATAACAATTAATGAAGATATATAAATAGAATAAGAAAATATGAGGAGAGAAGCTATGAAAGCAAAAATGATATTAAAAAAGGGAATGGTATTTCTGTTTGCTATGGTAATGGTATTAACAGGGATTTTTTCCTTGGGCGTAATGGCAGCTTCCGGACTGGAAGGGGCATATATTAGCCCTAAATCAAAGATGGGATTACAGTATGCCAACAATTTTAGCCGAGATGTATCAAAAAGTCAGGTAAGTGTACCAAATTTTATGGCAGATAGCGATACAAATAGTGAGGAACCCAATAAAAGTTTTAACGCACAACAGGTGGCAGCAGGTAATTCCGATGCTGGTCAGAAATGGCGTGGTTTTGCCGCCTACGCAAAAAATCATGACCCATCTGATTTTTGGGTAAAGTATAAAAATGTTACGACAGCAAATGGAAAGTCGGTTGATTTAAAAATAGAAGTGACCGATTGGAAAACACAGAATGACGAATCCAAACCATTGCCATCAAATGGTGATATGTTCGGGCATGATAACAATTCAGCACATCTTGGTTATGCCATTGGGTTTTCTTATAAGAAAACGGGAGTTGTCATGTTCTCTGGTTTTAAATGGGTAAAATTTAAGTATACGTTTTTATATAATGGAACGAATACAAAAGCTCCATTCACTGGATTTGCTACATTCCAGGATATTGATCAGAATCAGTATGTTACCATCACAGATGGGACAGAATGTATCTCTAAAGCCTCCTATATTGGTGGAAGTGATGGAAATACCTGGTGTGAGCCGGATGGATGGACATACAAAGCGATTAAAGATCAGAATGCTTCTTCGGATATGGGAAAAGATACCTTTAATAAAACATGTATTTCACTTTATGTAAAAGACATGACGGATATGTCTATTAAATATGGATGGACAGGGCATACAGCAATTGCTTACTTTGATTTAGCACCATGGGCGATGAATTCTTTTGAAGATAATGCAAATCCTGATGTCCCGAAGAAATTAATTCAGAGTGGAAGCTCATGGATTAGCAATGAAAAAACATCAGCAGTAGCTTATAAATTAGGGGATACCTATTCATATCGTTATGAGGATACTACTCCAACCTATGCAACAGATATTTTATCGAATTTATGGAACGGACAAAATAAAACTGCTATATCTTCCTATGTATGGGAAGATACTCTGGACTCTGGACTTAGTTATGTGGCTGGTTCCCTACAGGTAAATGTGGGAGGAGAAGATTTTACAAGCGAATTTTCAGATTCTTCCAGTGGACAGAATATCAAATTTAGTGCAACAAGCAAGGCTTTAGCAAATACTTCATTTTACGGGAAGAAAGTAACGGTCACATTTAAAGTAAAGATTAAAGATGCATCTTATAACTGGCTTGGACATGAGCGTACTGCAGATAATAAATATCGTCTGATTCCAAATACAGCAAAAAGAAGTATGACATATCTGAAAAAACTGGCATATGATGACAAAAAGGAAGTATATACGGTAACAGATGGAGACTATACATCTATTCCACAGAACACTTCCACCGTCTGGTCAAAAGTCCCTATCGGTGACCCGAACAACCCAGACCCGGACCCAAAGAAAACAGTTTCCGATGAGGACGAGAAAAATGTCCTGAACAATACGCTTACGAATGCGGATGAGACATTCACTTATACCGTTTCTAAGGAAATTGAAAAGAACATGCCTTCTACCGCAAAATATTCCAAGGTTGTAATCAAGGATAACGTTGATTCCTGCCTGACGATTGATTCCGTTAAGTTTTATGCAGGGGATAAAGATGTCACAAGCAGTTTTGCTCCTACTTCCGCAAACAAGGGAAATTATCTGGAATATGCAGCATCTTCTGACCTGCTCAATAACAAAGATTTTTACGGGAACAATGCTGGAACAACTGTAAAAATGGTTATAAAAACACATATTGATGCAAAAAAAGTTTCGATTGAGACACTCCGGGCGCATGGACACCTTGTGGAGAACGATAAAAAGACAGAGACAGACATTAAGATTAAAAATGAGACAACAGTTACAACAACAAAAGCCGATAACCAGGGTACATGGGATGTCGATAAGAAGGTAACCCCACCACCGACTACAACGGATTCTCCTGTACCATCTATCAAAGACCCAGTGAAAAAAGTATCGGATAGTGATGACCTGAACTGGGATGCGACAGTAAAACAGGATGGAGAAAAAACACCAGGAAGCCATAACCGTGTCACAGATGTAACAAATCAGTGGCTCTATACTTTAACACAGGAAATCCCGGCACATACGGTAGAGTTATTCCATTACAAATCCTTTACTATCACAGATGCCGTAGATTCCTGCCTTTCTTATGATGTAAAAGACATTGCAATCAAAGCAGGGGACAAGGATTATACCGATAAATTTGACATAAAGAAAGGGGAAGATAACAGCATTACCCTTACAGCAAAAGCTGACGTGTTAACTTCAGATGAATTCTACGGTGGAAATGCTGGTAATAAGATCGTTGTTTCCTTCCCTGTAAAGATCTCAGCCGATGCAGAAACTTTAAAAGATGAAAATCTTGGGCACCTTGAAATAGATGGTAAGAAGCTGGCACATCTGCAGAAAGTATCTGACCTGCAGAAGTTATCTGGCTTTACTGACTTAGTAAAGAGTAAAGATAACGAGTATGTCTATGCCTTTTTAAATCAGGCAAAAACACACATTGACTCCCAGATTAAATATGAGGGACAGACAGGTGTGAAAGACCGTATAACAGATAAAGTGCAGACAGCCGTAGAGACAGCCGACCCAACGATCAAGAAAGAAAGCAGCAAGTATGAATGGCAGGTTGGAGATAAAGTAGATTATACGATCAATGTCGGTGATGCAAACAGCAACAGTATCGCAGATAATGTTGTTGTTACCGATGAAAGCCTTCCAAAGGCAATGCTCCCGGATAAGGATTCTATCACCATCAGCAGCACTTTTGATAAAGAAAAATCCGGGGCACCAGAGGATAGGGACATCAGTAAGGATGCGAAGATTGAATATACAGAGAAAGGATTTGTTATCACTATCCCGAAACTGTACCGTGGAGAAGTTGCAACAATCAAACTGACCTGTACAGCAAAAGAAAAATCTACCTACGATTCCATCACAGACCAGTGGGCAGACTGTCTGGAAAAAGCAAATGCAGATAAGAAACTTACCTGTGTAAACGGGGAAGTGATTGAAAACCGGGCATTTGTTACTGCTACTTTAATGTTAAAGGACAAGGATACCCCTCCAGACGATCTGGAACGTGTATGGGTGAACACCCCTCATCTGAACATTAAAAAGTCCGTAGAAAAGAAAGAATACAAGGTTGGGGAGACAGTAAAATATACCCTCGTTGTTACAAATGTACATGAAGGTACATTAGCAAGAGATATTGTCATCACTGACCAGTTACAGACTCCAGGTGAGACTATCGTTGAAGGCACTATCCGATTAAAGGATGAGACAGGTGCAGTATATGACCTTGGTAAAAAAGCTGGAAAAGATGCTGAGAAACCTTATCTTGAGACACAGGATGATACTTCTTTTAAGATTACAACAGGAATGAACTTACGCTATGATGGAGAATCTCCATTTAAGAAATTAGCAGAGATTGATGATAAAGTTCACTGGAAGAATAAGGAAGGCTTGACTCAGGAAGAGTGGGATGCACCGATTACCCATACAAAATTCACGGTAACTTATGAAGCGAAGATAAATAAAGAGCCTGCTGACACAAATCAGTTTGTAAATGTTGCGACTGCAAAAGGTTCTAATACAGACGAAGTAAAAGATGATGAAATCGTTTATTTAAAAACTCCAGTCATCAAAACAGAAAAAGAAAGTGATAAAGATTCTTACCAGAAAGGTGAGACTGCAAAATATCACTTAACTGTAACACAGACAAGAGAGGACAGAACTGCAGTAAATGTAGTGATCAAGGATGCCTTAAAAGATGAAGATTCCGAAAAAGAAAGAATCAAAGGCGATACGATCAAGGTCTACTACAACGGCAATGAGTTTACACCGGTTTCTGTAAAATCCGATGATACTTCCTTTACAATCGAGACAGGAAAAAATCTTACAGTAAAAGATAAGTTAGAAGTTACTTATGACGCTGAGGTTCTTTCTGACCTGAATAAAGATTCTATCACTAATATTGTAAAGGCAAAGGCAGATAACGCTTATGCAGAAATTGAACTTGACGTTCCAGTTACAAAGGTAACACAGAATATCTCTGCAAGGAAAACATCAAACCCGGCATCTGGAACAGTCGTAAAACAGGGTGGACAGATTATCTATTACATTGACGTTCATAATGATTCTGAAACAACCTTGAAGAATGTCCTTGTAAGGGATGCCATTCCAGAACTTAGCAATTATGTAGATGGTTCAGCTTCTAATGATGGCAAGATTATGGAAATCAATGGAAAACAGTATATCACCTATATCATTGATACCCTTCGTGCAGGAAGTACGCAGACGCTTTCTTTTGCTGTCACTGTGGATGAAAAGGCAACATCAGAAGATGTTATCTTAAATACGGCAGAGATTAAAGAAACAACTGATAAAGATTTAAACGAAGATGGAAATATTCCAGATGACCTCTGGAATGAGGATTTCAAGGAAACAAATACAACGAAACATCCACTGTCAAACTGGGCTACGGATATTAAGACCGTAAAGGTAGGTACGCCAGACAGCTATATCGAAAAGAGGGCAGATTCCGCCGTTTATGATGTAGGAGAGACAATCCATTATACGATTGTTGCAGAGCAGACAACAAAGGACGGAAAATTGACAAATGCTGTTGTAGAGGATAAAGACCTTCCTGACGGTGTAGATATTGATTATGATTCTATCAAAGTGGATGGAAACACAGTACCAGAACAGGATACAATGACATCGGATACAAACAGTATCTATCTCATCCGCACGAAGAAGGGATTTAAAGTTGTTTATCCAGAACTTTCCGAAAAATCTACAATCACATTTGATGCCGTAATCAAGAGTGAGAAATTGGTAGGCAAGAAGATTCCAAATAAAGCAACGATCATTTCTGACCAGACCCCGGAGAAAGAAGCAGTAGTTAATGTAAAAGTACCGAAAAATCCAGTGGAAAAGGTTATCAAGAAGATAATCAACCGAAAAGGTGTATCTGGCAACAGTTCACCAAAGGGTGTTAAGACAGGTTTAAGCACACATGCAGGATTATTTGCAGGTATCGCAGCCGCACTCTTAGCAGCCGCAGCTATTCTTATTAAAAAGAGACGGAATGCGAAAAAGAAACCAATGACTTTAGAAAAATTCTAAATCTGTAAACAAAGAATGAGGGAGAGCCTGCCGGCTCTCTCTTTTTGTAGGAGGGGAATTATGGAAAAGATACTCCGTTTGAATCTGGCGATATTATTTTTACTGTTTGCAATGATGCTTGTAAGTCCATCTGCGGCATCATTAAAAAACCCAGCAGGTAGTATTACTGTAGAAGCTAAAAGCAAAAAGAAACCGGCAAAGAAAAGCACTACAAGAAAGCCGGTTACAAGAACCAATTATATTACTATGAAGAAAAACGAGAAATTATGGGTTGGTCCAAGTGTAGCAGCAATGCATCCTGAAACTAAAGATTGGAAAAGTAGTAATTCTAAAATAGCAACGGTATCCTCGAAAGGAGATGAAGAAGGTTTTCATAAGGTGACTGTGAAGAAAAAAGGAAAAGTTACGATTAGCTGTACTGTGAAAAAAACTCTCCGAGGATGGGTAAAAGGTGATGTCCATAAATGGGTAATTACCATTAAGTAAAAAATAACGTGCCGAATTTCGGTACATTTAAAAGAAAATTTTAAACAAGAGTAAATAGGGGAGAGCCAACAGGCTTTCCCTATTTGATGGAGGAGATATGGAAGACTATGCAATCCTGGTCATTATATTCCTGATGGCGGTATGTTTAATGATATTAACAGTCATCGGCTATTGGGGAGTTTTTTGCAAAGCTGGTGAAAAAGGCTGGAAAGTGCTGATCCCATTTTATAATGAATATCTGTTATTTAAGATAGCGTGGAAACCTTCTGTCTGTCTTATCAAATGGCTCTGCCTTTGTTTGTACGAAGTAGTATCTGTAACATTAAAAGCAGGTGTACTTTTAGAGATGCTGCAGCTTATACTTCCAAGTATAGCATTTGTACTGACAGTAATGCTTTATCACCGTCTAAGCAAAGCATTTGGACATGGATTTGGTTATACAGTAGGAATCATGTTTTTGCCTTTTATCTTTGTGCTGCTTTTAGGAGTGGGGAGAAGCAGATATACCAGACCAGATAAATATAGAGATAAATTTTAAGGAAGGAGGATGTGCCGAAATTCGGCACATAATAAGATGAGTGAATTATTAAACCGAAACACAGACCCTTTGTTTGAAAAAATGGAAAAGATATTTGCAGAGCGTGATGCGGAATACAAAAAAATGGAAGAAAGAAACCGTGTGCGTGAAGAGGCTGTAAAAGAGAAAGAAAACAGCTTAAAGAAATAGGAGGAGCAATTTAGCAGCCGTGAAGAAAATGTAAGACAGCAGGAAAAAGAGATAGAAGAAAAGATGCAGATGCTCGAAGAAAAACAGAGAGAAACGCAGGAAATGGAAAAGTATCTGCAGAAAAAAAGATTGGAGTTAGAAGCAGACGAACAGCAGTCCTTACTTGATAATTCTATTCTCCGGGAGGAGATCAGAAACGAGAAATTAAAGCAGCAACGTCTTAGCCGGGAACTGGAAGATAAATTGAATGATCTGGGATATTCTTCTGATAATTTTGACCCGGCTATCTTAGAGGAAAAAGAACAGAAGACAAAAGAACAAGCACAGGAAATCCAGAAACTTAAGGAGGAGATTGAAAAATGGGAAGATAAAGCTGACGAATGGGAAGAAAAAGAGAGTGGTTTTGTCTCACAGATTGATACCCTGAATAAAGAAAAAGCACAGCTTTGGAAAAAGCTGATGGGGGTAGAGGATGAAAGCATTACAGAGAAGAAAGAGGATGTTCCCGGTAAGGCGGAAGAACCTGTAGAAGAAAGAATATCAGGGGCGGAAGAAGCTGTAGAGGAAGTGGAAGAGGTAGAAGTAGTCCCGGAAGAAGAATCTGTGTATGCAAAGGAAGAAGAAAACCTGAAGGAAGCGATAGAGATGGATACCCCGCTGACAGCCGAAGGATTTTATAATTATCTGCAGGAACAGGAAGTAGGCGGAGTTATCCAGCTCCGCCATGCAAAACAGGGTGATATGGTCAACATTGCTATTTCCCAGATCGTAGTAACAGTTGTTTTTGCAGAAGAAGGCTGGTTTGATATTAAGAAATCTATTGGAAATAACAACCGTAAGTTACGCCGGTTAATCCGTAGCTGGAACAGTAGTCAGAATGACCTTACATTTAAATATGATACATCAGATAACACAGTTACAGCCGAAGGAGATTTTGATAAAGACCAGACAGCCGAAGAACTTTTAAGATATTTAGACCGTCTCCTCGATACTTATTTTGATACAGGAGAAGAAGAATGAAAAATTTTATACTGGCAGTAGAGAATGTTCCAAAACCGATGCTCATTGCAGAAGCAGTTTTGATAGTATTGATAATAGGTGTGGTTGCTATTCGGTTTTTTATCATCAGGTCAAAGCCGGCATATTTAAAAAAATTACCGAGGACAGTATATGATGAGGAGACAATACACTTATTATTTAATTGTTATAAAGCAGCAGATTCAATCGAGGGAATGCTTCATCTGGCGGTGAAAAAGAGCCGTAATAGGAAAAATAAGAAAAGGTTTAAGGCGGCAATATCCTACCTGTATACGAGCAGGTATAAGGATTACGAAACGGCATTATATAAATATGCCGGAGATGGTACAGAACAGACAGAGCGTCTGTTTACAGATATTATAGGAAAAGAAGCAGCAAAGAAACGCCTGCTGCCTTTAAAGGAGGAATCATAAGTGAGAAGAAATAACTGGAAGAAATATATTATCATCCTGATCGCATTTATTGTTGGGCTGGTGGCAAATCTGGCGGCAAGGGCTATCCTGCCCAGACTGTTACCAGCAGGAATGCAGGCTTGGACGGGTCTGTTAGCGACACTGTTAGAGATCGTAATATCCGTCGGTATCATCTTGATCATTATTTTTACAAATCACATCGGGGAGGACTAGGCAAATGAACAGAGTAAAAAACTTCATAGGAGCAATGAGAGAAAAAGGAGTCAGGACAGTAAAGAGAGCTGTCCCGGCTTTTTTTACTGCATATTGTTATTTCAGTATGTATGTGCCTGTGTATGCGGCAAAAGCAGCAGGAACCTCAGTGATCACATCAGGATTTAATTCGCTGTATGAGATCGTAGCAGCGATTGTGAGCAGTATTGGACAGTTATTACTGTTATGGGGAGTGTTTGAATGGGCAACGGCTTTAAACTCTCAGGATGGAACAATGCAGTCGATGGCATTTAAACGTATCGCATCTGGATTAGTTGCCTGCCTTGCCCCGCAGATCGTTACTGTTATCAGTGCATCTTTAAAATAAGGACAGGAGGGATGATTTATGCCGGAATGGCTGTTTGACTTTCTCTCTGGTCCGACAATAAAGATTGCGGCAGCAATCTGGAACTCCAGCATGAAGCTGATCATAAAGCTGGTCTGCAGTACGCCACAAAAGTTTTCTACAGGAACATGGGCATTTGTCAAAGAAAACCTGTATCCGTGGGCAGAGGGGATCGGACTCTCTGCTCTAAATTTATTTTTTATGATAGCCTTTTTGAAAGCTGTGAGTAACCTGCATCAGAACATCACACTGGAGATGGTCATCGAAGCAATGATCAAGGTTGTCGTGGCAAATGTCCTGTATCTCAATATCTTAAATATAATGACAACCATATTTTCTATCTCATCAGCGATGGCGAAAGAAGTCTTTACGATAGATGCCCCAGATTTAAAAGTAGAGGATATGGATATTGGCTCAGCATTGTTTTATCAGCTATTTGGCTTGCTCTTTATACTGGCAGCGATCGTTTGCAGCTTTTTGATGTTATGGACAGTATATAGCCGGTACATAAAGCTATATCTGCTCATGATATTAGCACCCTTTGCGATGTCTGCACTTGTAGGAGGTCAGGAGATAGAGCGTAGTTTCTATGCATGGATGCGGACATTCCTGTTAAATGCATTTGAGATTGTAGTGATTGCCTTAACGATGGTCATATCTTTCAAGCTCATCGGTGCAGGCATCTCGCTGTTTGACGGCAAAAACATTGTAACATCTATGGTAGATGGGTTCTGGGATGCGTTAAACAGCCTGTTTACTATGATCCTTGTGACTGCAGCCGTAAAAGGCTCCAATGCATTTCTGTCAAAGGCGATGGGATTATAAATGTTATAAATGTGCCGGATTTCGGTACGGGAAAGGAGAGATCATGGGAAAATTTGCAGTTAAAATAGAAAGAGTTATCACAATAGCCCTAATATTGTCTATGATGCTGATACTTATACCGGGAGTCAGCGTACAGGCAAAAGCAGGGTGTAATCATAAACATACAGGCAGAACGTGGATCATTGCAGAAAAAGCAAACTGTAATCATACAGGTAGAAAAAAACAACTTTGTGTGAGATGCAGAAAAGTGTTGCTGGAAAAAGTAATCCCTAAGACAAAACACAAATGGAAACTTACCAGAAAGAGGAGAACAAGATATGACTGTTTGAAATGTGGCGGAGTTAAGTTAAAAAATGAATATGGAGGCTGGAGCTATTATTTTCCATGATGGATCTTGAAAATAGAGAAAAAGAAGGAGAAAAAGATTATGAAGACAAAAAGACATATTGTTGTGGTTTTAATGGTACTTATGCTACTGGTACTTATGCCAGGAATCAGTATACAGGCAAAATCAAAATGTAATCATAAAAATATCACATGGGTAACAAAAACAAAAGCAACCTGTACCAACAGGGGATTAAAGTATAAAAAATGTAAGTCATGCGGAAAAAAATGGACAGATGTCATAAGAAGGACTCCGGCATTGGGACATAAACCTGGAAAAGTAAAGATACTGAAGCCGGGCTGTACTTCTGTTGGGTACAAAACTACAAACTGCACAAGAAAGGGCTGCATGAACAGTTACGGAGGAGCAGAAGATGGGTATCTTACAGTAGAAACGATACCTGCCCTGGGACATTCTTATGATAAAGGTACAAGCATAAAGATAGGAAAGAAACGTGGGGGAAAGATGCAGTATCAAAAAACACAGAAATGTAAACGCTGTGGAAAAAGAAAAATTTCTTATTACTATAAATAATGAGGATATGAGATGAAGATTGATATTAATAAAGACTTTGAAAAAGCCTTTCCAGACGACCTTTGGAAGGGCTTTACTTTAAAACAGATCATAACATTTAGCGTTGGTCTTATCATGGCAGCAGGCACGATAATCGCACTATGGGTTTTTTTAAAGATTTCCCCGGTCACAGGCAGTTATATTGCAATCCCTGTCATGCTGCCGATCTGTTTCATCGGTATCTACGAATACCAGAACCATTCCCTGTGGGCGATGTACAAAGAGATGCGGTTTTACAGGGCAACTAAAAAACTTACTTATGGGGCGGAAGAAGCTCCGAAGACAGGCAGGATATTTACCATGCGCCATCCTGTTGTAAAAAAGAAATAATAAGATGACAGAGCCGGAAAATAAAGTTTCTGGCTCTTTTCGATTAAAGGAGGAATAAACGTGGCGGTTATCAATGCGAGTGGAAAGTTCCGTTCTTATCATTCTAAGAGTATCCCAATCGTTCCTGTCCCGAAAAATGTACGGCAGGCATTGAATATCGAACGGATGTATAAAAATGGAATAGCCAAGATCGAACCATCGAAAACAAACAGTCTGTATGACAGATGCTATGTTTTTGAGGAGATCAATTATATCAACAAGGATGAAAGTGAAAAAGATATTTTCCTGAACCAGTTCATGTCCTGGTTAAAGTCGATGAGCGTTGATTTTAAGATTACTATAGCAAACGAATTTCAGAGTATTGACGAATTTTTAGAAAAGATACGGGGAAAGCAGAACAGCAAGGCTTACCCGCAGATTGATAAAGGGATAAAAGAATGGACAAGGGAAAAACTGGAGAATTCTAATCCGAACGTAACGACACTCCGTTATCTTACCGTTTCCTGCCGGGCAAATTCTCTGGAAGAAGCGACTATCCTGCTCAATGCGCTGGATACAACGATACAGCAGATGTTTGCAAAGTGGCGTGGAAAGATACTTCTCTTAAACGGTGAAGAACGGTTAAAATGCCTGCACGCATTACTACGTCCGGGCAAAAAAGACGAAGAACAGTATATCTATCTTGATGAGACAGGAAAGCATGACTGGAAAAATGATGTGATGCCACAGACAATCAAGCAGTATTCCAATTTTATGATTTTTGACAAGACACAGTATGTATCGGTCTTATTTGGGTGGAAATACAGCAGGGCATTAAAGCCGGATGAGCTGATGCGGAGTTTTTCCTATGTGGATTTTCCATCGTTTATCACGTTAGATTTTTCCCCTGTCCCTGCCGATGTTATCAATGAAAAACTGGTGGCTGCAGCGATGAACAATGAAAAATCCATCAGTGAGGAAGAAGAAGCAAAAAGGAAAAAGAATATCATTGTATCAGGACCTTCTTACGCAAAGCAGAGAAAAAAAGATGAGATAGAAGGATACATGGATTTAGTAAATGACAATGATGAGACAGGGTTTTTCCTGAATTTCCTGTTCGTGGCAACAGCAGCAGATGAAACAACTCTCGCACAACGAGTCGAGCAGTTAAAAGAGACAGGCAAGGCACAGGGAGTAGTCATAAGTACAGCAGACTATACCCAGTTAAAAGCGTTGAATACAGCCTTGCCTTTTGCCGGACGGCAGGTAGACTACATGCGTTTCTTCCTATCTTCCTCAATGGTTGCGATGCAGCCATACTTTGCCCAGGATATTTTAGACCCAGGCGGATATTTTTATGGGTTGAACCTCACGACAAAACGATTGATATTCGGAAACAGGAAACTGCTGATGAACCCTCATGCAATCATTGTTGGACACACGGGTTCTGGTAAGTCGGTGCTTATCAAGGCAACAGAGATATTCCAGACACTTATCTCCACGTCGGACGATATTTTAATCTTAGACCCTCAGAACGAGTTTAAAGAGATCGTAGAAAAATACGGAGGTTCTTATTTTGACCTGACCCCAAAATCAAAGATATATATCAATGGATTTGAGGTGTCCGATGCGGTATTTTATGCGGACAAAGACACAAAAGAAAAATTTATCGCTACGCAGACAAAGTATGCAAAAAGCCTTGTGGCAGCTATCATGACAAATATCCTGTTTACACAGGAACACGCTACCGTAGTCAGCAGGGCAACAAGAAAGATGTTTGATAAAATCTTTGCACAGAAAAGATTAAAGAAACAGGCAACCTTACGTATGTTAAGGGAAGAGATAAAACTGGAATTAGAGAATGCAAAAGATGATTATGATAGATCAATCATAAAGCCAATCTATAATTCCCTTGAAGAATATACAGAAGGAAGCTGTGATATGCTGGCTTATCCATCCACAGTACGTCTGGATAACCGTATGATTGGATTTGGACTTAAAAATGTACCGCCGGACAACTGGGAGCCGGTTATGGTAACAGTTATGCATTATACCTCTACACGCATGGAATACAATCAGGAGGCACAGAGGGCAACCCACTTTATTGTGGATGAAACGCAGGTTGTCAGCAGGAAAGGTACTTCTGCCGAACAGCTCAATACGGCGGTTGCAACCTTTAGAAAGTATGGCGGCATCTGTACGATGGCAATGCAGAATATCACTGCCGCCTTAGAAAACAAAATGTTAAAAGAACTGTTCAGCAACTGCAACTATAAGTGTTTCCTTGACCAGGGAGGAGCCGATGCGAATGCCCTTGCCCAGATTCAGGAATTATCCCAGACAGAATTTAATGCACTGAATTCTGAAGAAGTAGGAAAGGGAGTCATGGTATGGGGCAAAAAGGTTGTCCTCTTTGATGCAAAAATCTCAAAAGAAAATGAACTGTATCCGCTTATCAATACCAATTTCCATGAGAAAGCGAAAGAAGCAGAAAAGAAAAAACAGAAGCAGAGACAGGAGCAGCAGGAGAGCAATGACCGTATTGAGGAGATTATCTTACAGATGGCGGAACTTGCCCCGGTTACTGTCCGTGACCTTTTATCCGTATTGGAGATCACGCAGGAAGAAGCCGAAAAACAATTAAGTTTTCTATGCCAGCAAGGGTATCTTATAAAATCGGAAGAAGCAGGCAATATCCGTTATCAGAAAGCAGGCTGATGCTTATGGCAGTAAAAAAAGCAAAAGAAGCGAGTTTTAAAAAAATGGACAGCGCGTTTGCTACTTCCCAGAGTGCTATCCAGAAAGTGAAGAACACCGACCCTCTTAATGGAAATGAGGAACAGGAACAGGGAAACGAAAATGTCAGCATAGACCCTGCCCATTATCTTTCCAAAAAAGAAAAAAAAGAATGGAAAAGGCTGTCTTATACTGCAAAGCAGCGTTATATCAGGCAGGCAGAACGGCAGTTAAAACGGCAGAAAAAACGGAACGGGATTGCAAAAACAGAACCCAGTTCCGTTCAGGAAAAAGAAAAACAGGCAGCAAAAATCTTTTCAAAAGAAAGAAAATACAGATCAAATACATGGAAAGAACCTGTTGATAAAAAAGAGATTGGCAGCCATGGAGGAAATGGAGAAATCGCATCGAAGTCAAGGGACAGCCGGGCAGCTATCCGTTCCCAGAGTACCGTTGCCGGAGGAGAAAAGGCAGTAGATATTGCTTCTTCTTCTACTTCGGCAGAAACAGCAAAAGCTGCAGGGAATGCTGCAACAAAAACAGTGGATACAGCAGCCGCATCTACGGGTGCTGGTCTGGCTGCACTGGTCGCAAAAAAAACTGCAGAAAATTTCAAGGAAATGCTGCAGCAGAAAAATACAGCAATCGAAAGCCAGAGGATAAAAACGCAGACCAAGTTATCCCGGCTTATCGAGGAAAATAAAACTGCAGGAAGCCCTGGCGTGGCAGCCGCAGCTATGCTTGCTTCTGTCGTAGTCACAGTGATGTACTTTGCTGCACAGATTGCCGTGACAATCTTTTTTGTTTTGTTGATTCTGTTAATACCGATCATTGTGATCGTATCTTTCCTCGGAATCATCATCACTTTGCTGTCAGGTTTTGCAGCCGCAGTGGACAATACAGATTACGCATCGGGTTCCGGCGCAAGCATTGTTGCAGTTGCTGTACAGGAAATCGGTTACCATGAAGGAGCAGGTAACCATACAAAGTATGGAGTGTATACAGGAACAGACGGAATGTCCTGGTGTCACGCTTTTGTCTCCTGGTGTGCAAATGAATGTGGTTTTATCGAGAGCAATATCATACCAAAGACAGCCGCCTGCGAGACAGGACGGCAATGGTTTATCCATAAACAGCAGTATCAAAAAGCAGGAAGTTATACTCCACAGGCAGGAGATATTATCTATTTTGATAAAGGCGGGGTGGGAGAATCCCATCACGTTGGTATCGTTGAGTATGTCGAAAATGGAATCGTACATACCATAGAGGGCAACAAAAATAATCAGGTCATGCGTGGACATTATGAACTTACTTATAAAGGCATCATGGGATACGGTACTCCGGATTATCCAGACGAGGGACTCACTTCCTCGACCGCATCAGAGATTTTATCAAAAGCACAGGAGATTGGTAAAATGATGGTGGAGGAAAAATGGGTGTATTCCAATACTGACCTGAAAGGTTCACTTGCAGCAGCAGAACAGTCTGCTAAGAGGACAAACTGTGCCCATGGAGTCTGTCTTGTGCTTCAGGAAGTTGGACTTCTGAAAAAGGGGCAGATATTCTTCGGAAATAAATCGGGAGAATTAAGCTGTAACGGAACGGTAAGAAAGCAGATTGAAAAAGGATTTGACATTATAAAAACTGGCGGGAAAAAATCAAAAGACCTCGACTTAAAGCCGGGGGATATTTGCCTTTTCAAAGGGCATACGAACATCTATGCCGGAAAAGATGAGAACGGTAAAACATATTGGTACGATTTTGGACGTGACCAGACAAAAGACAAAAAGCCGGGAAGTGTTTTTGTAAAGTCTGTCCGTAAAGGGGAGATCAACTGGGCTGTCATAACAGTGATACTCCGTGTAAAAGACCAGGACAGTTATGGCTCAGGAAAAACAATCAACATCCCATCGCCATACGGGGATAGTTTTACTTATATGGGATGGTCACTCATTACTTCAACAGGAAGTAACCAATATAAGCTGCGAGTAAAAACGGGAGAACATTATGATGCAAATGGTTTCGGAAAGATTGGAGACAGATACGTGATAGCCTGCACTCCAACTTTCGGAAAGATTGGTGATGAGATAGATTTTGTTTTGGCAAATGGCAGAGTCATACATGGAGTTATGGGTGATGAAAAAAATATGTCTGATGCAGGCTGCAATAAATGGGGACATGATGGTGGACACAGTGTCGTTGAATTTGTTGTAAACAAATCCATGTGGTATCACACAGGAAAAACCGTCACGAGATTTCATCCAGAATGGGCAAAAAGCCGGGTTGTTAAAGCAGTCAATCTTGGGAAAAATCATTTGAGATAATAATGAAAATGTGCCGAAATTCGGTACAGGAAAGGAGCAGGATGAAGAAAAAAATAGTGATATTTCTACTGGCAGTCTTTCTGGTTTTTGCTTTACTTGTTTCCGCTTTATGTTTTTTCGCTCCCAAAAAAAATCAAAACAGCAGGGAAAATACAACGGAACAACCCAAAACAGAAGACACTGCAGAACAGACGGAAAAAGAAAAAAGAGAACAATATCATTTCACAAATCTGGAATATATCTATTATATAAATTCCGAAAATGAAACAGATTTTGAAGAACAGGCAGCAGAGTATGTTGAAAAAAATTATAAAAATGTACAATGGATTAATGCCCTTTCAAAGTATGATGATGATGTGTCAAGTAATGCAGGGACAGCAACATTTTATCTACAACTAGATGATGATGATAATTCTATTATTCTTATTTCCTACGATAAGAGAAAAGAAATTTTTTCATTTGCCCCATATAAAAAGCAGATTGAAAATATTGAAGATTATGGAGGAATGCCACAGGAAAAAAATACAATGCAGGATGACGAAGAAGATTATAACGAGATTGGAACAGAGCCAATCAATCTTGGTAATCCACAGATTACCGATCAGGATAATTCATTGGAAGCAGTAGCTAATGAAAAAGAATTGTCTCAGGAATTACTAAAATTTTTAGAGAAAGAAGGGGAAGAACGGAGAAATTTTTATGTTGCTTCTGTTGAAAATACAGGGGAGAAAAATTATAAAGCCGTACTGGATTTTGTAACAAAAAGAAGTGACGGAAAAAACATCACGGTAACTTTTGAAGATGGTACCTATACATTCTCATTAGAATAATGCAGGGAGAGAAAAAGAAAGGCGGTGAAATTTTGGAGGAAGATTTCACATTTGCATACGAAAAATTTTTAATGGACTGTACACTTGGGTCTAAAATAAATCTGATTATCCGGGCTGAGGAAATCAATATTAAGAAAAAATTTTTTGAAAGATTAAAGAAAAAGTGCGGAGCCGAAGAAGCAAAAATCCTTTTAGAAAATGCAGGCGAAGCTGCAGATGCTTTTTATCTTTTCTTTCAAAACAAATATGCGGCACAGATGCAAAACTTATATGATAAGGCTGTGGAGGAATGGATAAATTCCTCTGGTCAGCATTGAAAGAAGGGGATGCAGATGCCGTTGGTTGTTGAAAGGGGGTTTTAGGGGTTTCCCCCCTAACAAGATGTATTTTGTGTGTACAAAATGCGTATCTTGCAATAAGCCTATCGGCTTATTTTTCCCTTTTCTGGGATATAGTTCCCGAAAATGGGATATGGTTTTTTCCCAGAAAAGGGATATGATTCCCGAAAGTGGGATATATAAAATTCCCGTATTTGGGATATACTTCCCAGAAATGGGATGTGCATTTTCCCGGAAAAGGGATGTAATTCCCGAAAATGGGATGTATAAAATTCCCATATTAGGGATATAGTTTTAGGAAATATATTACAAAAGGAGATGTTTAAAATAGGAAATGATAAGCATTATAGAATGACAGAAGAATCATTGAAATTTATTGAGATGAGAGATAAACAAAAATATCCAAAGGAAAGTTTGTTTGTTAATGCAGCAATACAATACTTTGGAAGGGGGATTGAACAAGAAAATTTAATGGATGAATTAGAAGATATACAGGATAAACTGGATAGAATCGAAAAAAAGATTGAGGAAAATACAGGTAAAAAAAATAGTTCCTTTTCAAGCGATGCAGAAAAAAAAGAACTTTATGGAAAACCAGATTTCCTAAAATAGATTCTAAAGGATGGATGAGATGGATTGGATAAAGCAAATCATAGAATGCAAAAAAGAAAATTGGGTATCTCCCGGTTCTCTGGGGCAAAAGATTAAAAAAATCCGTATGCTGCGTAAGTACACACAAAAAGAATTAGGTGTGATGTGTGGCTTTTCTTTTTCATCCGCAGATGTAAGGATTGCGCAGTATGAAAAAAATAAAAAAATTCCAAGAGAAAAAATCTTGAAAGATATGTGTAATGCTTTAGGAGTTGGTGAAGGTGCTTTGATCCATGCAGATATGCTTTCCTATCAGGAAATGTTTTACGCACTGTTTGATATGGAAGATTTTCACGGATTGCGCCCGGTTAAGAAAGAGGACGGATACTATTTAAAATTTGACAGCGATAGTATTATCAATGATTTTCTTGAAGAATGGTATAAGATGTATCGAAAATATCCATCACCAAGAGGCGATGATGAAGAAGAAAAATATACTCTCTGCCGTTATGAATATCCAAATCAGATTACAGAGGTGTCGCAGTATGAACTATTAAAAAGAAAAGCACTGCAGGCAGAGATAAAAAATCTACAAGTAAAAATAGATACACTTGAAAAGAAAAACAAAGAAGGAGATTGATGAGATGGATTGGAATAAACAGATTGAAAAATTAGAGGATGAGCTTAAAAAATTAATAGAGAAAGAAAACAGACTCGCAGAAAGAAAAAAAGAGGTAGAAGAAAAACTGAGAAAAGCAAAAGAACAGAAAGAGAATGAAGAAAATAAACAGCTTGCAGAAATCGTTACGGAATATCTTGGACCGATGGATGCTAAAAAAATCGAAGATTTAAAAACGGTTTTGGACATGTACATGTCTGAATTTACTGAAGAAAAAGAATCAGAGGAAGAATCAATAGAGGAAAAAGAACAAGAAGGTGAGGACAAATAAGGAAAAGGAGATTCGACCTCCGGCTGACAGAAAAAGAGTATCAATTACTTTTAGCTAAAGCGGAGAATGACCCCGAAACAAAAACAAAAAAGGGAGAAAAAGCAAACACTTCTGCATATATACGGAAGTGTATTTTTTTACAGGACGATGATCCTGTCAGCTTGAAAAAAGAGTTAAAAACTCTTTCCTACCAAGTGCGTAAAATAGGAGTCAACATCAATCAGGTTGTTGCAAAAATTAATGCTGGTTATGGCAATCAGATTGATATTTATAATCTTGAAAAAGCATTAGAGCAGGTAAAGCATGAGATGAAAACACTTAATGAGAAGGTAGAGGATTATGGCAATCACTAAGCTATCGAATATTGGAACACCACAGGGAGGTGGGGCGGCACATTTAAAAAATTGTATTTCGTATATCTTAAATTCTGATAAAACAGAGGGTCTGGTTGGAGGAAATGCAGGAACTACTCCGCAGGAAGTTTATCAGGTAATGATGGATACAAAGCAAGAATGGGAAAAAGAAAATGGAAGGCAAGGCTATCATTTCGTTATCTCATTTCCACCGGGAGAAGCGACAAAAGAAGAAGCATATGCTGTGATCAATGATTTTTGTGAGGAATATCTGGGAGAAAATTTTGATTATGTGTTTTCCGTTCACACTGACCAAAAACATATGCATGGACATATTGTTTTTAATTCTGTCAACCGAATGGATGGGTATAAGTACCGTTATGAAAAAGGAGACTGGGAAAAATATATCCAGCCAATTACAGACCGTGTTTGTGAAAAATATGGTCTGCCGCCACTGGTTTATGACCCACATAATAAGATAGGGAAATCTTATGCAGCACATTATGCAGAGAAAGAGGGCAGACCATCATCTGAAAAGATTATTAAGGCAGACATAGACTTTGTGATTGCTGCATCAGAAGATTGGAACGATTTTGTGAAGCAAATGGAAAGTCTAGGCTATAAAATCCGTCAAGGGAAGTATGTGACATATATCCCACCCGGTTTTGAACGGGGACGGAGAGATTCCCGTCTTGGTACAGGATACAGGAAAGAAGAAATCCAAGAGAGGATTCAAAACAAAGGAAAGGAAAAGGGGGCAGAAAGTATTCTGTCCTCTAAATTGTCTAAGAAATATGAAAGAGAAATCTTTCAATATACAGAGACACTTACGATATTTCAGATTAAAAAAATCAAAATTTTTTATCAAGCAGGGCATTATCTTGAAGGGAAAAATCCTTATGCAGTAAATCAAAAAGATGTGCGGAAAAATGCCATTCGGATTAATGAGTTATATGAAGAATGCAAATACATTCTAAAAAACGACATTAAGACAGAGGATGATTTATTAGAAAAACAAAATGCTTTACTGGCAAAAGAGAAGCAGCTAATGAACTGCCGGAGTTCTCTCCGTTCAGTGGAAGATAAAGAAATGTTAAGGCAGTACCGGGCTTTGAAAAAACGTCTGTCTGATACTCCAGATTGGGATGACCGATTTGAAATATATCAAGAGGAATTAAATACGTTCTTGAAACAGATGCCCGAAGGAATGTTAAAAGCTGAAGAAGAAAGACAGCAGATTAATGCAATACTTCAGGAAATCCGTCATGAGAAACGGATTGTAAACCGAATCGTTGAAGAAGAAAGAAGTCTGAATAAAGAACAAAAGATTTCAAAAACAGAACGTACCGAAATTCGGCACAGGAGGTGAAAATAAATGGAGCAAGAGGAGGAAAAAAATATCATCATAGAATTTCAAAGAAAGGTTTTGCAGGAAGCAAACTGTACGGCTGAAATGCTTGCCTATTTGGATGAGATAGATGACGATGTATTCCGGGAATACTACTGCATATGTGCATTAGATGGAATGACTGTGGAAGAGATACGTCGGATCGATAGCATTGCTGTTCAGGACTGGCGGGTTAAAATTAAACACATCAAAGAAGAACGGCTGAATTTTCTGGAAAACATGTTCGTACCTAATTCAGAAATGCAAAAGCAGATTTCAGAGTTACATGATAAAGCTGGTAAGGTGTTTCAGGAGACGGAAGAATTAAGAATAACATTGAACGCTACATTGCAACAGACGTTAGATATACAAAAAAATGCCCTTATGGAACAAAGGGAATCCTATCAAAACTCTTTGGCAGCAAAAGAGGAATTAATAAAAGAAAGAGATGAAAAGATACAAAGTCTAGTGAATGAGATAGAGCAGAATAAAAAAACATGGCAAACAGAAAAGAAGACACTTCTTTTACAGTTAGAAGAAAAAAAATCATCTGACGATGATAAGGAAGAGCAAAAAGAGGTACCGTCTAAAAAAGAAAATTCAGTAAGAGATGTAACCGAAAAAAAGAAGCGCTGGCATTTTTTCAATAAAGAAGAAAAGAAATCAAAGGAGCCGGATAGATTTATTGAAACGTATCTGGCAGGCGATACATTTAATGAAGCACAAAAAGAATTTCTGATTAAATGTCTCGAAGAAGGTGACACTGTTGAGGAAATGAAAACATATGCTTCTGCAAGTCTTACTCCTGCAATGATGCAGAGATTAAGACAAGTAAGAAAGAAACGGAGGGGACAATAATGGTAAAGATAGAACAAACGGGTGGCAGGCTGACAGAGGAAGAAATCCTGCATGGAAAAGATGATGCCTATGGAATTTATCAGATTAACAGGAAAGGTGCAGGAAGAGATTATGCTTTCCTTTCTTTTGATTCTTTACGTTCAAAAGGAAAAGTACCAGAGCGAACAGAGTATCAGCTTGTTTACAGTGATATTTTAGGAGTAGATGAAAATAGAGACAGCCTGTTTACAAAATTTAATATTGCACATCCTGATGATTTTACAGGACATTCCCTCTCTGTAAGTGATATTATTTTGATAAAAAGAAATGGCAAAGTAAATGTCTCTTACGTGGACATGATAGGGTTTGTTCCGTTGCCTGATTTTTATAAAGAGCCGTCATTAAGAGTAGTAGAACAGATAACAGAATCAACAAAGGGTTTTACAGCTGAAGGACACTTTGGAACATGGCATTCAATACAGATGCAGGAATTTCACAATGAGAAATTTTTTCAGATGCGGCATGATGAATTTGGAGAACAGGTTGCAGATATTATTGTAAATGAACAAGGACAGGTTATTGCAGAAGATTTATGGCATGGATTTAGTCCAGAAGCGATGAAATTGATCGGAGAATATTTATTAGACAAATCACTTCATGACAAAAAAGAAGCTGCCTATATCTTGTCAGCAGATAAAGGATACTTTCTCATCCATGAGATGGATGAAGGATATGATTATACTTTTTATGACCAGGAGTATCAGGAACTGGATGGAGGTATTTACGATAATCTGGATGTTTCCCTGAAAGAAGCCATAGAGGATATATTAAATGATGCTGGAGAAACGATTGAAAATATAAAAGAAACTGACTATGAAAAATTAGAACAGGAAATTGAAGAAGCAGAAGAAGCAGGATTATTAGAGTCAGTGATCCAGGAATCTAAAAGACGTTTACAGGAAGGAAATGTTGCTCTTACATCAGAAGTGTATTATGAGGAAAAATCTTTAAATGGGATGAGCCGGGCAGATATTGAGGAGATTGTCCTGTCGCAGGCACAGATCATATTAGATGAACTGGGATTACATGATGAAGTAGAGTTAATTGGAGCAAGAGTATACGGTTCACGCAGCAGGGAAGGTTTATACAGACCGGATTCTGATATTGATGTTGCTCTTAGTTATGAAGGGACAATAAGTGAGGATACGTTTTTTAATTATTTAAAAGAAGATATGTTATATGCCAGGAATATTCCAATAGATATTAATCCCATACGAAAAGAAAAATCCGGGACATTATCTGAATACATGCAACGGGCAGAATATTATCTGGATGAGATGGAGATTAAAAACTTTGCGATAGAAGTGGATTCTCTAGCACGTTCTTATGATAATCTGTATGTCTATAAAACGATGAGCCAGGAAGAAGCAGCAGATGCAATCACAGAAGATATTTTACACAAAAAATCGGATTATATTAAGGATTTTCTGAAAGCAACAGAAAAATCGGAAACAGAAAGTGATGTGAAAAAAGGAAAGGATATGTTTATCCAGATGGAGAAACTCGAAAGATTATCTATCTTTGAAAGAGAACCTGAAACGATACCAGAGGTTGATTTTTATGTCGCAGAATGTTCAGAGTTTCCGACACTGGGCGAATATTATGACGGTTTAACACTTGCTGAAGCAATCGTCATCTATGAAAAAATACCGGGCGAACGGCTTAATGGTGTAAAAGGAATCGGTATTTACCTGCATTTTCCAGATGACGATATGTATTCTGGAAAATGTGATCTACTGGCAGGCGGGAGAATCTGCCGGGAAATGTTAGATGCAGTTCCTCGTTACAAAGAAAACCGGGAGGTAAGAAAAGCCGTAAAATATCTGGAGAATCATTTTAATAAAAAAGAAGAGTTATCCTTATCAAAACCTAAAAAACAGGAACAGGCTCCAAGATTATAAAGGGGGGAATGATGTATGGCAATGACATTACCAACTGCAGAAGACCTGTTTGAAGAAACTGTCCGAAAAGTTTCTTCTACACCACAGGAATGGCTAAAGTTTTTAAATACAGCATCTCGTGTATATCAGTATACTTTTGATGCCCAGCTTATGATCTATGCCCAGCGACCAAATGCAATAGGATGTACAAGCTTTGAAAAGTGGAAACAAATGAATCACTATGTTAAAAGGGGAACACAAGGAATTGCCCTTATTGTCAGAAATAGCGAAAATAGAAAGCTTCGTTATGTATATGATTATAGTGATACAGGGGTGGCTTCCAATGTTCCAGAAACCGATATAAGAAAACCTTATATCTGGAGTTTGGGAGAAGACGGGCAGGAAGATTTATGTGACTATATTAATAATAAATACGATATACGACCACAAAATAAAGATTTAGGTTTGGTATTAAAACAATTAATAGAAGAAACGGTTAATGATGTGATAGATGATGAAATATCAGAAATCTTGAAGGAAAAACAAGGGTCTTATCTTGAAGATTTAGATATAGATACTATCCGCAAAGAATATCGGGAGTTATTTATTCATTCTGCCTGGTATATGCTTTTAAGACGATGTGGGATAGAACCCGGAGACTATATGTATTTAGAGGATTTTCGGGCAATTACTGATTTTAATAATATCAATGTGATTTCTTGTTTAGGAACACCTGTAAGTGAGCAATGTTCTTTTGTATTGAAAGATATATCCCGGTATTTGTGGCAGAAAAATTTACAAAAAAACAGAGCAGAGTCTATTGTACAAAGCAATCAAAGGGAATATAATAAAGATAATAAAACACAGGAACAAAAGAGAGGGGTGAACAGAAATGACGTTGACATACACAAAGAAGGAGGACGGACTGCTGTATCCGGATCTGGAATTAAAGGAAGCTCCGAAGGGATACATCGGGAAATACGGAGTAATGAGAGCCGATTATCTGGAGCAGCATCGGAAATCAAGGTATACGGCGATGATGATGACCGGGGAAATCAATCAACATATGATAGACATTCAGAAACAGGCAGAGGAGAGAATGGACGAACTGATGCCAGAACTGATGAAGATAGCAGGAGCAACAGAGGAACTGAAGGCAGCCGATCAGATGAAGTGGGTCGGACTCGTAAACAACTGCAAACAGCAGGCGGAGGAGATAATCAAAGAAGAGATTATATACAGTTAAGCCTTTTCCCGGAAAATCCACAAGAGCAAGCTGAGTATGGAACAGCAGCAGGTAATACACCTGCTGCTGTTTTTGCATTCCCGGATAACTATATTGATGAATGTCTGAGAACAGGTGGTAACAATGAACTTTCGTTAGAGTATGTCCTGCTTGATCTGGCACAGGAAAACCCTTAAAAAATACTTGCAAAAGATTTAAAAGAAAACTGGAAAGGTGGAAAAGGGCTTGCAATGCCAGACGGCATAAAAGTGAGTGTCTGGTATAACGAAGAAGGGATTTCTTTTCGCAGAGGCAATGGTGCAAGAAAGAATCCTGAAAGGCTGTTATCATGGGAGGAAGCTGCCGAACGGATAGAAATTCTTTATAGAAATGGGCAGTTTACCACAAGAGAATTATCAGAAAATGCAATAAGTACGATTCGGGAAGAAACGGCAGGACTTATTGCATTTTTTTATAAAGAAGATATGGGACAGTCCCGATGGGGAAACATCCATAGTGAAGCTGTCATATCAATCATTGAGGAGTTAAAAGCGACTGCCGGTATAAAAAAGTTATACGATGAGATTTCACTTTTTGGAACAGCTAGAGCAGGTAGCATAAGCCAATGGCAGGAAAAAAGATGTGAGAATCTGGCAGAGAGACTCTATAAGTTAGGGAATCTGTCTCCTCTTGTTCCACAAAATGTACAGGAAATAGCTCCAATGGTATTTATCACAGCAGATGAGATAGATAGATTATTGCAGGAAGGAGGTATTGTTGAGGGAGGAAAAAGAAGAATACTTTCTTTCTATCAACAGGAGCCTGTGCCGGATACCAAAACAGCAATTAATTTCCTGAAACAGGAGTATGGTATGGGAGGTCATTCCCATTCTATATCAGAAAGCCGGAATTCAAACGAATGGCACGATGCCAAAGGATTTCATTTAGAAAAAGGAAACGTACAAAAGAAACTGACATGGAAAGAAGCAGAAAAACGTATCTGTACTTTAATAGAAAATAAAGAGTATCCGTATATACATCAGGAAGCAAAAACAGAAACAAGGGAGAACGTGCCGAATTTCGGTACACAGGAAGAAAAAAAGGCAGATACCATTCAATTCCAGATTGATTTCTCTGAACATGATATTTTAAGCCACTATGATAAGGAAAAGAAAGCCTATGTTACTGCTAAAATGTCTTTTGCGGCAGCAAACAGACTGTTTGCGGAGTTAGATGAACAGGAGATGGAGCAGCAGGAGAATGAAGGAGAAGGTTATTCTTATTACAAGACAGCATTTTCTATCTATGCAGTTATAAATGGAGAAGAATATTCTTTCCAGGGAAGATATGACATAGGAAGTGAAGGAAAATCCCTGATAGAACATATCCAGGAATATTATGATTACTGTCTGTCCCCAGATTGTATGTATAGACAATACTGGGAGGAAGATGGCGTATTAGAGGAAAAGATAGAACAACTCACAAAGTATAATGAAAATTTTTTGCCGTATCTTGAAAGCCACTTAGACCTGACACCTGCAGAACGGAAACAGATCACTGCGTTGATACATAAGGAAGAACCAGAAGTTTTACAGGATAAAAAGTATGAGATTATGGATACAGGTCGCATAGACTTTCCATTTGATGTACAGGAATGGACAAGGGAAAATAACGAGTTTGTTTTTTCTGGACGTAATAAATACTGTAAAAGCAGGGAAGAAGCCAGTGCATGGATAGAGGAACAGCAAAAAGAATCAAATCTTATTGAGGTGGCTGTTGAAAGCAGCGAAGATTATGAGGATATTGCCGGTTCTTTTGTCACAGCAGTCGATACGGAAGGAAACAGACAGCCTGTTTACCGTCTGATACAAAAGGGGAATGACGGGTTAGAAACGTATCTTCCAGAAACGATTCTCTTTTATAGTGAAAAGGAAGCAAAAAATTATATTAAGAGCCATGCGGATGAGATAAGAGAGATCAGTTATGACGAAATGATAAACTGGGCTGCAGAAATAAGAGAAGACAGGATTGCAGCAACAGAACTTCAGGAAGAAATCTTAGATACGGACAATATAGCCATCACTCCTGTTTCAAATGACAGAGGACAAAATTATCATATTCCGAAAGAAGAATTAGGGACAGGGACAACCCGTGAAAAATGCTGGAAAAATATCCTTGCGATTGAGACTGTAAAACAATTAGATCAGGAACAGCGCAAGGCAACAAGAGAAGAACAGGATATATTAGCAGATTATGTTGGCTGGGGTGGGATTGCAGATGTCTTTGATGTGAACAGATCACAATGGCAGGAAGAACGGGAACGGATACACACAGCCCTTACCCCGGAAGAATACCGTTCTGCAGAAGAATCTGTTTTAAATGCCCATTATACGCAGCCACTTATCATTAAAGCAATGTATCAGGTATTAGAAAATATGGGATTTAGCCGAGGAAGGATATTAGAGCCTTCCTGTGGGATTGGGAATTTCTTTGGTCTTGTTCCAGAAGATATGGATGGTTCTACTTTATATGGTGTTGAATTAGACCGAATGAGTGCAAAGATAGCAGGCTACCTTTATCCTGAAGCAAATATCCAGAATATAGGATTTGAACGTACCAACTATCCAGATGGATACTTTGATGTAGCGATCGGAAATGTACCATTTGGAGATTACCGGGTAAATGACTCAGTTTATAACAGTCATGGATTTTTAATCCATGACTATTTTTTTGCAAAAACTCTGGATAAATTACGTGCTGGTGGTGTTGCTGCATACATCACAACAAAAGGTACAATGGATAAAGAAAGTACAAAAGTCAGGGAATTTCTTTTTAAGAAGGCAGAATTACTGGGAGCTATCCGTTTGCCTAATACGGCATTTAAAAATGCCGGAACGAAAGTAACTGCGGATATTTTATTTCTGCAGAAACGGGAAAAAGAAATAGAAAATCCTGAATGGATCGCTGTTACAGAAGATGCACAGGGATTCCGTATAAACAGCTATTTTGTACAACACCCGGAAATGATATTGGGAACAATGCAGGAAATATCAGGACCATATGGAATGGAAACTACTTGTGTAGAAAAAGAGGGAGTTCCTTTAGGAGAACGGCTGCGGGCTGCTATATCACATATCACAGGACATATACCTGAAAGAGTGGAAGAAGAACGTGCCGAATTTCGGTACGGGGAAGAACAGCCGACAGATGCACCCGATGCTTCCGAGGTACGGATGTACAGCTATGTACTATCTGACACGGGAGAGGTTTATTATAAAAATGAATCTGGTCTGGAACAAAAAGAGACAGCGAAAACAGCAAGAGCACGTATCACAGGTATGGTCGCAATAAGGGACTGTGTCCGTGAACTGATTCGATTGCAAATGGAGGAAACAGAGGATGCAGATACAAAGATTTCTGCAGAGCAGGCAAGGCTCAATGCGCTTTATGATTCGTATACTGCCAAATGGGGGCTGTTAAATAGTACGGCAAACAAAAGGGCTTTCTCGGAAGATTCCTCATATCCCCTGTTATGTTCTTTAGAGAAATTAGATGAAGATGGAAACCTTGACAGAAAAGCGGACATGTTCACGAAACGTACTATCCGAAAGAGCGAAACGATTACTCATGTAGATACTGCAAATGAAGCATTGGCAGTATCACTGGAGGAAAACGGAAAAGTTGACCTTGCTTTTATGTCAGGTCTGTGTGGAAAATCTGCTGAACAGATCACAGAAGAATTAACGGGAGTTATCTTTAAAAACCCGGATACGCAGGTATGGGAAACGGCTGATGAATATTTGTCGGGAAATGTTCGGGAAAAACTGCGTGTAGCAGAGAGAATATCAGAAAATGATACCGGCTATAAAAGTAATGTAGAAGCATTAAAGAAGGTACAGCCAAAAAAACTGGATGCTTCCGAGATTGAAGTCCGTTTGGGAACGATGTGGATTCCTCTGGAAGTATATGACCAGTTCATGAGAGAAACTTTCCAGCCACCACAATATATTAAAGATATAATCAAGCTGCAGTATTCCAAATATACAGGAGAATGGAATATCGAAGGAAAAAACACGGACAGAAGTATTTTAGTAACAAATACTTACGGAACAAAAAGGGCAACGGCATATCGTTTACTGGAAAGTTCTTTGAACCTGAAAAATATCCAGATATTTGATACTTACACGGATACAGAAGGAAAAGAACATAGAGAATTAAATAAAAAGGAAACGATATTAGCCAGCCAGAAACAGGATATGATAAAAGAAAAATTTAAAGACTGGATTTTTCGGGATAGAGAACGGCGGGAAATGCTGGTTTCTATTTATAACGAAAAATTCAATTCAATACGTCCAAGACAGTTTGATGGAAGGCACCTGGAGTTTCCTGGCATGAATCCAGAGATCACTTTGAAACCCCATCAGAAAAATGCAATCGCCCATCAGCTTTACGGCAGAAATACCCTGCTCGCCCACTGTGTAGGAGCAGGTAAGACGTTTGAAATGGCTGCTGCTGCAATGGAAGCAAAACGTATCGGACTTGCTCATAAATCCCTGTTTGTCGTGCCAAACCACCTTACAGAACAATGGGGAGCAGAATTTCTTACTCTATATCCTGCTGCCAATATCCTTGTGGCAACAAAAAAAGATTTCCGCCCAGAAAACCGAAAAAGATTCTGTGCGAGGATTGCAACAGGCGATTACGATGCGATTATCATCGGTCATTCTCAGTTTGAAAAAATCCCTCTTTCTGCAGAAAGACAGCGTGCTGTTTTAGAAAGCCAGATTGATGAGATTGAAATCGCTATCACACTGGCAAAAAAAGAGCAGGGAGAAAACTATACTATCAAACAGATGGTGAAAAGCCGGAAAAGTTTAGAAGTAAGGCTGGAGAAATTGAATGAAAAGAAAAAAGATGATGTTGTTACTTTTGAAGAATTAGGTGTAGACAGGCTGTTTGTAGATGAATCGCACGGTTTCAAGAACCTATTTTTGTATACAAAAATGAGAAATGTTGCCGGGGTTGCACAAAGTGAATCCCAAAAATCAATGGATATGTACAATAAATGCCGTTATATGGATGAAATCACAGGTGGAAAGGGGATCACTTTTGCAACAGGTACTCCAGTTTCAAATAGTATGACAGAATTATATACTATCCAGAGATACCTGCAGTATGACCGTCTGCAGGAAATGGAGTTAGGAATGTTTGATAACTGGGCATCTGCATTTGGGGAGACGGTAACGGCTCTGGAATTATCGCCAGAGGGCAGTGGATACCGTATGAAGACCCGTTTTGCGAACTTCTTTAACCTGCCGGAATTGATGTCTGTTTTTCAGGAAGTAGCAGACATACAGACTGCCGACATGTTACGGCTGCCTGTTCCGGAAGCAGAATATGAAAACATCGTACTGCCTGCAAGTGAAGAACAAAAAGAAATATTAGAATCCCTGTCAGAACGTGCGGACAGGGTAAGAAACCGGGAAGTAGATCCATCGGAAGATAACATGCTCAAGATTACGACCGATGGACGTAAACTGGCATTAGACCAGCGTCTCATAAATGATATGCTCCCAGATACGGAAAATAATAAAGTTTCTGCCTGTGCAGAAAAATGTTTTGAGATATGGAACGAAACAAAAGAGCAGAAGTCAGCGCAGCTTATCTTTTGTGATTCTTCTACACCTAAAAAAGATGGGACGTTTAATGTCTATGATGCCCTGAAAGAAAAACTGATGCAGAAAGGAGTACCAGAACAGGAGATTGCTTTTATCCATGATGCCAATACGGATGTACAGAAAGTAAAACTCTTTACAAAGGTACGTTCTGGACAGGTACGTTTCCTGCTCGGTTCCACTTCGAAAATGGGGGCAGGAACCAATGTACAGGACAAACTCATCGCCCTGCATCATTTAGATGTGCCGTGGAGACCTGCAGATATAGAACAGCAAGAGGGACGTATATTAAGGCAGGGAAATCAAAATGAAAAAGTGAAGATATTTCGTTATATCACAGAAAATACGTTTGATGCCTATTCCTGGCAGCTCATCGAGAATAAACAGAAGTTCATTGGACAGATCATGACTTCAAAATCCCCAGTCCGTTCCTGTCAGGATGTGGATGAAGCTGCCTTATCTTATGCAGAGGTAAAAGCCCTTGCAACGGGAAACCCTAAGATTAAGGAAAAAATGGACCTGGATATACAGGTAACGAAGTTAAAGATGCTGAAAGCAAACTATGAAAGTAACCTGTTCCGGCTCCAGGATGCGATTGCGGTAGAATACCCACAGCAGATTGCAAAATATGAAGAACTGACTGCAGCATATGAAGCAGACATAATCCATTTAGATACTGCCTTAAACACACCTTTTTCAATGGAAATATATGGGATTACCTATAATGATGAAAAGACAGCAGGTGAGATTCTTGTACAAGCGTGTACAAAAATGAAAAAGGAACATACAGATGCCGCAGACATAGGGACTTTTAAGGGATTCAAAATGAAGGTCTCGTATTCTCTTTTTGATAATAATTTTTATGTAAAGCTGACAAGAGAATCCTCCGTTACTGTCGAAGTAAAGAAAGACCCTGTACGCAACATAGAACGTATCCTTACGGCATTAAGAAAAATGCCAGGACAAAAAGAGGTTGCAGAGGAACGTTTGGAAGGGGCAAGACAGCAGCTTGTTCAGGCAAGAGAAGAAGTGAAGAAACCTTTTGAAAAGGAAAATGAATTAAGGTCTGTACAGGAACGTCTGACTAAAATAAATGCAGAACTGGATATGAAACCAAAGGAAGAACCAAAAAAGATGATTAAGAAGGAGGAACTGAAGAAATGCCTGTAAGATTAGAAAAAATGGGAGAATGTATCCTGCGATTAAGAAAAGAACGGGGATATAGTCTGGAAGAATTAGCTGGACTTACATTGTCATCGCCGGATGAATTAAGAAAGATTGAGAGTGGTACACAACAGCCAGACAAAATGACCCTTACCCTTTTAAGCAATGTTTTAAATGTATATTCTGACAGTCTGCAGAACGGAGAGATTCATTACCGTGCTTCACAATCCAATCTGATAAATCTTATGAAGGAAACATTAAAGTATCTGGAGGGAACAGAAGAAGGTAACAAAGAGATTGCGGAACATATTGAAAAGATGCAGAAAGAATATGATATACAGCGAGAGGAAAAGCAGGAAAAAGAAAAGATAGAACAGATAGAAAAAGAAGAACAGGTATTACCGAAAAGAGAGCCGGAAAAAGCTGCACCCAGATTATAAATAAAATGTGCCGAATTTCGGTACGGATAGGAGATGGATAAGATGGAAGATAAAAGCAGAGAAGTCGTAATGGCAATTTCTAACGCAGCAAGGTATATGGACCCATTTTTTAAATTAACAGCAATGGGGACAGTGCTGTTGATTCAGTATTTTGCCCGCATGGTAAAGGAAAAAAAGCTCAAGGTAACTGAATTTACTGACTTTCAGAAATTTCTCAAAGCAACAGATGGAAAATATGACATCATGAACGTCCCGGAGATTCCAGAAGGACAGTTATCAGAAGAATTAGATGCACTGGGTATCCATTATATGGTATTACCCGATCTGGAAAAAAATGATGGGATGCTGCAGGTAGCAGTCTACCAGCCAGACAGGGAAAATTTTGGAGCATGGTATCAACGGCATATCCTGTCGCAGATGACAGGAGGGGAAAAAGATTTACAGCAGTTAAAGAATCTTACTTCTGGAAAAACAACAATCATTTCCTTCCCTCTTGAAGAGGAAGAAGAAGTGGTAAAGGAAGATTTTGAAAAAATGGGGATAAACTATTCCCAGCTTCCAGACCTTCACGTTGGGGATGGTGAGATACAGGTTGTTGTAGCCAATGCTGACCTCCCTAAAGTCGAATCATGGTATAAATTATATCGGGAAGATTTATTAAAAAAGGGCATGATAGATGTGCCTGCTATGAAAAAAATGTCGATGGACAATTATATGCAGACAGGACAGCAGACAGAAGCAGAGTATATTGATACGGCTTCGCCTGAATTAAAAGCAGCGAATGCAAAGTATGAGGGAAAACAAAAAGGAAGAATAGAGCAACAGATAGAAGCAGCCGAACACAATGCCATGAGACAGGAATCCTCAACAGCATATCTGCGATATATCAATGACCCATCATATATCCCGGTCAGTATTGATAAAAGAACACTGGTTGAAAAATCAAATGTGATAAATAAGGATGGGCTGGAGAGATATAACCAGTTCTCGTGCAGGATACCAGGTACATACGGTAAAAATGAAAAGCAACTGGTCATTCCTAATGAACAGGTTTTTGAAAAGCAGAATGGCTCTTATATTGCTTTCCTGCAGAAAGATGAATCTCCGTTTGTTTTTGATGTGATAACAAAACAGGTAGACCATGAGATGAGAAAACTGACAGGAGAAGAATTTGTAAAACGCTATTTTGATAAAGTAGATAAAACTGTTGAACGAAAAGTGACATCATTACAAAAATATAAGGAAAACACAAAGGCGAAAGATTTAAGTGATCTAAAGATAAAGATGCCGACTCCGCCGATCAAATCAAAATAATGTGCCGAATTTCGGTACAAAGAACAGGCAGTGATGCTATGCTGCCTGTTCTTTTTTATAGAAAAGGAGAAAGATTTTATGACACAGAAAAGAAAACCACCCTGGGGGATGTTTCTTATCGGCTTAGTTCTTGTACTTCTTGTTTCCTATTATGCAGCAGGGCTTTTTTCGCTGGATGGTGTGACAATGCAAAATTATCAGGATAAATTGACGTATATATTGCTGCACCCTTTCCGTAACTGGTTAAACAGTAAGACATCAGCAGTCATGGGGATTGCCCTGGTCGCATGGGCAATGTTTGTCTGTTATTACCTTACCTATTACCGTAATTTTCACCCGGATGCAGAACATGGTGTTGCAGAATGGGCAGACGTTGCTAAGACAGCAAAAAAACTCTATGGAAAAGGAGAAGAACCAGTTACTTTACTTAGTAAAAATATCAAGGTGAACGCAAAAGCCTTACCAAATATGCACATCCTTATCTTAGGAGGCTCCGGCGATGGAAAAACAACCTCTCTTTTGATACCGAATATCCTGCTTGCCAATATGACGAATATCATCTTAGATGTAAAAGGTGACCTGTTGAAAAATTACGGGGGATACCTGAAAGAAAAAGGTGTGACAGTAAAAAGCCTTAACTTTAAAGATATGTTACAATCTGACCAATATAATCCATTTGTATATATAGATAATTATACCGACATGGTAGAGCTTATCACAAATATCCAGACATCAGTAAAACCGCCAGATGCCCAAAAGGGTGACCCGTTTTGGGATGACGGTGTTGGTCTGTATCTGCAGTCTCTCTTTGAATATGAATGGCTTCAGGCGAAAGAAGAAAACCGTGTTGCATCCATGCCAGGGATTTTGGAACTGGTAAACAGGGAAACACAAAAGATAGATGAGGAAGGGACAACACAGTTACAGCAGGATATGTACAGATTACAAGAGAGGTATGGAGTAGATTATCCACCTGTGCGGGATTATAGAAAACTGAAGGAAGGAGCATCGGAAACAGTTCGTTCTATCGTTATCATGGTAAATGCACAGTTACGCCTTTTTGAAATCCCAGAAATCAAGAGAATCTTTGAAGGAACTGACGATATAGATATTCCATCACTTGGATTAGGAGTAGAGGGAAATCCAGAAAAAAAGACCGCCCTTTTTCTTGTTATGCCATCAGGGGATTCTTCCTATAATCTTTTTATCAATATGTTCTACACACAGTTATTCACTGTTTTAAAACGTATCGCAGATGATCGGAGAGATGGACAGTTACCTATCCATGTGCGGTTATGGGCAGATGAGTATTACGCTGGTCCAAAACCTTTAAACTGCGAAACGCTTCTGGGAGAGATACGAAGCAGAAATATGTCCATTGTTCCTATTTTGCAGGATATAGCACAGATAAAGACCTTGTATCCAAATGATAAATGGGAAATATTCACGGGAAACTGTGCAACAACGGTATTCCTCGGCAGTGGTGCTACTGCACATACAACACATCAGTGGATATCTGATATGTTAGAGGATATGACGATTGACAGCCGTTCCGAAAATTTAGGACATTCGCAGGGAGGAGGAAACCTGCAGATGAGCAAGGGTGGAATGAAGTTAATGACTCCGGGACAGGTCAGCCGGATGCCGAAAAATGATTGTATCCTGTTTCTGAAAGGAGAAAGACCAATCTATGATAAGAAAAACTGGTCATTTGATACAGAAGTATTTAAAGAAGCACAGGAGATAGCAGGGAAAAATGGTTATAAAAATCCTGTATATGTATCGTATGATGAAGAAAACAGGCAATACACTACAACCCGTTTCGAATCAAGACTAAATTATATCTCACAGGAAGATTATGAATTTTATGAAGAAAAAGCCAAGACGGATGATAACATACAGACGTTCCAGATAGACGAAGATGCTTTTCTATATCTTAACTTCAACGAAACTCCGCAGCCAAGCCTTCGGGAGTTAGAGAAGATGGTGAAAAAGATACAGGTTTCAGAAAACAGTGAAGAGGATGAAAATGAGGGGGACGAAAAGAAAGAAGATACTGTGCAGGATAGAAAAAAATGGGATTTATCTGGAGATATTATGGACTGTTTTCAGCGATATTCCAGTGAACTGTCGCAGGAAGAGCAGGAGGAAATCATAAAAGGTATCGAAGATGGCTTAACAGATCAGGAGATAAAGAGATATTTTGCCTTGTACGGGGCAGATAAAATGCAACAATACAGAAGGGTTCTCACGGCAAGAAAAAACAGAGGGTAGATACAAAAAAGCAGAAAAGACTTCAAGTCCTTTCTGCTCTTTTTTATCTCCTCTCTCCTAAATCTTTTTACGCCTGTCAACATGAAAAAATAAAATGTGCCGAATTTCGGTACACAAATAGCAAAGCATAATATATTTAAAAATTTAAATTTTTCCTCATAGAATTTATATAAAAATCCTTGATTAAAGAAATATTTGCGTTATTATTTTAAGACAAATGAATCAGGAGAATAACGATTAAAAAAGCCCCGGAAACAAATTGACATGTACTATTAAAGTAAGATATATATGTAGTACAAATGTAGGTATAGATATAAAATTAAGGTGGGAATAATTTATGGGGAAAAAATGGAGACAATTAAAATATGAAGATAGATTAAAGATATATGCCTGGTTGCAGGATAAAACATCGGTTGCAACTATTGCAAAAAGGTTAGGTGTCTGCCGTCAGACAATCTATCGTGAAATAAAACGAGGGGAATTTGTAAAAAGAAATACGGATTACACGGAATCAACGGTATACGATCCATATGTTGCAGAGGAACATTATCAAAAAAAATTAAAGGAACGTGGACGAGATCTAAAAATAGGCAGTGATTTAAAGTTGTTACATTATATAGAAAAAAAGATAGTAGATGAAAAGCGTTCTCCGGCGGCTGCCTTACATGAAATAAAAAAAGAAGGAAAAGAATTTACAGTTACATTAAGTACCAATACTATATATAGTTACATAAAGAAAGGTATCTTTTTAAATATAACGATGGAAGATTTGCCGGAGAAGAAAAAGCAGCACAAAAAGAAAAAAGTAAAGGTACAAAAGAGAGTGCAGGCGGGGGATAGCATCAGCCAGCGTCCAGAACATATTGATTTCAGGGAAGAATTTGGTCATTGGGAAATGGATACGGTTGTAGGTCCTCAAGGTAAATCCAAAAAAGTCATGCTCGTTTTAACGGAGAGAAAAACAAGAAAAGAAATCGTGTATCTGATGCCTGACAGAAAGGCACAAACAGTTGTAAAAACATTAAACATGATTGAAAGAAAGTATGGAGAGCGATTATTCCGTGATGTATTTAAAACAATTACAGTAGACAATGGAGTAGAATTTTCTGATTCAGAAGGTCTGGAAAAATCGAGAAGAAATAAAAAGAAAAGAACGAAAGTATATTATTGCCATCCATATAGTAGTTGTGAACGAGGTTCTAATGAAAATGCAAACCGACTAATCCGACGTCATATACCAAAAGGAGTTAATTTTGATAAGAAAAGTAAAACCGAAATCAAGGAAATAGAAACATGGATAAATAACTATCCTCGTAAGATATTTGAGTATGATACAGCAGAAAATCAATTTATTAATGAAATGGAAAAATTAACAGGATAAAGCTAAGAGGTGCATATAGAAAATGGCTGCCGGAAGACAGTCTTTTTTCTATGCACTTTTTTAAAAAAGATGACAAAAATAATTGTAATTGAAGCCGAATTATGTCATTATAAATAATGAATAACAGGTAAACAATGTTAAAAATTTTTTTTGAAAAAATGTTGCAAAAAAACTTGACATTTTCGTGGAAAAAGATAATGGCACTTTGTTTTGCGTTTTTAATGGCATTTGCGATGGCAGGAATTTCGGCAAGTGCCGCAAACGGGCCAAATGAGCAAGAGACGAGCATGGCGTTTCTGGTGATTGATGATGGAAGTGCAAATCCGAAACAGCTTTATAACGCCAATAAATCAGTGACTATCAGCACAGTTAAAAACATCAGCTATGATAAAAAAACAAATACACTTACTTTAAACGGATATCAGGAGGCTGAAAAGAAAATTGTGGCAAATGAAATGGGGGATGATTTTAAAGTAAAGGTAGTGGGGAATAATCAGATACAGGGAATTGCTGTATGGGGTTACTCTTATGGCGGAAGCCTTACATTAGAAGGAAATGGGTCCTTAGAGATTAATAAAAACAGAGTACAGGGGGAACCGATTTCTTTAATGGCAGAAGAGGCAAACGCACAGTTTAAAGTAAAACAAGGGGTTACTTTAAAAGTGTATCGTGATAATAAATTTCCTTCTTCTATAGTTGTTTCTTATTCTGCCGTAGCAAAAGATGGCATTGTATTTGAAGAAAATGATACATTAAACCAAAAAGTACAGAAAACATCACAAAAAGAAGCAAAACAGATGACTGCGGCAGTCTATGAGCTGGCAGACTTTATTCCATGTACGCCAAAAGACGATTCTGTAACAGGGATATATGGGGCTTTACGACAAGCAGGAAGCAGTGACGATGAACCATACTATGATATTTATAAAATACAGGAAGTTTTCCCTGGAATTGGGATTGCTTCTATGCAGGACGAAGCAGGAAACTATTTCTGGTCGAGTGATTTTAATATAAATACGAACGGGCAGAAAAGAAAAGCGTATACAACACATGTAACATCATACAGCTTGATGATGCTAAATAAAAAGACATCTTCAGGTACAGTGTCGGATTATGTAGCATACTTTGATTATGATCAGCAAAAAAATGAAGAAGTATGTTCTATTTATAAAATTAGAAAGAAAGATAATAAAAATTATGCAATTCCAGTAGAAGGAGAACAAAACCAGCCAATGTCTATTCTGGATAAGTATGAGATAGTACCTACCGGAAGAATGTTTTACAATTATAACTTCAGTGGAGATATTTTGTATTCAGGCAGTGACCAGAACACAAAACCGAATATAGACACAAATGGTAATAGAAGGTTAGTATCTTCTATTCGTCTCTCCGGTATTTCCAAAAAAATTGCCGCAGGCAAAAAGCTTACCTTAAAAGCGACAGTTTTACCAAATAACGCATCCAATAAAAAGCTAATCTGGAAGTCCAGCAACCCAAAAGTTGCAACGGTAACTCAAAGTGGTATAGTCACCCTGAAAAAGAAAACAGGTGGTAAAAAAGTAACGATTACAGCAACAGCAAAAGATGGCAGTAAAAAATATGCTTCCTGGAAGATTACATCTATGAAAGGCATTGTAAAGAAAGTTAAGATTACAGGAAATAAGCCAGTAAAAGCAGGAAAGAAACTAAAACTAAAAGCCAAAATAACTGCCACAAAGAAAGCAAATACAAAACTTCTCTGGACATCAGGTAATGCAAAATATGCCACAGTAAATGCCAAAGGAATCGTAACAACGAAAAAATCAGCCAAAGGGAAAACTGTAAAAATTACAGCAATGGCAACTGATGGAAGCGGGAAAAAACATACTGTAAAAATCAAAATAAAATAAATTTACTATTTAATTCATTAGATACACTACAGACGAAGCCATTGCCCCCAATAAGGCATATTTGTGATTTTAGTCGCGGC
>OIDM01000134.1_pt1 | contig 36533 bp, 27 predicted proteins | sample 1581531 | NCBI WGS metagenome assembly OIDM01 (sample SAMEA3882549, study PRJEB24775) | human gut metagenome | biome: human-associated habitat; feature: intestine environment; material: feces | place: Netherlands | collected 2009/2010
TGCCCGATGCCACCAAGTGGGACCACACCAAGTGGTCGCCCAACTACCGCAACGATAACCGTATCGAGACGCACGAGTCCGGCACCGCGCCCTGCAAGACGGCCTGCCCCGCGCACGTTGCCGTTCAGGGCTACTTAAAGCTCGCGGCGCAGGGCCGCTATGACGAGGCGCTGGCACTCATCAAGCGTGAGAACCCGCTGCCCGCTATCTGCGGCCGCGTGTGCAACCGCCGCTGTGAGGATGCTTGCACCCGCGGCCGTGTGGACGCCGCCGTGGCTATCGACGAGGTCAAGAAGTTCATCGCCCAGCGCGATCTTGATGCCGCGACCCGCTATGTCCCACCCGTGGTGACCCCGACGCGTGCCGGCGGCTTCGACCAGAAGATCGCCATCATCGGTGCCGGTCCGGCAGGTCTGTCCTGTGCCTTCTATCTGGCCGAGAAGGGCTACAAGCCCGTCGTGTTCGAGAAAAACGAGCGCCCGGGCGGCATGCTCACCTACGGTATTTCCAGCTTTAAGCTGCAGAAGGATGTTATCGAGGCCGAGGTCGAGGTCATTCGTCTGATGGGTGCCGAGTTCCGCTATGGCGTGGAAGTCGGTCGCGACGTGACGCTCGACGAGCTGCGCGCGCAGGGCTTTAAGGCCTTTTACGTGGCTATTGGCTGCCAGGGCGGCCGCCTCGCCGGTATTCCGGGTGAGGATGCCGAGGACGTGACCGTGGCCGTCGACTTTTTGCGCGAGGTCAACAGTGGCAAGATCGACGCGCTGCCCGGCCGCACCATCGTGGTGGGCGGCGGCAACGTGGCTGTCGACGTCGCGCGCAACGCCTGCCGTCTGGGCTCCGAGCACGTTGAGATGTTCTGCCTGGAGAGCGAGGCCCAGATGCCCGCCAGCGAGGAGGAGCGTCGCGAGGCCGTTGAGGACGGCGCCCACATCAGCTGCGGCTGGGGTCCCAAGGAGGTTCACCTGGACGAGACCGGTCGTGTGTGCGGTATCACCTTCAAGCGCTGCACGCGTGTCTTTGACGACGAGGGCCGTTTTGCGCCCGAGTACGACGAGAACGATCTGCGCCGTGTCGATGCCGACCGTGTCGTCATGTCGATTGGCCAGTCCATTGTGTGGGGCGACTTGCTAGCTGGCTCCAAGGTGGAGCTCGGCCGCGGCCAGGGTGCCCTTGCCGATCCTCAGACCTATCAGACCGCCGAGCCCGACATCTTTGTAGGCGGCGACGTCTACACCGGTCCGAGCTTTGCCATCGATGCCATCGCCGCCGGTCACGAGGCCGCCGTGTCCATCCATCGCTTTGTGCAGCCGGGCTCCACGCTCACCATCGGCCGCAATCAGCGCCGCTACATCGCGCTCGACCGCGACGATGTCGTGGTCGAGAGCTACGACAACGCGAGCCGCGAGGTGGCGCATGTCGACCGCGAGCGCGAGAAGGCCGCGCCGTTTAGCGAGTACGTCGAGACCTTTACCGAGGAGCAGGTGCGCGCCGAGACCGCCCGCTGCCTGGGTTGCGGTGCCTCGATCGTCGACCCCAACAAGTGCATCGGCTGCGGTCTGTGCACTACCAAGTGTGCGTTCGATGCCATCCACCTGGATCGCGACCGTCCCGAGTGCTCCACGATGGTCAAATACGAGCAAAAGCTCCCAAGCCTGGGCAAGTATGCTTTGAAACGCGCCATCAAGATTAAGTTCGGTCGCAAGTAAGTAGTCATAACGGGAACGGCGGAGGAAAAAGTGCATGAATTGGGAATCGTCTATCACATCATTCGCGATGTCGAGAACGTGGCGCGCGCCAATGGCGTGAGTCGCGTTTCGAGCGTGACGTTGCTGTTGGGCGAGGTCTCGGGCGTCGTTCCCGACTTGCTGCTCGACGCTTGGCGCTGGGCGGCAGATAAAAAGCCCATCGCGCAGGGCGCGGAGCTTATTGTGGAGCCCGTCGAGGCCGTGACGCATTGCAAGGCGTGCGGCCGCGACTACGCGACGGTCGAGCACGGCAAGACCTGTCCCCATTGCGGTAGCGGCGAGACCTATTTGCTGCAGGGCCAAGAGGTCATGATCAAACAGATCGAGACCCCCGACGAGGACCCGGCAGGCGCTGCTCCTGATGGCCTCTCCGACGCCCCCGATGCCGTCGACGCCGCCAACCCCCTCCACATCGCCTAGGATTCCCTATAAGTTGCGGTGAAATAGTTCCTAAATCCAGCCTTCTGGCTCTTAAACAAGAACTATTCCATCGCAACTATTTTGAGTGGTTTCGTAACCATAAGTCATGAAAATAGTCAAGCCATGTCCGTTTAAACAAAATAGTGGCAGTACGAGCGCATTCGCACTTGTTTAAAACCGATATTAATGAACAGCATGCTTGTGTCTGTAAAATACATGGCTTGATGAGCGACGCTTTGGCGGGTAATGAGTCGAAAAACAGCGACGTAATCAATTTGTAACAAACTTAGACGTTTAAACAAATAATCCAACCTTTTGCGGATTTAGCTATAATTCCACAAACCAAACAGCTATACTCCTTTCATGTCGTGTAGGAAATACGTAGACAAAAAGGAGGTTATGTGATGGTAAGTATTGTTCTTGCTAGCCACGGGGACTTGGCAGCTGGAATCAAGCAGACGGGCTCGATGGTCTTTGGCGATCAACCGTCTGTTGCCGTGGTCTCGCTCGAGCCGAGCATGGGCCCCGACGATTTCCGTGCCAAGGTCGAGGAAGCAATCGCTTCCTTCGAAGACCAGGAGCAGGTGCTCTTCCTCGTTGATCTGTGGGGCGGCACGCCGTTCAACCAGATCAGCGGGCTCATCGAGGGCCACGATTCCTGGGCTATCGTCACCGGTGTCAACCTGCCTATGCTCATCGAGGCATATTCGCAGCGCTTTGACGCAAAGAACACTGCACATGCGATCGCAAAACATCTCGTGACTGAGGCTAAGGCTGGCGTGCGCGTCAAGCCCGAGTCTCTGGAGCCCGAGGAGAAGAAGCCGGCTGCGGCCGCTGCTGCTCCTGCAGGCGCCATCCCTCCGGGAACGGTCATCGGCGACGGGCACATCAAGATCGCCCACGTTCGTATCGACACCCGTCTGCTGCATGGTCAGGTGGCCACCACGTGGACCAAGCAGATCAACCCCAACCGCATCATCGTGGTTTCCGACGGCGTTGCTCACGACGAGCTCCGCAAGACCATGATCGAGCAGGCTGCCCCTCCGGGAGTCCATGCCAACGTCGTGCCCATCAAGAAGATGGCCGAGGTCGTCAAGGACACGCGCTTTGGTGACACCAAGGCCATGCTGCTCTTTGAGAACCCGCAGGATCTGCTCAAGGCCATCGAGGCCGGCGTCGACATCAAGGAAGTCAACATCGGTTCCATGGCTCACTCCAAGGGCAAGGTCGTCGTCACCAACGCCGTCGCTATGGGCGATGACGACGTTAAGACCCTCGAGGCCCTCAAGGCCAAGGGCGTCAAGTTCGAGGTCCGCAAGGTTCCTTCGGATGCTTCCGAGGATCTCGACGCCATGTTGAAGAAAGCTAAGGCCGAACTGGCCGCTCAAGCATAGTAAAGGAGGGTCCGATACATGTCTGCAATCACTATTCTGCTTGTTGCGATTGTCGCGTTGCTTGCCGGTATGGAAGGCGTTCTGGATGAGTTCCAGTTCCATCAGCCGCTCGTGGCATGCACGCTTATCGGTCTCGTAACCGGTCACCTTCAGGAGGGCATCCTCCTGGGCGGTTCGCTCCAGATGATGGCCCTTGGCTGGGCTAACGTCGGCGCCGCCGTCGCGCCTGACGCCGCTCTGGCCTCGGTCGCTTCTTCGATCATCATGGTGCTCGCCCTCAACGGCGGCGCCACTGATTCGGCCAAGGCCGTTACCGCGGCCATCGCCGTCGCCGTCCCGCTGTCGGTCGCTGGTCTGTTCCTGACCATGATCTGCCGTACCATTGCTACCGCTATCGCTCACGCCATGGACGGTTGCGCCGAGAAGGGCGACTTCTCCGGCATCGAGCGCTGGCAGTATGCTGCCATCCTCATGCAGGGCCTTCGTATCGCCATCCCGGCAGTGCTTCTGTGCGTCATCCCGGCCGAGGCCGTTACCAACGCGCTTAACGCTATGCCCGACTGGCTGTCCGGCGGCATGGCTGTCGGCGGCGGCATGGTCGCTTCCGTCGGTTACGCCATGGTCATCAACATGATGGCCACCAAGGAGACCTGGCCGTTCTTCATCCTCGGCTTTGTCCTTGCTGCCATCCCTCAGCTCACGCTGATCGCCCTTGGTCTCATCGGCATCTCCCTTGCCCTCATCTACCTTGGCCTTAAGGATCTGGCCAAGCAGGGTGGCGGCATGGGCGGTGGCTCCGGCGACCCGCTCGGCGACATTCTGAACGATTACGAGTAGGAGGGGAGTGATATATATGGCAGAGAACAAGATTCAGCTCACCAAGGCTGACCGCAAGAAGGTTTGCTTCCGTCATCAGTTCCTTCAGGGCTCGTGGAACTACGAGCGTATGCAGAACGGCGGCTGGTGCTTCGCAATGATCCCTGCGATCAAGAAGCTCTACACCAGCAAAGATGACCAGATTGCCGCTCTTAAGCGCCACCTGGAGTTCTATAACACCCACCCCTATGTTTCCGCCCCCGTCATTGGCGTTACCCTCGCCCTCGAGGAGGAGCGCGCCAACGGTGCTCCGATCGATGATGTCGCCGTCCAGGGCGTCAAGGTCGGTATGATGGGCCCGCTCGCCGGCGTCGGTGACCCCGTCTTCTGGTTCACCCTTCGCCCGATTCTGGGCGCTCTGGGCGCTTCCCTGGCCCTGTCCGGCAGCATCGCCGGTCCGCTGCTGTTCTTCTTCGCGTGGAACATCATCCGTTACGCTTTCCTGTGGTACACGCAGGAGTTTGGCTACAAGGTCGGCTCCTCCATCGCCAAGGACCTCTCCGGCGGTCTGATGGGCAAGGTCACCGAGGGCGCTTCCATCCTGGGTATGTTCATTATCGGTGCCCTGGTCGAGCGCTGGGTGTCCATTTCCTTCACCCCGATCGTCTCCACGGTCAAGCAGTCTGCTGGCGCCTTTATCGACTGGGCTAGCCTGCCCTCCGGTTCCGAGGGCATCAAGGAAGCGCTGACGATGTACAACTCCGTCGGTGCTACCGCCCTTGATCAGATGAAGGTCACCACGCTTCAGGCCAACCTCGATCAGCTCATCCCCGGCCTTGCCGCCGTGTGCCTGACCCTGCTGGTCTGCAAGCTCCTCAAGAAGAAGGTCAGCCCGATCGTCATCATCCTGGCTCTCTTCGCCGTCGGCATCATCGGTCGCTTCTGCGGCTTCATGTAAGCACGCTTCGGCTTAAGACCGAGAGTTGCTAGGTAAGGGCTTTTGAGCCATTGAAACGGACCGCACCCGGTGGGTACACTGGTGCGGTCCGATTGTTTTTTTGGAGGGCGAGGCGCGCATGGCGCAATCTCAGAACAGCACGGTCGATCTGGCAACGCCGGCAACCTGCCTGATGGGGCTTACCAGCCACGGTAACGTGATGGTGGGCAATAAGGCGTTTGAGTACTATAACGAGCGTAATCCCGAGGATTATATTCAAATCCCGTGGGATGAGGTCGACTATATCGCCGCCGAGGTTTTGCGCGGCACCAAGAAGATTACGCGTTTTGCCATCTTCACCAAGGACAACGGTCACTTTACGTTTTCGACGCGCGACGACAAAGAGACGCTTCGTGCTGTCCGCAAGTACGTCGACGAGGATAAGCTCGTGCGTTCGCCCGATTTTATCGACGTAACGACCAAGGGCGCCAAGAGCATCCCCTCCGTTATCAAAAACCTCTTCCACAAAGGCAACTAGTCATTAAAGAGCGCCCCCCAAGTGGGACGCAGTTTCCCATGGGGCTCGATCGGGAAAGTGCATCCCAGTTCGAGCGCCGATTCCGGGATGTAGTTTCCGGAACGGGGTCGTTTGGGAAACTGTGTCCCGTTTCGAGCCGAAATTCTGGGACACAGTTTCCAGCGAGGTCCCATTGGGAAAGTTTGACCCAGAATTTGCCTGGATAGTGGGACACACTTTCCGGAAGGCTGTTCCACCGCAACTTCGAAGAGTGGCTATACGCTGTATTGCAACGGCGTAAATCTGCTACACTAGTACAACATGCCTCCGTAGCTCAGGGGATAGAGCACCGCTCTCCTAAAGCGGGTGTCGACGGTTCGAATCCGCCCGGGGGCACCAGAGGAATATCGAGCCCGGTACCGCTACGGTGCCGGGTTCTTCTGGTTCAATGCCATGTCAAAAACGAAGCGCCCGCTTGCTGGGGGAGCAAGCGGGCGCCTGTGAGCGAATATGTTTGCGGCGAAAGCCGTGATGAGCGGTGGGGTGGCGACTAGTTGGTCGTACCGGAATCGTCACCCGTGCCCGAGCCAGAGCCAGAGCCCGAGCCAGAAAGTGCGACTGTTAGCGTGATCGTGCTGTCGGTGGACTGCTTGCCGGTGGGGGAGACGCCCGTAACGGTGGCATCCTCGTTACCGCTTACGGGATTGCCGTTCTGGTCACAGAAGCCGATGTTATAGAAACCGGCGTTGTTGAGCGCGGTGACGGCGGCGGAGATGCTCTTGCCGTACAGGTTGCCCGGAACGCTGGCCTTGCCGGACTTCTTGGCGATGACGACGGTGATCGTGGCGCCGGGCTTCTGCTTACCGCTGGGGTTCCAGCTAATGACGGTGCCCTCGGTGACGGAATCGTTCTCCTGGTAGCTCACGTTGACGCCAAAACCTGCCATGTCGAGGGCATTGCGTGCCTGGGCCTCGGTCATGTCGGTCAGATCGGGGACGGAGGTGGTGTCAGGACCGCTGGAGACCTTATACGAGATGGTCGTGCCCTTCTCGACTTCCTTGCCGGCATCAGTGCCCTGCTCAAAGACCTGACCTTCTTCGGCCTCGTTGGCCTCCTCGGTTGCTTCGCCCTTGAGTCCCACGCTTGCCAGCGCGGCCTCGGCCTGGTCTTTGGTCAGGCCGACGAGCTGCGGAACCTCAACTTTCTCGGCGGGCTTGGGACCCTTGGAGATCACCAGGTTCACCTTGGTGCCCTTGGGCTTCTTAGTGTTGCCGTTGGGGGTCTGCTCGGCAACTTTGCCCTCATCGACATCGTCGTTGTAGCTTTGGTCGACGGTTCCGACCTCAAGGCCGGCCTCTTTGATCTGCTCGATAGCGGTCTGCTGGTCCTTGTTAAGCACATCGGGCACCGTAACCTGCTCGCCCCCAAAGAGTCCGGTGGCGAAGGCCACCACAACGCCAATCACGGCAATTGCGGCGACTACGGCGGCGATGATCTTGTTTTTGTTGGACTTGGGCTGATCGACCTCGTAGGAGCCCGTGGAGCCCGAAGCGGCGCTGCGGGCGTTGTTCTGGCCGCTCACACCCGAGACGGGACGTACCATGGCGCGCGTCTGATCGGACAGCTCACGGGTCTTGGTGGCGCCCAGGTCGCCGGCGGCGCCAATGATGCGCGTGGGCTCGGAGACGTTGACGGCGCGGCCGGACAGGTAGTTGTTGAGCACCTGGCGCAGCTCGTCTGCCGTCTGGAAGCGGTTCGCCGGGTCCTTCTCCATGCACTTGAGGATAATGCGCTCCAGATCGGCATCGACGCCGGAGTTGATCTGGCTCGGCGGAACCGGCAGCTCGTTTACCTGCTTGAGCGCAACCGAGATGGCGTCGTCGCCGTCAAAGGGGACGCGACCGGTGGCGCACTCGTACATCACGACGCCCAGGGAGTAGATATCCGAGGTGGGACCAAGGTCCTGACCGCGCGTTTGCTCGGGGCTTACGTAGTGGGCGGTGCCCAGCACATTATTGTCCTGCGTGAGGTGGCTGTTCTTTGCGCGCGCGATGCCAAAGTCCATGACCTTGATGTTGCCGTCGGGCAGCACCATGATGTTTTGCGGCTTAATGTCGCGGTGGATGATCTCGTGCTTGTGGGCGACCGAAAGCGCGGAGCTGATCTGAGAGCCGATCTGCGCGACCTTCTTGGGATCGAGGGCGCCGTGGCTCTTGATGCCGCTCTTAAGGTCGGTACCGCGCAGGTACTCCATGACGATGTAATAGGTATCGCCGTCCTTGCCCCAATCGTAGACGCCCACGATATAGGGGGAGGAGAGGCCGGCTGCTGCCTGGGCCTCCTGCTTAAAGCGTGCGGCAAAGGTGGCGTCGCCGGCGTATTGCGGCAGCATGATCTTGACGGCAACCGTGCGGTCGAGGACCTGATCTTGCGCACGGAAGACGGTCGCCATGCCGCCCGTTCCCACCTTATCCTTGAGGAGGTATCTTCCCCCGAGGACCCTCTGTTCCATTCCTGCTCCTAACTTATTCGCTCAACGATGTGTGTAGTACCAAATCTATGGCCGCTGGGGCCGCGTGGCGCCTTGCCGCTAGCTTGTTAACTGCGGTGCGCCACTTGCTCGTGCTTCGATCACGGGCATCACGCTCCTTGGGCGGCAAGTGCCGCGGTCAGGACGATGCCGGCAATCTTGGCCGCCTTGACGTCGTGTTTGTCGTAATCCTCCAGGGCCACCGAGATGGCGACCGTGGGTGAATCGTAAGGTGCGAAGCCGACGAACATCGAGTTGACGTTGGTGCCGCCGGTCTCGGCCGATCCGGTCTTGCCGGCGACCTTGACGCCTGGGATCTGGGCATCGGTGCCGGTGCCGGACTGGACAACCGCGAGCATGGCCTGCTTGACCTGCTCGGCCGTGGTGGCGCTGACGGCCTGGCCGAGCGAGCGGGACTGCGTGGTCTTGACCACGGTTCCGTCGGGGGCGAGCACCTGGGCCACGAAGAACGGGTCCATGACCACGCCGCTGTTGGCGATGGCCGCCGCTATCACGCAGTTTTGCATGACGGTGGTTTGCGGGCCGGGCGTGTGGTCCATGCCGACAGGCTGGCCGGCGCCGGCCCAGGCGGTCTCCCACTCGGTCATGAGCGACGGGTCGGCCATGATGGAGGCCGCGGAGGTCAGGTCCTGGCCGAGCTTTTGGCCGTAGCCAAAGGCGTTGGCAAACTGCACGAGCGTGTTTGCGCCAACTTCGTTTGCCACCTGGCCAAAGACGACGTTGGAGGACACGGCAAAGGCCTGCTGCAGGCTGATGGTGCCGTAGCTCTCGTTGGCATCGTTGGTGACCGGTGCGTTGCCGATGTCCATGGAGCCGGGCGCCTGGTAGGTGCTGGTAAGGCTGGCGGTACCGGTCTCGAGTGCCGCGGAAAGCGTAACGACCTTAAACGTTGAGCCCGGCGTGTACAGCGCGTCCATGGCGCGATTGTACATGGAGCCGTCCTCGCCGCCGCCCGTCTGCAGCAGGGCATCGATGTTGGTGTTGTCGTAGGTGGGCGAGCTGGCACATGCGAGCACCGCGCCGGTACGCGGGTCGATGACCACTACAGCGCCCTTAAAGCCCTTGAGCGCCTGCTCAGCAGCCGTCTGGATACGCGAGTCGATGGTGAGCTTGGCGGTGTTGCCCGGCTGGGTCTGGCCCGCGAGCGACGCGATGGCGTTGTTCCAGCTGGAGTAATCCTTAGAGCCGGTGAGCGTGTCGTTCATGACGCTCTCGATGGCGGTGGTGCCATACTGCTGGCTCACGTAGCCAACCACGTGCGCTGCTAGGTTACCGTTGGGGTAGGAGCGTACGTAGGTGCCGTCCTCCTGCTGCAGCGACTCGGCCAGCGTCACGCCGTCGGACGTGATGATGGAACCGCGCTGGATGTACTTGGAGCGGGCGATGGTGTGGTTGTTGGTCGGCATGTCCTGATAGTCCTTGGCCTTGATGACCTGGACATAGGTGAGGTTGCCGATAAGGATGGCGAACAGCGCCGTAAAGGCGAGCACCGCGCGGGTTAGACGGTTGGCAAGCGCAACGCGGCCGAGCACGCCGGATTCAGGCGTGTCGAGCAGGCGACGGCGCATGCGCGAGCCGACGGAATGGCTACCGCTGCCGTAGGAAGAAGAGGTGGCAAAGCGTGTGCCCGTCGGGGCAGCGGCCGATGCGACCTGATCATCGGTGATGGCGGCCATGGTGCCGGTGCCGGTAAGCTCTGCCTCGCGTCCGGTCGCCTCGTCACCGGCGCGTAGCAGGAGCGCGACGATGATAAAGCTTGCCAGCAGCGAGGAGCCGCCCTGGCTCATAAAGGGCAGGGTGACGCCGGTCAGCGGGATCAGGCGGGTGACGCCGCCCACGATCAAAAAGGCCTGGAAGCTGATGGCTGCCGTAAGACCGGTGGCGCTAAAGGCGGCGAGGTCGGATTTAGCGCGGGCAGCTGTGGTGAGGCCACGCACGGCAAAGAGCATAAACAGGATGAGCACGGCGCCGCCGCCCAAAAGACCCATCTCCTCGCCGATGGCCGAGAAGATAAAGTCGGACTCGACGACGGGGATGTTGTTGGCCATCCCGTTGCCGATGCCAACGCCGACCAGACCGCCGTCGGCAAGCGAGAAGAGCGACTGGACGATCTGGTAGCCCTGGCCCTGGGCGTCCTTAAACGGATCGACCCAAACCTGGAAACGCACCTGAACGTGCGACAGGAACTTGTAGGCGCCCACGGCTCCAACGGCTAAGAGCGCAAGGCCGATAACGACATACGAAAAGCGCCCCGTGGCAACGTAGAGCATCAGCAAGAAGATGGTATAGAACAGTACGGCAGAGCCCAGATCGCGTTCGAAGACGACGACGAGCAGGCACACGCCCCATACGGCAAACAGCGGCAGCAGCAGTCGCAGGCGAGGGATCTTAAAGCCCAGAATCTTGCGGTTGGAGATAGAGAGCAGCTCGCGGTTCTCGGCCAGGTACCCGGCCAGGAACAGCACGATAAAGACCTTGGCGAACTCGCCGGGCTGGATGGTAAAGCCCGCGATGCGAATCCACAGCTTGGAGCCCGAGATCGTGGTGCCGATAAAGATGGGCAGCATCAGCAGGATGATGCCGATAATGCCAAAGGTGTACTTGTAGCGCATGACCACGTCGAGGTTTTTGACCAGTGCGAGCGTTCCCACCATGAGCGCCACCGAGACAAACAGGATGATGAGCTGTGAGATGGCGAGAGCGGGTGCGAGACGCGTCACGAACGTGATGCCGATGCCCGAAAGTATAAATACGATGGGTAGGATGGCGGGGTCGGCGCCGGGCGCCAAGATGCGCACGGCGATATGTGCCGCGGCGAAGGCGGCAAAGAGGCCGATCGGCACGGCGAGCGTCTCAAAGGAGATGGCGGCGCCCGCGGTGAGCACGTACATCGCATACAGCAGGATGACGGGGAACGCCGAGGCGATGAGCAAGAGCAGCTCGGTGTTGCGGCGACTCATAAGCGGCACTCCCTTTCTAGTTCTTTTCGGAGGCTTCGGCCTCGGCTGACTGTTCGGCGGTTTTCTCGGAATCTGACTCGGAGGTGGATTTCTGATCGGTGTTGTCGCGAATCGTTTGCGCGTCAATCACCTGACGGGTCTGCTCCTCGTCGATCTGATGGCGGTACTTGGAGATGGTGTCCTGCGCATCGTCGATGCCCGTCTGCTGAATACCCGCCTTCAGGCGATTTTGCGTGTCTTCGGGCAGGTCGGACAGTTTGATGCTGGTTTCGCTCTCGAGCCAGTGGAGCTCGACCCCGAGCGTCTTGCCGGGCAGGCCGCGCCAGACGGCGACATTGCCGTGGTAGGTTCCCAAGTAATAGGAGCCGGTGACGCCCGTGTATGCCCAGATGCCTGCAACCAGCACAAAGAAAAGGGCCAAGACGGCGGCGATGGTGACATTGCGGCGTCGGACGCGTTTTGCCTCGCGCATGACGCCATCGTCGACCAGGTCGACGACCACCACGGTCACATTGTCGTGGCCGCCGGCGGCGAGCGCCGCGTCCACCAAGTTGTCGACACAGATCTGTGCGGTCGAGGACTGCGTAGCGATGTTCTCGATATCGCTATCGGGAATCATGCTCGAAAGACCGTCGGAGCACAGAATCAGGCGGTCGCCTTCCTCGATGTGCAGGGTAAAGTGGTCGGCATACATGGCGGGATCCGAGCCCAGCGCGCGGGTGATGACCGAGCGGTTGGGGTGGACGCGGGCCTCGTCGGCCGTAATCTCGCCGGCATCCACGAGCTCCTCCACGTAGGAGTGGTCGCGGGTCACGCGGATGAGCGTACCCTCGTGGAGCAGGTAGGCGCGCGAGTCGCCCACGTGGGCGATGGCGAGCGTGTCGTTTTCGATGTAGGCGCAGGTGGCCGTGCATCCCATGCCGGGTTTGCCCAGGCCGTTGAGGGCGGCTTCGATCACGGCGGCGTTGGCGGCCTCAACGGCTGCGGCCAGGCGCGCGGCGTCGGCGGACTGCGGCGCCGTCTTGGCAATAGTCTCAACGGCGATGGAAGAGGCTACCTCGCCGGCAGCGTGACCACCCATGCCGTCGCATACGCAAAAGAGCGGCGACTGCACCAGGTAGGAATCCTCATTGTGCGGGCGTACGCAGCCAACGTCGGAGCGGGCGCCCCACATGAGTTGCGTGGTGGTGCCGGCATCATAGGTCGAGTCGGTCTCGATGCGCTCCTCGGTCAGGGGCTCAAAGCTCATGGTCGAGCCGGGGTCTTTGAGCTTGGCCTCAACGGCGGCAACGTCGATTTCGGCTGTGTCACCGGGAGAGACGGTGTCGGTCTCGGCGTTTGATTCGGAATCGCCGGTGTCCGGGGAGTCGGGCTCCTCGGACACGCGGGCGGTCGACTCGTCATCTTGCGGGCTGACGTCTATAGGCTCGGGCGCCGGCGTAGACGCGGGCGCAACCTCGGATGCCGGGGCTATGGGAAACGCCGGCGCGGCGGGCTCGGGTGCCGCAAACACCGCAGCGCTCTCGTTGATTGCCGCGGCGACGGGCTCTGCAAAGTGAGCCGGCGCCGGGGTTGCTTCGGGCGCTGTGGGCTGTTCCGCAGCATGTGCGCCGATGGGCGCCGCTACGGCATCCTCTTCGTCCTCGTTATCGGCGAGATCCGAAATATCATGCGTTACATGCGAAAGAGGCAGGGAGAACACGGTGTCCTCGGGTTCCACGGGTGCGGAGTCCGCCGGAGCGGCGTGGGCCGGCGCAGCTGTGGCGGCGGCCGGTGCCTCGGTCATAGTCGCGGACTTGTTCTCCTCGTCGATCATCGACGGTTCACCTTCATGACCACGTCGCCAATCTGGACTTCGTCGCCCTCGCGCAGTGTTGCGGGCTCCACAAGCTGGCGGCCGTTGACGAGCGTGCCGTTAAGCGAGTTGAGGTCCTCGATGATGAGCGCCGGGCCCTGCAGCGAAAAGCGCGCATGCGAGGCCGAGACGAATGGCTCGTTGATGCAGATGTCCGAAGATGGCGAGCGACCGACGATGACGGGGCCGAGCATATCTACGTGGATGCCGCGGATGCCGCGCGGGCCCTTGTCCACATCGATCGTCCAGATAGCCGAGTCGCGGCGCTGTCCGCGCACAAGCCCCACACCGGTCTTCATGACGGCGAACAGGAAGATATAGAGCAGGGCGACCAGGACGATGCGGCCTGCAAAAAGGACGATATCGATGTTCATAAGCGACTATCCCCTAAATTCAAAGGTGCTCAGGCCAAACGTCAGCAGATCGCCGTTGCGCAGCGGGCAGCGCGTAATGCGGCGGTTGTTGACGAGTGTGCCGTTGGTGGAATTGAGGTCCTCGATCGACCAATCCGAGCCCGTAAAGGTGAGCTGGGCGTGGCGGCGCGACACGTTGGGGTCGCGCAGGGCAATGTCGGAAACTGAGCGCTCGCGACCGATGGTCACCTGTGCGGAGGTGATGCTATGGCTCTCGCCGCTCACGACGTCGACGAGCTGGGCGAGCGGGCGCTGCGGGGCGCGAGTGCTCGCCATGTTGGAGGCGATGCCGGCTGCGGCGCCTAGGCCCACGGCGGCACCGGTCGCGGCGGCTCCGCCCATGCCGGCAAGCGCGTCGCGCGAGACGGTCTGCGGCACCGGGATGGGTGCGGCGGCGGGGTCGGGGACGCTAGGCGCGAAGGGGTCTGCCACGGCAAGCGGGTCGGGAGCGGCGGCGCGAGGCGTCGGCTGCTGCTGGGGCATGGCGGCGGGGCGCTGCTGCTGCGGGGCAGCAAACTGCTGCTGGCCGGCGCGCGGGGCGCTGGCGGCACGGCTTGCCGCGGAGTTGTTCTGGCCCAGGCCGTTTTGGTAGGCGCGCTCTTCCTCGTACAGGCGACCGAGCGTGGGGGCATCGACATTCTCGGCAAAGACCGAGAACTTGCCGGCGCGCAACTGCGGATCGATCATAAAGCGCACGAGGGGCTCGCCGACAAAGACATAGCGGCGCTTTTCGGCCTGCGCCTTCACGAACTCGCGGACCTCGCGCGAAAGCTCGGGGTAGAACGGGGCGAGCATGGGATCGTCGTCGGCGGCGATCAGGATGGTATAGAGTGCCGGCGCCGTGTTGACGCCATTGATCACCAGAGTCTGATCCTCCATGTCGCGAGCGGCCTGCTTGGCAAGCTTCTTAAAGGAGAACGGGGCACGGGTGGCACCGAAGATGCCGGCCACGTGGTCCTCGAAGATGTTCAGGAAGTTCACGAAAGATCACTCTCCGTATAGGTTCTTTGGTATCCGAGCAAATATAGGCATATCCCAACGATTATAGAGGATAGGGTTCCCGCAACTGCCGCCTTGGCGGCGACCGCGGCTGCAAGGCTGGCAATTTCCATATGGTGTGCAAGACAGGATGCCGCTGCGCAGCCGATGCCGGTGACAGCGATGGCGGCGATGGCGGCAAGGTTTGAGCCCTGATCGGCACGCTTGGCATGGGCATTGAGCAGCGCAGATGACGCCGCGGCAGTTGTCGCGACCAGCGCAAAGGCAGCCCAAAGGAGCGGGTCTTCCAGCGCTGCGGCAACGTTGCCGAGCCCCAGCACGCCTCCGGCTGAAAGCGCGACCGTGGCCAGGCGGGCAAAAAGCGCGCCCATGCCCGTTGCCGCGGCGGCGCTTGCCGGGCCGAGCCAAAATGACGCGACGCCGGCGGCGACCCCAGCTGCCAGGAAGGTATTGCCGGTCAGACAGCCAAGCGCAAGCGCGCAGGTGAGTGCGGCGCTCGCGGCAGCCTCGGTGCGACCCCAGGCGATCCACCAACCGGACATGGCAGCGGCAAAGATCACCGCGACGGGCAACATCGACAGGATGCCCTGCGCCTGCATGGTGGCGTTGGCCATGAGCACCAAAAAGCCCACAGCCGAGATGGCCGAGCCAATTTGGGGGGCCAGGCCAGCCGCCGCTCCGATCGCGATGGCCGCAATGACCAGGCCGGGAAGCGCCGCGACCCCGGCCGTTTGCATCAGCAAAAAGCTAAAGGTGCCGCACGTTAGCGCCGAGATAGCGTGCATGGTGTAGTCGCGCGCATGGCTCCAGCGCGTGCCCGCCCAGCCGAGCGCGGGGTCGACCTCGATGGCGTCGTCCTCGTAGTACGACGGCTCGATATCGTCGAGCTCCTGCTCGTCATCCGAAAGCTCGCCAACCATTTGCTCCAGACTGCGACGGCCCTCGCGCACGCTGCCCAGACCGGCAAGGAGTTGGTCGCAAAATGCCTCGATGCTGTTGGGGCGGTCCTGCGGCATGGGGGAGAGCGCGCTCATGAGCGCGCTCTCGGCTCCCGGGGGAAAGTGTGGTATCAGCTCGCTGGGATAGGTGGCGCCGCCGATGATGCGGTCGAGCGAGTCGGCGGGCGTGGCCGCCATAAAGGGAGCGCTGCCGCACAAGCCCTCATAGATAACGCAGGCAAGGGCAAAGACATCGGCGCGTTCGTCGACCGTGCCGGTCTCGATATCGAGCTGCTCGGGCGGCATGTAGCCGATGGTGCCGCCGCGCGAGCCGCCAAAGCCACCGGCGGACGACAGCCGCGCCATGCCAAAGTCGGTGAGCTTTACATTGCCCGAGTGGTCGATGAGCACGTTGGCGGGCTTAATGTCCAGGTGGAGTACGCCATTGCTATGGGCGAAGGTGAGCGCCTGGCCCAGGGCATCGGCAATGGCCGCGGCCTCGTCAAAGGTGAGCGAGTGGCCGTCCACGCGATGCAAAAACTCGGCCAGCGACATACCGTCGACATACTCCATGACCAGGTAGGCATAGGCGGTGTCATGCGTAAAGTCGATGACCTGCACGATATTGGGATGTTGAAGCATGGCGGCAGTGTGCGCCTCGCGCAGGACATCCATGATGTCGCTGGCGGGCATGCCGGCGCCGTCTGTGAGGGGGATGCGCTTAATGGCCACGCGACGGCGCAGATGCGTGTCGCGGCAGATCTCGATGGAGCCAAAACCGCCGGTCGCAAGTGTCTCGAGCGGCTGGTACCGCTTAAGCAGCTCGCGAGAGCTGGTGCCCTCCAAAGGAACGTCCGGCGAGAACCGGGCGGTATGTTGCGAGAAAAGCGGCATGGCCAACCCTCGTGCGTTTAAAGTTCGTTTGCGAGTGGCGGGCGCGGAGCCGAGCCGTTCGCGGTGGCATAGATGCTGCTAGTGTAGCACGCTCGGGCGGATGGCGAGGATAACGGGATGTGAGGCTGCCTGTCTGGCTTGGCCTTAGTGCTTCTTCTTGTTCTTCTTCTGCTTGCGCTTGGTCTCCTGGGGCTTGTCGCCCTGCTTGGCCTCGGCGGCGGCCTTCTCGGCCTTCATTTTCTTCTTCTTGGTCTCGATGCGGAGTTTTTTGTTGATGCGGGCCTTGAGGAAGGGACCGAACTGCTCGGCATCGCCACGGACGAAGGTGTCCTTGGGGATCGTCACGCCCTGGTCGGCGAACATGGCCACAAAGATGCGCTCGCCGTCGAGTACGTGGTCGAGCTTGTCAAACGGGAAGAACTGCGACTTGCCGCTCTTGCCCCAAACCATCAGGCCGTCCTCGTTGGCGGCGACGCGGCGATAGCGGCCACCCATGGACTCGTCGGCCTCGACGGCGTCGATAAAGTCGCGGGCGAGCGTGTGGTGCAGGTTCTTGCTCCACCAGGCCAAAAAGGCGCCGAACACGATCAGCACGACGCCGAACTTGATCCAGCTGCCGCCGGCCACCAGCATGCCGATGCCGATGAGCGCGGCAATCGCGGCGGCGACGTACAGGGAGCCACGGCGCCTGGGCGAGGCGACCAGGCGCGCAAAGTCGGTGACGAGGTCGTTTTCGTACTGGTACTCGTTGAGGTACAGGATGCCGTCATCGGCTGCGGCCTGCTCCTCGAGCGCGACCTCGACCTGGTCGGCTGCTTCGGAGGGAACGAGGTTACTCTCTGCGTCTGCCATGCTCTTTGGACTCCTATCGCGGCGGGCTCGCCGTACGGGTTATTATGAATGCAGTATGCCGTGCGACCGCATGGCCGTCGCGGCAACAAGTCTCAGTATACCCGGGGGAGCACCCATGGAATCGTTGTACCGAAAGTATCGCCCGCTCACCTTCGACTCCGTGGTGGGCCAGCAGCATATCGTCTCGACGCTCGAGCACGCTATCACCGAGGGACGCCTGTCCCACGCCTACCTGTTCTGCGGACCGCGCGGCACGGGCAAGACCACCATGGCGCGCATCCTTGCCAAGGCGCTGCTGTGCCGCAATGCCGAGGCGGCGCGCGCCGAGGGTGCAAGCGGCTGCATGCCCGACGGTACTTGCGAGGAGTGCGAGCTCATTGCCGAGGGCAACCACCCCGATGTCTACGAGCTCGATGCCGCAAGCCGCACGGGCGTGGACAATGTGCGCGAGGAGATCATCAACTCCGTCAACTTTGCCCCGGTGCGCGGCAAGTACAAGATCTATATCATCGACGAGGTCCACATGCTCACGACGGCGGCGTTCAACGCGCTGCTCAAGACGCTCGAGGAGCCGCCGGCACACGTGATCTTTGTGCTGTGCACCACCGACCCGCAAAAGATTCTGGAGACCATCCTCTCGCGCTGCCAGCGTTTCGATTTCCATCGCATCGGCAACGAGGATATTGAGCATCGCCTGGCATACGTATGCGAGCAGGAGGGCTTCGATTACGACGACGAGGCGCTCGCCATCGTGGCGCGCCATGCCAAGGGCGGCATGCGCGACGCGCTCTCCACACTGGAGCAGCTGAGCGTCTTTGGCAACGGTTCTGTGCATGCGGACGACGCCCGCTCGCTTTTAGGCGAGGTTTCGGACCAGATTCTGGGCGAGTTTTCCCGCGCCATTGCCGATCGCGATGTTGCCGAGCTCTATGGACTGATCCGTGCGCAGGTCGAGGAAGGAAACGACCTGCTGGAGCTGACGCGCGACCTGGTGGCGCATGTGCGTGACGTGTACGTTGCCTGCGTTGCCGGTGCCCGTGCCGAGCTGTTTGAGGGCGGCTCCGAGCAGGCCGAGACGCTTGCTGCCGAGGCCGCTGCCTTTGGCGAGCATCCTGCCGACCGCCTGGCCCGCGTGCTGACGGTGCTCGACGATGCCGCACTGGAGATGAGGGGCGCGAGCGACGTGCGCCTGGTGCTCGAGATCGCCTGCACGCGTCTGGCACGTCCCGAGGCTGATTTAACGATTGAGGCATTGGCCGAGCGTGTGGCACGCTTGGAGGCCATGGTTGCCAACGGCGCCGTGCCGGCGAGCGTGGCCGCTGCTCAGGCCGCCGCGCCTGCAACTGTCGCGGCTGCTCCTGCGACGACGCAACAGCCGACGTTGATCTCGGGCACCCGAGCTGCCGCTCCGGCAGCATCCGCTGCTCCCGCCGCTGCGTCTGCGCGCCAGGGTGGCATGCCCTGGGACCGAGGCACTGCCGCTCCGGCGACCCAGCCTGCGCCCGCGTCGACCCCCAAGCCCACCGCGCCCGCGCCTCAGCCTGCCCCGGCTCCGATGTCCCAGCCCACCGCCGCTCCGGCTCCCGCACCTGCCGCCGCGCCGGCGCCTAAGCCCCAGCCCAACAACGCCGCCCAGGTTGCTGCCGCCGGTACTGCCGAGGCGCCCGCGGTCGAGGACGCCGGCGAGCTGCAGCGCAAATGGGCCGAGGTCGTCGAGCGCGTCAAGGCGCGTCAGGCTTCCTACGCAGGGCTTTTGCTCAACGCCCGCGCCACGGCCGACGACGGCTCCAAGCTCACGGTCTCGTTCCCCGCGGGTTCGACTTTTGCCATTAAGATGCTCGGTCGCGCCGATACGCAGTCGGTGGTCCTGCCGACGGTCTGCGCGGTCTTCGGTCGTCGTACCGTCGACTATGTCCTGGATGGGGGTGGCACGCCGGCTCCTCAACATGAGGAGCATTCTCTATCTGCACGGGCTGCGGCATCTGCGGACCCGCAACCCGTGTCCTCGGCGGCCCCTGCATCCTCGAGTGCCAGCGCGACACAGCCAAAAGCGGCGCCGGTAGCGGCACCGACCCCATCGGCGCCTGAACCCGCTGCGCCCAAACCGGCTGCTCCGATCCCCGCGCCCAAGCCCGCTGCCGCGCCTGCGCCCAAGTCATCCGACCTGGCCAAGGCCCCCTGGCTGCGCTCCGACAACCCCGCCGGTGCTCCTGCCACGGGCAAGCTCCCGACCGAGCCCGCGCCCCAAGCGCCCGAGCGCGCGTCCGCTCCCAAGGCTCAGCCCGCCGCGCCGTCTGCGCCGTGGGAATCCGAGCAGGTGCCCTACGACGACGCCATGGTCGGCGGCTTCGCCGGCGATGCGAGCGGGGAAGATCTTTCTCCGTTCGACGTGCCTGCCGCGGCGCCTGCGCCCAAGCCTGCTGCAACTGTCCCCAAAGAGGAGGACGCTTCTGCAGCTCCCTGGGAGTCCAACCCCGGCGCCGGCAGCCCCTTCGGCCATCAGGGCGCAGCCCCGAGCATCCCGCAGACCGAGGATGAGGCCAAGGCCCTCATCCGCAGCGTCTTCGGCCAGGCCACCATCTTCAAGCCGGTGGAGTAACCGTGCGGGCGGGTATACTGTTCAAGAAGAGATTTCTTTGAACGGAGCGAGCTTATGATGTGGGAATATGTCCGCCTTGAGGACGATACACAAATCTCGTATTCCGAAGTCCGTGAGGACAACACGGTGAAGATCGTTGTGGAGCGCCCACGCGATTGGGGCTTTGACACGGCGGAATGTATCTTGCCGGCATTCAATTGGGTGTCGCACGAGGGCTTTAGCGAAGCGGACCTCAAAGAGCTCGATGATTTTGTGCGTAATAACGCCCCGCTTATCTTGCGTTTTGCTTACGAAGGCGGACGAGTCTATGCCTAGTCTCTTCCGACTCGGGCCGTACATCATCTTTTTCTGGACAGGGGAGAACGGCGAACCCGTCCATGTTCATATAGCGGTCAAGCGCCCCACTGCCGAGGCGACCAAGATATGGCTTACTCGCTCCGGCGGATGCAAGCTGGCCCATAACAAGGGCGATATTCCTGCTCGGGATTTACGCGATATCAGCTCGGGATTTACGCGATATCATGCAGTTTGTTTCATCTAACCATGCGCTGATTTGCAAACGTTGGAAAGAAACAACCGGCGGGCTATCGTTCTACTGTTGAGAGTCGCTCGCTGGACTTAGGATTCCTAGCTCTTCAGGGGTTTTGTCCGGGCGCATCTGTATTTCGGACATGTGTAGTGTGGTGCCGCGTATATCGCATTCGAGCAGACAGGTACGTGACGGTCGGCCTAGGATGCCGAGGTCGATACGATACGTCGCATGGCTGTCCGTGTACTCGACTTGCTCGGCGTTGACGGTTGCTCCGATTGTCGATAAAGAGCCCGGTTCGGCATCGACAATCTTGAAGCCCTTTATCTTGACCTTGAACTCTTGGTAGAGGGACGGGCTGTTGTAGTAAACGGTTCGGGTTCCGTCGGTGCACTCATCAGTCACTTCCCATTTGACGACGGGCTGGTCTGAGCCGGCTATCAGCAGTTCTGCTCCAAAAGCTATGGCATGGGTGATGACAACCAGCAATGTCCAGCCGACAAAGAGATAGAGAACCAAATATGCAACGGGGTGTTTTGAGCGGATGTTTTGGAGCACGTCGGGGGCATTCATGGGGCACCTCCAAATTGCTTTCTATGGCAATCAAATTATACCCCGCCGTCATGAGAGCCGCTTCGAGTAGTAGCTCGGCATTTAGCCATTTAGTGGTACGCATTAAATGTCGGATTCCGGCTCTACAAGATTTAGCTTTCAATATTATGCAGACGCGAATTATTCAACTTTGCATAATCTTTGGGTGCGGCTTGCACTTCAGGACATGTATATCGACTGAGGTAGCGTGACTGCCCCGCTCGCTTGCCCCGCGCCGTGGTACGATTTTTGAGTTTGAAAGTCCCGCCGCGTCTCGGCTGCCCTTGCAGCTTGTCGCGCGGCCGCACGTAAAGGAGCCATCATGGCCGGTATGAACATGCAGCAGATGATGAAGCAGGCTCGCAAGATGCAGGAGCAGCTTGCCGCCGCGCAGGAGAACCTCAAGTCCCAGACCGTCGACGCCTCTGCTGGCGGCGGCATGGTCAAGGTGACCGTTAACGGCGAGATGGAGCTCGTCAACCTCACTATTGACCCCGATGCGCTCGATCCCGAGGACGTCGATATGCTGCAGGACATGATCATGGCTGCCGTCAACGAGGCCGTCCGCGGCGTCAACGAGCTCGCCAACAAGCAGATGGGCGCCATCACCGGCGGCCTCAACATCCCGGGCATGCCGTTCTAAGACACGCATATATATGAGTGCGAATCACAGTCTGCAAAAACTGCTCGATGAGCTGGGCCGTCTGCCGGGCATTGGTCCCAAGTCGGCCCAGCGCATCGCCTATTACCTGCTCGAGGCCGATGCCGAGGAGGCCCGCCGCCTGGCCGAGGCCATCCTGGAGGTCAAGCAGGAGGTCCACTTTTGCAGCCGTTGCTTTAACTACGCCACGGCCGACGAGTGCTCCATCTGCCAGGACCCGATGCGCGACACCACCCGCATCTGCGTGGTGGGTGAGCCGCGCGATGTCCAGGCGATCGAGCGCACGGGCAGCTACCATGGCCTGTACCATGTGCTGGGCGGCGTGATCAGCCCCATGGACAAGATCGGCCCCGAGCAACTGCACATCCGCGAGTTGCTGGCGCGCTTGGGCCACGAGGATATCCACGAGGTCATTATCGCCACCAACCCCAACATTGAGGGCGAGACCACGGCGAGCTACCTTGCTCGCACCATCAAGCCATTGGGCGTTGAGGTATCGCGTCTGGCGAGCGGCCTTCCCGTGGGCGGCGACTTGGAGTATGCCGACGAGCTTACGCTCGGCCGCGCTATCGAGGCCCGCCGCGCGATCTAGGCGGTGTCAGCTCTGCGGCATGTCCCGTCGGCCTGCCGCACGGGGCGCTCATAATTGGGCACGCGTTCATGCATTTGTTGTGCAACAAACCTGCTTTTCATCCGCTTATCGCGTGGATGGGTTCACTCGCACCTCGTATTTGCCCATTCGTTGCGCAACCTTTTGGGTTCGCTGATACACTCAAATGTGGATATGAAAGAATGCGCCGCTTTTAAGCGGCGTGTTTTTGTTGGAGGAGAACGCATGCGGCCCGGGGGCACTCAGACAAAGCGTGGCGCCGCGGTGCGCATGCGACGCCGGCTGGGCCTGGCGCCTCGGGCGTATGTGCTGCTGTCTTGCTCGCTCGTGCTGGTCATAGCCGGTGTTTCGGCTTATGGCATGACAGTGCCGTCCATGGTGCAGGCGCATGCTGCGCGCGAGCTGCATATTGGGCGCAAGGCCAAAAGCGACTTGGGAACGACAACTGGATATGCGTGGGCGAGCGTGGTCGGGCGCATCGTGTTTGGCGTCGGTCCCGCGGACGAGGGCGAGCGGGCGTCCAACGAGATCACGCTGGCAAACGGCAAGACCATCGTGCTCACCAACACCAAGGTCATTACGAAGCTTTCCAATAACAGCGTGGCTGCCGTCGTCAATAAGACCGAGCAGCAGAAGGGGCAGGATACGCAGCAGACGGGTAAGCCCGACGGCTCGGAGGGGTCCGGTTCTGGCACCGGCTCGGCGGGCTCGGGCGGCGGTTCCGGTTCGGGCTCCGCCTCTGGCGGTGGATCTTCGAGTGGCGGCTCGACGGACGGCGGTGCCGGCGGGGACGCGGGCTCGGGCGGTCTCTCGGCTGCCGAGGAGGAGAGCATCCACAGTTGGCTCGTGACCAAATACAACATGCTCGATGGCTATGTCGCCCGCGCCAATAGCGTGGTTTCGACCTATAACGCAACAGGCGATACCGGGCCGTGCGATAGCCTGGCCAACGATATGTTTGTCATCCGTGCCGAGTTTGGCCGGCAAACGTTTTCTCCCAAGTCAAAGTGGTATCAGCAATACGCCAACCTATGGGGCTGCTACACCAATCTGTGCCAATGGGTGGGGCATTACGGCGATGACGACGTTGCGCTCAACAACTTCAATGCCAAAGTGGCGGCGATCGCCCTATGACGAATAGCCTTGCTTCTAGCACATCGTGCGCGCTAAACCACGACCCTATGGTGGGCCTGCGCCTGGCGCGCGTTGGAGGGTTTGAGCCCGCCATTGCGCTGGGCCCGGACGAGCTTCCCGCCTACCTGCGCCGTTTTACGATGCTGTTTGCCGACGACGCCACCATGCGCCGCGGCGGTATCGGCCGTGTGACGCGTGCCGTCAACGCGCAGGGCGAGGTCGTGGCGCTCAAGCAGCTCATCTTGCCAACGCGCGACGAATTTGATGACGATGTCGCCCACGAGGCACTGGTCGCCAAGTTCAAGGCGGCGTTTCGCGAGGAATATGAATGCCATCGTGCCCTTTCGGGTCTTAAGGGCTTTCCGCGCTTATACGGGTGGGGCGAGGTCGACGGCGTGCCCGCGATTGTCATGGAGTGGGTCGAGGGCGAGACGCTCGCTCGCCTGCGCCTGCGCCTTGCCGTGGACGATGCCGGTCGCCTGTCGCCGCTCGTGGCGGCGCGCCTGGGCCGCGACCTGTTCGACCTGCTCTGCCGCATGAGCTTGGTGGGGGAGGGGTTCGTCCATCGCGATATCTCGCCCGCTAATATTATGGTGCGTACGGCGCGTCTACCGCTTGACCGGCAGCTTGCCGAGGGCACCTTTGACCTGTGCCTGATCGGCTTTGGCTCGTCGCTGGCGCTCGAGCCTGCCTCTGCGGTGGCGGGAACCGGCGGCACGGAGTCCTTTACAGAGCGCTATGCCACGTTGCGCCGCGCGACGGTGGCCTACGCCCCGCCCGAGATGCTCACCGACGATATCCCCGACCTGCGCGTTTTGCGTATGTCGCCGGCAATCGACGTGTATGCCGCGGCGAGTACGGTCTACGAGCTCATCGCCGGCGTCGCACCGTACGAGGTGGCGCCGAGCGCATCGGGCACCTCGGGTTCGCGCAAAAAGACGCGCGATATTGCCAGCCCCTATCGTCTCAAGATGGATACGCGCCCCGACTATCCCGCTGGCGCCCATGCGCCCGGTTGCGACCTAACCCAACTGCTCCGGCGTGAGCCCGATGTGGCGCTCGCCGCCGCCGAGCAGGCACAGCAGATGGGGCTCGAGCCGGACTCCGAGGAGCTGCGCGACGCGCTGGCATTTGTCGATGCCCAGTTGTTCGACGTGGTCATGGCCTGCCTGTCGTGTAATCAGGGCGATCGTCCCGAGCCCGCCGCGGTGGAGGCGGCGCTTACGACGTTTTGCGACCACTACGCGCAAAACGTCGGCCGCTCGCTTCGCGGCGAGCCGCTCACGCCCTGTCCCATGGATGCGTCCGGTCGCGTGGCCCGTCGCGCTGCGATGATCGGCGCTGCGGCTGTTTGTGGCCTCGTGTGGGTCGTTGTGGTGGTTTCGGCGGCGCTGCTGGCGTCGGGTGCTCGTATGACGGTTGCCGTGGGGCACATTTCGTGGTCCGGCACGCTGCCGGGTATCGTCGCCGCGCTCGCGCTGGCACTGCCGGGCATGGCGGGTATTGCCGTCGGTGCCATGGCGCACGATCGTCGCACGGGGTTCCTGCATGGCGTGCTGGCGCTTTCTGCCTGCGAGGTTCCGGTGCTGATCGCGGTTGCATGCATCGTGTTTTCTCAGCGCGCCGTAGCGAGTGGCTTCGTTGCCGCCTTAATTGCAACCTATGCGCTCACGTGGTTTTTGCTGGCGATGGGGTTTGCCTTTGAGCTTCCCGCCGTGTCAGCACGACGTGCGAAAATTCCTATGGCGACGCCGCTTGCCGGCGGAGCCGCGGCTGCTCGCGCCTTTGGCGGGCCGGCCGAAGTATCCGACACTATCTCTGCGACCAAGGAGGGCTAAGCCATGGCTTCTCAAGCTGAGCTCACCCCGTGCGGGGCAATGTTTGACATCTTTAAGCGCGCGGCGCACCTGAGCCATATCGAACTGTGCGGCCTGGTGCTCTCGAGCCGCCCGCTCGCCGACGGCCGTAGTCCACAGAGCCGTGCCGCCGATCGCTCTTGGGTTTCGCGCTTTATCGTGCGCGCGCCGGTCGGCACGCTGCAGGAGCGCTATTTTGCCGATTACGGCACCTCGGCCGCGCGCATTATGTCGCAGCTGGCCCTGCGCCGTCGCAATCCCATGGACGCCGCGGCCGTGACCAACATGGTGTGCGGCCCCGCTGGCGAGCCCATGGTGCGGGCACTCGAGGAATGCCATCAGGACACGAATCTCTATCGCAATGCGCTCGAGCGCCTGTCGCAGGCGGCTGAACTCATGCCCGCCGAGCGCGCCGAGGCCATCCTGGTGCTGTTTGTCGCCGTGGGCTGCTCGGCAGATGTCCGCTCGTCGGTGACCTATGCCATCGACTACGCTCATGCGACCTGTGGCGGCGCCACGTCGACGCCACGCTCGCTGAGCACATCTTCGGTTGCAGGTGAGCACGAGGCGGCACCTGCGCATCCGCTGGGACTGCTGCGCGTGCAAAACGGCTACGTGGTGAGCGCCCCGCGCTGGATTCAGCCGAGCGAGCAGGGCGTCGAGATCGGCGCGCTGGCGACGGGGGAGGGCGATATCACTGATGTGGGCGATGACGTCTCGGCTCGCCATGCCCACGTGTGGTGCGATGACCAAAATGTCTGGTACGTCGAGGACCTGTCGTCCACCAACGGAACCGTGGTGGTAAACGGAGCGACGAACGTCTGCACCCAGGTCGAGCCCGGCCGCTCCGCTCGGCTCAACCCCGGTGACGGGCTCAGGCTCGGCGAATCCACCACCTACGCCATCCTCCTCGGCGCCCTCTAACTCATCTCCTAAATAAGTTGCGGTGAAATGGGGACTGTTTAAGGCCACGACCGGCAAAAACAGTCCCCATTTCACCGCAACTGCTGCGTTGTCCCCGGGGATTGCGTTCGCTGACATCGGCCGCGTGATAGTCACCCGGGGTAAACCTTTACCGCCCGCCTATATTTGCCGAAATATGGCTTGGCGGCGGGGTACAATAAGCCCGCATGCGGATTTCCGTTGCGGGCGCTTCCCATCGCCGGGGCGTGCCCGGGAGCATCCGGCATGCGGCCTTTGCGGCGCTCGGCCATGTGCAAGACGGGTAGCTGGGCCTGTGGAGCGCATTAACCGCCCCGCGCCTCGGCATGCCTTCTCTCCATGCCATGTACCTGCTGCTCAGTCTGCCTGCCAGATGATTGGAAGCAACAGCGAAAATCCCATCACGCCAACATCCCGGCGATCGCCGGGGCCTGTATACCTATATGAGAGGAGAGGGGTATATGGCGCGTAAGTTTAAGTCTATGGACGGCAACGAGGCGGCCGCATATGTTTCGTATGCGTACACCGAGGTAGCGGGAATCTATCCCATTACGCCGTCCAGCCCGATGGCCGACCATGTTGACCAGTGGGCGGCCCAGGGTCGCAAGAACATCTTTGGCACCCCGGTCAAGGTCGTCGAGATGGAGTCCGAGGCAGGTGCAGCCGGTACCGTTCACGGTTCGCTGGGCGCCGGCGCTCTGACCACCACCTACACGGCTTCTCAGGGCCTGCTCCTGATGATCCCGAACATGTACAAGATCGCGGGTGAGCAGCTCCCGGGCGTCTTCCACGTCTCCGCGCGTTGTGTCGCTTCCCACGCCCTGAACATCTTCGGTGATCACTCCGACGTCATGGCCTGCCGCCAGACTGGTTTCGCCATGCTCGCCGAGGGCAACGTCCAGGAGGTCATGGACCTCTCGCCGGTGGCTCACCTTGCCGCCATCGAGGGTAAGACCCCGTTCCTTAACTTCTTCGACGGCTTCCGCACCAGCCACGAGATCCAGAAGGTCGCCATGTGGGACTACAAGGATCTTGCCGAGATGTGCGACATGGACGCCGTCCAGGCTTTCCGCGACCACGCGCTCAACCCTGAGCACCCGCACACCCGCGGCAGCCACGAGAACGGCGACATCTTCTTCCAGAACCGCGAGGCCTGCAACAAGGTCTACGACGAGCTCCCTGCCGTCGTCGAGGGCTACATGAAGAAGATCAACGAGAAGCTCGGCACCGATTACGGCCTGTTCAACTACTACGGCGCTCCCGACGCCGATCGTGTCGTCGTGTGCATGGGCTCCTTCTGCGACGTGCTCGAGGAAGTCATTGACTACCTCAACGCTCACGGCGAGAAGGTCGGCCTGGTCAAGGTTCGCCTGTTCCGTCCGTTCTCCATCAAGCACTTCGTCGACGTTCTTCCCGAGACCGTCCAGAAGATCGCCGTCATGGACCGCACCAAGGAGCCGGGTTCTATCGGCGAGCCGCTCTACCAGGACGTCGTCTCCGCTCTCTACGAGGCCGGCAAGACGGGCATCAAGGTCGTCGGCGGCCGTTACGGCCTGGGCAGCAAGGACACGCCTCCCGCGTCCGCGTTCGCTGTCTTCGAGGAGCTTAAGAAGGACGAGCCCAAGCGCGAGTTCACCATCGGCATTGTCGATGACGTGACCAACCTGAGCCTGCCCGAGGCCGAGGATGCGCCCAACACCGCAGCCCCCGGCACCATCGAGTGCAAGTTCTGGGGTCTGGGTGGCGACGGTACCGTCGGCGCCAACAAGAACTCGATCAAGATCATCGGCGATCACACCGACAAGTACGTTCAGGCCTACTTCCAGTACGACTCCAAGAAGACCGGCGGCGTCACCGTTTCGCACCTGCGCTTTGGTGATTCCCCGATCCGCTCGCCGTACTATGTGACCAAGGCCGACTTTGTCGCCTGCCACAACCCCAGCTACATCGTCAAGGGCTTCAAGATGGTCCGCGACGTCAAGCCGGGTGGCACCTTCCTGGTCAACTGCCAGTGGAGCGACGAGGAGTTCGCCGAGCACATGCCCGCCGTGGCCAAGCGCTACATCGCGAACAACAACGTCAACGTCTACCTGATCGACGCTATCGACCTGGCTGCCAAGGTCGGCATGGGCAAGCGCACCAACACGGTGCTCCAGTCCGCCTTCTTCGCGCTGGCCAAGGTCCTGCCCGCCGAGGACGCCCTGCAGTACATGAAGGACGCGGCTACCAAGTCCTACATGAAGAAGGGCCAGGCCATCGTCGACGCCAACCATAAGGCCATCGATGCCGGCGCTACCGCCTTCCGTAAGTTCGAGGTTCCGGCCGACTGGGCAACTGCCGAGGATGCCGCTCCCGTCGAGCTCTCCGAGGAGACCAAGTCCGCTATCGCCCAGCAGGTCAAGAACCTGCTCGAGCCCATCGATCGCATGGACGGCGACAGCCTGCCTGTTTCCGCCTTCGTCGATTGCGCCGACGGCCAGTTTGAGCTGGGCGCCTCCGCATACGAGAAGCGCGGCGTCGCCGTGGTCGTTCCTCACTGGGACGAGACCAAGTGCATCCAGTGCAACCAGTGCGCCTATGTGTGCCCGCATGCCACCATCCGCCCGTTCGCGATGACCGAGGACGAGGCTGCGGCCGCGCCCGAGGCTACCCGCACGCTCGACGCCATGGGCCCCAAGGCCAAGGGCATGAAGTTCACCATGGCCGTGTCCCCGCTCGACTGCATGGGCTGCACCAACTGCGTCAAGGTCTGCCCCAAGGGCGCCCTCGAGATGGTTCCCACCGAGCAGGAGATGGACCAGCAGCCCGTTTGGGACTACATGGTCGAGAACGTCTCCGAGAAGAAGGAGCTCATCGCGGCCAACGTCAAGGGCAGCCAGTTTAAGCAGCCCTACCTGGAGTTCTCCGGCTCCTGCGCCGGCTGCGCCGAGACCGCCTATGCACGTCTGGTGACCCAGGTCGCCGGCGACCGCATGTTCATCTCCAACGCCACCGGCTGCTCCTCCATTTGGGGCAACCCCGCTGCCACCGCTCCTTACTGCAAGGACAAGGACGGTCACGGCCCGGCGTGGAACAACTCCCTGTTCGAGGACAATGCCGAGCACGGTCTGGGCATGGCCGTCGGTTACGAGGCCGTTCAGAAGAAGCTGATCGCTGCTACGCAGGAGATCATCGCCGCTGACGGTCCGTCCGACGAGCTCAAGGCCGCCGGTCAGGCTTGGATTGACTCCGTCAACGACGCCGAGGCCTCTAAGACCGCTGCCGCCGCCTACGTTGCCGAGCTCGAGAAGTGCGGCTGTGACGCTTCCAAGGCGATCCTCGCCGACAAGGCTTACCTCACCAAGAAGTCCTTCTGGATCTTCGGTGGCGACGGTTGGGCTTACGACATCGGCTTCGGTGGCCTGGACCACGTCCTGGCTTCCGGCCACAACGTCAACGTCTTCGTCTTCGACACCGAGGTCTACTCCAACACCGGCGGTCAGGCCTCCAAGGCCTCGAACCTGGGCCAGGTTGCTCAGTTCGCCGCTGCCGGTAAGGTGACCAAGAAGAAGTCCCTGGCCGAGATTGCCATGAGCTACGGCTACGTCTACGTGGCGCAGGTCGCCATGGGCGCTAACCCGGCTCAGACCCTCAAGGCCATCCACGAGGCCGAGGCCTACGACGGCCCGTCCCTCATCATCGGCTACAGCCCCTGCGAGATGCACTCCATCAAGAAGGGCGGCATGCAGAACTGCCAGGCCGAGATGAAGAAGGCTGTCGAGTGCGGTTACTGGAACCTCTTCCGCTTCAACCCCGAGGCTGCTGCCGGCAAGAAGTTCTCGCTCGATTCCAAGGAGCCCGCGGGCGGTTATCAGGAGTTCCTGATGAACGAGGCCCGTTACGCTTCGCTGACGCGTTCCTTCCCCGAGCGCGCCGAGGAGCTCTTCAAGGAGAACGAGCAGGCCGCCATGGACCGCTACGCTCACCTGCTGAAGCTTAAGACGGTGTACAACGAGGCTTAGGTCTCCCACCGCAGGATCTGAGGGCTGACCTTCGCGGACGTCCTCGGACATGAAAGAACCCCCGCTGCGCACTGAACTGCGCCCCAATTCTTGGACGGGCTAATAAGCGGCCTACGCCGCACATAGGGACTGATTCCGGAATTCCTCCGGGGTCAGTCCCTTCAGTTTAACCTGCCTCCTTCTCGTGTTCCAATGGATGATGTATTCGTCCAGGTCCCTCTTGAAGTCTTCGAAGCAGGGCCATTTTCTTCCGCGAAAGAACTCGTCCTTCATATGGCCGAACACCTGCTCCGTCGCGCCGTTGTCGATGCAGTTGCCCTTCCGGGACATGCTCTGCACCACGCCGGCCTCCTCCAACCGCCTGCACCACCCGGCCTGCTGGTACTGCCAGCCCATGTCCGAGTGCAGGACCGGCCTGGAGCCCTCGGGCATCTTGGACACGAGCTGGTCGAGCAGCTCGTGCTGCTGGGCCATGTTGGGATGCAGCGACGTGGACCAGGCGACGATCTCCTTGCTGCCGAAATCGTAGACCGGCGCGAAGTAGGCCTTGCCCCAGGGCTGCTTGAACTCGGTGACGTCGGTGCCCATCTTCTCCCACGGCCCGCCGGCGGCGAAGTCCCTGCCGATGACGTTCTCGAAGGTCTTTCCGACCTTGCCCCTGTACGAGTTGTACCTGTGGTAGTCGGTCTCGCGGCGGATCCCGCAGCTGATGCCCATCTCGCGCATCATCTTCAGCGTCGTCTTGTCGGCTATGCGCACGCCCTGCTCGGCGCGCAGGCACATGGCGATCTGCCTGTGGCCGCACCCGTTGGCGGTGCGCGAGAATATCTCGGCGGCGGCCTCCCAGAGCTCGGGCCTGGTGGGAGCCTTCGGGTGCGACAGCGCGTAGTAGTAGCTCGACCTCGCCAGGCCGGCGCACTCCAGCAGGCTCCCCAGCCCGTGCCCCTCTTCGCGCAGGACCCTCACGGCCTCGACCTTCGCCCTGGTCAGAGCCCGTCCCTCTCGACCAGGGCACGCAATTTTTTTAGGTAGGCCACCTCGGTCTCGAGCCTTCGGCAGCGCTCCTCGAGCTCCTGCTCGCGGGTGCGCGGCCTCGCCTTGGAACCGCTCGGCCGGCCCTTGGGCCTCGGGCGCAGGGCCTCCGCGCCGCCCCGGCTGTATAGCGCGCACCACTTCTTGAGCGGCGACATCGACATTATGCCGAACGCCGCCATCGCCTCGGCCTTCGTCATGCCGCCGTCGACGACGGCGGAGGCGGCGGCGACCTTCTGCTCGTATGTGTACCTGGCCTGCTTGCCGTCCATGGATAGCAGCACCTCGCTTCCGAACGACCGGTATACGTAGAGCCATTGTCTCACGGTGCCGTGCGGGACCGACAGCGCCTTCGCCGCCGATTTGTAACCGTGGCCTCGCTCGAAGAGCCCGATTGCCGCCTTCCTGGCCTCGATGCCATGTTTCACCCTCAAGTCGATACGCATAAAAAGCCTCCCATTTTTCGTGTCCAAGAAATGGGAGGCAGTTCACAAAGGGGCGTTTTTTTTGCCGTTTACGGGCGAATTATTACCGCTTAGGAAGCCTGATTGATCTGTCTTGACAAAGCGAAAGTTTCGAGGATACTGTAGATAACAATACAAAATATAACGTTCTATTAACAGATGATTGACTGAGATTGGGAGATAAATGAGGAAGTTGCTCTTGGCCAGCCATGGGCCACTTGCTAGAGCGATGCGTGAAACGCTCCAGCTATTTTGCGGTGAAGATCCTCGCGTTAAGGTGCTATGCGCATATGTCGATGAGGACACGATGGATGTAAACGAGTTGATAGATTTTTGGGAACGTTCTCGCGACCCAGCAGACCAGTGGATTGTCATCACTGATGTCTATGGTGGGTCAGTGAACAACGCTTTTATGGAAAGGTTGGGTGACGATTCTTTAAGGCTCATTGCCGGTATGTCGCTACCACTAGTGCTCGAAGTGTTTTCGAAATTGAGCACACTTGATGACGCCGAGCTCGCTGCATTGGTTTCAAGTGTCCGCCAAAAGGGCACACGCCTATGTTCGCTGCCAAATTCGGTAGAAGAAGACGAGGATTTTTGAGAAAGGAACAAAGATGATTAAGCTGCTGAGAGTTGACCATCGCTTGCTTCATGGTCAGGTTGCCATGACTTGGACGCAAGAGCTTGACACCAATTGCATTTTGATTGCCTGCGATGCGGTTGTGAAAGATGACGTGCGCAAGACGACGCTTAAGCTGGCACGTCCGGCAGGCGTCAAATTGGTTATCAAATCGGTCGATGATTCTATCGAGGCTCTTAGGAGCGGTGTGACTGATAAGTACCGTTTGTTCATTGTCGTTGAAAGCATCGAAGATGCTTACCGCTTGGCGAAGGGCTACAACGAAATCGAGCATATCAACATTGGAGGAACGAAGCCGCGTGAGGGTGCAGATGTACGCCTATCTTCAACGGTTTTCGCTACCGATCGCGACGTGGAGCTTCTACATGAGCTCAGTGATGCCGGAATCGAGGTGGAGATCAGGCAGGTACCTAGAGACGAGAAGATTTTGATTTAAGCACATACAATAGAAAGGGGATCTCTCATGTTGACTCAAGCGATCCTTGTCGGCCTCGTCGCAATGTGCGTGACATTTGAGTGGGCACTTGGCACTTGCCTTGCTTCTCGCCCGATTGTCACGGGCGTCCTCATCGGTCTTGTGATGGGTGATTTGCAGACGGGCATTATTGTCGGCGCCACGCTTGAAATGGTGTTCATTGGATCGGTTACCATCGGGGCGGCCGTTCCGCCTGACGTTATCACCGGTGGTATTTTGGGCACTGCTTTTGCAATTTCGACGGGTCAAGGCGCTGAAGTTGCGCTGACGCTCGCTTTTCCGATTGCGTCGCTTTATCTCATCATCGATAACGCGCTTACGCTGATCGTGATGCCGTTTTTCGTCCATAAAGCGGACGACTATGTGGCAAAGGGCGACCTCAACGGTATGGAGCGGATGCATCTGCTTGGTGGATTCATCGTCAAATCGCTTCCTCGCTTTTTCGTGTGCTCCCTTGCTTTCTATCTCGGAACGCCGGTTATGAACGCGGTGCTTAACGCAATTCCCGAGTTTGTAAGTAACGGCCTGGTTATTGCGGGTGGATTCATCCCTGCGCTCGGCATTTCACTGCTCGCTTCGATGATTGTCAATAAGCAGACTGCTATTTTCTTCGTACTCGGGTTTGCGCTCTGTGCCTACATGAGCATTCCAATCCTTGGTATTGCCATCATTGGGCTTTGCCTCGCGGTAATCCTCGTGGCGATCCAGCCAAACTTCATTGCTCAGACGCCACAGCTTAGTTCGGAAGGGAGCTTCGACGATGACGACTTCTAATGACACCGGTTCCAACAAGATTACAAAGCGTGATTTAAAATCGGTATTTTTCCGTTCGCTTACGATGGAGTACTCTTGGAACTACGAGCGCCAGCAGCACATGGGATACTGCTTCTCTATGCTTCCCATCATCCGTCGCGTGTATAAGGATAAGGATGACCAGGTTGCTGCTGCTCAGCGTCACATGGAGTTCTTCAACACCACTCCTTATGTCTCAACATTAATTCTGGGCATTTCGGCAGCGATGGAAGAGGCAAACGCTAACGAAAAGGATTTTGACGAATCCTCCATCAACAGCGTAAAGGCCGCTCTTATGAGCCCGCTGGCCGGCATCGGTGACTCTCTGTTCTGGGGAACGTTGCGTGTCATCGCCACTGGTTTGGGTGTGTCGCTTTCTATGCAGGGTAGCATTCTCGGCCCGCTTCTCTTCCTCGTCGTATTCAATGTTCCGCATTATCTGATTCGTTGGTTCTGCCTTAAATGGGGCTATGGATTCGGAACCAGTTTCTTGAGCAAGATCGAGAAATCTGGCCTTATGCCAAAGCTCACCATGGGGGCCGCAATTCTCGGCCTTATGGTAATCGGCGCCATGGTGCCCAACCTTGTATCGGTCAGCGTGGCTGGTTCTCTCGGTACCGGCGACAGCGCGCAGACTATCCAAAGCATCATCGACGGTATCATGCCGAGCCTGCTGCCGCTGCTTGTGACACTTGGAGTTTACGAACTCGTCCAGCACAAGGTCAAGATTGCTTGGATTCTCGTTATTCTCATGGCGGTTGGTATCGTCGGCTCCTTCTTCGGAGTGTTTGCAATCTAAATGGTTGATTTCGCCGTCTGGCCCAATTGAATTAGAAAGGTATATCTCATGGTTTCATTTGATGAACAGGCAATTCTCGATAAGGGTGCTTATATCTACAATCAACGTGCCGAAATTGAACGCATTGCTGACGAAATTTGCGAAAAGGGTTTCGATTCGATTTTCTTCACCTCGTCAGGTGGCTCGCTTGCGATGATGCAGCCGTTTGACTATATGGTTTCGGTTATGTCCGATATTCCCGTCCAGTCCCAAATTTCGGCAGATTTCCTCACGGTTGGCAATCGGCGCATCGGTAAGGGGACCTTGGCGTTCATGGCGTCCAAGTCGGGCGACACCAAAGAGACGGTTGCGGCGGCAAAGGCGGCAAAAGACGCAGGCTGCACCATTGTCTCTACGCTTGGCGTGGACGGTTCACCGCTTGGTGAACTTTCCGATTATGGAGTGGTCTATAAGCAGGGCCGTCCTATGGAGCTTGTGCTGTACCTTCTGATTGGAAAGATTCTCAAGAACAAGGGCTTTTTTGATGACTACGATCGCTTCGCTGATGAGCTTGTGAATCTCCCCGCTGCTCTCGTTTCCGTCGGCAAGAACGCTGACGAGATGGCTCGCGCATATGCTCTGAAGCACAAGGACGATCCGTATCAGATCTGGATCGGTTCTGGCAATCTGTGGGGCCCCACGTATTCGTTTGCCATGTGTGTGCTCGAGGAGTCCCAATGGCTGCGTACCAAATCCGTTGCATCGCCCGAGTTCTTCCATGGCACCATCGAACTTGTCGAGCCGGGCGTCTGTGTCGCTCTTGCAATGACGGAGGCGCAGACTAGGCCTCTTGACGAGCGCGTGGCACGCTTCTGTAAGCAATATGCGGATGATTTCACCGTATTTGATACACATGATTATGAGTTGCCGGGTATCAGTGATGAATTCCGCTGGATGCTTTCTCCGGTGGTGCTCAATGCTATTCTCTCGCGTGTGAGCAAGAATTTCGAGGAAATTCGTGACCATTCGCTCGACATCCGCCGTTATTACCGCAAGGTCGAGTACTAATAAAGACCGTACGTGATGGGAGGCGTTGAGGTGAAAATCGCAGCAATTGGTGACAACGTTATTGATCGCTATCTCAACAAAGGCGTTATGTATCCTGGTGGCAATGCCGTAAACGTCGCTGCCCATGCAAGCATGCTTGGCGCACAGGCTGCGTATATTGGGGAGATCGGCAACGACCTGGGAGGGCGAATAATCACCGATGCCCTTTCTTCGCTGAACGTTGACCTTTCGCAATCATCTATGCCTGAAAAAGCGACAACCAAGACTTGCGATGTAAATGTTTACGACGGTGAACGTGTCGAAGTTGGTTACGATACGGGGGCTTGCTGGGCGCACAAAACCCACATCAACGATTCTGATGTCAAGTTTCTTCAGGGATTCGATGCGGTTTTTACCAGCGTCAATGCAAAGCTGCAGGATGATGTGCACCTAGTTCAAGATCTTCCCGCTGTGGCGGTTTACGACTTTTCCGTTAAAGATAAGTATCGAACCGACGCATATTTCGATCTTGTTTGCCCCGCTACAACCCTTGGTCTGTTTTCCTGTTCCGGCGAGAGCGATCAACAGATTCAAGTTCTATTGAAGAGGGCCATAGAGCATGGTTGTCGCTACACGATTGCTACACGGGGATCTACAGGGCCTGTGTTCTTTGACGGTTCCCGATGGTACCAGGGAAATATAAGACCCGTAGATGCGCTTGACACCATGGGCGCGGGAGATTCGTATATCACTGCGTTTGTTGTGAGCTGTCTCTCGCACGGCTGGAGTAAAAAGCAACCGCTCGATGCGGAGATCATTCGGGATGCAATGGAGTTCGCTGCTGACTATTCAGCTAAAAATTGCCTTAAACCCGGCGGCTTTGGATTCGAGCATAAACTCGCCGAGATGAAAGACAGTCAGGTCCCCCTTTCCTAGAAGGGTTTTTATTTAGACCATTAAGTATTAATACGTAACAAAATGACAAGTTGTCATTGGAACGAGTTTCGTTCTATTAAACGAAGGGATAATTGCTATGTTCAATTTCGATGAGCCTCGTTACGAGAAGGTTGTGAGCGATGCCCTCGCTC
>OIDM01000147.1_pt1 | contig 34931 bp, 31 predicted proteins | sample 1581531 | NCBI WGS metagenome assembly OIDM01 (sample SAMEA3882549, study PRJEB24775) | human gut metagenome | biome: human-associated habitat; feature: intestine environment; material: feces | place: Netherlands | collected 2009/2010
GCAGCTTTGCACATCTGGTCTGCTGCTTCGATTGCTGCTGTAAGTCCTCTGGTTTCTACCATTCCTAATGCTTCCTGTGTCATGATTTTCTCCTCCTTATGAGATACTGTTTCCTTTATTTCTTCCTTCTGGGATTCTGTCTTATCTGTTGTTTCTGCCGCCGTATCTGCTGTCTGGGCTTTCACCTCTGTTTTTGCAGAGGTTTTTGCTCTTCCGGCTGTACTCCTGGTTTTCCTCGGAGTGGCTGCCTTTTTAGGGACTTTTTTATCTGCTTCCGGGTTCTTTTCTTCAGCCATTATTCATCCCCCTGATTGTTCTTCCAGCGACTTGCACTCAGTTCCACCATTCTGACAATTTCTTCATGGGGCCGTGCAATTACTGCATAACTTACCGGTTTCTTGATTGCACCTGTCGCTGCTGCATTTACTGCTTCTGTCACGGCAGATACATCACCCTCAACTATAATAGTAACCAGTCGTCCGCCCAGCTTACGTTCCCATGACGCCAGCTCAACGTCTGCAGTTTTGCACATGATGTCAAGCGCATCAATCGCTGCAACGACACCTGTGATTTCTATAAATCCATATGATTTACTCATGAGCGAACTCCTTTTTTATTCCTGCTCTGCTGGTCAGATGCTTGGAAGGATTTTTTCTACGTCTGTATGAGGTCTCGGAATAACATGTGTGGCAACTAATTCACCAAGTCTGGATGCTGCTGCGCTTCCGCTTTCTACTGCTGCTTTAACAGCTCCTACGTCTCCGCGTACCATAACTGTTACAAGTCCGGATCCGATTTTCTCTGTTCCTACTAATGCTACTTCAGCTGCTTTTGTCATTGCATCAGCTGCTTCAATTGCTGCTGTAAGTCCTCTGGTTTCTACCATTCCTAATGCTTCCTGTGCCATTTCTGCTTCCTCCTGAATCTACAAATAAATATCTGATTATATTTTAACTGATGCCCAATGGATATGCAACTGCTAATCCTTATCCAGGGCGCTGATCTTCAGCATTTTTTCCGTTCCCTCTTCCGGGTTCGGGATTACATAGTGCTGTACCACACCAGTCATTCTGTTTGCAACTTCCATGCCTGCTTCCACGGCTGCTGTAACATCAGTTACACTTCCTCTGAATTTAATGCAGACAAGGAGCGGTACCGGCAGGCTGTCAGCATTGGCTGGTTTATTTTTATCAAAAACCTCCAGGCGGACATTTGCTGCCTTACATCCGGCATCGCCTGCTACAAAGGCTGTCGTCAGCCCGAATACCTCTAAAATTCCTACAGCTTCTGCCATTTCGTTTCTCCTCTATTGCCAGGCTTACTATTTATTGTTACCAGTGAACAGTAACTATTTATTTACAACTGCGATCTTAAGTCCTGTCATTGCCAGGTTTGTCTGAAGAGCTTCGTTGATCTGCTCTAACGGGAACTTATCTGTGATCAGTTCAGACATCGGGAGACCGATTGCATTTGCTCTCTTAAGGAAATCAAAGGTTGTTACATAATCTCTCAGAGTGTATACCCATGAGCCAACCAGGTTGATTTCTTTGGAACAGAGGTCAAAATGCGGATTAATTGTAGCATCTCCACCATTAATGAAGAAGCCAAGTTCACAAAGGCCGCCGCCATTGCGGATAAATTTATAAATGTTTGCATGAGCTTTCGGATTTCCTGTACACTGGAATGCGAAATCTGCAAGATGTCCGCCCTGAGCTTCTTTTACAGCTTCTGTCAGTGCTTCGATTCCCTTGAAGTTCATGAAATTAACACTTGTGTCTGCGCCCATTCTCTTGGCAAATTCAAGACGTTTCTCATTTCCGTCTACTGCACAGATATGTTCAATACCCATAGTGCGAAGTACTGCAATACAGATCAGTCCGATTGGTCCACAACCCTGAACAACTACTCTGCTGTTGAAACGAAGGATTCCTGTTGTTTTTGCTCTCTCTACTGCATGTACAAGTACTGCGCATGGCTCAATGAGAATTCGGGAATCCAAATCCAGGTCACTTACATTGAAGAATGTAGTTCCAAAGTTTCCGCCTCTTAAGAAGATGTAATCAGAGAACCATCCGTTGAGATGTACATCATCGTCAGGAAGAAGTCCGTATACATCAGCTCCGCCTACGTTCTTCTTGTTCAGGTCAAACATTGTAATATCCGGATCATCCTTGAAGATCATACAGGTAACAACTTTATCTCCAACCTTTACAGGTTTTCCTGCTGTGTCTACTTTAACATTCTTACCCATTGCCACGATTTCACCTGTACCTTCATGTCCAAGTGCAACCGGAATCAGGTTAAATGGATCTCTCTTGAATTCGTGTGCATCTGTACCGCATACACCACATCCTTCAACTTTAACCAGGATATCGTCATCTCCAATCGGAGGAATCGGATATTCTTTCAGTTCGAAATGTTCCTTTTCAGTTAATACAGCTACTCTGGCTGTCTTCGGGATTCCAGTTGATGCTGCCGGTGCAGAGGCTGCTGCCGGTGCATTTCCTGTCATGCCGGAGAGAACCTGTTTCACGATTTCTTCTATATTTACATTATTCATGTCCATGTTCTTTCTCTCCTTATATTCAAATGAATATTCGCTGTCAGTTCATAACCGGATAACTGTTTCACAGTTTATCAGGTCAGATTATTTATCGAATACAGAGACTGTCTTCCATGATGCAGCGTCTTCTCTTTGTGAATGTGCTTGCACAGGTAAGACCTTCGCCTGTACGGCTTGCAATTGTAAATGTAGCATATCCTTCTGATCCAAATCCAAGGGATGCATAGGATGGGCCATTCTTTACCACGATTGCTGTATCGATTGCTTTTGCATATGTTGTAATACGATCTACATTCTTGGAATGAATATGTGCAGAATGTCGGTTGCCGTGTTCCAGCCATACAGCCTGTTCTACTGCGTCTTCAAAATCTCTTGCTCTGACAATTCCAAGAATCGGCATCATAAGTTCTGTTGTGATCAGAGGATGTTCCTTTGGTCCCTCAAAGATAATGCAGCGAATATTTGCCGGTGCATCCACACCGATCATCGAGAGCAGTGTTCTTGCATCACGTCCAACGCATTTACGATTCAGTTTACCGCCTGCCAGAACTACCTCTACCAGCTTATCCTGCTCTTCTTTTGAAGCAAGATAACAGTCATTCTCTGTCAGCATATAATGCATGAGTTCATCCATAATGGAAGAAACTGCAACAACTTCTTTCTCAGCAATACAAGGAAGGTTATTGTCAAACGTACATCCGTTAACAATATCTCTTGCTGCCTTACGGATATCAGCGGTTTCATCAACCAGTGCCGGCGGGTTACCTGCTCCTGCACCGATTCCTCTCTTTCCTGAAGAAAGAACTGCTGTTACTACTCCAGGACCGCCTGTAGCAACTAAAAGATGAATATCTTTGTGCTTCATCATAACAGAACTTGTATCTAATGTAGGATTCTCTACACTGACAGCAATATTATCCGGGCCGCCCTGCTCCAGGGAAGCTTCATTGACAAGGTTTACTGCATAAAGGGATGTTTTTACTGCTGCCGGATGTGGGTTAAATACAACTGTATTTCCACCTGCCAGCATTCCCATTGTATTACATAAAACTGTCTCGCTTGGGTTTGTACAAGGTGTAATCGCTCCAATTACACCGAAAGGTCCCATTTCAACAAGTGTAAGGCCTCTGTCTCCTGACCATGCGGTTGTAGTAATTGCTTCTGTTCCGGGTGTCTTATCTGCAACAAGGTGATGTTTAAGGATCTTGTCTCCTACATTACCCATCTTAGTTTCTTCTACACCCATACGTGCCATAATTTCTGCATTTTCTTTAATTTTTTTGCGGATGCAGCTAATAATTTTTTCTCTCTGGTCCATGGACATTTTATGTACGATTTCCTGAGACTTCTTTGCTGCCTCAATCGCATCGTTCATATCTTTAAATACGCCATGCTGTTTTTCTGCCGGAGCGTCTGCTATCTGCATTTTTGCCATAACCTGCTGTACAATTTCCTGTACCATACTCTCACTGACTGGCATGAGACTGTCCTCCTTTTGAATTATTTCATTCCTAACTGAGCCATTACTTTCTTTGTGATCTCAGCAACAAGTTCTGCATCTGACTGTGCTGCAGGAGCTGCTTCTTCCGGTTTGGAATCTCCGCCTACAAAATCATACTGATATCCAGGGAATTTCTTGAATTCACCATCATGGCATGCACCACCGCAGTTATGGCAGTTCTTTCCGTCTTTGTTCAGGCAGATGTTTGCAGGATGTTTACCGGCCATACCAAATTTACGACGGATCTCATACAGTTTCTGGATATTCTTTTCATCGAATTCTTTCGGGCCACCCAGAAGTTTTGTCTGATACAGAAGCTGTGCGTAAAATTCTACAGATTCCATCTTCATGTAAGCTGCATTTAAGTCTGTGCTCCATGTAAGTGCTCCGTGGTTCTCAAGAAGAACTGCATCGAAATATGGAAGATATTTTTCAAGATTGTCCGGAATCTCCATTGTAGATGGTGTACCGTATTCAGCGATCGGAACACATCCAAGAGAAATAACTGCTTCAGGCATGATCGGCTGTGTCAGCGGGATACCTGCAATCGCAAAGGATGTAGCATAGATTGGATGAGCATGTACAACAGAACCTACGTCCGGTCTCTTCTCATAAACTCTCATATGCATTTTGATCTCAGAAGATGGCTTGAATCCCGGGTTAGCCTGAATCACATTACCCTGTCTGTCTACCTTACAGATAAACTCCGGTGTCATGAATCCTTTAGATACACCTGTAGGTGTGCAAAGGAACTCATTGTCATTGAGTTTTACGGAAATATTTCCGTCGTTTGCTGCAACCATGTTACGGTTGTAGATTCTTCTTCCGATGTCACAGATCTGTTTTTTGATTTCAAATTCGTTTACCATGCTCATTTTCCTCCTTAAGGCATTGGGTTCTTTGACGTTTATGTTGTAATTGTATAATATTTCATACAAAAAGTCAATAGAATCCCGTTGTTTTATGTTGTTTTTGTTGCATTTTTTATGTTGTTTTTATTTGTTTTATTTTTGTTTCAATTTCATCCGGATAATACCGGCATTACCTTTATATATCGCTTTCATCAGCCGCCAATCTGACAATCCAGACCGCTGACTGCATGCACCGCTTTCTTTAATGTTTCCATATGTTCTTTGGATGGAGGTTCAATATCCCCCATCAGATATGTTCTTCCAAGTCCCTCATATTTGTCCTGTCCCAGTCGGTGATACGGAAGAAGATGGATCTTATTTACTCCGGGAAGTGTATCTGCAAATCCCGCAATCCTCTGAATCTCTTCCACTGTATCATTAAATGTAGGAATTACCGGTACTCTGATCACCAGATTTGTCAGTCCGGAAAGAGCTACTTTTCTGGCATTCTCCATCATCAGTTCATTAGAACGCCCTGTAAATTCTTTATGTTTCTCTGCATTGGTATGTTTGATATCCATCAGATAAGTATCAAGATAAGGCAGGATTGATTCAATCGTCTCCCATTTCGCACAGGCCATGCTCTCAATCGCCGTAGAAATTCCCCGCTCCTTGGCAGCTCTCAGAAGAGCCTTCGTAAATTCCGGCTGGCAGAGACACTCTCCACCGGAAAGTGTCATGCCACCGCCCGAGCGGTAATAGTACGGTCTGTCTTTCTCAACCTCTTCGATCATCTCTCTGACTGTCACATCACGTCCGATAATCTTATCCTCCCCCAGCACCTTCATTGTCTGGATCTTATATTCCTGAGATTCCGGATTACAGCACCATTTGCACCGCAGGACACACCCCTTCAGAAATACAATCGTCCTTATGCCTGGTCCATCGTGAATAGAATATTTCTGGACATCAAAGATTCTGCCCTTTGTATCCAAATAGTCCATGCTTTTCCCTTTCTTCAGATTCTGTTATTCATTCTTTACTGCTGCCTGTTCTGTCCTCGGCAAAAAACCTCCCGTTCAGAACCCCTGCTCTGTACGGCGAATAATATCATCCTGCAACGAACGGGAAAGTGTAGTAAACAATGCACTGTATCCGGCTACGCGGACTACCAGGTGTTTATATTTCTCAGGATGTTCCTGTGCATCCAGAAGCGTCTGTCTGTCTACTACATTAAACTGCATGTGCATTCCTTTCTGATCAAAATAGGAACGAATCAGTGCAACAAATTTCTCCAGCCCCTCTCTTCCCGAGAGTGCAGATGGATGGAACTTCTGATTAAAGAGTGTTCCGTTTGATACAATAAAATGATCCAGTCTGGATACGGATGTAGCTGCCGCTGTAGGCCCTTTTACATCCTTGCCTGCTGACGGAGAAACGCCGTCTGCAACAGGTGTATGCGCATATCTTCCATCAGGTGTTGCACCAGTCTGTCCGCCCAACGGTACATTGGCTGATACCGGATATAAACCTGCCTGGAACCTGCCACCTCTTGGGTTGCTGTAATTCTGGAGCGGTTTGGAATATGTATAGGCAACTTCTCTTGCAAAATAGTCAATTTCCGGAATGTCATTTCCGAACTTCGGTACTTCATCGATCATATCATGAATCTCTTTGAATCTCTGAGTCTTCTGCTCACCCGGTTTCATTCCTATAAAAGTTTTCAGAAGTCCTGCCGCTGTAGAAGCATCTGCCTCTTTGCCGGCTTTCTGCATTGCTTTCATGATCATTTCTGTCATGTCACCGGCTGACTGCGCATCCAGTCCTTTATCATAGTTCCACGCAAGCGCCTCTTTGAACTCTTCCATAGATACTTTCTTCTCTTCATAAACCAGCTTACGTATTGCAAAAAGACCATCCGCCATATTGGCAATTCCAAATCCCTGGGGACCTGTGAAATTGTAGACAGCTCCACCCTCCTGAACAGACCTGCCCTCTTTCAGACAGTCATCGATCATACAGGAGAGAAATGGTAACGGACATCGTTCTGCATGTGCCACGTCAATCGCATTATCTGCATTTACAAGCAGGGAAATGCAGTATTCCATCTGTTTCTTATAGGCATCAAAGAACTCCTCAAAGCTCTTCATCTGAGTGACATCACCGGTAGGAATTCCCACAATCTCACCCTTATCCATACCATTTGCAAAAACAAGTTCCAGTGGTCTGCACATATTAAAGAATGCAGCATCATGCCATCCTTCTGTTTTACCTGCTTTCTGTGGTTCTACACAGCCGATGATATTGTAATCTCTTGCGTCCTCCAGAGATAATCCTCTGTTCTGCAATGCAGGAATAATTACCTCGTCATTATAATATGCAGGAAGTCCGATTCCTGTTCTGGTAAGTTCTGCTGCCTTGATCAGAAATTCATGTGGAGAACCATTCCATACTCTCACGGAAAGTGACGGTGCCGGCAGATGTACATGCATAGATGCCTGAATGCACATAATAGAAAGATCGTTGGTTACATCCTCTCCCTCTTTATTCTGACCACCTGCGATCAGATTCTGGAAAAGACTGTAGCCTGCAAATCCCTCTGCTGATGCTGCATCACGGCATTTATTCAGATCATTAAATTTTACCCAGATGCAATCCATCAGTTCCTGTGCAAACCCACGGGTAATTGCTCCTGTTTCCATATCCTTCTTATAATAAGGATACATATACTGATCAAAACGTCCCGGCGAAATAGAATGTCCGCTGGATTCTACCTGAAGCAACTGCTGTACAAACCAAAATGACTGACATGCCTCATAAAAGTTCTGCGCACCTTTTGCCGGAACTCTGCTGCAGTTTGCCGCTATAATAAGGAGTTCCTGTTTACGTACCGGATCACTGGTCTGATCAGCCATCTCCTGCGCAAGTTTTGCATAACGTGCAGCATAATCTATTACAGCCTGACAGCTCAGGAGCACGGCTTCCAGAAAATGAGACTTTCTTGCATAGTCTCCGTCTCCTACATTACAGCCATCCAGTTCTGCCTGCGCTTTCGCCATAATTCCTTCAAATCCAATTTCCAGAACTTCCCAGTATTTCACAGTAACATGTCCTACACCATTATAAAAATAATTCCCAGGTGTAAAAATGTTATGCTCTATCGCGCGAATTGCCTCCGGTGCCATATAAGAAGTTGCAAGTTCACTGGTTGTTTTTCCTTTCCAGTACTTGTCCGCCTCCCTCAGCTCCGCCTTGGTCTCCTCTGCAATGTAAAAAGGATCTGCTGTTCTGGTTGCTACTGTATCCAGTTCAGCTTCCAGCCATTCATAAGAAAATTCAGGGAATGTCTGGCATCCTCTTGGTGCGATTGTACTGCTTCCCACGATCAGCTCATTATCACGGATAACAATCGGAATATTATGGAGAATATGAGCAAACGCTTTCGCTCTTCGCGTAATGATCGGTTCTCCTTCTGTTTCCTTATATGATTCCGTGATCAGCTTCGCTCTGGCAGATTCAATCACCGGCATATGTGCATACAATGCATCTACCAGCTTCTGAATTCTGGGAGATTTAGGAATATCTGATGTTTGAAATTTTTCCATGTTGCTCCTTTCTCATGGATAAAAGGTTAACTTACTGCCACACACATTAAACTGTTTATTCAAATGATACGTGAACAGTAACTAAAATACAATTATTTTCCATGTTTTCATATAGTTTCATTATACCTCAGACAGCTTTTAAGGTCAACAAAAACCAACATATATTTTACGGTTTTTATGTTGTTTTTTGTTTGGATTTTATTTTTTGATTTGTTGTTTTTGTTTTGACTTTTAGTTGACTTTCACAAATTCATCTGCCATACTATAAGCAAGATAAACAATGCTTTCTATATGCTGCCCCACATTTTCAATATAGTCGGCAACAGACAATTTCACTTGGCTCAGGAGGTTCTTATGTATCTTTCCGATATACACACCCATTCCATTGCCAGCGGGCATGGCACAAACTGTACAATTTCAGATATGGCAAAGGAAGCCGGAAGAAAAGGTCTGAAACTTCTGGGAATTTCCGACCACGGTCCCGGTACTCTTGCTTCCGGAACATCTTCTTATTTCAGAAGTCTTCCATTCTGTCCCAGAAAGCGGTTCAACGTGGATATCCTTTACGGAGTTGAGCTGAATATCCTGAATGCAGACGGACAGATTGATCTTTCAGATGAACTTCTGAATAATCTGGATTATGCTATTATCAGCATGCACCGGCAGAACTATAAATCCGGTTCTGTACCAGAAAACACTCAGGCATATATCCGGGCTATGAAACATCCGGCAGTAAAAATCCTCGGACATTGCGATGACATACATTTTCCGGTTGATTACAACGCACTTGCCAAAGCTGTCATGAAAGAAAATGTAATTTTTGAGATTAATGAAGCATCCCTGGCTTCATACGGTTACAGAGGAGACACCAGCTCCAACGCAGCACAAATTCTGCATTACAGTCTCCGTTACAAACTTCCCATTATTCTCTCCAGTGACAGCCACGGAAAAGATCATATCGGTGATTTTACTTATGCTGCCGAATTCGTACATCAGCTGATGTTCCCTGAATCATTGATCCTGAATAATCAGATTCCCAGATTAAAAGTCCTGCTCCAAACACGCTCCGGTACATAAAAAGAATGTTCTCTTTCGAACATTCTTTTTTTATTTTTTCCATCACATTTTTACATTATGTTGTTTTAGTTATTTTATATAATTTATATCCAAAAAAAGTCACATTTCAGTACATTTTAATTGACAAACCATTGGTAAGCATTTAAAATTATAGTTATAAAAGCCAAGGTTCTTATTGCTATGAACCGTTTTATTATTCATTTTTATCATAATCAACAGCAAGGAGGCATCTTATGAAGAAAATTATCAATGCACCGGAAAACTACGTAGACGACATGCTTAAAGGTATCTACGCTGCTCACTCAGATCAGGTTAAATACGCAGCTGATGATCTCCGCTGCTACTGCAGAGCAGAGAAGAAGCCAGGCAAGGTAGCAATCATCACAGGCGGCGGTTCCGGACATCTTCCACTGTTTCTCGGCTATGTAGGAGACGGAATGATCGATGGCTGCGGAGTAGGCGGCGTTTTCCAGTCCCCGTCACCCGAACAGATTTATAATATCGCCAAAGAAGTCGAAGCAGGTGCCGGCGTTTTATATCTGTACGGAAACTACACCGGAGATATCATGACATTCGATATGGCTACTGACCTCTGCGATATGGATGATATCGAATGCAGAAGTATTGTTGGAGCAGATGATGTAAACTCCCACAAAGATCCAGCTACCCGCCGTGGAGTTGCCGGAATATACTTTATGTTCAAAGCAGCCGGTGCCAGAGCTGACGAAGGAGGTTCCCTGAATGAAGTTCTTGCAGCAGCACAGCTCGCAAAAGACAATACACGTACCGTAGGTTTCGCATTAACTCCTTGTATCATTCCTGAAGTCGGACACGCCAACTTCGAATTAAAAGAAAACGAAATGGCTATGGGAATGGGAATCCACGGAGAACCGGGTGTGTGGAACGGACCGCTCAAGACCTCCCGCGAAATCGCTGAAGAGTCGCTGAATACCCTTCTGACCGATATGCCGGTTGCAGACTGCGAAGAAGTTTCTATTCTGATCAATGGTATGGGGGCAACTTCCATCGAAGAATTATATATTTTATCCAACGATGTTACACAGATTCTCAATTCCAAAGGAATTAAAATTTATAAAACTATCGTAGGCGAATATGCAACTTCCATGGAAATGGCCGGTGCTTCTATCTCAATCTGCAAAATGAACGATGAATTAAAGAAATATATGGATCATCCCGTAAATACTCCATTCATCTGCCAGAAATAAAAGTCCAAGGAGGAATAGAAATGGACAAAATCCTTTTTGATCAGATTCCGGATTTATTTGCAAGTGTCGGAAATCTGTTTATAGAAAAAAAAGAAGAATTATGCGAAATGGATGCCCGTCTGGGTGATGGCGACCTCGGTCTTACCATGAGCAAAGGTTACGGTTCTCTTCCGGACATCATGCGCGAAGAAGCCACCGGTGCAGCCGGAGACATCGGTAAACTTCTCATGAAATCCGGTATGAAAATGTCTTCCCTCGTTCCTTCTACAATGGGATTTCTTATGTCAACCGGAATCATGGAGGGTGGAAAAGCCTTAAAAGGAAAAACAGAAATAGATGCCCCCGCACTGGCAGCTTATCTGACAGGATTTGCCGCAGGCGTCCAGAAGCGTGGCAAATGTGAACAGGGCCAGCGTACTATCTATGATTCTATTCTCCCAGCTGCACAGTCCGCAGATAAAGCAGCAAAAGCCGGCGCTTCTCTGCAGGAAGTAATTACTCAGGCACTTGATGCTGCCAGGTCCGGAGTCGAAGCAACAAAGAATATGATTCCTGTTTTCGGAAAAGCAGCTGTACATGCTGCACAATGCGAAGGAGTCGAAGACCAGGGAGCTGTGGCTGGTTATTACAAAATTCTGGGATTACATAATTATATTTGTAAATAATTTAGCTTTTCAAAACAGCCGCAGTCCATTAAAATAGGGACTGCGGCTGTTTGCATTTATTTATCAAGAAAGGAGGCCCTGATTTGCTTGCAATTTCACGCCAAAATCTCATAAAAGAACTTTTACAGGAAAATAAAAGCGTTACCATTGCAGATCTCGCAGTCCGCATGAACGTAACCCGTGAAACAATCCGACGTGATCTGCGTGCCATGGAACAGGAACATGAACTGATCCGCACTCACGGTGGCGCCTATATCCTGGACGGAGTCCAGAATGATCTGGATATTTCTACCCGACAGGTTCTGAAAACAGAAGAAAAGAAAACTATTGCGTTAAAATGTGATGCTCTGATCCAGACCGGAGAAATCATTTACCTGGATAACTCTACCACAGCATGGTTTATCGCCAACAAAATCGCCAGCAGAAAACTGACTGTTGTTACAAATTCGCTGGAAATCGCCAACATTCTATCCTCCTCACAGACAATAAATCTTTTCCTGATCGGAGGAGAATATTCTCCACGCACAAAAAGTTTTGAAGGAAGCAGTGCTCACCGCAGCCTGAGACAATACTTCTTTGATAAAGCCTTTATCTCATGCCGGAGCATAGACATGGAATTCGGAGCAACCGATACCAGTGATAATTCTGCAGTGATCCATTATCTGGCGCTTTCTCATGCCAAACAGAAATACCTGGCAGTAGACCACTCCAAACTGAATAATGTTTCTTTTACCAGCGTTATTCCATTAAACGAACTGGACGGCATTATTCTGGACACAGAATTCTCACCGGAATGGAAAGATTTTCTGGACAAAAACAATGTTCGTTATTACTGACCATCTGTCACTGCTCATCATTATGAGCAATACAGTTCACAAAAAGAACCGGAATGAAAATCCTCATTCCGGTTTTTTTGTATATGGCTATTATTTTTTATCTACGTATTTCTCCACAGGTTTAATCCCCATTTTCTCAAAGGATTCTTTAAATGGTTCATAAGCAATACCTTTTTCTGTAATGATACCTGTTACCAGACTGTGGTCCGTTACATCAAAAGCCGGATTTACAACACCGACTCCTTCCGGAGCCATGCGTTTCTCATACCACATTTCAGTAACTTCTTCACCTTTCCTCTGTTCAATATGAATTTCATCACCAGATTCCAGAGTCATATCAATGGTAGATGACGGTGCACATACATAGAACGGAACTCCGTAATGTTTGGCAATAATGGCAACTCCGCTCGTACCAATCTTGTTTGCAAAATCTCCATTTGCAGCTACACGGTCACAGCCCACAAAGATAATTCCAATCTTGCCGCTTTTCATCGTATAAGAAGCCATGTTATCACACTGTACATAAGTGTCGATACCGGCTGCCTGCATTTCATATGCGCTCAATCTTGCTCCCTGCAGAAGCGGACGGGTTTCATCACAGTAAACATGAAGATCATTCTTTGGATCCCAGCCGTGTTCCAGAGCAATGTACATTGGAGCTAATGCAGTTCCGTATTTCGCTGTAGCCAATGTTCCCGCATTACAGTGTGTCATGATACCGACGCCTTTTCCAAGTTTCTCCAGAAGTTCAAATCCATAAGTGCCAATATTACGGCTGATCTGAATATCTTCTTCTCTGATATCATCTGCTTCTTTCATCAGACGAGCTTTCAGTTCCGGAATATTCATATGATTTTTCTCTGTAAGCATTACATTATGCATACGGTTCAGAGCCCAGGAAAGGTTGACTGCTGTAGGCCTGGATGAGTTGATATACTCCATCATCTTTGTGCACTCTTTTACAAATTCCTCTTTGTCATCTGTTTCAATCTGATCTGCGAGCACATAATATGCATAAGCTCCTGTAACACCGATTGCCGGAGCTCCTCTTACTCTCAGCGAATAAATTGCTTCCCAGATATCTCCTGCTGTGGAAATATTGAGATATTTGCACTGGTTCGGAAGAAGTGTCTGATCCAGGATTACGATTTCTTTTTTATTTTCCGCAAGTTTTACGGTATCCAGATTAAGTGCATTTTCCATAATATCCATCTCCTTTTATCAATTATGTTTTTTTCACACGTCACTGTTCACTCAGCGCTCAGCAACGTGTGAACAGCAACTTTTATGCATCTACTTCGGCAATTGCATCTTTCAGAGTCTTCAGGAAGCACTTGCCACATTTCTTATCACTTCTGTTTTTGATGAAATCAATTGCAGCCGTGATGCAGATCTTCTCTGCACGTGCACGTTTTGCTTCATCTGCAATTGTTGTGATATCTTTTACATTAGCCATACCAACAATACGACGGATCAGTTCCAGACCGGCCACTGCTGAAGTGTCTTCAATAATAGTATCCATATAGTACTTCTTGTACAGCTCATTCCTGCACATAGTATCTGTTACATGTTCATCATAATATTTTTCCATTTTTTCTTTTGTCATGTTGATGACATCTACCAGAACATCCTCTACCCATTTACAGAAGTCTGCCGCACCTGCCGCATCACCGTTCGCCCATGCAAAAATCATATTTGCAATCACATTACCAATATCATATCCCATCGGTCCGTAAAAGCAGAACTCAGGATCAAATACTTTTGTACTTTCTTCATTAATAAAGATAGAACCTGTATGTAAATCACCATGGATCAGGGACTGCGCTCTTGTCATGAAATCCATTTTTAATTTTGCAACTTCACAATGAAGTCCCTGATCCTCATAAAGTTTTTCTTTTACAAAGTCTGCAATTGAAGGAAATACACGGTTGCGTCCTCTCTCATCGTTGTATGGTTCCGTATATACCAGCGCTTCTGTGATATCACATAATTCCGGATTGATAAATTTACGCTGGAGTTCTTTTTTCTCCTGATGATCCATCACTACATCTGTAGTTCCCATAAGAACCTGTGCCATAAATGTAGAAATCTGATCTGCGAATTTCGGGAAAATCTTATGTTCCAGCATTGCTGTACGCATGATCTCGTGATCACTTAAGTCTTCCATACCACATGCACTCATTACTGTATCATAGAAATAAATTTCCGGTACATATCCAGGTGCAAGTTTACCCTCCAGAACAAGGATCTCAGATTCGATTCTGTTTCTGTCTGTATCCAGTTTCATATCGGCAGAAATACGTGCCTCTACACCAGCCTGTTTGATAATTACGCTGTGACCTTTTGCATCAGTTACTTTGAATACATAGTTAAGGTTTCCATCTCCGATTTCCTTTGCAGTCATGCTGCCAGCATCCCATTCGATCTGCGAAACTTTTTCCTTTGCATATTCAATTGCATCATCTGTTTTCATAAGAAAATAAGTATCAAACTTTGACATAATTTTTTCCTCCATATTCCGTCTCATTATCCGTCACAAATTACTCTTTCATGCTTTTAATTAATCTTCTTTTACAGTGATATACGCTGCAACCAGCGCCAGGCAAAGAACCGCACCTTTAACTGCCGGAAGTACATAGTAAACAACGCCACACATTGTCAGACCATTTTCCAGTGTGGAAATAAGAAGAGCACCTACAACTGTTCCAAGAGCGTTCGGTCTCTCAGCACCGCCTACAGAACGTCCGATAAATACTGCTGCCAGGGAACTCATCAGGTAACTGTCACAGCTGTTGATCTGAGCTGCTGAGTTACGGGAGCATACAACAATACCTGCAACTGCGATAAATACTGCTGCGAACATACTGCCATAAATCTGTATTTCTTAACATTGATACCGGAAAGTTTTGCTGCTGTTTTGTTGCCGCCCATTGCATATAAATAACGACCATGTTTTGTTCTTTCCAGAAGTACCCAGCATACAACTACGCAGAGCAACATGATAATGATGATATAAGGGGATTTACCAATGTTCATAGAACCGGTTGTCCATCCTTTACGAAGAGGAGTCACATCTCCTCCGTGCAGTGCGCCAAACCACTTCGGAGCACTCAGACCTGCAGATACAGCGCTGCCGCCTGTAAATGCAAGACCAAGACCCGCATGTACGAACTGCAGTGCGCAGGTTGCCAGCATATCCGGAATCTTACATACCAGTATTAAGAACATTGTCAACAGATACATTACCATTGTAAACACAATAGTAAGAACAATAGCCAGCCATAAGGGAGCGCCAAACCACAGAAACAGTGCTGCAAAAACATAGGCGCTGAAAGTACCCAGTGTACCGGCTGACATATCAAATCCATCCGGTGCCATAGATACAGTTGCTGCAAGAGCAAAAATTGTAACTACTGACATGGCACGGAGAATATTCATCAGGTTATTCACTGAAAAAAATGCCGTGCCCTTGATTGCTGTAAAGATAACAACTGAAACCACAAGCACAATTACAGCAGCCCAGCTCAGTAACCCTTTCCCAATCGTTTTCATCTTTGAATTCTGAACCATATTATTTTCCTCCCAATACATTGATGCCCGATATCTGCTCAGATATCAGCCTGCATATTTCTCCTCCGAACCTGTAGCATAATGCATGATCTCGTCTTCGGTGGTCTTTGCAGTTTCAAGTTCTGCCATAATCCTGCCATCATACATAACATACATACGGTCTGTTATGGATAACAGCTCCGAATTCTCGCAGGTAGCATAAATGACACAGTTTCCGTCTTTTGCAATCTGATTGATCAGATGAAAGATTTCCTGCTTTGCACCAACGTCTACACCTTTTGTAGGTTCATCAAAAATATATACATCACAGTCTGCTGCCAGCCACTTGGCAACAGCAACTTTCTGCTGGTTTCCTCCTGAAAGATATGCAACCCTCTGTTTTACCGAAGGCGTCTTAATACTAAGGCTCTTTACATATTCTTTTGCTTTCTGCGCTGTCTTGCGGTCATTTACGAAAGACATGGTACAGAAATCTCCAAGGCACGCTGCGGATATGTTAAAGGTAACTGTTTCTGCAACAAGCACGCCCTCTTTACGCCTTTCCTCAGGTACCAGTGCAATTCTGTTCTTTACGGCATCGGACGGATTCTTTATCTTAAGCTCCCTGCCATTTAATGTAAGCGTACCTCCCGATTTATGGTATGCACCGAAAATAGTTTTACAAAGTTCTGTTTTTCCTGCACCTACCAGACCGGCAAGTCCGACGATTTCTCCTTTTCTTACGTACATAGAAACATCTTTTACACGATTCTCGCGTTCGGTCAGATGATCTATTACAAATGATTTCTCTCCGATTTCACAGACTTCTTTCGGAAAATTCTCCTCAAAAGAACGTCCAAGCATTTTATCAACGATCTCTTTTGAAGTTGTCTGTGGTGTGATCGGAGTTGTATCCACAACCTGTCCGTTTCTCATAACCGTGTAAGAATCACAGATTCTGAGGACTTCCTGGATACGATGTGTAATAAAGATAATAGCAATATTTTCTGTTTCTCTTAAATGTTTTACAACACGGAACAGTTCCTCTGTTTCCGTATCTGATAATGGTGCTGTCGGCTCATCCAGTATCAGGAAATTACATGAATTCTGAACCGCACGCGCTATCAGGACCATCTGTTTCTGCGCCAGTGTCAGTGTACCACACCATCTCTTTACATCAATATCAATATTCAGGCGGGCCAGAGCCTCTTTTGCATCTTTTCTAATCTTTCCATAATTGACAAACTGTTTATGTCCCATGTTCATGACCATGTCATTAAACATTACATTCTCAGCTACTGAAAGTGTCGGAATCAGCGCCATATCAACTTCCTGATATACAATCTGGATGCCGAGTTTCTTTGCGGCAGCCGGATTTCTCAATTCCACGACGTTTCCGTTATACAAAACATCTCCTGTGTAATCTGGATTTGAGCCAGCCAGAACTTTCATCAATGTCGATTTACCGGCTCCGTTCGCTCCCATAACTGCATGGATCATACCGGTTGAAATTTCAAAATCAACATCCGAAAGGGCCTTTACACCAGGAAATTCTATGGAAACTTTTCGTGTTCCAAGTGTGATTTTATCCATATATTCCCTCTTTTCCGTAATTATTTTCCGCCACAGATAATCCAGTACGGAAAAAGTGGCGTCGGAGCCTTGAACCCCGACGCCTCATTTTACTTAGATATTTTCAGTATTAACTACTGTCCTTTTGAAAGGATTAGTGTCCAAGTGCTGATACCATCCAATCACATGTAGGCATCCAAGAAGTATCAGAATAGTCTTCTCCAGCAACCTCTGCCAGGTTCTCAATATTAATACCTTCCTTAGATGTAACCATTTCCTGGGTAACAATAACTGAAGGAATTTCCATCCAGGCGCCCGGATCTGCATAGTAGCAGGAAGCAGCTTCAATGTCTTCATACTGATCTGCCATCTCAAGTGCTAATACACGGCATGCAAATTCTCCATTAGATGTCCAGTTTGTTGTAGCACATGCTTTCCAGTTTTTACCTTCCTGCATGAACTGGATATCTTCATTACAGATATCTACAGATACCATTGGGATATCGGAATTTGCTTCACGCAGTGCCTGATATACGCCCTGTGCATATGCATCATAGCAGCACCAGATACCATCAATATCGCCTTCGCCATATTTCTGTAAAGTAGCAGCAGTTACATCACGCATAGATGAAGTAGCATTCTGATCATCAATTGGTGCTATTCTCTCAACTGTTTTAATCTTTCCATCTGTCTCAAATGGTTCATAACCTACCTGGCGACGGTCGAACGGGCTGTTATATCCGGCGCCCTGCTGAACCTGAAGAATATTTACAGGCTCGCCTGCCTCTGTTTTGTCCGGATACATATCAAGGATAGCCTGAACCAGAGATTCAGCAAATCCTGCATCCTGCTGGAAGAACTGTGTAACACCGTCAATCTTAGCAGTCTCACCATTTGCATCTTTAAATGGTGTATCGAATGTAACAATCTTCAAATCCGGATACTGTTCCAGGATTCCTGACAGGAAATCATATGCGTATTCCTGACCACCATGGGAAACCATCAATCCATCATAACCACCCTGCGCGCACTGTTCAATTGTACTCTTCCATGTATCTGCATTATCGTTGCAGAAGAAAGTACTTGCTTCCATACCAAGCTTCTCTGCTGTTGCGGTAAATGAATCCGACCACATCTGGAAGATAGTTGCTGATGACATGTACATAATATATGCTATCTTCTTGCCCGCTAACGGAGATTCGGTACTGCTCTCTGTTGCTGTTTCCTCGTCTGCTGCTGCATCACTTGCAAATACAGGAACTACAGAAACCACCATAGCTGCTGAGAGTAACGCTGCGATTAATTTTTTCTTCATGATATTCCTCCTTTTTGGATATTTTGCCGAAGCATTTTTGTTTTTGTGAGTTTATATTAACATATATCACCAATTTTGCAAACATAACAATGTGTCATTTTGTCCGTTTTTTTGTATTTCAGTAGTTTTAGCCAATTATTCATATCATATTTTGAACAAAAATTCTAATTCAAATTTGATTTTCACGTCAAATTCACCAAACAAAACATTTTTCTTGTGCATATATGCCAATTCTAATTATCTATTTTTCACTAACAAATCTAATATTGTTAATTAATTTTCAATCTTTTTACATTAAAAAGCAGCAGTTATCTATACATATATCTACTATTTTAGTGAATATGTTGTTTTATGCCTGTTTTTGTTGTTTTAAACAAAATCAGGTAAGTCCTCTGATTCAATCGTCAAGAATAATAAGCAACATAAAAGACAGCCTTTTCCAAACATCACCCCACAGACCTGAGTTCCTCTCGAATTGTATTTGACAACAATCTGTTTATAGCAATCCTCGTAAATAACGCATCCTAATCCAGCTCATCAGAATGTGAAATCCTACGTCAGATCATAGTAGAGTTGTATATTTATTTTTCTTCTGTTTTGGATATTTTGATATTTTTATATTACTGTTCACACATCACTATTCCGCGATGTGTTTTGGCATAAATGTGGCAAAATTCCGAGACGCACAAGCCAAAATTCATTCCATTACCGCAGGCAATCTGGAATGAATTTTGGCTACGTTACTGAGAACGGAGTGAACAGTAACATTTTTATTTTGTTTTTATGATTAACATTTCATTTTTCTTCTGCCATACTTGTCTCATAAAGCATTCCTGACACGCTTATTTTTCATTCAGAAAGGAAAACTTATATGTATCTCTCCGATATTCACACGCATTCCATTGCCAGTGGGCACGGCACCACCTGTACCATTTCAGATATGGCAAAGGAAGCCAGTCATAAGGGTCTGAAGCTTCTTGGAATTTCAGATCATGGTCCCGGGACTCTCACTTCCGGGACTTCCTCATATTTCAGGAGTCTTCCATTCTGTCCCAAAAAACGCTTTGGAATTGATGTTCTTTATGGCGTTGAACTGAACATTCTTGATATTGACGGGCACATCGACCTGTCAGATGATCTGCTGAATGGACTGGATTATGCGATCATCAGTATGCATCAGCAGAATTACCGTTCCGGCGCTGCTGCTGAGAATACCCTGGCCTATATCAACGCCATGAAACATCCTGCTGTAAAAGTCCTCGGGCATTGTGATGATCCGCATTTCCCGGTGGATTACAAAACTCTGGCTATTGCTGCATTGCAGGAGAATGTTATCTTTGAAATAAACGAAGCTTCTCTTTCTCCAAACGGCTATCGCGGAGATACAACATCCAATGCGACTGAAATTCTTTATTTCTGTCAGAAATATGAGATTCCGATCATTTTATCCAGCGACAGTCACGGAAAAGATCATGTGGGCGATTTCACTTATTCCGCAGAATTTGTCCACCAGGCTATGTTTCCGGAATCACTGATTCTCAACAATCAGATTCCAAAACTGAAGTTTTTTCTTCAGACACGCTAAAAGCAGCATATCAGGTTATGATCCATAACTCTGATATGCTGCTTTTTAATATTATATATTGTTGCTTCTGCGTCGGATGACTTTAATGAGCATACTTTTCCATCGCTTCAATTCCATATATTCATATACACTTAACTACTACTTTCGATTCTCTTTTTGTTCTCTGGCTTCTCTTACTTTCTCCCTCTGTTTCGTCAGATCGTAATAATCATCTGTAAGAACCCCATGTTTTCGCATCATATCAAACACAGTCTGCTGAGCAGGTGTCATCTTCATGCCAATAGAATTATTATAATCCGTAAGAACGCATCCTGTTTTCTCAATCAGCCAGAACAGCGGAGAATCATCATCCGGGATCATTTTCCAGATTTCGTTCTCTGTCCATGGAAGCAATTCCATCATTCCATGAAGATGTCCTCTGGGTATTCTTACGTAATCGCCGTCCGGCTTGATCAGACCGTCAGAAAAGTTCTCATCCTTAATTTTCATCTCATTTAACAGTTCTTCTGTTATCTTCATCCTCTTTTCCTCACCCTCGAGTATTGCTTTTTTCTATTATACGTTTCCCGCCAGAGTTACGCAAGTAAAAAGTCTGAATAGCCTCTTTCCTCAAAAATATATCACGCTCTATAAAATTCCATCTTGATTAAATTGCAAAAAAATTGTAGACTATATATGCACACACATTATTAGTTTTTGTTAATTAAGACTGATTTGAGGTTTCCTCATAACGTCTCAATTATACACACACATTTTCTAAAAAGAGCAGCTGCATCATCCGATGCGCTGCTCTTTTAGTTCCACTGTTTATTTTGTAACTGTTCTCTGCCGTCGACGGCATTCTTTAATGATTTTAACTCTTACTTTTTCTTCTTCAGGAAATAAATAAGTAAAATTATGATAACAATAATCCCGATACCACTAATCCAGATTACAGGATTCTTCATTCCTGAATCTGCTTTTACATTCTTTCCTGATGTTTTCTGACTCTGCTTATCATCGGATTCCTTGTCTTCTGTCGAAGCAGGCGTCTCTGTTTCTTCCGGTGTCGGTGTTGCTTCTTCTGTAGGTGTTGCCTCCGGTGTCGGTGTCACTTTTTCTGTAGGTGTTACCTCTGGTGTTGGTGTGGCTTTCGGAGTTGGAGTTGCTTCCGGTGTTGGTGTAACAGCAGCCACCGGAACATTTCCTGATGTGCCTGTAGCCTCCGGTGCATCTGCGGATACATTTTCATTTACGTAATCTGTATCACGATCAAGATTCAGCCATCCCTGTGTCACACCATCTGTGTCTGTTTTCCCCCAGTTTGTTCCGTCTTCTCCCTGAACATACTGAAAAATATGTACAGTTGTCCCATCTGCGATTCCCTCTGTTCCTGAAACCTGATCAAATTTCTCTCCAGGTCCGTTATAAACCGATACGTTTCCATCGTTTCCATGAACCTTTACTTCGAAATCCACATCTTTGCCTCCGAAAGTACGATATTCCTCATTGGCAGCTTCTTCTCTGGAAGCCGGATCCAGATCATCCATAGGAACATATCCGTTCATTCCATGGTACTGTGTATATGCCCATTTTTTATTGTCTGCTCCATTCTTCTCACCCAGAACGTGAATGGCAGTTCCATTTGGGATCTTGCTGTCATTCAGTTTAACACTCTGAGTGTCTGCTTCATCATAAATATCTACCCCGCCCTGTGTACTCTGTACGATCATATAATAATCTGTTACATAATCCGGATTCTGACCCTTTCCGTCATCCGCATAAACAGAAACCACTGTCAGAATAAAGCACAGTACCATTGCTATTACTGTTCCAAACCTTCTCCTCATAATCTCTTTCCTTCATTTCTTATTTTCTTTTTACAGCAGATGAACTTTTATATTTGCTGTATGTATTTCCATATGGCTCTTTAACATATGCTTTTACCGCATAATAGTATGATACACCTTTTTGTGCTTTTTTGTCCAGATAAGAAGAACTATTTCCATTGGAAATTTTCTTTATCAATTGATAGGAACCACCTTTTTTCTTTCTGTAAATATAATAGCCGTCACATTTTTTCTGAGGCTTCCACAGGATACGGATTCCATTTTTCTCAGATTTCACAGAAGTAACCTTCTGCACTGCAGGTGCTGCTTTAATCACATCGCCGGTTTTATATTTACCTGAATATCTTTTTCCGGATGCTTCATAATATGCTTTTACTGTATAACGGTATGATGCATTAGCCGTAACCTTACTATCTTTATATTTTAATTCCGATGTCCCGACATCTGCAGTTTTGGACCACTTTCCACCTGCTGCAGGTTTTCTGTACACATAATATCCTGTAGCTCCGGAAACTTTTTCCCATGAAATAAGGTTATATCCGGAATTATATGCCTTCACCTGAAATACCGGTGTATCCGGCACCCATGACTGATTCAGGGTCCTTGTATGTGCCTTGATCCTTGCCGTCCAGTTTTTCGTCTTTCCATCTGTCCACCTGGCCGTTTCCGATGCACTCTTATAGAATGTCTGCCCTGTTTCTATCCCCGCCGTACAGGTAAACCAGTTCCCATAACTGGACTTTGCTTCCACTCCAAAGCTGATTTTGTCAATCCCACTGTTTGTGATCACAACAGAATATCTGCTTCCCTGTTTCAAAACCACCTCTGGTACACTGATAGTCTGTACACCTGCGATTGGCTGTTCAAACTCATATGGAGCAGCATATGCAGCGGTCCCGCTTTCCGGGTCATATGGATCTGTCAGATCGGTGTATATCTGAATTTTGTAACAGGCATTGTCACTGTTTGTAACAAGATTAACCTCCCCCAGGACTTCTGCTTTTCCCTTTCCTGCAGTTGTCTCATAAACTGCTGCTACTGACTGTCCCGCCTGTATCGGAATCACTGAAAGTGCTGAAGAACCATCATAAAAATAATTATTCCTGTACTTTTGATCCGAAGCAGCCACTGCCTCTGCACTTACAAGTTTACTGATATTGGGATCCTGATAAGAAAGATAGTAATATCCTCCGTCTCCTTTCTTCTCCCCCCAACTGTTTTTGATGATCCACGCACCATCAGATGTTACATTGGAAACAGGAAGGAAATTATCCTTTGAATACGTATCATCCCATCCGACCACTGTCACAATATGATTAATTACAGTCGAATTTGATTTTCCAACAGGATAACAATATGCAGCTGTGTCCGGATTTACATAACTTTCCTTCATATAAAGCATAATGGATACTGCATGGTCATTCAGCAGCATTTCTTTCATACGTTCCTCACTGTATTTGGAAACAGATGCATTTTTCAGATATGCTGCAGAATTATAAGCCTTACTTTCCGGAATCTGTACAGTCAGATCATTCTGATGCGAAGAATCCGTAGGAAATGGTACATCGGCCTCTGTGGTCATTCCCGACCATGTGCTGAGATAAATCGCCGCCAGGTGATCATTACCTCCTATCACATGATAATTTCCCAGTACATAATTCTTATCATCGGGGGTATTTCCAAGAGGATCATTCTGTCTGTTGGAGAAAAAATATGATAAATGTTCTTCTGACAGATCGTAGGTTCCTTTGTTCTGTGCCAGAAGCGAAGTCTCCATGATTGCTGCCATACCAAAAGCCCAGCAGGTTCCAAATGGATTCTGATTCTTTACGGGCGTAACTAATCCTTCCTTTCTGGCATCATAGGAAGATGGAAATGCAGCCTCCCTGTTTCCATATGCAGCATAAACTGATGTCAGATCACTCTCCACTTCAATTCCCGGATCCAAAGGTTTTAAATTTTTAAAGGGTTCCAGTTCTTCCTTTCTTTCCTCTTCTGTCAACGGACGGCCCTTAATATACCTGATTCCGTCTGTACCCTCTTCTGAGTTTTCTCCATCCTGAAACTCCTGTTTTGCATCATCGCTTCCGAACAATTCTGCATCCGATCCCGTATCTGTTCCAAATTCATCTGCCTGTGAACTTTGAAATTCTTTCAGATCTGATGTATTTTCTTCTGTCTCCCTGTTGACTCCGGATCCAAACATTTCCTGACCCGCAGCTGGTACCGATGTATAAACCATTGCATAAGCCAGAAAAACTGACAATGCGCGTATCGCTGTATTTCTTTTTTTCATGTAGTAGTTAACTCCCTTACGTAAATATAATATCATTATATCAGTATCTTTTTTGTTTTTCAACCATGATCAATGACAAAAACCGTCGGAAAACAGTGAATTTTCCCTGTTTTCCGACGGCTCTATGTAGAAATGCAGAGCTCTGCCGACAAGAAAATGTCGCCAGGAAAAGACGTCAAATGCCTGTGATGCATTTTCTTCTGTGCATGTGAAAAGTGTGGAAAATGTGTGTGAAATGCTTTATATACTAACTCAGAACAGACTTGAAAATCTTACAGACTCTTCTCTTTTGCTATCCTTATTCTAGCAGAACAAGCATTGTATTACAATGAAAATCGTTCTTTCTTATTTGTGCTAATCTGACACATTGTTACTGTTCACTCCGTTCTAAGCAGCGACGCATTCTCCTCTTATTTGCTGATACTTTCCTTTGCTCTTTTCATCATATCAGCCAGTTCCTGGTATTTTCCTGTGACATATCCATAGTTTTTTCGCTTATGCGGAAGCATACAGTTTGTGCAGTCTTTAATTCCCTTTTCCGTATACCGGAAATTCCCACCGCATTTCTCACCCAGGGCATATAGCGGGCAATAACAGAACAGACAGTTAAAATCATCCGGATCTGCATTCTTATGACACGGAAAAAATTCACATTTCTTATGGCTGAAATAAGAATATTCTTTCCCTTCCCAATAAGGTTTCTCCATTGCTACCTCTCCTCTCCTGTTGCAAGTTTTTATCTTTCCAGAATAATTCCGTTTTCTCAGTCTCCATCAATCCCACCCATCAGAGGACAGAGGACGAAATAAAAAAATACTCTAATAAATTATCAATTTCTCTTCACATAACAAAGCATTGAAAATTCATTACAGTATTTTTCACAGATCATACATTTAAAATTAATAAGAGGGAGCGATGCTACCCCGGGGTAGAAAAAAATCCGTTCATGAGTGCGCGGAGGGAACGAATAAATCCGAAGTAGTATCGCCTGCCATTTAATCATGTATAATTCATAAAGAACAGGCGCATTCCATAAAAAATGTCTGCCTTCAGATAAAAGCAGACAACACTCCGAAGCTGCGGATTCAACGGAGTTGGTTGTTACACTTTACACGGAAGTTTAACCTCGCCATACCAAGCAGGTTTCCTGGCTCCAGGCTCATCGCTCCTCTCTCCTTCTCATGCTATGGCACAATGGACATTCTGAGATTTGCTCCTCTGTTACAGTGACCGGATCGCTCAGGTTTCTCACCTGATTCCCTCTTTCTGTACTGCTCTTTCTCACAGTATCAGCACTTAATATGTTCTGTATGGAATTATACTGTCATTATAATAACACCCTGCAACAAGCTTGTCAACTATTTATCAATATATTTTTCAATATTCCACACCTTCCGGCAGCGGATCCCATTCATTCAGACCAAGACTCTGTCTGAATTTTGCTTCTTCCAGACTCAGCTTTGGAACATCCTCATTCAAAAACGCTCTCAGCTCATCAATCCCCTCTCCGGTCACATTGTTTACCAGAAAAATTCTTTCACATCCTGCATTCAGCATCCACTGACGCACCATTGGAACATTCGCATAAGGAGAATCTATTTTCGTAATGATTCCTATCAGTGGTCTCAGAATAAATGCATTACTGCCATAGCCAAACAAACTGAAAGGTTCATCTGCTGACTGTACCATTGCCACCACATCTGCTTCAAAAGAAAAACAGGCCAGCCCTACGCTGAAATGCTTGGACTCTGCATACTCTCCCGGAGAATCAATGGTATCATCATCCGTATTCGTATACTGCGTTTTTACATAATGAAGTTTTTCGCCTTTTAATGCCTGCGTTAATGAAGTCTTACCTGCTTCACTTCTGCCCATCAGAAATATTTTCTTCATATTTAATGTCTGTCCCTTTCACTTCTCTCAGCTATTCCGGCAGTTACATAAGCACCATCGATACAGAATAACTGACTTTTCGTATGTTTTAACTTTTGTGAACTGCACAAGTCTTAAAGCCAAGCACCTCTCTAAAAAATTTCACCACTTCTTCCACTGCAGTCTGAACTTCCGTCAGACCTCCCGTAAGGATCAATGATCCGCTGAAGCGATCCATGAAACCAATCTCCACATTTGCACTTTTCACTGCAATATCAGCAGCTACAACCACTGCTTCCCATGGGGTAAAACGAATCATTCCGATTGCTTCTCCTGTGTGGTCTTCTCCCTCATGGACTCCAATATGCAAACCAAGATTCTGATAAATACAGCTCTGTGAAGGATTGATCACATGCGCCAGGCACACTTCCTTTCCCGGAACCCTTACCCTGGTCATACGCAGTTTTTTTCCCTTTAGTTTCTCATAATCCTGGTTATAAAGCTTTTCCAGTAATTCTCTGGTTGTCATCCCTGCCATCCCAACACTTCCTATCTTTTGGTAATCTTGCAGACTACATAACCCAGAGTGTCTCTGAAATAATCCACAACCTCAGTCATCGCTGACATTACATCGGAAATCTCTCCCGTAATGATCAGTGTGCCTGTAAATCGATCTGCAAATCCCAGATAAACATTTCCGCTTTTTACCGCAATATCAGATGCAATCACTGCAGATTCAGGCGGTGTCATATTCATAATTCCGATTGCAGATGAACGATAATCCACCTGCGGATTCAGTCCAAGCTTCTGGTATATGACCGGAGCCGGCCCTCCCATTACATGTGCAAAAGTAATCTCCTTGCCAGCAACTGTTTCCTGTACAATTCTTATGTGTTCTACATGGTCATTTGCCATTTATCATTCCTCGCTTTCACTATTCAACTATAATCCGGATAATTCATGAGAATATTCTTTCCCACTGATGTCTCCAAAAACAGATTTAAAATTTTATATGTATCTCTTCAGTTACATAAACTGTACTATCCATCCAATTTTATGTCAAGGTAAAATCCACCTGAAAGTCGGTAAAATATTATACATGGTTACGGTTCACTCCGTTCACAGCAACACGCTTCGCGATGCACAGAATTTATGCTAATCGCATAAATTCGCGCGGTATGTCTCGGAATTTTGGCATATTCATGCCAAAACACCTCGCGGAATAATGATAACTACTTATACATAAAGAAAAGGAGCATCAGCCCCCTTAGCGATACTCCTTTTCAACCCCTATAAATTTAATTATTTATACTTATTTAATTATACCAGTCTTCTTACAGAAACAATCGTTCTGTACGCTGCGTTATCACTGATCTTAATGCCATCTACAGAGTTCGATGCATGAACGATACGTCCATTACCCATATAGATTGCAACGTGTCCACCGTAGCAGATCAAATCGCCCGGCTGCGCATCAGCATAAGATACTTCTGTGCCGGCATACTGCTGTTCATAAGAAGTTCTCGGAAGACTTACTCCGAAGTTTGCATATACACTCTGTGTAAATCCTGAACAGTCAGCTCCACCTGTAAGGCTTGTACCGCCCCATACATATGGATTGCCAACAAACTGTGTTGCAAAGTCTACTACAGAAGATCCTGATCCTGAAGATGAAGATGAAGAACTGTCTGAATCAGATGACTGTTCACTCTCATAATCATCTGGTGAAACTGTATTATCAGAATCAATCACATTACCATACTCATCGTACTCTACATCATCAGAAGCTCCTGCATTGTCAACAGGATCACCATTTTCATCATATTCTACACCATCATCTGATTCAGACTCATCAGATTCATCAGATTCATTATCCGCATCATCAGTATTCTCAATCTCATTTCCGTCTTCATCATACTCTATATTTTCTTCGTCTTCTGATTCGGAGTCCTGTTCCTGCTCTGCAGCTTTTGCTGCTGCCTCTTCTTCTGCCGCCTGTCTTGCAGCCTCTTCCTCAGCCTGTCGTCTTGCCTCTTCTTCTGCTGCAATTCTCTCAGCTTCCAGTCTCTGAATTTCAGCTGTCTGTTCCGCTAACAGATTTGCATATTCTGTCGCCTGCTGCTGTGCATATGCAATTTCATTCTCATAATCGGCTGATTCAGATTTCTTCTGATCAATCTGGCACTGAAGATCATAAGACTGCTGTTCATAAGAAGCCTTCATCTCCTCCAGTTCTGCTTTGTCAGATTCATACTGAGTCTTTAAATTATTTACCTCATTAATAGTATTCACATATTTATCAAGATTCTTTCTGTCCTGCTCATACATCTGCTGTGTATTCTCAGCACGTGTCAGAAGTTCACTTAAATCTTCTGAATTAAGCATCATCTGAAACCACGCTGCATCCCCACCCTGTTCATACAGCGCCTGAATACGAAGCTTCATGCTCTCATACTGCTTATCTCTCGCCTTCTGAGCCTTAGCCAGATCCTGTTTTGTCTTAATAATATCTACTTCTTTATTATCGATATCTCCTTTAAGAGTATCAATAGAAACCATAACACTTACAAGATTGGAATCCAGTTCGGAAATCTCATTCTCAAGCTGTGATTTCGCATATGCAAGCTCATCCATTCTGGAATATGTAGCATCCAGCTGCTGACTTGTGATCGCCTGCTCTTCTCTCAATTCATCCTCTCTTGAAGCGCTTACACTAACAACCTGTGTTGCGCTCATCAGGAGTGCTAATGTAAGACATACAATTCTTTTCTTCATGAATTCTCACCCTCGTAACATTTTCTTTCTATATCTTAATGTTTTTGCAATATCTAAGTTAATTCTTATACATATTAACACACCGCACTCAAAAACGCAAGGATTAATTACCATAAATTTTATATTTCTGTAACATTTATTAATCTTTTTGTTATTCTTCGCATTTCTTTCTACAATTCAAACATATTCCATTTCATGTTTGTAATAATTTAACACAGGACAAAGATATCTGATGCAGGGTTACTGTTCACACACCACTATCCCGAGACATACAAGCCAAAATTCCATTGCCGCAGGCAATTTGGAATGAATTTTGGCTAAGTTACTGTGAACGGAGTGAACAGTAACGAATAACAATTCTAAATGTGACAAAACAGAATGAAATAGTAATGTAATATCAGACTTATAGAATAATAACCAAGAAGGATTATTGAATGAGCAAAAAGAGATTTTCCGGGCTGCGTCTGATTCTTATGGTGCCTGTGGTGGTGCTTTTGGCCGGTGGACTGATCATCGGCGGAAGAGCTTTGCAGGAACCGGGGGAAGTAAGGACTCTTAAGAGACAGGAGGTAGCGCAGACGGATGAAGGACATCAGGAGTATTATTTCGGCCTTCTTAATGAGAATGAACAGAGAGGCTACCGCGAGATCCTGGAGGGGATCAGAAGCTTTGAGGATAAATTTTATCTGTCTCTCTCAGGAGATAATGAGATAGACAGAGTGTATCATGCAGTGCTGAAGGATCATCCGGAGCTGTTCTGGGTACATAACCGGGAGAAAGTTTATAAGACGACTTATTCGGGCAGAGATTACTGTCAGTTTTCTCCGGGATATACTTATACAGAGGAGCAGAGACAGGAGATCACGCAGGCTATGGAGAATGCGTATCAGGAGGTGTTATCGCAGATTCCGGATGGTGCTGATGATTACACGAAGGTAATGACTGTTTATACTTATGTCATAGACAATACAGAATATGTGATCTCTGATGATGACCAGAGTATAGCAGGAGCTTTCTGGAAGAAACAGGCGGTATGTGCGGGCTATGCGGGAGCAGTGCAGTATCTGCTGGAGCGTCTGGATATCCCCTGTATTTATGTGGAGGGTGATGCTGCAAACAGTACCCAGGGACATGCCTGGAATATTGTAGAGCTGAACGGACAGTATTATTATGTGGATGCCACCAATGGGGACCAGCCGGACTTTCTGGAGGGTGATGCCACGCTGCTGGCAGAGCATAAGACAACAATCTATGATTATCTGTGTCCGTTCCCACAGGAGTACGAGGAGAATTATACGGCCTCTGATGAGTTTCCTGTTCCTGCGTGTACAGCGACTGACATGAATTTCTATGTGAGAAACGGCGCCTGTTTTGATACCTATGACTGGAGCAGTGTATATGACCTGTGCAGACTGCGCATTGACAGTGATGCTGCGGTGGTACGCTTTAAGTTTGGCAGCCAGGGGGCTTATGATGAGGCATATATGGATCTGATCGACAGTAATCATATCCAGGATATCGCAAAATATTATATGGAAGTCCATGGGCTGTCTCAGATTTCCTATCATTACGGCGTGATCGACAATATGAAGACCTTATACTTCATGTTCTGACGGGTTTAGCTCAGATGTGTCAGTTGATGATAAGGAACGCTATAAATATATAACTAAAAGGAGTGACTGAAAATTATGGTTAATATGACAGATATATTTGGAAATGCGCTGAGTATTGCCGGGAGTTTTATGGATTCAGATCTGGTGAACCGTTTTATGATGGTAATATTTGCAGTGATCCTTGTGTTTGGAGTGCTGAACTGTATTCTGGGATACAGGCTTCTGCGTTTCTGGATGATGCTGGGAGGTTTTCTGGTAGGCGGCGGTCTTGCGCTGGTGGTTGTACATACAATGGGAATACAGGAGAAATCAACAATGCTGATCGCAGCACTGGCGGCAGGAGTTGTGTTCGCAGTGATTGCATTTCTGATTTATAAGGCAGGTGTGTTTATCCTGGCAGCAGGTATCGGCTGGGCGGCCAGTATTTATTTCCTGCCAGCTCCGCAGTATTTTTTGCATGTATTCTGATCGGCGTAGCTCTTGGTTCCATGGCGGTGAAATACTGCAGGGAAGTGCTGATCGTGGCTACAAGTTTGATCGGTGGTATTATGGCAGGGGTTTCCCTTGCACAGCTTGGAAATCTGGCAGATATTCCCTATGGACTGGGAATGAGTGTGGGATTTGCAGTTCTGGGTATGTTGATTCAGTTTGCTATCAACAAACCGGTTTCTGATGAAGAGGATGAAGAAACGGTTGATGAAGAAAGCACTGAGCAGATTTACAGGCGAAATCAGGACCTGAGACAAGACCAGAGTTTTAAGCAGTCTCAGGACAGAGACATGGAGGAATCAATATATGCCAGAGGACAGAAAGGACAGGCGAGAAAAAATGGCAAAAGAAGCTAAGACAAATGCAATGAGAATGCTGGATCGCCAGAAGGTGAAGTATGAGGCGTTCCCTTATGAATGCGATGAATTTATTGACGGGATCCACAGTGCGGATAAGATCGGTGCTCCCTATGACCAGTCTTTTAAGACTCTGGTAATGGAAGGAAAGAGCGGCGGTTATTTCGTTTTTGTAGTTCCGATTGAAAAGGAAGTTGACCGTAAGGCGGCTGCAAAGGCTGTCTGTGAGAAGACAGTGGACATGATCCATGTGAAGGATATCACAAAGATTACCGGATATGTGAGAGGCGGCTGCAGTCCGCTGGGAATGAAGAAACCTTATCCTGTTGTGTTTGATGCATCTGCAGGAGAATTTGAGGAGATTTATGTGAGTGGCGGTCGTATCGGACTGACACTGAAGGTTCCCCTTGCTGATCTGCTTAAGGTGACAGGCGGAAAGCTGGCGGATATTATCATGAAGACAGAATAAAATAACAGGGTACGGCTAAGCCGTACCCTGTATTTTATTCTTTAGTTATCGGAAGCGTCCTCTTCGTTGATCTCGAATACGTGACGTTTCTTAGCCATCTCATCACTTGCCAGATATTCATCGTAAGTAGTGATCTTGTCGATCATGGTTCCGTTTGGAAGGATTTCCATGATACGGTTGGCTGTTGTCTGTACGAACTGATGGTCATGTGAGGTGAAAAGGATAACACCCGGGAATTTGATCAGACCGTTGTTCAGTGCTGTGATGCTCTCCATATCGAGGTGGTTGGTTGGCTCATCCAGGATCAGGATATTTGCACCGGAGATCATCATCTTGGAAAGAAGACAGCGGACTTTCTCACCACCGGAAAGAACGCGTACACGTTTGATGCCGTCTTCACCGGGGAAGAGCATACGTCCGAGGAATCCACGAACATAAGTAGCATCCTTTATCTCGGAATACTGTGTCAGCCAGTCTGTAATAGTAAGGTCATTATCGAACTCTGCAGTGTTGTCCTTAGGGAAATATGCCTGGGAAGTGGTAACACCCCATTTATAATTTCCTTCATCCGGTTCCATTTCACCAACTAAGATCTTGAACAGAGTAGTGATTGCCTGTTCGTTGGCACCGACGAAAGCTACCTTGTCATCATGTCCGAGTGTGAAAGAAATGTTATCCAGAACTTTTACACCGTCGATGGTCTTGGAAAGGTTCTCCACCATAAGGACTTCGTTACCGATCTCGCGGTTTGGACGGAAGTCGATGTATGGGTATTTACGGCTGGACGGACGCATATCGTCAAGCTGGATCTTTTCCAGGGCACGTTTACGGGAAGTCGCCTGTTTGGACTTGGAAGCGTTGGCACTGAATCGGGAAATAAATTCCTGAAGTTCTTTGATCTTTTCTTCTTTCTTCTTGTTGGCTTCCTTCATCTGTTTGATGAGGAGCTGGCTGGACTCAAACCAGAAGTCATAGTTTCCGGCATAGAGCTGAATCTTGCCGTAGTCGATGTCTGCTGTATGAGTACATACTTTATTTAAGAAGTAACGGTCATGGGATACAACGATGACAGTGTTGTCAAAGTTGATCAGGAATTCTTCGAGCCATTCAATAGCAGGCAGATCAAGGTGGTTGGTAGGCTCATCCAGAAGAAGAATGTCCGGATTACCAAACAGTGCCTGCGCCAGAAGAACTTTGACCTTCTGGCTTCCTGTAAGGTCAGCCATCTGGGAATAGTGGAGATCGGTTTCAATTCCAAGACCATTCAGAAGAGTAGCAGCATCAGATTCTGCTTCCCATCCGTTCATCTCTGCAAATTCGCCTTCCAGTTCACTGGCACGGATACCGTCTTCATCAGTGAAGTCCGCTTTTGCATAGATAGCATCTTTTTCTTTCATGATCTCATACAGTCTCTTGTTACCCATGATAACAGTATCCAGAACTGTATATGCATCATATTTGAAGTGATCCTGCTGCAGGAAAGAGAGACGCTGGCCGGGAGTGATAACAACGTCACCGTTGGTAGGCTCTAACTGTCCGGAAAGGATCTTAAGGAATGTGGACTTACCGGCACCGTTTGCACCGATGAGACCGTAGCAGTTGCCCTCAGTAAATTTGATATTTACATCTTCGAAGAGGGCCTTTTTACCTACGCGCAATGTAATATTGTTTGCTGAAATCATATCATACCTCTTTTTCGTGAAATTATTGTTTTGCAGTAACTGTCCGGCAGATTGTTTATGGAAAACGTATCTTTCGCAGGAAACAGTTACATTATTTCCTATTATATAAGTTACAACCGTTTATCATTGTACCGTAAATTGGGAAATTTGCAACTGTTTTTTGCTTTTTTGGGTTCTTTTATTTACAAAAAAAAGAAGCACTGTTATAATATAGAATAAATATAGCCTCTTGACGGACAGAAATATGAGGCATTGATATGACAGAAATAACGATTACTGTTTCCATTGTTTTATACAGAACAGCGATGTGGACAGTAAAGGATAATTAATTTTAGAGAGGTTGCAAAGACTATGTTTATTACAAGAGAGTGCGATTATGCAGTTCGAGTGGTACGTGCGCTTTGGGGAGAGAGCAGACTGAGCGTATCCGATATCTGTGAGAAAGAAGCAATCACAGCTCCTTTTGCCTATAAGATCCTGAAGAAACTTCAGAAGGCAGAGATCGTGAAGGGATACAGAGGCGTACATGGTGGTTATTCTCTGAACAGGGGACTGGATGAGCTGACTTTATATGAGGTTTATTCGGCGATTGATCCGGATATGTTTATCATCGAATGTCTGGATCCGAAATATAACTGTGTCAGAGACGGACAGGATGGATTGCCATGTCTGGTACATAGAGAATTGTTATCTGTACAGGATGAACTGATAAGTCTCCTTAAGAGAAAAACAATACAGCAGATCATGGAGGAGGCGTAGAGCCTCCTTTTTTTACTGATATACTGAATAAACTGCAGAGCAGTTGTCCGGTGCAGAGCTGCGCAGCGAAGCGAAGCGGATGATTTTATCTGCCTGATTTGTCCGAAATTTGGCATATCTGCATAATGTTAGTCATATACAACTCAAAAAATGCACATATTTGCTACTGAAATAACAGAAAATCCCTGCTTTGTACCTCAGAAGATACAAAATATGTCAAAACAAATTGGACACAGGCAGAAGATTATGTTATAATCTACAATGAAATTTGAGGTATATTTTACTTATGCCTTGAAATAAATAATTAATTTTCATCAACCTTTAAGGAGGAAAAACAAACTATGGCAAGAAAGATGAAAACCATGGATGGTAACCATGCAGCTGCTCATGCTTCATATGCATACTCAGATGTAGCCGCTATTTACCCGATCACTCCTTCATCTGTT
>OIDM01000158.1_pt1 | contig 33582 bp, 27 predicted proteins | sample 1581531 | NCBI WGS metagenome assembly OIDM01 (sample SAMEA3882549, study PRJEB24775) | human gut metagenome | biome: human-associated habitat; feature: intestine environment; material: feces | place: Netherlands | collected 2009/2010
TGATCGAGGCGTTCAAGAAGTTCGACACGGAAAAGAGACTCGTCATCGCCGGCGGCGGATCGGACACCTCCGAGTACGAGGCGTCCCTTCGCGATGCCGCCCAGGGCGACAACCGCATAGTGTTCACCGGGTTCGTCAACGGCGAGCCCCTGGAGGAGCTGTACTCCAACTGCTATGCCTACGTGCTGCCGTCCGATGTCGAGGGCATGCCCATGAGCCTGCTGGAGGCCATGGCATACGGCCGCTGCTGCGTGACGAGCGACATCCCCGAGTGCGCGGACGTCCTCGCGGGCAACGGCGTGACGTTCGAGAAGGGCAGTGCCGATTCCCTGCGGGCCGCGCTGCGAGACCTGCTCGCCGACGGCGACCGCGTGAAGATCCTCGGTACCGCCGCCAAAGCGCATGTCGAGAAAACCTACAACTGGGACTCCGTCGTCGAGCGGACCCTCGAACTCTATAGGGGGAGCGCGCGATGAAGATTATCTTGGTCAATAAGTTCCATTACCTCAAGGGCGGATCCGAGACATACTACTTCGGACTCGCCGAGGGGCTGAAGGCCCTCGGTCACGAGGTACATTTCTTTGCTATGGAGGGCCCGGATAACATCCCCTGCGAGGACTCCGATCTCTTTGTGTCCGCAAAAGACTACAACGGCCCCACGTCGCTGCCTCAGAAAGTTTCGGCGGCAACCTCACTGATCTATTCAAAAGAGGCAAGGGATAAATTCCAGGCCCTCTGCGAGCGCGTCCACCCGGACGTCGTGCACATGAACCTCGTGCATCGGCAGATCACGCTCTCCATCCTGGACGCCCCGTATCTCAAACAGCACAGGGTCCCGGTCCTGTTCACTTCCCACGATTACATCCTGGTCTGCCCCAATTACGTGATGCTCGATGGCTCGGGCGCCGTGTGCGATGCCTGCTTGGGCGGTCATTTCTCTAATTGCCTAAAGCGTAGATGCGTGAAGGGCTCCACCGCAAAGAGCGGTATGGGCATGCTCGAGGCGGACTACCTTAAGCTGCATCGCTCGTACAGCAAAATCGACTGCATCGTCGCCCCCTCGCAATTCATGAGGAACAAGCTTCTCGAGGGCGGTTTTCCCTGCCAGCAGGTCGTCTATATGCAGAACTTCGCAAAACAGGAGATTCTGGACAACGCGGCCGACGGTACAGACAGAACCGATCGAGACGATCCCTACCTCCTGTTCTTCGGGCGCCTCTCGAGCGAGAAAGGCGTTGACGTACTCGTCGATGCGTTCATCAATGCGCTTCCGTCCCTGCCCGGCAACCTGAGGCTCGTGATCGCCGGCGACGGACCCGAGAGGCAAGGCATCGAAGACAGGATCGCGGCCGCGGGACCCGAAGTTCCAGGTCGCATCGAGCTGGTCGGCTTTCAAAGCGGTGCCGACATGCGGCGCTACACGGAGCGTGCCACCCTGGCCATCGCGAGCTCGCGATGGCGAGAGAACATGCCCTATTCCATCGTCGAGTCATTTGCACTGGGAACCCCGGTCATCGGGACCGACATCGGCGGTATCCCCGAGCTTGTCGACGAGGGGCGCACGGGCCTGCTTTGCGAGCCGGGCGACGTCGACTCTCTGTCCCAGGCGATTTTGCGCGGCGCTGCGCTGGTCAAAGACCGGGATGCCTACGCGGCGATGCAGGCGAACTGCCGCTCGTACGTCCTGGAGCGCTGCTCCCAGGACAACTACATGAAGGATCTCACCGCTCTCTACCGGGAGCTCATCGATAGCAAGAAGGGAAACTAACCCACATGGCCGAAAAGAAACTCAACGGCACCGTCATCGTCACCTACCGCTGCAACGCGCGCTGCACCATGTGCAACCGCTACAAGGCGCCCAGCCGCCCGGAGGAGGAGCTGTCCATCGAGACGATCAAGAAGCTCCCCAAGATGTACTTCACCAACATCACCGGCGGCGAGCCCTTCATCCGCCAGGACCTCAAGGACATCGTGCGCGAGCTCTACAAGAAGTCCGACCGCATCGTCATCTCCACGAACGGCTTCTTCACCGACCGCATCATCGACCTGTGCGAGGAGTTCCCCAACGTCGGCATCCGCATCTCCATCGAGGGCCTGCAGCAGACCAACGACAAGATCCGCGGCCTTGAGAACGGCTACAACCGAGGCTACGCCACGCTCAAGAAGCTCGTAGAGCTCAAGCACCCCGACGTTGGCTTCGGCATGACGGTCCAGGACCTCAACGCGCCCGACCTGGTGCCCCTCTACAAGATCTCCGACGAGCTGGGCATGGAGTTCGCCACGGCTTCGCTGCACAACAGCTTCTACTTCGTCGAGGCCAAGAACATCATCCACGACCGCCCCATGGTGGCCAAGAACTTCGAGGACCTGGTCAACGAGCTGCTCAGGTCCAACAGCCCCAAGAAGTGGTTCCGCGCCTACTTCAACCACGGCCTCATCAACTACATCTACGGCCAGCCCCGCCTGCTGCCCTGCGACATGGCGTTCGACACCTTCTTCATCGACCCCTACGGCGACGTCATGCCCTGCAACGGCACCAAGGACAAGGAGGTCATGGGCAACCTCAACGAGCAGTCCTGGGACGAGCTGTGGAACTCCGACCAGGCCGAGAGGGTCCGCGCGAAGGTCCGCCACTGCGACCGCAACTGCTGGATGATCGGCTCGGTGAGCCCGGCCATGCACAAGTACATCTGGAAGCCCGGCTGGTGGGTGCTCAAGCACAAGGTGAAGGCCCTGTTCACCAAGAGGCCCTTCGACATGCACGAGCTCAAGGTCGTCCGCGACTACGAGGAGGGCCGCGTGACCAAGGAGCAGCTCGACGCCTGCTCCACCTGCGACCTGTGCGCCAAGATCAACGATGGCCTGTCCGAGGCGTCCAAAGCCGATGCGCACGTATACGAGACGCATGAGGCGTTGTAAGGCTACGAGATGAGGGTCCTGTACGTCGCCCTTTCTTGTGGCCCTAACCTCGGAAGCGAAGATGCCATTGGTTGGCATCTGCCGATTGCTGCCGCCAGAGCCGGCCATGACGTGACCGTTCTGACGAGAGAGGACAAACGGGAGGAGATTCAGACCTTTATCGATTCTCACCCGGCTCAGATTTACCCGTGCTATGTCTATGCGCCCCTGGGCAAGCTTGCTCGCTTGTGCAAGGGGCCGCTGTATTCTGTTCGCGCCATTCTGTGGTGTCGGTCAATTAGACCGCTTTTGGAGCAAATTTGCGCGAAGGCCCCCTTCGATATCATTCATCAGATAACGCCAGTTGAGTTCAGGGCCCTTGCCGATTACTCGGGTCTAAACGCCCGAACAGTGGTTGGCCCTGTCGGCGGCGGCGAATATGCGCCCAGACAGTATCGGCGCTATCTAAAAGGAGAATGGCATGTCGAGTTATTCCGTCGGGTTTTAAACGAGGTTTGCGTTCGCTGCTCGAGTTTTAAGAAACGCGTAAAGGCAATTGACTTTATTTATTTCGCTAACAGGGAAACCGAGCGCTTCTTTGAAGACCATTCATTAGAGGTTAAGTCATTTGGCCTCAAGACTGAAATCGGAATTGAAGGGGAATCAGAAGAGCCAGCGCCCAATTCGATCGAGGCCGGTGAACTCCGAATTCTCTTTGTCGGGCGTCTGGTTCCCCGGAAAGGTGTCGAGCTGCTGCTTGAGGCATGCGCAAAAGCAGGTGCCGCCGGTTTGAATTTCCATCTCAAAATTTGTGGAGACGGCAAAAGCCGAGCAGGGCAGGAATCGCTTGCCAAGGACCTTGGAATTAGCGATCACGTCGAGTTCGAAGGCCGGGTAAACCGCGATCAGCTTGCAGGGTTTTATCGGTGGACGAACATCGTGGCGATGCCGAGCCTTCGTGAGACGGGAGGCACTGTCATCGCAGAGGCAATTTCACATCATCGTCCATTGATATGTGCGGATTCCTTCGGCGCGAGCCTGATCCTAGATTCTAAGACGGCTGTCTTGCTTCCTCCAGGATCCGGCTCAGATGAGTATGCCCAAGCCCTGCTTGGGATTACGAATGAGTTGCTGGGCGATTTGAATTTCGACGAGGTTGAAAGCGAGCTGATTTGGAATAACAAGGCTGCTCGGTATGTCAATAAATATAGAAAGATTATTGAACGGTGAATTATTTTGAGGCCCTACGGTCATCAGTTTTCTGCATGATCCTGGCGAAGTTTGATTGGAGGTAGTTGTTATGACCAAAGTTATTCGTGTCCTGCATTCTGTTGCCGCAATGAATATGGGCGGCATTGAGAATTTCGTAATGAATCTGTATCGAAGTGTTGATAGAGAAAAGGTCCAATTTGATTTTGTCTATGCAGTCGATGATGACTGCCTCTTCGATGATGAAATTCGTTCTCTTGGTGGTCGAATATTTAAAATCAAATCTCCAAATAAACATCCATTTGCAGCAGCTAATTTCTACAACAGGATTTTTAGAGATAATCCTGAGATAAGGGTTCTTCATGAGCATTCATCTGGCTTGACGGGAAGTTTGGCTACGTTTAAGTCTGCAAAAGCTGCTGGAATCACCAAAAGAGCAATACACTCACATAACACTTCTACTCCGCTGGCAGGTGGGCTAAAAGGCGCTGTAATGCGCCACAATCTGGATAAGAATGTCACGGGTATCGAGAATCTCGCTACTGATTTTTTTGCCTGCTCCGACAAGGCATCCGAGTGGATGTTTCCCAACGCAACCCTTCATGGAATTGACGTCCATATCATAAAGAATGGCATTGACGTCAATCGGTTTAAATTTAATGAAGAAGAGCGCACTAGAATCCGCGAAAAATTAGGCATTGCATCCGACACTTTTGTCATTGGCAACGTTGCAAGGCTTACGAATGTGAAAAACCAGACGTTCTTGGTTAGGATTTTAAAATCACTGATTGAGAAAATTGACGCAGCATTGCTACTGGTTGGAGAAGGCCCGTTGCGTAATTCAATAGAAGTCGAAGCTGATAGGCTTGGTATTTCCGATCGAGTTTATCTTGTTGGAAACCAAACTGATTCAGCACCTTTTTACTCTGCAATGGACTTGCTTTGTATGCCTTCTCTCTATGAAGGCCTGCCCGTTTCTTGTGTTGAAGCTCAGTGTAGCGGGCTTCCACTGCTGTTATCGGACACTATATCTCGTGATGCTAGCTTTACAGAACGCGTTGTTTTTCAAAACCTTGACAACAGCTCAAATGAGTGGAGCAATCGTGCGCTTTCACTGAAAACCCCACTTTCCGATAGGGCAAGCGGTTCTGCTTTAACTGCACGTGCGGGGTTTGACATCAATGAAACTGCTGAGTTTCTTCAGGAATATTATCTTTCATAGCGAATTGGAATAACCGTGATCGTCTTATTTTCATCGATGCCAAAAGCAGAGGGCACTGTCCAGTTCATGCTTTCCTTTGCGAACGCCTTGTTGGCTAACGGCGAGGAAGTTAGGGTATTTGCAGAACACGGCGTATGTGATGATGCGCCGGGATACGTCAGGTTTGATCATGTGAAAACATCCGAGATCGTTGTCGGTATTTCAAAAAGAATCAAAGACTGCTGCCGCCAAATTCTTAATTTAAATCCCAAGATGGTCATTTTCACAGATGATGCCTTAGGTGGAGTCGTTTTGCGGCGGATGCTTGCAGGAAAAATTAATTGTGTTCTTGCACAACATGATCCCGAACCCCATCCAACTAATAGTTCAAAAACAATCAAAGATAGGGTTTGGGATTTATTAACTGCTCGATGGGTCAAGAATCAAAATAATTATGTTGATAACTACCTACTTCTCTCAAACACTTCGAAAATCCGCTTCACTAATCTGTATCCCGAACTTGTCAATAAGTGCTCGGTGATGTCACTTTGCCCGCATCCCCCCAAATGCTCTAAAGCAGTTATCCCTTCTGAGTTAGTCGACATTACAAAGGTTCAACACTCTTTCTTTTTATTCTTTGGCAGAATTGATAAATACAAGGGCATAGAAAGACTCCTCGAGGCTTATTCAAGCTATTCGGGTACAACTCCTCTTGTAATAGCGGGCAGTGGCGAATTTACACCCCGTGAGTCTGCGCTATTAGATTCAATTAATAACGTTTACTTGATTCACCGCTACGTAAGCGACGAGGATCTTGTTTGGTTGTTTTCAAATTGCCGCGCAGTAATGCTTCCATATATCGAGGCATCCCAAAGTGGCGTTCTGGCAATGGCATATCATTTCGGAAAACCTGTTGCTGTTTCGAATCTCCCTGGTCTCACCGAATTCGTAATAGAAGGTAGGACAGGGCTTATCTGCAACAACAAAGCGGATTTTGCTAACGCAATGGGGTTACTTGACTCGAGTGCCGATTCAATGCATTCTGACATCCTTGCCTATGCCAAAGAGCATCTCGATTGGAATAGGCAGGTGAAGCAATGGCTAATGAGTCTTTAGGTTGTAATTGCTCGTCTTTTGCCTACGTAATCCTGCAATATGGTCATTTCAACTTAACCGTGTCATGCATTGACTCAATTAGGGAATGCACTTCACCGAATGCAAAGATTGTTGTCGTCGACAACTGTTCCCCAGATAATTCCTTAAAATTGTTGGAAAAGAAGTTCGGTGGCGATTCAAACATTAAGGTTGTTGCGACTCAGAATAATCTAGGTTTTTCGAGCGGCAACAACCTAGGGTTTTCGGTTGCAAAAAAAGAGTGGAATCCACATTTTATCGTCGTGCTTAATAGCGATATTGAACTAACTCAGATGACGTTTGAATCAAAGATTGAGGCAGCCTATGACGATTGCCGTTTTGGAGTTCTGGGCCCTGACATCTATGTTCCCAGTAGAAAGCGTCATCAAAACCCATTCGCAATTTGTAATGACGCTCTTCACCCAAATGACCCTTCGATTCAGGGTGTTGAAGAAGCAAGAAATATATTGCGTAATGAACTTAATGTTGTCACAAATCAAGAATTGGCTGATCGGACAATAAAGGAAAAATTTAAGTCCAGTTTTATTGGTAATTTCTTAGTGGAGCTTAAGCATCAAGTCCAAGATTTTAAACATGAAGTTAGCTTTAAGCACGAGTATAAATCTAGGGTAAGTGATGTCGCACTTCAGGGTGCATGTTTCGTATTTTCCAGGCAATTTATGCAGCGTTTTGAACTTCCCTTTACACCCGAAACCTTTTTATATTGCGAAGAGATGTTGCTGCGAATCAATTGTAAAGAAGCTAATTTGCTAATGGTCTTTGATCCAAGTATCAAGGTACTCCATTTTGAGGGCTCATCTACCGATTCTATCGACTCTGTTTCCAAGAAAGAGTTCATTAATCGAGAGATTCTTAAATCGCTTGATGTTGTTGAGAAACGACTTGAGGTAGATCCAAATAGTACTGACAAAAATCGTTAAAGGATAATCAATGAATGTTAATGCGCTTGAAACTGTGAGGAGCGCCTTTTACAAGCCAATAGTTCATTTTGGACGAACGAGTAATGATGATTACAGCGATCGTTACGTTCAATTAAAGGATTCCGCTGCAAATGACTTCATTGCTGAGCGAATCCAAAGTGCATTTGAGTCTGGTACTGGACTTCTTATTTCAAAATGGGGAACCACTGAGCTGGGAACCGTCTGTACGTACCTGAACCATGAACTAGATATACCATTTATCGATATCGTACAAGGAAAGGTTAATTATGATAGAAGAGCTGCTTCAAAATTTCTCGTAAATAACTCTGGGTTCTTTCCAGAAGATATATCACTGACTAGGACTTTTTCTGAACAAGCGCTAAGCGATTTTCAGCAGATTGATATTCTGGGTTCCTACATAAGCAGCGAAAAATATGTCGCACGTTTTAATCCAAGTGCGATACGCGTAAATCTCGACGGGTATTACGCTCCATTTCTATGGAATAAGCCATGGACGTCGCAGCTTAAGAACAAAAAAGTGCTAGTTGTTAGTCCCTTTGTCGACTCTATTGCAAAGCAATATGCGAAGCGTGAGCTCTTGTTCGATGATCCGAATGTTCTTCCTGAATTTAAGGAATTACATTTAGTAAAGGCAGTTCAATCGTTAGGTGGATGCTGCGACGGCTACAACACTTGGTTTGATGCTCTTGTTGCAATGGAAAATGAAATCGACACCTATGAATTCGACATTGCCCTGATCGGCTGCGGCGCATATGGCATGTCGCTTGGAGCACATGTAAAAAGACAGGGTAAAATTGCTATTCATTTGGCTGGATGGCTTCAAATGCTCTTCGGAGTATATGGAAATAGGTGGGTCCGCGATCAGCCTCAATATGCAAAATACATCAATGAGCATTGGATTAGGCCAAGTAAAACTGAAACCCCTGCCGCTGCAAGCCAGGTGGAGTCGGGGTGCTACTGGTAATGAAGTTTCTTAAACGGCAGACTACAGAACTTTCAGTTAAATCATCAGCATTAATTCAGCTCGCATCAAAGATGTGCAATGTTGTTGCTCAGCTTTCCGTCACAATGGTGCTTGCCCGGTTGCTTACACCTGAAGAATATGGCATCGTCGCTGTTCTTTCGGTATTTACCGGTTTTTTCTCACTTTTGTCCGATATGGGGCTTTCTTCGGCAATCATTCAATTCGATGACCTAACTCAAGATGATTACGGCCATTTATTTACCATTTCGTTCTTATTTGGCCTTGCCCTTTCATTCGCGTTCTTCCTGCTATCTCTTTTTATTTCGGTAGCTTATTCAAATAGGCTATATGTGCCTCTCGGCGCCATATTGATGATTTCGGTTTTCTTTAATTCATTGAATATGGTTCCAAATGGCTTACTGTTAAGAAAAAAGCGTTATGACCTGATTGGTTTTAGGTTAGTGTCGAGCACAATTATCGTCGGTCTACTTACCATCGCGCTCGCCTGTTTAGGTTTAGGTTGCTTTGCGATTGTCTTACAGTCGGTGCTCGGTTCGTTTTTCGTTTTTATTTGGAATTGGATTTCTTCTCCCGCTAGGTTTGTGAAGGGGTCTCCGTTTCCCCCGCTTAAAAGAGTCGGTAAGTACTCTGTATTCCAATTTGGTACACAGGCGATTGGTTACTTTGCCGGCAACTTGGATTCGCTTCTGGTGGGAAAGTTTTTTGGGCCTTCGGATTTGGGGCAGTACAACAAGGCTTATTCACTTTCCGGTTATCCCAATGCCTATCTTGTGGGAACGCTCACCGATATCATGCATCCCTATTTGGCTTCCTTGCAACATGATCAAAATGCTCAATACGTACGATTCATTAAAATGGCAAAATGCATTTCTTTACTTGGGGCATGGTGTGCTGCAATATTTTGTGCTTGTGGTAATGAGCTAATTCTTATCATGTACGGAGATCAATGGGTTGCTGCAGGCCCCTTGCTCCAAATCATGTCTCTTTCGATATATGTTCGCGCTCTTAACGGTGCGCACGCCCCTTTGCTAATGGGAACGGGTAGATCTGATTACCTGATGAGAAGCACCACAATCAACACGCTAATGACGGTGTTCATGATTTGCCTTGGCGTTGCACTTGGAAGTATTACGTGGGTGGCTATAACCATTACCTTCGCATACAACCTTGAGTTGATTGCGCCAGTGTATTACTGCATTAAAAAGACTCTTAATAGGTCAATTCGGGAATACGCAATGAACTTTATGCCGGAAGTCATCGCAATGGTTGTTAGCTTGGCTATTGGACTGGCGTTACCTGAGATCACAGGGAATTTGGCTGGTTCTTTTCTACTGCGCGCCGTATGCGTTTCGGGCATCTATCTTGCAATAAATATTGCGCTCGGTCAGAAAAAGTATCTATCTGACTTATTTGGACAGCTTAAGCATAAGTTTAATTAACGAAACAATGGGTTTATGATGCTTAAAAATCGAACTGTTTTGCCTGTCAAACTGATATTAATAGTATTGATTTCTTATTATTGCGGTTTAACCGATGTTATCTTGCCATTTATAGATGAAAGAGTGTTTACGTTTGGCGGCTTAATAGCAGTTGTTTTTATTGATTTAAGCATCCTCGCTAAAGATCTGTCAATCGCGAGGATCAAAGCGTTTGATTGCCTGTACGGCTTTTTATTTATTGGCATCATTTGTTTTTGCGGCATACATACATTAGTTTCCGGATACGCTAATTCGTCGCAAGTCCTTTCATACGCCATTAGCTGCGTTTTGCCGATTCTATTATTACCGCTTTTATATCAGATTAAAGATAATGGGAATGCACAGTACCTTTGGGTGGACATCTTCATTGGACTTGTTGTGGCAAGCATAATTTTACGAATGCTAAATTGCCTTGCATTTGAATTAGCTCACACAGCTCTTTTTCCAAAGGTTTTAGGGGTAATTCGTGGTGGGCACATTACAGCCAGAATCTATGCCTTAGATGCTGTTTTGTTTTTCATCGAGCTATATCGGGGCTTCAATTACTACCGCATAACAAAAACACTGAACAAAGATGCTTACCTTTGTCTGCTGACAATTGCGTTTATTACCGTTTTTGCACGTGGCAGAATGCAAATCTTGTGCGTACTAATTTCCCTCATAGGCTTCTTGCTATTTCAGAAATTTAAAAGCGGCGATAAAGCACTTTTCGTTCTTGTTCTTTCTTTCCTAGGAATAATATTTTTCCTAACACCCTTTGCTAAGGATCTCATGGGTACCGCTTCGTCTGCTTCTTCTGATGTTTTAGCTGTTAACTATGATGGAACCCTTTTATTTCAGGGCCAAATAGATAATACCGCTTCCGTTAGACTGTTCACAATTAAGCATGGTTGGGAAATGATGGAAAAGGACCCGTCTGGTACCGGTCTTGTTTATTACGGCACTCCAAGATTTAAAGCGTTCTTCCCCATTGGCTCTAATGATGACCTCGGTTATATAGGAACTATTTTCACATTCGGATATGTCTCTGTTCTATTTATCGTACCGCTCATACTGTGGGGACTAATTCAATCATTTAGGGTTCGTTGCCAACCGATGTTTCAGTTAAGGCTATCGATAGTTGCTTATCTAGTAATAAGCGGAATCTCTTTAAGTCTTTTCGACCTTTCGCGTATTGCTGCGCTCCCATTTTTCATTTGTCTCTTATCGGCTGAATCGAACAATTTAATTTCGGGGGATGTTTATTAATTAAACAAGCTAATGATCTCAAATCAAAAGTCAATAACTCGTGTTTATTGAGATAACGATAGTTTCAGGTGGGAGCAGTTTATGGAAAATCAAATTGAACTAATGTACTGTGCAGAATGGGCCAAAGACAGGGAGCGTTCTTGGTCTGGGACGACCTATGGATTGAGACAGGCTTTATGCAAGCACGTCCTGCTGCATGACTTCGATTTGCCTGACTGCTCCGAATCGTTTTTATTGCGATTAAACAATAAACTGCGCAGTTGTCTAGGTATAAGAGACTTTGATCTTTCGAAAATGCGTGCGCAGCAATCAGAATGCAAAAGGCACTCTTTAGATTTAAAAACAGCAGCAGTGTTCCAATTTTCTGAGATACCTTTAGTTGGCAAAGGGGAAGACCATTACATATATCAGGATCTTCCTGTTGAATGGCTTTGGCATTGTAAGAACGATAATCCCGAACTGTTTAAATACACCGGATCTTATTATCAAAACATTTCAACTAAAGCCTTTAAAGCGCGTCTTAAGCTGCAACGCCAGTTCTATAACGAATGCCGTGGCGTTTTTACAATGGGAAAATGGCTTGCCAAATACCTTGTGTGCGAGTGCGGCTTGCCCATTGAAAAAGTACACCATGTGGGGGGGGTATCAATAGTTCTCCACGTTGCATAGATCCGTTGAGTAGACATCAAAATACTTTCCTATTTGCAGGAAGGGATTTCGAGCGAAAGGGCGGAGATCTCGTACTCGAAGCCTTCGCTAAACTTATTGAAGCTGGAAATGATTATCGATTAATAATTGCCGGTCCAGAAGGTAATCCTGCACCAGGTGCTCGCGGAGTCCAATTTGTTGGCGATGTAGACAACGAATGTCTAGGCAACTTAATGGCGACATCAGATGTATTTGTCATGCCGTCTCGATTTGAGGCATATGGATTGGTTTTCCCCGAAGCTATGGCTGCCGGCCTACCTTGTATCGGCACAGACAAATTTGAAATGCCTTACTTTATCGAAGATGGAGTGAACGGCAGAACCGTCGGCAGTGAGAGCATCGAGGAGCTTTCTCTTGCAATGCAAGACTGTTTGCTCAGCGACTCAATACGAGAACAGGCAATGAAACGTTCTTCTGAAGTGCAGAAGGAATACAGCTGGGATTCGGTAGCCAAAAGAATCGAGCATGTAATAAATGAAGACTTGCATTCAGATACAACAAACTGAACAACTTATTTATAGGAGTATAAGATGAAGGGCATCATCCTCGCCGGCGGGTCCGGCACCCGCCTGTACCCGCTCACGCTCGTGACCTCCAAGCAGCTGCTGCCGGTCTACGACAAGCCCATGATCTACTACCCGCTTAGCACCCTCATGCTGGCGGGCATCCGCGACATCCTGGTCATCTCGACGCCGACCGACCTGCCCAACTTCGAGCGCCTGCTCGGGGACGGCTCGCGCTACGGCGTGAACCTCTCCTATGCAGAGCAGCCGAGCCCCGACGGCCTGGCCCAGGCCTTCACGATCGGCGAGGACTTCATCGCCGGCGAGCCGTGCGCCCTGGTGCTGGGCGACAACATCTTCTACGGCAACGGCCTGTCGCGCCACCTGACGCGCGCCGTCCAGAACGCCGAGTCGGGCCGCGCCACGGTCTTCGGCTACCACGTGGACGACCCCGAGCGCTTCGGCGTCGTCGAGTTCGATGCACAGGGCAGGGCCGTCTCCATCGAGGAGAAGCCAGCGGAGCCCAAGAGCTCCTACGCCGTCACCGGCCTGTACTTCTACCCGGGCGACGTGGCCGCCAAGGCGCACGAGGTGAGGCCCTCGGCCCGCGGCGAGCTGGAGATCACCACGCTCAACCAGATGTACCTGGAGGAGGGGACGCTGTCCGTGGTGACCCTCGGCCGCGGCTACGCGTGGCTGGACACCGGCACCATGGAGAGCCTGCACGAGGCCGCGGAGTTCGTCCGCGCCGTGGAGCACTCCCAGGACCTGCCGGTCTCGGTCCCCGAGGAGATCGCCTGGGAGAACGGCTGGATCACGACCGCCGAGCTGGAGGAGGCCGCCAAGGCCTACGGCAAGTCGGTCTACGGGCAGCACCTGAAGAAGGTCGCCGCCGGCGAGATCGTCAATAGCCCACGCGAGTACTAGCGCAAGCTTGTTTTCTTTTAGGGGTCACCGTTTATCTGGTGGCCCCTTTCGTTATGATTACGTTGACCATAAAGACAATATGATTGGGAGTGGATGTGTTAAGCGTCTACTTTGGCGATATGCCAGAAGCGATTTACAACACAGCGACATATTTCAAAAACTCTTACCGGTCTTCTTGGATTACGGATCCCTATGCAGTCTCGATAATTAAAGATGTCGATCGATCGGTTGTTGTCTCCGAAAACGTCATCGAAAGCCCTGTGCTTGGATCCATCTCCCCACTCCAGCTTTCTGGTGGCGTGAAAACGCTGCTGCTTATGAGATTTGATCGTAAGCATATTTTTAACGCTTCTACCTGTGGTGACAACTGTGCCAAGTGGATTCTCGACATGGCGAAAGACCGCAAGCTCGTTGTGAATCTCTATCATGTGATGGACTTTGGTCGCGAGGATTTTAAAATTAAAGTCGTGAATAGCGGCCGAATCGTTCACAACATGGCCGATTTGATTCACGAGTCGATTCCGTATCTGTAGGTGCTGCTTATGAACGGTTCGCATCTCGTTAAGATTTCCCGCCGCAGGGGAACCAAGTACACATTTACCATTAAACGGAACATTACTATTGTGCGTGGGGATAGTGGCACGGGTAAGACGACACTGTTTGACATGGTCGCAGACTACATGCGAACGGGCGAGCAGTCGGGTGTTTCCTTGCAATGCGATTGTCCCTGTGTCGCCCTGACCGATTATGATTGGCGAAACCAGCTTTCGTCCGTTCATGACTCGATTGTATTTGTCGATGAGGGCTTAAAAGAGATCCATTCTGATGAGTTTGCCCATCATGTGCTGTATTCCTCGAATTATTTCGTGCTGATCTCAAGGGCTGATTTCCCCAATCTTCCGTATAGCGTGGATGAGATTTACAAGATTAAGACGAGCGGAAAATACCATTCTTTCGTCCCTGTTTATCAAGATCGCGGGAATCATCGTTATGCTATTTCCCGGTCGGCGCCAAAACAGGACTTTTCTATCCTTCTATGCGAGGACAGTAAGTCTGGTTTCCAGTTCTTTAAACGGCATTTTGCTGACAGTGAGCTTACCTGTACTTCGGCCATGACGAACAGCGCGATTTTGGGCTGGTTGGATCAGCATCTCGACGATCGCGTGTTTGTTGTCGCGGACGGGGCGGCATTTGGGTGCTATGCGGACCGCGTCCTTAAGCTGCAAGACATTCACCGCGATACTGTTACGGTTTGTCTTCCCGAGTCGTTCGAATGGCTTCTGCTGAGCTCCGGCGTAATTTCAGGGCTAGATGTTAAGACGGTTTTGGAAACCCCAGAAGCCTTTGTAAACAGTGAGAAGTTTAAAAGCTGGGAGGATTTCTTCTATAAGTACTTACGTGAAATAACTGGGGATTCGGTTTTTCACTACGACAAAGACTGCATTTCGGAGGCGTTTTGTACAGGAGGTAATTCTGCGAAGGTTATGGCTCTTATCGCATGCCGAAATGTCCGATAGTTTTGTTGAATAGCGTCGCGGCGTCACTTCCTGCGGCATACTAAAGAAGCTGTACATGCTTCAGATTGGATTTTCATGTCTGAGATTTTCGAACCCAAGAATATCATCGTCACTGGCGGCTGCGGCTTCATCGGCAGCAACTTCGTGCACTACGTGGTCAACAACCACCCCGAGGTGCACGTCACCGTCCTGGACAAGCTGACCTACGCCGGCAACCCCGAGAACATCGCCGGGCTGCCCTCCGACCGCGTGGAGCTCGTCGTGGGCGACATCTGCGACGCCGCGCTGCTCGATGAGCTGGTGCCGGGCCACGACGCGATCGTGCACTACGCCGCCGAGAGCCACAACGACAACTCCATCGCCGACCCCGAGCCGTTCCTGCGCACCAACGTGGAGGGCACCTTCCGCCTGCTGGAGGCCGTCCGCAAGTACGGCGTCCGCTACCATCACGTCTCCACCGACGAGGTCTACGGCGACCTGGCGCTCGACGACCCCGCCAAGTTCACTGAGGAGACGCCCTATAAGCCGTCCTCTCCGTACAGCTCGACCAAGGCTTCCTCCGACATGCTGGTCCGCGCGTGGACCCGCACCTACGGCCTCCGCACCACGATCTCCAACTGCTCCAACAACTACGGCCCCTACCAGCACGTGGAGAAGTTCATCCCCAGGCAGATCACGAACATCATCGACGGCGTCCGCCCCAAGCTCTACGGCCGCGGCGAGAACGTCCGCGACTGGATCCACACCGAGGACCACTCCTCGGCCGTCTGGGACATCCTCACCAAGGGCCGCATGGGGGAGACCTACCTCATCGGGGCCAATGGGGAGAAGAACAACATCACCGTGCTCCGCATGATCCTGGAGGCGATGGGGCGCGACCCCGAGGACTTCGACTGGGTCGCCGACCGCCCCGGCCACGACCGCCGCTACGCCATCGACAGCACCAAGCTCCAGCGCGAGCTGGGCTGGAGGCCGGCGCACACCGACTTCGCCGGGGGCCTGAAGCAGACGATCGACTGGTACGTCGCCAACGAGCCCTGGTGGCGCCCGGCCAAGGAGGCCACAGAGGCCCGCTACCGTGCCCAGGGCCAGTAAAGAGGGGAGAGACAGATGGCAGACATCGCATTCGAGAAGGACCTCTCCGTCGCCGAGACCGGCATCGGGGGCCTGAAGGTCGTCGACCTCGCCGTCCACGGCGACTCGCGCGGCTGGTTCAAGGAGAACTGGCAGCGCGCCAAGATGTGCGCCCTGGGCATCCCGGATCTCAGGGTCGTCCAGAACAACATCTCCTACAACGACAGCCGCGGCGTCACCCGCGGCATCCACGCCGAGCCCTGGGACAAGTTCATCTCCGTGGCGCGCGGCAGCGTCTTCGGCGCCTGGGTGGACCTGCGCGAGGGCAGCGAGACCTACGGGAAGGTGTTCACCTGCACGCTCGACCCGTCCAAGGCCATCTACGTCCCGCGCGGCGTGGGCAACTCCTTCCAGGCCCTGGAGGACGGCACCGCCTACACCTACCTGGTGGACGCCCACTGGTCCCTCGAGCTCAAGAAGACCTACACCTTCGTGAACCTCGCCGACCCCGAGCTCGCCATCGAGTGGCCGATCCCGCTCGATGAGGCCACCGTCTCCGAGGCCGACCTCAACCACCCGATGCTCAAGGACGTCGTCCCAATGGCGCCCAAGAGGACGCTCGTCACCGGCTGCAACGGCCAGCTGGGCCATGCTGTGCGCAGGCTGGCGGAGGAGCGCGGCGTCGCCAAGGACTTCGACTTCTGCGACATCGACACCTTCGATATGTCAGACCCGGACGCCTACACACAGTACGACTGGTCGCTCTACGGCACCGTGATCAACTGCGGCGCCTACACCGCCGTGGATAGGGCGGAGACCGCCGAGGGCCGCGCGACCGCCTGGAAGGCCAACGCGACCGGCCCCGCCCTCCTCGCCCGCACATGCTCTGATCACGGGATCACCCTCGTCCACGTGTCCAGCGACTACGTCTTCGACGGCACCGCCGAGGTGCATGACGAGGACGAGCCCCTCAGCCCGCTGTCCGTCTACGGCCAGACCAAGGCCGCCGGCGACATCGCCGTGGCCGGGTGCCCGCGCCACTACATCATGCGCTCCAGCTGGGTCATCGGCGAGGGCCGCAACTTCGTCAAGACGATGAAGGGCCTGTCCGACCGCGTCGCCGACCCCGAGGACGGGCTCGAGCAGGTCACGGTCGTTGACGACCAGCTGGGCCGCCTGACCTTCACGCGCGACATGGCCGAGGCCATCTTCCACGTGCTGGGGACGCACGCCCCCTACGGCACCTACGACTGCACCGGCTCCGGCGCCGTGAAGAGCTGGGCGGACATCGCCCGCGCCGTCTTCAAGGCAGCCAACGGCAACGGCGAGAAAGTGGTCCCGGTCAGCACCGCCGACTACTACGCCGGCGCCGCCGGCGCCGTCGCCCCGCGCCCGGTCCACTCCGCGCTCGACCTGTCCAAGCTCGAGGCTGCCGGCTTCCACATGCCCGACTGGGAGGAAGAGCTGGGGGAGTACATCAAGACGCTCTAGCCGCTATTAACTTTTCGAGAGTAAAAGCCGCCGTTCTTTAACGGCGGCTTTTCTTGTTGGTGGCTATCTGCGCAGTGGTGCCAATAGTATTTTGCGGAAGATCTACCTCTCTCTTGGCATGGAAGTAGGGTGGCCGGGCTGGTCGTCGTAGGCGTATTTGCTGTACACGTTGACCTCCCACTGCTTTTTTTCGACCTTTGCTACAGAATCTAGGATGAAGCCGGTCGCAAGGCTCAGGCCGCACAGGAACATAAACGAGGCGGCGAGCATAGCGGTGGGGAAGCGCGGGACGAGGCCGGTCTGGAAATATTCGACAACGATGGGCATGCCCAGGGCGAGGCCGAATACCGCGAACAGAAGCGCAACGAGGCTGAAGAACTTCAGCGGGCGGTAGTCCTTGAACAGCGTGCCGATCATCGCAACGACTTTAATGCCGTCGCTCACGGTGTTGAGTTTGGACTCGGAACCCTCGGGACGGTCGCGGTACTCGATGGGCACATCTTTGATGCGCCAGCGGTGGTCGACGGCGTGGATCGAGAGCTCGGTTTCGATCTGAAAGCCCTCGGAAAGCACTGGGAAGGTTTTAACGAACGGGCGGCTCATGGCGCGGTAGCCTGTCATGACGTCATCGAAGCTGTAGCCATAGATCCACTTGATCATGGCGCGGACCAGATTATTGCCAAAGCCGTGGAAGGCACGCTTGTTCTCCTCGGCGTAGGTGCCGTTGGAAAGGCGATCGCCTACGGTCATGTCGGCCGTGCCGTTAAGGATGGGCTCGCAGAGGGCCTTGGCCGCCTCGGCGGGGTAGGTGTCGTCTCCGTCGACCATCAGGTAGCAATCGGCGTCGATATCGCGAAACATCTGGCGGCACACGTTGCCCTTTCCCTGACGGGGCTCAAAGCGGACTGTGGCGCCGTGCTCGGTGGCAATGCGTGAGGTATCGTCCGACGAGTTGTTGTCATAGACATAGACCGTCGCCTGCGGAAGCTCGCGGTGAAAGTCGTCGATGACTTTGCCGATCGTGAGCGCTTCGTTGTAGCAAGGGATGATGACGGCGATGGATTCAGAATTCACTTAATGCTCCTTATACATTCAATCCTAGAAAGTATAGCCGTTTGGGCCTGGCATCCTAAGATGTGGGTTAGTTCTCCAGTTTTGTTGCGCGAATCGTTTGCATGGCCGTCGGGTCTATACTGTTCGTTTGTCAACGATTACGAGTAAAGGAGTTGCATCCGTGTCGGATCAGACAAAGCAACAAGAAACTCGCAGTCTGCCTGCGACGTTTGCTAAGAACGAATTTGAGAAGGACGCGTTTATCCTTCGTCAGCTGGTTACCAAGGATTTTAAGATCAAGTATCGCCGTAGCGTTCTGGGCGTCGCATGGTCGGTGCTCAACCCGCTGCTGATGATGATCGTCATGGCCATCGTGTTCTCGACGATTTTTGGCCAGGGCCGCAATGGCTCAATGACGCCCGAGATGTACCCGCTGTACTTGATCGTGGGTAACATCACCTTTGCCGTCATGTCTGAGTCTACTAACCAGGCCCTGACGTCGATCGTGGGCGCTGCCCCTCTGCTCAAGAAGGTTAAGGTGCACCGCTGGGTTTTCCCGGTGCAGAAGGTGCTCTTCTCGCTGGTCAACTTTGCCTTCTCGCTGGTCGCCGTCGCCATCGTCATGCTGTGGTTCCGCGTTATGCCTTCTTGGCACCTGATTCTGTTGCCGGTTTGCCTGCTGCTGCTTATGTGCTTCTGCATGGGCCTGGGCATGATGCTCTCTGCCCTTACGGTCTTCTTCCGCGACGTTATGCATCTGTGGAGCGTCGTCATTACGGCGTGGACTTACATTACGCCCATCTTCTGGACGACTGACTATATTGCGCAAATGCCGCATCTCGTGCGTATCTTGATGTATGCGAACCCCATGTTCAACTACCTGCAGTTTATGCGCGATATCTTCCTGTTCCAGACTACGCCCTCGCTTATGACGTTTGGTATGTGCGTCGCTTGGGCGGTTCTTGCGCTTATTATTGGCTATACCGTGTTCCATAAGTCCGAGCGCAAATTTATCCTCTACATCTAAGGAGTGCTGTGATGACTGAATCTGTTGTTGATTACAGCGAGCAGCCTCTGGCTGTCGAGGTCGACGACGTCACCATGATCTTTAACATGGCGTCCGAGTCGCTGACCAACCTCAAGGAGTACTTCATTAAGCTTGCCAAGCACGAGCTGTTCTTTGAGGAGTTTAGGGCGCTTAAGCACATCTCGTTTGATATTCATCGCGGCGAGGTTGTGGGTCTGGTCGGCACCAATGGCTCCGGCAAGTCTACGATGCTCAAGATTATCGCTGGCGTTCTTGAGCCTAGCGAGGGCAGCGTTAAGGTGCACGGTAACATCGCGCCGCTGATTGAGCTTGGCGCCGGCTTTGACCCCGAGCTGACCGCCCGCGAGAACATCTATCTGAACGGCGCCCTGCTCGGCTATACCAAGGAGTTCATCGACGCCAACTTTGACGGCATTATCGAGTTCGCTGAGCTGCAGAACTTTGTCGATATGCCGCTTAAGAACTTCTCTTCGGGCATGGTGGCGCGTATCGCCTTTGCAATCGCGACGATTACCGAGCCCGATATTCTGATCGTTGACGAGACGCTGTCCGTCGGTGATGTGTTCTTCCAGCAAAAGTGTGAGGCCCGCATCCAGCACTTTATCCAGAGCGGCGACGTGACGGTTCTGTTCGTTTCGCACTCTATGGAGCAGGTTGAGCGCATCTGCCAGCGTGCCGTTTGGATTGAGAAGGGTGACCTTCGCATGGACGGCCCGGTCGATGAGGTCTGCAAGGCGTACCGCGAGCAGTTCAACTAGGTTATAATTACTTGCGCCTGACAGGCTTGTGCTTGCTTGGGCGTGCGGTTATTTGCTCCATTAGCTCAGTTGGATAGAGCAGGGGACTTCTAATCCCAAGGTCGACGGTTCGAATCCGCCATGGAGCACCATCGTTTATTAAGCCCAGACCGCTTGGTGGTCTGGGCTTTTTTCATCTTGTGTGTTGCTGGAGCCGAGCGCGAGCAAGCCGCTGCTGTTTGTTGGGGTTGGCATTTTACTTTTCGAGATGCTCTTTCAGCAGCTCCAACGCGTGGGCGTAGCCCTTCAGGCCCTCTCCGGTGATGGTGGCGAAGCAGGCCAGACGGGCGTAGCTCACCTGGCGGAAGTCTTCGCGGGTCTCGACTGCGCTAATGTGGACCTCCACAGCCGGGATGGCGACGGCTTTGAGCGCGTCCAGGATGGCCACGCTTGTGTGCGTGTAGGCGGCCGGGTTGATGACGATGCCGTCGACCTTTCCGTAAGCCTCCTGGATCTTGTCGACGATGCTGCCCTCGTGGTTGGACTGGAAAACCTCGACCTCGTCGAAGCCCTGTGCGGCACCCGCTTCCTGGCAGATCTGCACTAAGCGATCGTAGTTGTCGCTGCCGTAGATGCCTGGCTCGCGAATGCCGAGCATGTTGAGGTTGGGGCCGTTAATGACGAGTGCTTTCATGGTTGCTTCCTTTGCAGTTGAAAAACCACCACAAAGGTGCCTGCCCCCTTTGTGGTGGTTTTGGTTAGAGAGCGGGTGGGAGGGTGTCGAGGAGGGCATGGACGGTGTTGGCGGCGCAGTCGCGTGAGTCGATGATGTAGTCGGCCCAGGCGCGGTAGCGCGGCATACGCTGCTCGGCCAGCTTGTCGATGCCGTCGCGCGCGGTGATGGGGCGGCCCTTGTGGGCGAGCTCGTCGAGCTTGCGGTTGAGCATCACGATTTGGCTGTTTTGGTGCAGCAGAGGGTAGTTCTCGTCGCGCGTAACCACGCCGCCGCCGGTGGAGAGCACCAAGCCGCTGCGCTTGGAGATGTCGGCCAGCGCTGCCGTCTCCTGCTCGCGGAAGGCCGCCTCGCCGCACTTGATGATAAAGTCGGCGCAGGGCATGCCCAGGCGCTCCTCGAGGGCGCGATCGAGATCGATGTGCTCGCGGCCCGTGAGCTGGGCGATCTGCTCGCCCACGCGGGTCTTGCCCGAGCCCGGCATGCCGATCAGCGCGATGTTCTGTTCGCGGCGTGACAGGCGCTCCGTTACGTCCAGGATCCTCTCGCGCGGGGTGGCTTTGCCGGTATAGCGCTCGACAGCTTGTGCCGCCTGGGCAACAAGCATAAGCAGGCCGCCGATGCAGGGGATGCCGCGGCGCTCGGCCTCGAGCATCAGGCCCGTGCGGGCGGGGTTGTAGACAATGTCGATGACGCCCTCGAGCGCATCGAGGCCTTCGAGCGTGCAAGGCGCGTCGGGGCAATGGGGGAACATGCCGGCGGGCGTGCAGTTGACGAGTAGGGAGGCGTCGGACTGCTGCGCGATATTGTCGTAGTTGACCTCGCTCGTGCGACCCACGGGTACGACGATGGCGCCCATGTCTCCCAGCACCATACTTGCCGTGGTGCCGGCGCCGCCGGTGGCACCGAGCACGAGGGCCTTCTTGCCGGCAACCTCAACGCCCAACTCCTCGACCAGGCACTGGAAACCGAAGTAGTCAGTATTATCGCCGTGCAGGCGGCCGTCGGGCAGGCGCGTGATGGTGTTGACGTTGCCCATGCGCTCGGCGAGCGGGCTCAGCTCGTCCAGGTATTCCATGACGGCGCGCTTGTAGGGGATGGTCACGTTGGTGCCCTCCCATTCGTCGCCCGTCATAAAAGCCTCAAGATCCTCGGGCTCGCGCTCAAAACGCACGTACTCAAGCCCCGCCAGCTCCTTGTAGATGGTCGGGGTGTAGCTGTGGCCCAGCACGCGGCCCAGCACGCCGTAGGGGCGGGTTGCGGCGGTATCGGTCATCTAGAGCACCTCCGTGTAGCTGCCAAAGTAGGTGAAGCTCTCGCATACGTCGTCGATCGAATCGAGCAGGTCGTCGAGGGCCTTGCTGCCAAAGGGACAGTCCAGGTCAAAGTAGAACATAAACTCAAAGTCGCGACCGGGGATGGGGCGGCTCTCGAGCTTGATGAGGTTGATGTTGAGTGCGTAGAAGCGCTCGAGCACGCGATAGAGGGCGCCCGGCTCGTTGGCCGTGGTGATCATGAGCGAGGTACGGTTGGCACCGGGATAGACGCGTGGCTCGCGGCTGATGACGACAAAGCGCGTGTAGTTGTTGTCCGAGTCCTGGATGTTGGACTCCAGCACCTCCAGGCCATAGAGTGCCGCGCAGCTGCGCGATGCGATGGCGGCAACATCGGTGCGGTCGGAATTGGCGACCATCTCGGCCGACATGGCGGTGTTGGGGTACTTGGTGGCGTGCAGGTCGTGGGACTCGATAAAGCCCGCACACTGGGCAATGGCTTGGCCGTGGCTGTAAACCTCGCGCACGTCGGCGAGCTTGGTGCCGGGCTTGACGAGCATGTTGTGGTCGATCTTGAGGCGAAGCGAGCGCACGATGTGGAAGTCGAACTGGGCGAGCAGGTCGTAGACGGCGTTGACCGAGCCGGCGGTGGAGTTCTCGATGGGCAGCACGCCAAACTCGCAGAAGCCGTCGCGCACAGCGCGCATAACGCCTTCGAAGGTCTCGAAAAACGCGATGTCGGGCACGTCGAAGAGTTTGCACGCGGCGATCTGGCTATAGGCACCTTCCACGCCCTGGCAGGCAACTGTGGCCGTTTGAGGGAAGGGCGTGTCAAAGGCTGCAGCCGTGGCGTGGGCCTTTTGCGAGACGGTGATGCCCTTGAGCTCGTTGATGTAGCGCTGCTGCTCGGCCTTGCTCATGCTCATAAGGAGGCGGAACAGGGTGATGGTCTGCGCCTCGTAGCGCTCGGGCGCGCGGCTGGCGAGGTTGTTGAGTTTTGAGCGCTCGCGGGCGGGGTCAAAGACGGCCTTGCCCATCTCGATCTTTGATTTGGCGACCTCGGTGGCAATGTCCATACGCTCGACAAAGCTATTGAGGAGCGTGGTGTCGATGCCATCGATGGTCTGGCGAATATCGGCAAGGTCCATGGAGGCCCCTTTCACGTAATGGCAGAGTTGACAGGCAACCCAGGTGAGTCGGGTTAGAGCTGGCCTGCGTCCTCGAGGAGGGCGTCCCAGATGGCCAGCGCTGCGGCTGCTTCGGCTACGGGGACAGCTCGGGGGACGATGCAGGGATCGTGACGACCGTGGACCGAGAGTTCGACATTTTCCATGGCGTCCATGTCCACGGTCTGCTGCTCGCGGCCAATGGAGGGCGTCGGCTTTACGGCCATACGCCACATGACGGGCGCGCCGGTCGAAATACCGCCCAGGATGCCGCCGGCGTTGTTGGATTCGACCTCGATCTTTCCGGTCTCGGCGTCGATGCGATACGGATCGTTGTTCTCGCTGCCGCGCATGGCGGCCACGGCAAAACCCATGCCAAACTCCACGCCCTTTACGGCGGGAATGCCAAACGCGATTTGCGCGATGCGGTTCTCGATACCGTCGAACATGGGGTCGCCGATGCCCGCGGGAAGCCCGTAAATGCCGCACTCCACGATGCCGCCGATGCTGTCGAGTTCGTCGCGCGCGGCTAGGATCTCCTCGCGCATGCGGCCGGCTGCGGCGGCGTCAATGCACGGCAGATCGTTCGTAAGGATCGCCTTGCGGTCGGCCTCGCGATAGACCATATCGTCCATCGGCAGGTCGGAGATGCCGCCGATCTGCGCGACGTGCGCCATGACCTGAATGCCGCGGGCCTCGAGTGCCTGCAGCGCAATGCCGCCGGCGATGCACAGGGGTGCCGTTAGGCGGCCGGAGAAATGCCCGCCACCAGCGACATCGTGCATGTTGTGATACTTCACACGCGCCGGGTAATCGGCATGTCCCGGACGGGGCTTGCGGCGCAGCTCGGAGTAATCCTTGGAGCGCGTGTTGGTGTTCTCGATAATCGCGGCAATGGGCGCGCCGGTGGTATGTCCATCGACAACACCGGCGATGATGTGGGCGGCGTCGGCCTCGCGGCGTTTGGTCGCGGTCTCGTCGCGGCCGGGGGCGCGACGGTCGAGGAAGGCCTGCAGCTTCTCCTGGTCCACAGCGATGCCCGCCGGGATGCCATCGAGCGAGCAGCCGATAGCGGGGGAGTGCGATTGGCCGAAGATGCTTAAGTGCAATGCGTTGCCAAAGGTCGAGGACATGCTATTCCTCCTCGAGTGTGACCTTGCCGCCCAACAGGCGGTAGTGGTCGAAGAAATCGGGATAGGACTTGTTGACGGCCTCGGCGCCGTGGATCACGACCTCGCCGGTGGCACGGCTCGCAGCGATGGCGGCCATCATGGCGATGCGGTGGTCGTTGTGCGAATCGACCTCGCCGCCGGTGAAGGCATCGACACCCTTGATGATGAGGTCGTCACCGGCGATGCGCACCTGTGCGCCCAGCGCGGTGAGCTCGCGGGTGGTGGTGACCAGACGGTCAGATTCCTTGATGCGCAGGCGCGCACAGTCACGGATGAACGTGCGGCCCTGAGCCAGCGAGGCCACGGCCGAGATAACGGGTACCAGGTCGGGAATGTCGTGGGCGCTCATCTCAAAGCCGGCGAGCTTGTCGGACTGCACGGTGGCGGCGTTGGTGGAGCGCACGATGCGGGCGCCAAAGCGCGAAAGCGCGGCGAGCACGTTGCGGTCGCCCTGCGCGGAGCTGAGCGACACGCCCTCGACGGTGATGGGGTCGGTGCCGATGGCGCCGGCACACAGCCAAAAGGCGGCGTTGGACCAGTCACCCTCGACGGCTACGCTGCCGGGCGTGCGGTACGAGCCGCTGCTCACGCGGAAGTTCGTGACCTCGGGCTGGCCGTCCTTGGCCGGAATACGCTCGACGTTGACCTCTACGCCAAAGGCCTTCATGGCCTGGATCGTCAGGTTGATGTAGGGACGGCTCTCAATGAGGCCGGTTACCTGCACGCAGGAGGGCTGGGCCAGCAGCGGGGCTGCCAGCAGAAGGCCGGAGATATATTGCGAGCTCACGTTGCCCGGAAGCACAAAGGTGCCCGGGCGCATGCGTCCGCTCGTCTTGAGCGGAAAACCGCCCAGGCCCTGTAGGTCGCAGCCGGCGGCGATGATCTCGTCCGAGAGCGGGGACAGCGGGCGGGCGCCCAAGCGTCCCTGACCCACAAAGGTTGCTTCTGCGCCCAGCGCGCAGGCGACGGGTAACATAAAGCGGAGCGTGGATCCGCTTTCACCGCAGTCAAGCGTGCCGCCGGCAAGGGCCTTGAGCAGGCCAAATTCAACACTCTTCATGGTGGGGTGGACCTGGAAGCCGTCCTCGACGGTCTCGATGCGAGCACCCAGTGCCGTAAGGCAGCGCACCGTGGCCTCGATGTCGGCGCAGGTGGTGTTGCAGGTGACGTGCGTCTCGCCGTTGGCGAGCGCAGCGCAGATGATGAGGCGATGCGCCATCGACTTGGACGCGATGGCGGGAACGGTGCCCTTGAGCGGGGACGGGGTGATGCGGGCTAGCATGCGGATGCGTCTCCCTTCTGGCCGAGGCCCTCGGCAATGAGTTCGTGGAAAGTGGAAAGTGGCGTGCGGTCGATGCTGCAGCGGCCAATGCCGTGCGGAATCACCAGGTCGATGGTGTCGCCCGCGCGCTTCTTGTCGTGGAGCGCCTCGGCAAAGACGGCATCGGCATCTAGGTCGCAGCGGGTCTTGAGGCCATGGCGGGCGCAGAGCTCCTCAATACGACCGGGCAGTGCAGCATCGCAAGCGCCGTGCAGGGCCGCGGCGCGCGTGATGATGCCCATGCCGATCGACACACAGTTGCCGTGTCCCAGACTAAAGTGCTCGCAGGCCTCGACGGCGTGTCCGGCGCTGTGTCCAAAGTTGAGGAGCTTGCGCTGGTTGGTTTCGCGCTCGTCGGCGACGACCACGGCGCGCTTGATGTCGATATTGCGGGCGATGATGAGCGCTACGCGGGCCACATCGCGGTTGAGCAGCTCCAGCGTGAGCGGAGTCTTCTCCAGCTCGGCGAAAAGCTCCGGGTCGGCGATCACGGCGTGCTTGACGACCTCGCCGCAGCCATCGGCGAACTGCTCGGGCGTGAGGGTGGCCAGGCACCCCACGTCGGCGATAACCACGCTCGGCTGCCAAAAGGCGCCGGCCAGGTTCTTGCCGGCAGCCAGATCGATGGCGGTCTTGCCGCCCACCGACGAATCCACCATGGCGAGCAGGCTCGTCGGGATCTGCACAAACTTGCAGCCGCGCATGTAGGTGGCGGCCACAAAGCCCGCCACGTCGCCCACGACGCCGCCGCCGAGTGCCACGATCACGTCGGAGCGCGAAAGCTCGTGCTCGGCCACAAACTCCAAAATGGCAACGTAGGTCTCGGCGCGTTTATGGGCCTCGCCGGCCTCGAAGGTGCAGATGCTCACCTCGTAGCCTGACGCCTCCAGGCTCTGCTTAACGGGCATCTGGTAGAGTGGGCCCACGTTGGTGTCCGTAACGATGACAGCGCGCGAGCCGCCGGCGGTGGCTCGAACGAGCGGTCCCGCCTGCTCCAGCAAAAACGTGCCAACATGCACCTGGTAGGGGCGTGCGGTGTCGATATCGATGGTAATCGCCATAAGCTTCGGTCCTTTCGACCTGGCGTGATGGGTGGTCTAGTGGGAGGCCTCGTCGTCGAGTGCGCGCTTAATTCGGTCGCCCTCGGCAAGGAGATTCTCCAGATAGCGCTGGTCGCGGTTCTTGAGCGCACGGCTGTAGGCGCCGAGCGAATCGATCAGATGGTCGATCTCGAAGGCAAGCGCATCGGCGTCGTCGATCATGAGCTCGGACCACATCTGGGGGTTGAGGTGCGCCACGCGGGTGAGATCGCGGTAGCTACCGGCCGAAAAGCCGTGGTGGACCTGGGCAGTGGGGCTTTTGACGTAGGCGTTGGATACCACGTGCGCAAGCTGGCTCGTGAAGGCGATGACACGGTCGTGCTCGGCGGCGCTGGTCACGCTGAACTTGCCAAAGCCCAAGGGGCGCACCATCTCGCGCACCTGGCCCAAAAGCTCCAGCTTGAGCGCATCGTCCACCGCGGGCGGTACGAGCACGAGTGGCGCGCCCTGGAACAGGTCGGCGCGGGAGTGTGCATAGCCCGAGTACTGCGTGCCCGCCATGGGGTGCGCGCCCACAAAGTAAAAGCCGTGCTCGTGGGCAAGCTCAAAGGCGCGCTCGCACACGATACCCTTGACGCCCACCGTGTCAATTACCACGGGGCCCATGATGGCCTCGGTATCGGTGGCGTCGGCGAGTGCCTGGGCGTGTGCCTCGAGCCACTCGATGCAGGCTTCGGGGTAGCAAGCCAGGACGATGATGTCGCATTCGCCGAGCGTCTCGTCGTTGAGCTCGCCGGCAACGGTGCCCATGCTGGCAGCCGTCATGACATCGTCATCGGGATCCCAGGCCAGCACGCGGACGCCCGCCTGCGCATAGCCGCGGGCAAAGCTGCCGCCGATGAGGCCAAGGCCGACGATGCCGGCGCACTTGGGGCCGCCCTGGTTAACGCGCGCGTTTCTCACTGTACCCATGGGCTACTCCATGGTCTCTTGGCAGACGACCTCGCGGATGGCTCGGATGCGGCGCATGGTGTCGTCGAACTGATCGGGGGTGAGGGCCTGGGCGCCGTCGGACCAGGCGCGGCTCGGCTCGTCGTGGACCTCGATCTCCAGGCCGTTGGCGCCGCAGGCGGTCGCGGCAAGCGCCATGGGCTCAACGTAGCGGGTGTAGCCGGTGGCGTGGCTGGGGTCGGCGACGACGGGCAGGTGCGACAGGTGGTGCAGCACCGGCACGGCGTTGAGGTCGAAGGTGTTGCGAGTACGGGTTTCGAAGGTGCGGATGCCGCGCTCGCACAGGATGACGTTGTCGTTGCCCTCGCTCATGATGTACTCGGCGGCCATGAGCAGCTCATCGATCGTGCCGGACATGCCGCGCTTAAGCAAGATCGGAGTCTTGGTCTTGCCGACCTCTTTGAGCAGAGGGAAGTTCTGGGCGTTGCGGGCGCCGATCTGCATGACGTCGATTTTCTTGTCCAGGAAGACCTGTACGTCGCGCGGGTCCATGATCTCGGTGACGATCGGCATGTCGAGCTCGGCAGACGCCTCGCACAGCAGGTCCAGGCCGGCAGGGCCCATGCCCTGGTAGGCGTACGGGGAAGTGCGGGGCTTGTAGGCGCCGCCGCGCAGCATCGTGGCACCGGCGGCCTTCACGCGGCGGGCGATGCGGATGAGGTTCTCGCCCTCGACGGAGCAGGGGCCAGCGATGACCTGGAACTGATCGCCGCCGATCTTGACGCCGTGGCCGCAGTCGATGACGGAGTCCTCGGGGTGGAACTTGCGGTTGGCGCGCTTGAACGGCTCGGAGACGCGCTGCACGCGCTCGACGACATCCATGGACTCGAGCAGGAACGGGTCGATCTTGGTCGTATCGCCCACCAGGCCGATGATCGTCTCATTCTCGCCGCGCGAGACATCGGTCTTCAGGCCCTTTTTCTCAATCCAGCTGACGATATGGCTGACGGCCTCGTCGCTGGCGCTCTGCTTTAAAATTGCAATCATGGTGTGCCTCTCACCTCGATGGATAACTTTTGCAAAAACGGCCCGCATCGCGAGCCGTGTATATATGGTGCATGAGAGTTTATACTATCTGACTCGCTTTTGCCTTCTAAAGTGGGCCGTTGCGCCGCGTCTTCCTCGGAATTGCAAAGCTTTTTCTTTTATTTTGATAGCCCGTGGTGCACTTGGGTATAATGCCATACGTTGGCCCTATTAGCTCAGGGGATTAGAGCGTCTGCCTCCGGAGCAGAAGGCCGTTGGTTCGAATCCAACATGGGGCACCATCGAACGTAAGACCGTCCGAACCTCGCATGGTCCGGGCGGTTTTCTTATACCGACGCGACGTGATGGGACGTGGTATGGCAGCAACGGATATCGAGCGTGGACTCTCGACCGCCGAGGTCGAGGAGCGCATCGCCGCCGGTAAGATCAACCGCAACATGGAGCTCAAGACCAAGTCGGTCAAAGAGCTCATCATCGAGAACCTCTGCACGCTGTTCAATTTGATCAACGTGATCTTGGCGTTCCTGGTCATTTTGACCGGTTCGTTTAAGAATCTGACGTTCCTGTTCGTGGTGTTCCTCAATACCGCTATTGGCGTCATCCAGTCCATGCGTTCCAAGAAGATGGTCGATAAGCTCACGCTGCTGACCTCCAAGAAGGCCATTGCGGTGCGCGACGGCGCCGAGGTGGAGCTCGACCTGGACCAGATCGTGCTCGACGATATCATCCGCCTGGGGCGTGGCGACCAGATTCCCGCTGACGCCGTGGTGGTTTCGGGCGAGGCGCTCGTGAACGAGAGCCTGCTGACGGGCGAGAGCGACCTTATTAAGAAACAGCCCGGTTCCGAGCTCATGAGCGGCAGTTTTATCGACTCAGGCCTGCTGCGCGCCCGCGTGATCCATGTCGGCGCCGACAACTACGTGGCCAAAATTAATAACGAGGCCAAGTACGTCAAAAAGGTCAATTCCGGGATCATGAACGAGCTTAACGCCATCGTGCGCTTTGCGAGCATCATCATGATCCCGCTCGGTTTGGCGTTGTTTGCCTCGAGTGTGAGCGAGCTGTGGGATGCCGCGGGAACCCCAGGCGATAGCGCGCTTTCGTGGTGCTTCTCCGAGCTGTTGGCTGGCCATGTGCCTTCGTCGGCGCTGCTGTCCACGGTGGGCGCTCTTTTGGGCATGATTCCGCAGGGCCTGGTGCTGCTGACCTCGTCGGTGCTTGCCATCGCCACGGTGCGTCTGGCGCGCCGCAAGGTGCTCGCGCAGCAGCTCTACTGCATCGAGACGCTCGCGCGCGTCGACGTGTTGTGCTTGGACAAGACGGGCACTATCACGTCGGGTCGTATGGAGGTTGAGGGCACCTATCCGTTGCCGATTGAGGGCGCTGGCGTGGGCGCGGGGGAGAGCGAGGCGTCTGTTCCTGTCGAGACCACGGTCCTCGATTTTGCGCTCGCCAACGTAGCGCGCGCCACCTCGGCAGACGCCAACGAGACCTGTCAGGCGCTGCTCAACTATTACGCCGATCGCCCGGTCGAGGTGTCTGAGCCGCTGTCGGTCATTCCGTTCTCGTCCTCCAAAAAGTGGAGCGGCGCGTCGTTTGCGCAGGGCTCCTATGTGATGGGTGCGGCGCAGTTTGTGCTCTCTGATCGTGCGTTTGCCCAGGTCGAGAACCGTGTCGCCGAGCTTGCCGATACCTGCCGCGTGCTCGTGGTGGCGCGCGTGGACGGCTTTACGCCCGATGGCGATATGGCGGGCGAGGCCGAGCCCGTGGGCTTTGTGACCATCCGCGACGAGATTCGTACCTCGGCGGCCGAGACCATCGGCTACTTTAACGAGCAGGGCGTGACCCTCAACGTGATCAGTGGCGACGACCCGCGTACGGTGTCGTCGATCGCGCGCGTGGTGGGCGTGCCGGGGGCGGACGCTTATGTGGACGCCACGACGCTCGATACGCCGGCCAAGCTCGATGCCGCAGTGGACCGCTACCATGTCTTTGGTCGTGTGACCCCGCAGCAGAAGCGCGAGCTCGTGCAGGCGCTCAAGCGCCGCGAGCACACCGTGGCCATGACGGGCGACGGCGTCAACGACGTGTTGGCGCTCAAGGAGGCCGACTGCTCCGTAGCCATGGCCGCCGGTTCCGACGCCGCGCGCAACGTGGCCGAGATCGTGCTGGTCGACAACGATTTTGCCTCGATGCCCGCCGTGGTGGCCGAAGGCCGTCGCTCCATCAACAACCTGCAGCGTTCGGCTTCGCTGTTCTTGACCAAGACGCTGTTCTCGATGGGCTTGGCGGCGCTGTGCATCGCGTTTCCGCCATATCCCTTCGAGCCGATTCAGATGACGCTTATCAACTTCTTCTGCATCGGCGCGCCGGGCTTTGTGTTGGGCCTGGAGCCCAACAATGCTCGCGTGAAGGGTGCGTTTTTGACCAACGTGCTCAAGCGTGCACTGCCGGCGTCGATTGCGGTCATTTTGGCTGCGGCGCTCGATATCTTTGTGGCGCGCGTGTTTGGCTTTAGCCAGCTCACGCTGTCTACGATGTGCCTGCTTACGTCGTGCGCGGCGAGCGTCAGCCTGATCTGGCGCATCTCGCAGCCTCTCACGCCCTTGCGCGTGGTGCTCTTTGTGTTTGTAGTCGCTGGCATCTTGGTGGGCGTTATCGGATTCCCGGAGCTGCTGTCTATTGCCAACCTGTCGATGGGCCAGATGGTTATCTTGGCTGTCATCGTGGTCTTTACCTGCTCGGTGTTCTTTAAGCTCGCCACGATGATGGATTCGCTCAAGCCGCGTCGTCGTCATGCCGCAACTGGTTTTGGACGCGGTGTGCGCGTCCACCTGGGTCGCGGTGGCGGCAAGGTGAGCTCGACGGGTTCGACGGCGGAGCGTTTTGCCAAGCGCGTCGCCGCCGACATGGCGCAGCGCCGCGAAGATCGCACCGCTCGCGAGGCCGAGGCCCGCGCACTCGAGGGCGTGGCCCAGGTCCAGCCCAAGAAAAAGAAGGGTAGCGGAGCCAAGCGCTCTCGCGTAACCAAGTCCGCCCAAGGCATCAAAGTCTCGATGCCGAGCAAAAAGAAGAAGTAACTACGCGCCCTGGCGATGTTGAATTGGTGCCTTGCTCCAGTGGAGCCGTGGCGATGTTATGCTCTAACCTCGATTGTTTGAATTGCTTCGAAAAGAGGATGCCGTGATCTGCCCGCATTGCCTTAAGACTATCGAGGACGGCGCCTCGTTCTGCCCCTACTGCAACGCCTATGTGGGTCCGGGCGATGGTCCCGAGCACACCGAGTTTGTGTTCTGTGAGGGCTGCGGTGCCCGTCTTTCTCCGCATGATCGTACATGCCCCAAATGCGGACGCCCGGCTCCGGGTATCCTCTCCGAGGACGCGGCTGCATCCGATCTGGCAGCGGGCCGCACGGCGGGCTTTCCGCGCCTAACGCAAGAGCAGATCGATACCGAGGTGCCGCATGCGCCGGCCTCTGCCGCTGCGGTGCTTTCGGACGCCGCCGACCCCAATGAGACCTGCGTGCTGCCAGCTTTCGATAAGGATTTCGGTATCCCCAAGGTCGATATTCCCATGCCCGTTTCCCTGCATGACGATGCTCAAAAACCCAAGCGCAAGGTGCACCCCGACGAGGATGCCTATCACAAGCACAAGCGTCATATTCCCAAGCCGCTTATCGTCATCGCGGTCCTTGCCGTCGTTTGCGGCGGTGCCTATTGGTTCGTGACGACCGATCCCATGGGTGTCATGCCTGGCTTCTACGACCAGTTTGGCCAGGCCGCGCAGACGACCTTCCCCACGCGCCAAAAGGGCGAGGCCACTGAGGACGATACCAAGCAGGACGATTCTGCCGAGGTGGTCCAGGAAGAAACCGTGCTCACCGATGATCAGCTCTATACCAGGCTCGACGGTCTGTATCAGACCATCGTGTCCTACGCTGACGAAGACCAGATCGGCGAGGTCATCGATTCCTTTAACAACGGCTATCTCCGAACGCCGCTGTCCACCCGTCAGGAGCTGTCGCAGAGTGCCTACGCCCTGCGCGACCAGATCAAAAAGACGCAAGATGAGCTTAACAACCTGAAAGTACAGGACGATACGGTCTATGCGGACGACATCGCCCACTTAAAGCAGCTTGCCGAGTGGATGTATGAGCGCGTCGACGTGATCTGCCAGAGCTGGGACATCTCGCTGGCCATTCCCGATGGCGAGTCGATGAGTTCCCACCAAAGCGAGATCCTGGCGCCCATCGCGCAGGGTGGCAACAGCGCGCTGAACCAGTACGACGCCAATGTGGGTTCCTGGAAGCCGCAGCAGCGTTTCTAAAATTAGTTCGCCATAGTCGGCATAACCTACGTGCGCAATTGATGTAAGCCCGTGCTTATTGCTACAATTCGTACAAATATGCTTTAAACGCACGAGGAAGGAACCACATGTTTGGTTTTAAGAAAGAGCTCTACACGCCCGAGTATCAGCTTGTCGGCGACGAGTGCGCCGTAATCGAGACGTCGAAGGGTACCATCAAGGTCAAGTTTGACGGCGAGGGCGCTCCCATTCATGTCGCGAACTTCTGCGAGCTTTCCACGATGGGCTTCTATGATGGCCTTAAGTTCCATCGCTATGTGCCCGGTTTTGTTATCCAGGGCGGGGACCCCAATACCCGCGACATGTCCGGCGCCGACGTCGCCGCCGGTCTTGAGGGCCC
>OIDM01000165.1_pt1 | contig 32971 bp, 25 predicted proteins | sample 1581531 | NCBI WGS metagenome assembly OIDM01 (sample SAMEA3882549, study PRJEB24775) | human gut metagenome | biome: human-associated habitat; feature: intestine environment; material: feces | place: Netherlands | collected 2009/2010
CACACTGGTTATGGGCAGGCAGGACGAAGGAAGTTAGGACCTCTGGAGACAGAGATGATCCTGATGGATATAGGAGGTTAGCTGCCATAGAGGGATGGGTACACACAAGGCCAGTAAAGCGAAAATCAATGACGTTTTATTTCGTGCACCCTGTATCCGCTATTTCAGTACCTGATACATCGAAATGCTCATAGCACCGGCTCATTCACTGAGATATAGAGGGCCGAAAAAGCCTGTATTTTCAACAAAAAACACTTGATTATATGAGGAGGATACTATCTTGTCAAAGAGTATTTATGATAAATGTGCTAATGAAATAAATGAATTAATAACATTAGCCGAATTGACCAAAGACAAAAATTATATTATTACAGTATTTGATAATCCTTATAAAATTGAGGCTCCTTCTGGTATGATTTTCCCAATTGAAATTGAAGATGTAGAAGCCGGATTTTTATGTTCCTCAGCAAGGTATACAGGGTATAGTGATTATGACTCTTTTAAAAAGGATGTAACAAATAATAAATTTAAAAGTCCTAATACTGAATATCTCGTTTACAGCACATCGCAAATTGGTGTTGACGTTGAAAGGCGCTCTTTTGTACCTTGGTTATGTAAAGAGTATAATTTGCGGATTCTTACCTGTGATTCATACAGACTAAGTTTATTGATGAACAAAGCACATCACTTTTTTTTACTTAAACCATTGGGACATATACCTGAAACAAATGTATATTATGGGCAAAAATCCTTACATAGCACTATTCAGTCTGAATATGTTATTTTAAAGCCTGCGCTAGAATGTGCAGCTGTTGGGGTAAAGAAAATTAAAAATAATGATATTCAGATTAGGGATGAAGTATTTCGTATGAGGAATCTTTACAATCAAAATATCATTATTCAAGAATACATTGATGGTTATGAAGTTTCTGTACCAGTAATAAATAAAGGTAATAAGTATATTTCGCTACCACCTGTATGGGTTACATTTGAAGGCGATATTCTTACATATGCAGCAGTTGATGATTTTAAATATGGATTTAAAGTTTTGCCAGATAGTAGTTTTCCTTATAATGATGTTATTCCTAAATTACTCCATCATGCTGAACAAATTATGTCTTTTTTGGGGACGAATGGTTTGACCAGAGTAGATTATCGCATCAAAAATGCAGAAGAATACTATGTGTTTGATATAGCAGCACTTCCTGTTCTTGCTAATACAGGTACCTGTATGCAATCATTTAAGTATCTATTTGATAACCAGAATAGTCTATTTAAAGCCATTATCGGTTCAACATTGTTTCAACATTAATCGGTCCAATAATTTATATCAGAAAATAATAGCAATCGGACATAATTATCAGAGCAATAACCCGTAGATAATGTTTGTCGAACAGAAAGCGGCATTATAACATTTTCTATAGGTTTTGCTTTTTGATAAATTCCCATCATAAGATTACATCGTTTTTGTAAAAATGGATAAGAAAAAATCGGCACCAATTTTTGCTCTACTAATTGTTTGCATGATTGTTCTAGCAAATAAGCTTTTTGGCTATCTCCGCACAAATATTCAATGGCCGCTAAATTTGTTTGAAGTAAATATCTACAGTATACACTTTGACTTTGTACCCGACATTGTTGCAATGATTTACGCAATAATACACATGCTTTACGTGTATGGCCAGCCGCGGCCAGTAATATTGAATAATTTGAAGCACATATAAACGGCTCATGCATTCTGCTTCGTATGTAATCTTGATTCCATACTAGTTTGTCATATTTATCAAGCAAAGATTGAGCGTTAACTGGACTATTCATATACAAATCTGCAAATATATGCATCTGCAAAAGGATTCCCCAGTAGCGTTCTAAATTATTGCTTTGTATGAATTCTACAGCTTCGTCCAAAATTTGGTAACTCTGTTTATATTTATTTCGCCACATTAAATCACATGCATAATTACATGCAGCTCTTAAATATTTCTTATAATATCTATCCTTATTTCGCCTAAGTATATGATAGCCCTCTTCTAAAATACGAATTTTGTCTGGAACATTTGAAATAATGTTTATTTTAAGCAAGAAAGACGCATATCGTATTTCCCATTGTTTCATAGTAAACGTATTACTTTTTCTTATATGTGCTCTATATAAATCACATATTTCAAAATATTTGTTAAAAAGAATTCGCTGTTTTTGATTTGACTGATCACTAATATAGGTCTCCAATAATAACGATTTTTCTTGTAATCGTAGTAATAATTCGTTATTTCCTATTACTTTGGCACAATTGTTGATTGCGGAATCTACTAATAAAAGTTCTTCTTTAATAATTCCTGTATCATAGTCGATTATTCGTCCAGCACACATTTCTCTAAGAAAAATCAATTCGAGAACAAATTCTGGTATATAAATCGAAAGTATAAAAATTTTATCTTTCCAAATGCCTTTTTCATTCAAAAAAGCATTAATATTGTTGTAACATTCTCTATATTCATTATGATTATATAATTTATACGAATTCTCTAAAGCCATAAAAAAGTCAGCATACGGAGAGTTTCCTAGAAAATCACTTAATTCTAAAAGTTCCTCATTTGTTCCATATATATCTCCTCTTGCTATAGAACAATATGCTAGAATTGAATTTGCATAAGAATTGTCATAATTTTCTATTTTTTTGTACAGTTTATATTTCAACACATAATTAAATGGCGCTATATTTTCTAATTCTCTAACAAATATTTCATATCTATGCAAAGCAATATAATCAGGAATTGATTTTCTTATACTATTTCGCAACAAATCTGGCACTTTATAAAATATGTTTTTATTAATTTCCAATCTATCTATTAATGAATTAGCTGTAAGAATATCAAGTCCTTGTGATAGTTCATAGTTTGTTAAATCCGATAAGAGTATTGTCAAATTAGCAAAGGACATCTGCTCATCAAATAACGATAATGGTAAAATAATTTTCTTAATATACGTGTTTTCCTTTGAAAGATTATCCAGTTTATCACTATAATAGAATTCAATATTCTGACACTTATCGCCTAATTTCAAGAGATATGTTATCGGTATATGACGTGCCAAACTATATATTGCTGGATCAACAAGCGTACTTAAGTCCGTATCTGTAGGACAACAAATATTTACTTGTTCCATCTTAGTCAAATAATAACTATCAATAATTTTGTTTCTGCCTTCTATGGTTGTATCTATAACAACTAATATTTTTACGTTTTTTAATTTATGATATAGTACAGCATAAAGAATTTTATGCAAAAAAAGTAAAGATTTTTTGTCGAAATAATCTAGACCATCAAATACATATAATTGTTCTTTATTATGCTTCTTCTTAGACATGAAAGATATAAATTCATCAATTTCGTTTTTTTCATCTGCCGAGAGAAGTGATTCTAATAAATTCTCAATACTCAAAAATGCTATGTTTGAAACAGTACTAGCAATATCCTTTAATATACTTTTACCGTACTCATTACGTTGAAGTTTTTCATGGAATTCTTTTTTTAGTTCCGGCGAAAGACAATTAAAGTCGCAAAATTTGTACTGTGGTTCAGAAGAAAAGAATGTAATAAAATAATTACTATTTTCCTTACAAAACTTTCTAATCAAAACAGTTTTTCCACTTTCTTTTTCACCCATTAACATAACAAGATTGTTATCTGACAATTTGTTTTTAAGTTTCTCAATGGTCTGATGTTGAAATTGAAATAGATCACACATAGAATACTCCTATAAATATATTCGTTACAATAATACAGGATAATATAGTATTATCCTCGAATTCCATTATATCAGATATATATAGAATTTACCATACTAACATATACGGTAACACAAATTTTCCACCTTTTCCGCCGTCATCTACAAGAGATGCAAATAGTCCATGTATCTCTGATAATTCCTCTAACTCTAACGACAAAAAGACCACCCTCTTTGGCCGGCCAGATACACACTTCAATATTCACTTAATTTCATGAAACGATTAAGCCACGTCTGCAATACTCATACTATTTCTTGGATGCATTTCTCTAAGAATCTCTGCCTGCTTCTTTGCTGCTATGTGGATGTATATTTGGGTTGTCTTAATGGAACTGTGTCCTAAAATTTGTTGAACGCAGCTTACATCTACACCTTCTTCAATTAAATAGGTTGCAAATGAATGCCGGAACATATGAGGGGTAATGTTCCGCTCTATACCGGCCTGCTTCGCATACTTTTTTAGCATTGCTCGAATTGACTGTTCCGTATATCTCTTTCCCCTGTTATTAATAAAAAAACAACCACTTTTTTTGATTTCATTTTCATTTTCCATATAATATTTTTTTAAAATTGCAAGTACTGAGGAATTACTGATCTGGACGTATCTCTCTTTTCCGCCCTTTCCCATAATTCTGATCTGACCAGAATTCAGGTTTACACTGTCTTCTCGTATGGTAGATATTTCATACACTCTGGCACCTGTAGCAAAAAGGACTTCCACAACTGCTATATCCCTCAATTTGTATTTATAACCCGTTAAATCATTCTCCTTCAGACAATTATACATGTAATTTAATAACATCTCTATTTCTTCCCGCGGTATTATCCTCGGAAGAGTCAAGGTTTCTTTAAATTTAACTTTAATCTTCCTAAAAGGATTACACGATATAATCTCATCTTCCTCCAAATAATTGTAGAAAGCCTTTAAAGTTGCGATTTTCCGCTTTACCGTTTTCTGCTTATATTTTTTATGTAATTCAGTAATATACGCTTCTATTTTTTCTTTATCTGGCTCATCACAACAAATAAATGCAAAGTACTGACGCAAATCAATCCGATATGCTTTGATCGTTTTTTTATCAAGTTCTTTTCTGTATTCACAATATTCCAAATATGGCACCAATTTATCCTGTATCCTCATTTCATAAAACCTCCATTATCTTTATTATATAAACAACATACTATCGTTTTCAGTACTATTTTCAATAGATAGTTTTTCTGAAATAAGAAAAATTAAGGTATGATACCTGCTAATTTATAATCCATTCAGTTACCTTTTCATCGTAAACGCTTAAATCTCGGGTAGCTTTACTAATTCCGTTTTCGAACTCATAATGATGATAGTAAATAGATTTTTACTACACTCCGCTTGATAGGAGCTAGAAATTTACTACACTTGGAGGTTTCATTATGGGTAACAAACGTGTACCAGAGCGTTCCCTGGACGAATGGATGGATCTGGTGATCCAGTGCAGGCAGAGTGGCCTGACAGATGCTGCATGGTGTAATAAATATGGGATCTCTCCCAGCTGTTTTTACAATGCAGTTACCCGTCTCCAAAAAAAAGCCTGTCAGATACCGGAACCAGCTGGAAAAGCCAGCACGCTTGATCTTACAGCCCATAAACAGGATGTGGTGCAGATTGCTATAGAACCTGAGTCTTCTCCAGCGGAGCTGATTTCTGATAGTGGGAGCGGTTCTACGCACCTTGACAATTCACATACGATTGAAATCGAAGCAGACGGATTACTTATCCGCATAGCCTGCATTGCTTTTTTCAGCTTTAAACCATCTCTCAGACCCATACGGTAATAAAATTCATTCAGGTCACTGCATTTATTTGATGTATCTGTCAGATAATCAAACAGAACCTTCTCCTGTTTCTTTGGCATCTTCCGAAATACCTTTTGCAATTTCAGTTCCAGTTTTTCATTGAACGGATCATACTGCTTTCCATCATTTTCCTGATAAACCTGTTCCATTCTTTCTCCGATCAGGTCATTCATAAACTCTCTCATTTTCTCTGTTACTTCCATCTACTTAATCTCCTTTTAAACTGATCTTGATTGTTTCCAGCCACACGACCGCCCAGCCGGAAAGGACAGGCAGTCCGGTCAATTTCTATCTATGAATAATGTTCTTATTTATTCTATCCATCTTAATTTATATTACTAAAAATTTCAGTATAATTAAGTATGGTGGCTACGCCTGCAGTACTGTAGACGCTAGAAATTCAACTCATTCCAAGAAATTTTTAATAACCTCAAATGTAGCATCATCAGCAATTTCTTTTCCATTAATTTTTTTTCTTGTCGGATAATGCCCTGCATCATCTTTCAACCAGAACAGTACTTTTCTATTGATTATTTTGCTTCTATTCGAACACAATGACTGCTTTAACGTTACCATATCATCTCTTTCATTTTGCATAACAAGAATCTCACCTTGAAAATGGTTAATTCCGTCCACCCCCGTGTATTTTGCTATTTCCCCATATTTTACAATTCCCATTATGTATATCCACACTTGAACCAAATAAGATAGTCCTTTTATTGTCTTTTGTAAGCATGAACTGACATATGAACTGGGATGATTAAATCCAGATATAATAATCGCCTTACTTACACCTAAATTATCAAAATTTAGCAGTGCAGCCACCGCATATGCGCCTGTACTATGACCAACCAACTCAATTTCCATATTGAGATTCATACTCTCTACATATTTTATTGCACTTTGAGCATCTATCAAAAATTGTGAAAATCCGCCTATTTTCTTTCCCTGGCTCATACCACAGCCAGTCATGTCATAAGTAAAAACTGAATACTTTCTTTTTACGAATTCTTCTATTTCTATTTCATAATCTTTATGTGTTACTCCATATCCATGAACTAATACTATTATTTTTTCAGATAATTTATTATCTTTAGCATTCCAAAAGATATAGCCTTTAAGCTTATTTTTACCAGACACAAATTCAACTTCTTTTCGATGAATCCAATCTGGGATTACCATCTTTGGTCCTTTTTGTTCAATTCTTTTTCCAAATTGAATTTCTATTCCCACGCACGCTATTACAAAACTAATAAATACTAAAAATCCCAAAACACCTATAACAATATAGGAAATCTTCATAATTAAAACTCTTCCTCCATCGCTGTGACGGCGCAAAAAACACTGATAATGTTTCATTCTGTTACATTTAATTTAACAAGAACCCTATTCTTTTGCTAATTACACTTTTAGAATCAATTGCGCCGTCAATTTACACTAAATTCTTTTCCACATATCTCTATTCTGCATTTATATTGAACAACAAATTAAATTCTTATTCCCGCACACACATAGCTTTAAGATACATTTTTTGTTCAGCATCCCACATAGCTGCATACTTCCCGTTCTTTTTTAACAATTCTTTGTGTGTACCAGCTTCGGTGATCCGACCATCGGAAACCACCAGAATCTGATCGGCATTTTTTACGATGGATAGGGTATGTGCGATCATCACCACGGTTTTTTTCTCTTTCAGTAGGTTCGCAATCGCCTGCTTTACCGCCAATTCATTCTCAATGTCCAGGGAGGCCGTCGCCTCGTCAAGCAGCAGGATCGGGCTGTTTTTCAAAATGGCACGTGCTATGGAAAGGCGCTGGCGTTCGCCGCCGGACAGGAGATTTCCATTTTCCCCAATCGGCGTATCATAACCCTTTTCCATCCTGCGGATAAAGCTGTCACAATTTGCCTCCCGGCAGGCCGCTTCAATTTCTGCGTCCGTAGCATCCGGGCGGGCATGGCGGATGTTCTCCCGCACTGTATCATCAAACAGGAACACATCCTGATCCACCATAGAGATTTGCTCTAATACCCGCTCCGCAGCCACATGACCTATCGGCTTGCCACCTATGGAAATCGTGCCGCCGGACACCTCGTAATATTTTGCAATCAGGTTCAGGATGGTAGATTTGCCGGAGCCGGAGTCCCCCACAATGGCGGTCAGTTTCTGATCCGGCACAGTAAAGGAAGCCTGTTTTAACACCGGCTCACCGGGAACATAGGAAAAGTCCACATGGTCAAATACGATCTCATGGGAGGCTGCCTGTAGTGGCTCCATGCTGCCGGTTTCTTCCGGTTCCTTCATCACAGCCATGATTTTATTTTTCGAGATCATCAGGTTCTTATAACTGGTGAGGTCTACAAAAATAGAATTTGTCAGCTTCGCACAGAACAAAGGCAGCATACAAATCAAAAGATAGGACACGGTATCTAAAGTTCCGGCTGCCCAGGGGGCATAGGCCGTCCAGATCACAATCGGGCAGGACAGCCAGCTCAAAATACCAAATCCCGCACCAATCGGGAGAACCTTTGCTTCATACACAAAGCTGATCCTGCTAAACTCCTGCATGGCATGGATCACGGTTTTGTTTTTCAGACCGCCAACGCCATAGGCCCGGAAAGTCTGGATACCGGATACATACTCCACAATGCTGCTGACATTCTCCGCACAAATATCGTTCTTCTCTTTGCCATACTTCGCTACCTGCCGGAAAGAAAGCCACAGTCCGGGGATCAAAAGCAGGTCGGCAATCAGGAGGATCAGCCCGGCTGGAAAGTAGATCGTCATCACAAAAACGATCAGCATCAGCGACAGGGCAAAGCTCTTTGCAATGTCCCCGATTTTATGGGTCAGAATTTTTTCATAGTTATTTACATCACTGGTAATGGTGTTGATATAATCGCCTGTCTGCCCCCTCGTAAACCGGGAGAGCGGGATACGCTTGAGATGGTTGCCCATAAACAGGCGTATATTTTTACTGACTTTTGCGCCGCCGATCTGTGCTTTGGTATAGCCATAGCTGTAGATCAAAATACGGAGCAGAAAGATAAATGCAATAACACCTGTCAGGATCAGTACACGGTTCATATCAAACTGACCGTCCCATAAAAACCGCATGACGGAATAAAGCAGCATAAACAGGCTACCAGAGAACAGCCCCTCCAGGACAGTCCCGGCAACGCCAATATAAAACTCCCGGTTCTTTTTCCATACGTTATTCGGATTCATTCTGCCCGCCTCCTTCCAGTTGATACGTAATTCCCCGCGCTGTTTCGTAATCTTCCCATGTTTTCCGATAGTAGGCATTCTCTTTCCGTACTTCCTCATGGGTACCGACGCTGGTGATCGTATGATTCTCTACCACCGCCACACGGTCGCACATTTTTAGGGCGCTCAGCCTGTGCGCTACCACAATGACCGTCCTGCCTTTACAGAGGTTCTGGATGGCCTTATCAATTTCCATCTGATTTTCCGGGTCTGAAGCGCTTGTCGCTTCGTCCAGGATCAGGATGGGGGTATTTTTCAGGATTGCCCTTGCAATGGCGATCCGCTGTTTTTCTCCACCAGAGAAACGGGAGCCGAAGCTGCCTATCTTTGTGTCATAACCATCTGGCAGTGACATGATGAAGTCATCAATCTGCGCCTCCCTGGCGGCAGCCCGTACTTTCTCCAGACTGGCGTCCGAACCCATACGGATATTTTCCAGGACACTGTCACGGGTAAGAAATGTCTTTTGGAATACAATGGCAATATTCTTCAGGATGGTATCGTAGTTCAGTTCATTCACGTTGATCCCGCCGATCAGCACCTCCCCCTCCTGCACATCATAAAACCGGGAGATCAGTTCGACCACTGTACTCTTGCCCGCACCGGACTGTCCCACAAGTGCCATGCGTTCCCCGTCTTTGATTGTGAGGTTGACTCCCTGCAATACATCCGTTTTTCCATCATAGGAAAAACGTACATTTCTAAGTTCAATCTCATGGTTTTTCGGGAAGTCCTTTCCGCCTTCATAAACAGGAACATCCAATATTTCTTTTGTTTTGGTAATGGCACCCAGGACATTCGCAAAGTTTATCCCCAATTCCTGCAAAGGTCGGATCTCTGTCAGATACATGGAGCCGACATAGACGAACAGCAAAAAAGCGCTGGCCGCCAGGGAGCCCTTCAGGAAGAACATTCCGCCCAGGGGAACCATCAGCAGCATCCCACATTCGATCAGAACCACAAAGGTTGCGTAAGGAGGTCCCATTCTCCGGGATGTTTCATTCCACATGGCATTCTCTTCCTGAATTGCACCTGAAAATTTCTGGAACGACTTGCTCCCCATGTTGTACGCTTTAATCAGCTTCATGCCGCTGATATACTCGATCATAACGGAATTGAGCGTTGTAATGGATCGATTCGCCCGGTCCATCAAACCGTCCGTATTCCGAAACATAACCCCCATTACCACAACGGCCAAAATCAACGGCACCAGGGAAACCAGTGCCAATGGGATATTTACTATCATCAAATAGATAAAAATCGCTACCGGCCCTACCATATAGCACACAAGGTCTGGAAGGTTATGGGCTAAAAACAACTCCAGCTTTTCAATATCTTCATTCAGAACCGTTTTAATATCCCCGGTCCGCCGCTCATTCAATGTACCAAGGGGGACTTTTGCCAGATGTTCCGCCACCATGCAGCGCACCTTGAACAAAGCACCGTAAGCACCTTTATGGGCCGCCACACCGGAACACCCGAATAAAACAAAGCGCAGGGCCACAGAAACGGAGATCATCATTACCGTCTGTACGACAAGCTCTTTTGTGCAGATATGCTGGAAAGCGGCATCCATCAGGCGATAAATCCCGATATACGGGACAATGATACACAGGCCACTTGCCATGGCCAGCAGGATTGCCAGCAGCAGCCAGATTTTTTGCTCACCGGCCCATTGAAGCAGCAATGCAATCCTGTTTTCCTTTTTCTGTTTCATCACTTCACATCTCCTTTCCCCCTGAAACAGAGAACAGTTCCCGGAGCTTTTGAAGGGAATCCATCACAACAGGGATGTCATCCGGCATTTCCCCTTCATCAAAATGCAAGACACGTGAGCAGGTACGGCAGACAAATTCAAAATCGTGGGTGACAATAAAAATGATTTTTCCCTGTTCGGATAACCGTTTGATCAATCCCGCCACCTGTGCCATGCTGTCAAAGTCCAGTCCGCTGGTGGGTTCGTCGAACACCAGCAAATCTTTTCCACAGATCATGCTGACTGCCACAGCCACCCGCTGCTTCTGTCCACCGGAAAGCGTGTTGGGATGGCGTTCCCGGTAGGTTGTAAGCCCCAGTTCCGCCATGGTTGTTTTTACTAAATCCTGATCCGGGTTTCGAATTCCGAAGGAACATTCTGCCTCCACACTTTCTGCAAACAATTCATAGTTCACATCCTGCATCACCATATAAGAGCGTTTCATCCTCAACTTGTGTTCTAGCGGCTGACCATTCCAAAGGAACTCACCTTCACAGTCTTTATGAAGCCCGCACAGAGCGCGGGAAAACGTGGTTTTTCCGGCTCCATTATGACCGACAACTCCAATGACTTCTCCCTTTGCGACAGAAAGAGCAATTTGGTGTAGAATCGTCCTCTTTTTATAACGCAGCGTAATATCACGGATTGCTAATGTAGGAGGGAGAACCGTAGGATGGGTGGTTGGAGGAAGAACCCTTGTCAGGTCAACTGCCCGCAGCCCCATGTGTTCCCGTTCGGTTTCCGTCAGCCGGAGAAATTCCTCTGACGTAAAAATCCTTGCTATTTCCCCATCTTCCAGATAAACAATGCGGTCTGCCAGCTCCATCAGATAATAGAGTCTGTGCTCCGCAATCAAAATGGTTTTCCCCTGGCTTTTTATCAGCCGCAGATGTTCTTTCAATTCCTGGATGGAAGCCATGTCCAGATTCGAGGATGGTTCGTCCAGCAGATAGATTTCCGGGTTCATGGCATAGACCGACGCAAACGCGATTTTCTGTTTTTCCCCGCCCGACAGTTCAAAAATATTTCGGTTCCGTAGCTTTTCAATATGCAAATCTTTTGTTGTCTGTTCTACCCGTTCCTCCAGTTCCTTTACCGGTCTGGCTTCATTTTCAATTCCAAAGGCAATCTCACTGTCCGTATCCACATTGAAAAACTGTGTCCGGGGATTTTGAAACACAGACCCCACCTTTGCAGCAATCTGATACATGGGCAGGTCACTGATTTCCTGTCCGTCCACTAGCACGCGCCCCTGAAGTTTTCCTTGGTAAAATTGTGGGATCAAGCCGTTTACCAGCCTTGTGACCGTTGTTTTTCCGCACCCGCTGTGGCCACAGAACAAGACACATTCCCCGTCTGCAATTTTCAGGCTGATTCCATGCAGACTGTCATGCTCCTGTCCCTCATAAGAAAATGATACATTTTCAAACACAATCACCCGATCACACCTCCCCGCTTACATAATTCAAAAATAAAGAAAGCAACCGCAATCAACATCGCCGTCCAATCTGCAATCCCGCATTTTATCTGGACAAGACAGGTCCGGGGATTGGGATTCTCGATCCCGCGGGTAACAGAAGCGATAGAAAGCTCGTCCGCTGCCTTGGAGGCCATCATCATCAGCGGAACATAGATACACTCTACTGTCATTCCCGGATGGGAAAGGAATCCGCCCAGGGAGGGCGATACATCCCGCATCCGCATGGCGTCCTTGATAAAATGCCAGTCCTCCTGGACGGTTGGAATATAGCGCAGCATGACCGCAAATGTGATGACAAATTTTTTCGGGGCATGGATTCGGTTCATGGCGGATAAAAATTCGCTGACCTTTGTTGTAGCCAAGACTATCCCTGCCAGCATCCCGCAGGCGTAAACCTTGTGAAATAGCCCAAGGAACGCAACAAACATGGTCCGCAGCGTCCCCGTCATAGCCGCCATGATCCAGACTGTCAGTACACAAACTAACGCATAAAAGCATACCCCTTTTACGGCATATTTCCACTTTCCACAAAGCACTCCTAATACAGCAATCAGTAAGACAAGCGCAAACTGACAGGTAAGAGAAGGCGCGAACATGGAACTCAGTACACACATCAAAATAAGAAAGAGCTTGGCCCGCGGGTCAAGCCAAAGCCCTTTCTGGACGGTGTTACCCATCATGCTGTAATACCCGCTTTTTCGAACTGCTTCTTCAACATTTTGCAACCCACAAATGCACTGATAGAAGCTGTTACAAGGAGAGCGGCAAACATGGCAATAAAGATTCCCGCATTTGCGGTCGTCTGCATGGTGTCGATATAGCTTTGCTCGGTTCCATTTCCCAACATGGTCTGCGCCCACCCCTGGGGATCAGCGAAGAAAACAAGGTACGACCCTGTTCCGCCCAGGGAGAAAAGGATATAGGACAGACTGTTGATCTTCTTGCTCTTGTACTGCTTTATACCGGCAACAAAATCAGCTACGACAGCCATAATGAGATAGCCCAACGCAAACGCCCAGTGCATACCAGTGACAAACCAGATGATGGCCATGATAACGCCCATAATCGTGACGCTCCAGCGTTTATGTACTTTTGCGATCATCAGCAGATAAATTGGTCCGGCAAGCAAAGCACTCCCGGCGGGCATGAAAAAGGTCAGCACCGGGTTGGTAGCAAAAAAGACGCCTCCTACCATGATGAATACGAACAGAAGCGCAGTAAAAATTCCCGTTGTTACTAAGTCCTTGACAGACAATCCTGCCTTTGCATTTACTTGATTACTCATATTTTTTCCTCCTGCTTTCAAGAACGGTTGACCTACCGTCTGAAATCTGTTATATTATGATTAGTTGCTGCTAACCACGGTCTATATCATACTAACTTTACGGGCGGGCTGCAATACATTACAGACACATTCGTCTTTTCGTTGCAAAACTCCGTCCAATCGTTGCAAAGGAGGCCGTCATTTGAACAATAACATTATTGCGGATTACTATGAGCCGCTTTTAACAGATAACCATTTTATCCCGGTAGATAGCAATAACCGCTTCAATTCTGCCGGACAATGCTGGCGGTTATCGCCTGAATTTGGGGAAGGCCTTTACTGGGTCTATGCGAAAAAAGACCTGTACGACATTAAAATCCACGATTTTTATTTTCACGAAGATTTCTTCATGGAATTTAACCTGCCAGAAGCCTTAAGCATTACCCAGTATGAATCTATCTCCGGGGAGGAATTAAATCCCTATCGGCGGATGTCTGCCGGATGTATCAAAGCCTTTATTGGCGGCTATAAGCCATACAAGGCAATCATCCATAAAAAAATCCCCATCCGGTCTATTGGTATCGAAGTCATGCCTGCATACTATGAGGATTATTTGCAAAAACAATATCCGGGGGACTATATCAGCCCACTTGCAGCTTTCCGGCAGGTTGATCAGACCACAGACTTCCCGGCTATGGCAAAGCTGCTCCATGAAGTAAAGGTCTACCGTGGGGATGGGATTGCCGCAGGACTATTTTATGAAGCGAAAGTGTCCGAGGCCGTATCCCTTGTGGTGGAAGAACAGAAAAAAATTCTCTCCCGCAAGGAGAAACATCTATCCGACCAGGATATAGCACAATTGGAAAATGCGACTGCTTATCTCAATGACCACTATGCGTTTGATATCCCATTGGAGCGGCTTGCAAAAATCGCCTGTATGGGAACCACCAAGCTGAAAACATCTTTTAAGCAGCTGCAGGGCTGCACAATCACAGAGTATATTCAACAGCGCCGCATGAGCCAGGCAGAGCATTTGCTGATTGATACGGATTTCACGATAGGACAGATTGCAGAAATGATTGGCTACTCTACTTCTAGCCGGTTTGCGGAATTGTTTCGTAAGAGTACGGGACTCCTGCCCATTGAGTATCGAAAAATGGCTCATCGATAACAGTACAGATATAATTTCATTTCCATCTCATAACCATTGTATTATCTCTGTTGTTATGCACCATAATAATGAAGTCCCCTCAAATCCGTTTAACACTTTTGAGGGGACTTCTTGATTCATAAATATCATTACATCTGAATTATTTATTTTACAATCTCCGATATTTTAATAGGTTTGGTCGTGTATGCATGTATAATATTAGCAGATCCTATACTGTTTCCCAAATCTTTCCATGCCTGACAAACAGATATCAAAAATTGGGCATTGCTGTCCGTTTTTTTGCCAAGATAGAAGTCTCTATAAAAATCTTCCAAAAATAGTTTTATACTATCAGGCCATGTATCACTGAACAGTTCCCTAAAACATTTTCCTTCGTCATTGTGCATTTCTTCATATACTGGGAGATCTAAATATTCATAGTCTGCTTCTAAATGAAACCCACCATCTGCAGCAATATATTTTCGTATACGTGGTTCCCACATAATATCACTATTCGTTCCAATCATAGTTAAATTTCCACATTCCGTGTATAACGATATTTTATGAAATAAAAGTACACTGTTTTCCGGATCACTTGGATCCAATTGATTTTGAACATTTATACAGATTGGTATATTATATATCGAACCATATATTATACAAAATGGGGAATTCTTGTACGTTTCTTCTACTCTCTCAAATTTCCATGGTCTTAACCCGCCTATCGCTCTTCCCAAAATATCTATAAGCGGGAAAAGCACATGCACACTACATTCCGCATTAATATATTGTACGTCGTTTTTTTCCTCAATTTTCCTGCAAGAAAAATAAATTGTTTTACATTGGAAAGTTGCGGATAAAAAGTATTTAGTCTATACATGCAGCAGTTCTTCTGAGCAATCTTAATACACATTATGTAATCATCTATATCAATTGGATGTTCCTGTATCACATTTATACCTTTCTCAAGTAATGAATGCACTATTGTGCTTCCTTCTCCATTTACTACAGTTGATTTTATCACAACGCAGACTACATCCACATTTTCTTTCGTAATCTCATCAATATCTGTATATAGAATTACTCCATATTTTTTTGTCTATTGTTTCGACCATTCGCTTCCTCTCGATAAAATCCCTACAAGTTTATATTTACATTTTATTTTATCTATTGCTCTAATATAGAATTGTCCGAATCCAACCCCACAAACAATTATCCGAAGTCTCTTTTCCATTTACAATTCGCCCTCCTCGTAATTCAAATCATGCTCTTGCATATTTTTATCATTTTCCTTTAATCCAATTAGTATTTCCTCATTTATCAACGAATTCATGACTATTTCTGCATCCAATATTTCAAATGGCCAATATATGCCTTTTTGACATATTCCCGAATATAATGCTTCAGCACAAAATGCTGCGATTCTTCCATTAATTTTATACGAGTCCAAAGCCTCATATCCATAATTCTTTTTCTCATTAACAGCTTCTATCTCTAGCCAAATTCTATACCACGTTTTGCTCTCTTCTCTTTTGTTTTCTAGTTTTCTTTTTACATTTTCAGCAAGCCTATTGACATACTCATATTCTTGACTAATCATTAACTTCAAGAGTGCTTCTTGTATTATATTCCTATATTCTGAATTCGTTTGTACATTGTACCAATGCAATTCATCAATTCTACTATATTCCGCACTCAAATAAATTTCGTCTGGCAAATATTCCATTATTTCTGCTGTATCCGGAAAAATTAATGGTACTCTTTCTGTTATATTTTCTGTTTTGTCACAAAAGATTCCTAGCAGATATATCCACTGCTTTATCGCATAGATATCATTTACTAAGAAAAACATCTTCTTCCCTCTCAACTAACCCGCTAATGCCGATCCAGTATAACTCTCCATTGAAGTCACTCGCTCGTCATGGCCGTCGAAACGCTATCTTCTCTTTGCTAACGGAAGTTCAAACGTTTCCAGTATCTTACTTCTGTCTGAGTATATGAACTTCATAAGATTCAGTTGTACCTCCTATTCATATAATCTATATTACAGTACAAAAATACAAAGAAATATCGATAAGCCCACCCCAAAAGGAGTCAGGTCTCTGTTCAACACTACTCAGCATATTTTTCTGTAAATATCCGTTAATTTAAAATCCATTCATTTACCTTTTCAACAATTTCCTGCTGCTTCTCAAAATGCAAATAATACCCTCCATCCAGGCGTATTACTTCACTCCTATCCGTCTCTGTCGTAACCTTCCTATGCAACGATTCCCACAAATCCATAATTTCATGTAATATCAGCAAATCTTCGGGAAATTTCACATCTCTTACATTTTCCAATGAAAGATGGAGATTTTTTTGAAAAAGCATATCCGACAAAAGCATGGGAGCAACCCGGATTGTTGCATTTTTCCTTAAAGGAACAGCTTATGTATCTGCTTTTATTGTATATTGCTATTTAGACGAATTGTTGAACAGTCTCCCCCAAATTCATGACCATTAATTTATAAATGGGTAAGTCAAAAATCGACTTACCCATTACAACATCATTTTTATTTACTTTACTGCACACATGCTTTCATCAATCCATTTCCGGATGTCGTCTTCACTTATTTTAACCAGACGGGCAATCATTTTAATATCCATTCCCTCTTCTGCCATAGAAAGAGCTGTTTCTTTTGCTTTTTTGAGTTCACCTTTCTCTATGCCGCGCTTCTCTCCGCTTTCCATTCCCTCGCTGTAGATTTTCTCCATTTCATGGCACATAAGCTCAACCCCTTTCTGTGTCTCCTTCAATTCATGTACCCGCTTCGCAAGAACCGGACTGTGCATTTCATCCGCATTTTTACAATACAGATCATGCATGAGTCTTCCAAGTTCTGTGTCTTCCTGCTTCTTTGAATTTACATATATAATATGTGATTCGTCCTGAAAGCCTTCACTAACTTCTTTGATTTGCCTGTCAATATGGTAAATAGGAAAGCCATACCCAAGGATGTCATCCCTGGTAATAAAGATCACATAGTTTTCCGGTAATTCATCAAAATCCTGACCTGGATTTAAAGTGTTCATGTCCATCAAACCACTATGGTAACGTGCTCTCTTAGGTGATGCCCCTTCATTATCCTGCTGGATTTCCACGTCAAACTGTTTGCCTTCTGAATCTCTGGCAACACAGTCCATGATTGCGGATCGTCCCTGAAGATTTTTATAATCCTTCTGGATGATCTGTTCGATCACTCGCAAATCCTGTTTTTCCATAATAACCTGCAGGACGTATTCCAGACATTCTTTCTGTTTGAAAACGTTTCTCATAAATATGTCACTCATGAGTGTAAAATTTTTTATAATACCTTTATACCTTTCATAACGTACTTCCAATCCATTCTCTGGCATATTTTTCTCATTTGCCACGTTCGCTGTCACCTCCCGTGCTATTTTTTTATGTTATAAAGAAATTTTCGAAAAAACTTTTGTTTATTTTATCTTAGCATCAATAAATAACCTTTACAAGACACTTTTTTCTCAAATTGCATCAGGTGTTTTTAGCCTATTCGTTCCACATAGCGTACACTGTTTCCCTTACACTCAAACTCCGGGCAAAGGGACAGCCATAATCTTTCCAGATCACTGATATTCATAGCATCCAATTCTGTTTCATCTTCCTCACCATAAATATTTACAAAACCGATCCGATATATGCCATACCCTTTATGTAGTTTTTTTACTACTTTTCTTCCTGCTCTTCGTATATTCATAAGCTCTCTTCTCTCCTCTCTTCTGCTTCCAGCAAAAATGTATTACAGGTATAGCTTCCGGAAGCACTGACACCAGCGACCCCTCCAAGGCTGTCCAGATACTGGCTTCCATTTTTAGATGCGGAAATATACATATAAAAGTTTGTCAAAACATAGTTTTTATTTTCCAGAACATTCTTATAACTGCTGCTAAGCACAAGCCTTGCTCCAAGTTTTTCTGCTTTTTCTTTTACCAGCATAGCAGTTAAATTTACTGCTTTTCGTATTTCCTGTTCGCTAAGTCCGCTTTGATAATAACGTTCCAAAAACAAAACCAGTTCTTCTGCTTTATTTTCATGTGGTTCGCTTTTGACAGTCACATCAACAAACTCAATCGTCTTCCTTTCATCCGCAGCTACAAAAGATCCCTTTGTCAGACGGAGGATTGCACGAAATACAATTTTACCATTGTGTTTGATAAATATAATTTTTTTATTTGCATCAAAACAGGATAACAGACAATCACAATTTGGACCATTCCGATAGGAAATGCAGCTGCGCAGCGGTACTTCTCCTATCTGCATGACCGGAAGCAGGCTGTCCTCTTCCCAGATTTCCCATCCACAATCCACGCGCAGCAGCTTTTCTTTCCAGATTTCTTCTGTATCTCTTTTTATTGGAAAAGCAATTTCCCGTCCCAGATCTCCTCCATGGTATTTCAGCTCCATGAATTTGCCTAATAACTCAGCATTTACGATTCTTCGGATTTCTTCCTTCTTTTTCGGCTGCCTGTTCAGAAAGGAAGTCATGATCTCAGCGCCGCCTTCATAAATGAACTTCTGGATATTGGATTTATTTTCCACGACAAAAGCATCCGAAATATTCAATTCTGTCTTTAAATTCTTCCAGGAAGGATCCTGGGCCAACAGTTTGTCCATCAATGCAGGTAATCCGGAACAGCCATTTAAAAGATTCTGATTATGTAAAAGGAAGTAAACCTGATTATCCCTTGTAAGCTCTTTTAAAAGTTCAGTAAAATTCATTAAAAATATCAGAATCCATATGGCTGTTTCATGCCGAAGATCCAGAATGTTTTTAAAATCCTCCTGCATCCATCTGGAAAGCGGCTTTTTTGACAAAGCTTCTGCCAATCGCTCAACCTGATTTTCCTCTAATGCATCTGTCAGGCAGTCTCTTTTTATCAACTCACGGATCACCCGAAGACGATCATCACTTTTGGAGTATGCTAAACGATCATACAGGTCTATATAGACTGCTTTCACATTGTACAGGACTTTCAATTCTTCAAATACACGAGGCTTCGAAAACAGTGATTCTTCACTCTTTCTCCAGGGAACTACCATATATTCACAATCCCTTAAATTTTGCTCGTTTAAAGTATTTAGATTCAGGCATCTTTTATAAACCTCTTCATCCAGAATCAACGAATTCCTGTCAAGGTTTATAAGCCAGTCTCCATTCTTTCGCAAAAGTTCCAGGAAATGTTTCTTCCGTTTCGTAATGGCATACAGGATAAGCTCTGTCTTTTCCAAAGTGAGCTCATAAAGATCCATATCTGGAAGCGGATTTCCATACAGAGTGTTCACATAGGCTGCCTTTCCGTTTGAAACCTTTTCAAAATCTGCATCCGGACCTGTCAAAAATCTTATCAGCTTCGGAATATCTGCATATAATGATTCGTTCCAAAGCCACAAGTGAAGAAAAGAGGCCTGCCATTCTTTTGGAATCTGAGTGAGAACCACTTCCAGTCCATTCCGAATTTCTTTTGGATGCCGGCTCAGTTCTTCCAGCTGTTTCTTATTTAAGCTTTCCGTTTCTTTACAAAACTCGGATAAATAATTTACGAGTTCCATCAGATCCTGCTTCAAAAGTAATGCCAATGATTCCTCATCCTTGAGCAGCTCATAAAGAAGCTCTGTTGAAAAAACCGGATTTATCAAAAGCATGCGTATCTTTATTCCCGCACGGGCAACATCAAACTCACCAATGCAGGTATCAAGACTTGCTACAAGCTGTTTCTTTAACTCTTCTTTCGGTTCCAGAAAAGCATAATATTTCAGATAAACATATACGATCCGGTCCGGGATTTCTTTATCTGCCAGTACTTTCTCAATCTTTTCATAGGGAAATTCGGACAGCTTTTCATTTCCCGCACATTCTATGACCATTCTGATGCGGTCTGGTTCTAAAATAGGAAAATCCTTTTTGTTCATTTTCCCCAAATAGCTGAGTATTTCCGGATCGTCCATCAAAGAAGAAATCGTCTCCTCATTTAACCCCTCCATCAGACCGGAAAGTTCCTGCTGATTTACCAGTCTGGCCGCATTCATACAGGAATCTTCCCCTTTCTTTCCTATCAGGTTCAGGGGAATTGCTGCATTTTTCATTTCCCTGTAAATATTCATGTGCTTTAAGATTCTTTCGATCATCACGCTACCTCTGCCCTTTCTATTAATTCAGTAATCTCCGGTAACTCCATGCATTCGTCCTGGTACATATTTTCTGCCAGCTTAAGAAGATACAGAGCTTCCTTTTTTGCCATAGGCTTTTTCGCTGTTCCTGCAAAATTATCTTTTAAATACGAGGAAACGATCTTACAGTAGAGCTTTTTATGGCCATATGAATAACGACCATTCTTGTAAAACTCATAAATAGACTGAATCTCCTTATCCGTTTTTCTGTTTTCCCGTAATATCTGATTAAACTGCTGTTTGATGTTTTTTTCAGTTTTCCAGTGATCTATCCGTTTTTTCTGTTCCTTTAGCCATTCTTTCCGTTCCTGATATCTTTTCCGATCCTCTTCTGTCATATATCTCTGATACAGGGTTTCTCTTCGATAAGAATCACTTATAAATGGAAGAAGCAATTTGGAAAGCTCATATGCTTCTGACTGTTCCATCCAAAGTGCTGTACTTTCCTTTAAAAGTAAGGCCGTCAGGTATTCTGGATAAATATCCGGATATTCATAAAAAAACTTCTTTTCTACCATTGAAAACAGTTCCCTGTGTTCCTCTTTTCCCAGAACTGGCGAAAAAAATTCGCACTCTCTATGTCGGATAGCATAGTATCCCAAGGAGAAAGTTTCCTTTAAAATCCTCCAGGGGCTTAAGAATTCGCATCCATCCATTCCAATCTCATTGATCAGAAATTTCAGCATAGGATAGGAATGCTCATTACAAAGACCCTTTATTTCACTTTTTAAATATCCTGCCATAAATTCCCATTTCTTTTCCAAATCTGGATCTTCATTTTTATAATCCTTTACAAACTCTTCCAGATACTTTTTTCCATCCAAAATCCCATGCAGGATCAGCCGGTTGAAAACCACATGTAGTTCCGGCTCACTCTTTTTCCAAAAAACATCCTGGTATATTTTTCCTGTAAGGTTTTCATAACGTTCCAGATACTTCAGCAAACTTTTCGTACTGTATGTTTTGCCTTTCAGAGTATCTGTAACACACGCTTCAAATTCTTCCGAAGAGAGTTCTTTTACCAGAGGATCCCATTTTTCTTCTGTCAGATAAATGTAGTGCCACTCTTCCGGTTCATTACTTCTAAATGGAAACAACGTAAGAAACGTTTTTACATTTTCCACCCTGAACGTTTCATTCATACATTTTTCCAGCCGTTCTTTACCGTCGATACGGACAGAAAGTTTCCCATATGTTCTTAAAATCCGTGAACAAAGTACATAAGCTTCTTCTGGATATGTCTCTTTTCCGGGCAAAAATGCCTCTAATACATTCAGACCAATTTTTTCTGCTGTCAACCCGGAAAGGCTTATCCGATCGGGTCTCTCTACAAAATACATCAGTACAAAATTTAAAAAAGCGGTCTCTTTGTCGGAATATCCAAACATACGCATACGTTTTTCCAAAACGGCATCCGCATTTTTAGCATTTGTGCCTGTTAACTTTACCAGCAGTTTCAGGATATCCAGATCCTTTTTGCGATACCCTTTAAGCTTTGTCATTACTTTGCCTACCATCCACACGAAAAGATTCCATTCAGTAAATACGGATATCTTCCGGTTCTTTGAAAAGCTGTCAGCAAGTCTCTGTTTTATGCCTTCCCACAGTGTTTCATCATCCGGAAGGATGGACATGGCAAACAGCATTTCTTCTGCTCGCTCAAATGGATACGCATGCATGGCCTGTTTCCACCGATTCTTTTCCTTTTCCTCACAGATATAATTGATACTGATCAAAAACAGGTCTTTCTCTCCAAGAATCTGTTTCATCTTTTTCCAAAACAGATCCTTTTGAGTTCCATTGAACATACAGGTCTCCTGCAAAGGCATCATCCTCGCCAGGGCAAGTCCGAGGGCACGGTATGTCCGCTTTGTCCAGGTCAGATCTTCTCCAATACGCTCCAGGACTTCTCCCGGATAGTGCAGTCCATAAGCGGTTTCCATGTCTACTTTCGGCTTTTCCAGAAACATATCATTTTCTTTTAATTGCATATAAATTTTATATTTTTCCTCATTAGATGACAGCTTATAGATCAGGTTCGTCATCTGCCGGTACAGGGTAATATCAAGCCATTCTTCATAAATCTTCCATTCCATCCGATTTCCTCCTGTTTTCCCATATAAAAAGGGGACTGTTCGCCAGTCCCCCAAAATTGTTCTTATGCTGCCAGGATAATCTTCTTTTTCCGGCTTGCATAAGTGATCGCCATTGTAGAATGTTCCATGCCTCGCTGTTTCTGGTATTGCTTTACATCTGCATAATTTGTAAACGAAAGGATCTTACCATTTTCCTCTAACAAGTTCTCTTCGTTATCTTCCATATTTTCACTCCCGCAGGAAGCCAGCGTCCAGTTTACATGGCAGACATAACAGGACATGCCTGCAAATCCCAGATACTTATGTACATACTCTTCCGCTGCCTCAGCACTCGGAAAATAACGTGCATACTCCAGGGAACGGCAAACGATCCGGTCTTTGTACCATCCGGCAAAATACCGGTTCTTTTTCAGTTCAAGTACATACCCTGTCAGATAAATCTTCTGTAAAGCATTTTCTTCCTCGTCCATCATATCAAGAAGCTGTTCCGCATAGATTTTTTTCCATTTCAATGTATTCTTCTTTATTCTTTTACGCAGCATTATCTTTTTCCTCCTCAGTTCCCACAATGAGTTTTTCTATCATTCTGTACAAATTTCGGAAATTTCCAGCCTGTCTGCGGCGTGTCATGCAGTCCTGTTCAAATGCCCGGATCACAGCAGAAGTTCTTGCAAACAGAGTGAAGATTTCCTCATCTTTCAGCTGTATGGTAACCTCTTTTTCTTTCCGGTAGCTGTCTTTTTTACAATACTGCCCGCCATTGGCATTATGCATCGCTACACCGGTACCATTCTGTATCCTGACAACCCACGGATAATTTAAAACTTCTCCTTTGTTGTTGCGAACCTTCCTCTGTATGGAAAATACTGTAACCCTTCCCATGTTGGAATTTTTATCCTCGCAAAAGATCTTTTGCTGGAAGAATTTAAATTCCTGCACATTATTCCATATACGGGAATACACGTATTTTATGATTTCCGGGCTCAGATTTGCATAAACGCTGATGCTGTCTTCTTTGCTGTAGTCAACCATGACAGCGCGGATCCTGGAATAATCGCTGGCAAAGTCTTCGTGAAAATGCCAGAAATCCTTTGGCTCTGCCATCCGCAAAAAGCTATTAAATTCCAGTAACGTATTCTGTGTCTTATGAACACAGATCTGTTTTGATACATCCGTATTCTGTTCTTTTTCTTTCCTGTTTTTCCTGTTCATCCTTACCTCCTGATAAAACGCAGCAATTTCTTTGTCAGAAGAGCTGGAAGCTGTTCAAGATCCGTAATATCCAGAAAAGATTCTTCATAAATTTCCTGAATTGCTTCCTTGTCGCTTCCGATCGCAGCAGCCTGAAAGAATACTTCCTGCTGCAGCAGCTTTTTCCGAATCTTCTGAAGGTCCCTTTTTGCCCCTGTGCCTCCATACTGGTTTGCATTAGGTGCACCATCACTGATCACAAACAGCAGTTTCTGCTTTTCCGGTCGTTCTAAAAGCCGGCTGCCAGCATACCACAATGCAGTTCCATCCCGGTTGCTTCCATAAGGCTGCATACCAGCGATCCGGAACCGATCCTTTTCATCCGTTTCAAAATCTGCGCAGCAATGCAGATACACCGTTTCGTCTTTCAGGTTCTCATGCCGGTATCCATCTGTATGATGTCCGCACACCAAAACCGGTATTTCTGATTCCATACAAAAATCATACAGGCAAAGTGCTGCAAGAATGGCATGATCCATCCGTTCTCCACACATGGAAAAAGAATTATCGACCAGCACAGCCACACAGATATCCAGCTTTTTTCCTGGCTGTTGTTTCTTAAATACTGCCCCAGACGGTGCAGCTATGTTTCGAAGATCTACCCGACGTCCAAGAAAAAGCTTATGTTCCGTGCGTTCTTTCTGATTTTTCAATATAGGAAGCAGTTTCAGGCGAAGTCTCTTTTTTACCTGTTTAAGCTGCCCCTCATACTTTTCTGTCTGTAATTTTAAAAAATCTGATATCTCGGTCTTACGGCAAAGTTTTTTCTGTACCAGGTCATGGCCTTCTTCAAACGGTATCTCCATCAATTCCTTTTGAATATGTTCGAAAATTTCTTTCTGTATCTTTTCATCAAGCGTCTCTTTCGCCATTTTATAAAGGATTTTTTGTAAGGCATTATCACTGGATGCTTCCGTTTCTGAGGTAGGGATGCCACATTCATTCTGTTTGTCTTCGAAGCCGCCAGACTCCCTGACACATTTCGGAAGATTTTCACACAGTTGCTGTAGAAACTTCTGAAGCTCTGCCGTGCGCCCGTTTTCATGGTCTTCCGTTTCCTGATCCTTTCCGTTTCTTTCGGTTTTGTCTTCTGTTTCCGACTCCTGTTCCGTATCCTCTTTTCTGATCTTATCTTCATTTTGCTCAGTCTGTGCCCCTGTGTTACCCTGCTTTTCTTCCTCCGGTTCTTCTTCGGATTCATTCGGGTTTTCCTTTTGCCCTTCACGCTCTTCCTGTTCTGGCTTTTGCTCTTCATTTTCTGTACCTTTCTTCTCTATTTCATCTATGATTTCCGCAAAATATTTCCAGATCATCAGAAGGATATGGTTGGTGGCAAGATATCTCTCCATGTCATCTGCTGCCTTTCCCGCTTCATCAATGACCGGCATAAGCAGTTTTAGTGTATCAATAAGCTCGTAATCCGCACCATCCCAGGCATTGACCCTTGAAGACAAGGCATACTGTGCACACAGGTTCATAAGAATAGATAACCTGTCTTTCTCCGTTTCCAGCATTTCCCTAAGTGTTGGAAGCCATTCCACATTTCGGTCGCGATTCATAAGGATTCCCCTGCGGATGCTTCCCGGAAAAAGGGCGCACATCTTCTCTTCTATGTACATATCATTCAAAAGATTGCTGAGATAAGATGCTGTCTGCAGAAAGATAGAAAGAATTGCTTTATCTTTTCTTTCAAAGTAGACATTCATCGCATCCAATGCCTCTTTTTCCTGTGCATTTTCCGGTACTGGCTCCTTTGGATACCAGCTGCCGTTTAACATATGCTCGGCATACCTTTTTCTAAGTGCAGAATCCGTATACCGGTAATGTCCGCATTCATGTCCCAGAATCCCGATCAGGCTGTCACTTTTTAATTCCAGTGTCAGAAAACTTGACGTAATCTGGTTTCCAAGATTTACGGCAACTGTTTCTCCCTGATTCCATCCTGCAATCCCTGAATTTTTATCATCGTATAACCGTAATGTGGTCAACTTTCCACCCGTGATTTCATGCCCGATCGAGGTCAAAAGATCACGATACTGCGGCGTATGAAATACTTTTTCCGGTGTCAGTTTTTCTTTCTCTGCACATATCCGTTTCCGGTATAAAGCCTTTTTCATTCGTTTCCTCCATCCGTTTTTAATCCACATCACAATGAGGAAGAAGAAAGATGCGTTCCATAGTTCCCCGTTCTTCCCTGTCCATGGATGCTTTACTGAGCAGTGCTGTCCATGCTGACCTCCTGAGATCATTGGAAACCATGTAACTTAACACCCAGTTTTCCAATTCCCGGTATCCGCATACGCCATCCGTAATGTCCTGTTCGATCAAATATTCATGGATCTTGCAGACCGTGGCAGCCATAAAGGACAGAAGTTCTTTGTTTTTAAACCCGGTTCTTTTCATTACCCTTTTTGCCATTTCCTCTTCTGTCAGGGCTTCCTTTGGCTGAATCAGATTCATTCGGGAAAGAACTGACTGGTTGAAGTTCTGACAGCCAACATAATCCAGATTGGTGGTCATGATCACAATCGTATCCGGATTTCTCCGTATCTGTTCTCCATTTACCAGATCGGTTACAGCTCCATCGTCAAACAGGGAGTTTAATCTCGTAAGTGTCCCAGGTTTTTCAATCATGGCCGGCTCCTGAATTTCAATCACAGATGCTTCCCTGCATGCCTTTACGATTTCTGACTCTTTTAATAGGAAGTCTTTTTCATTTTTCGACTTTTCATAGCCTTTTTCATAAACTGCTTTCAGGATCTCCTGAAAAGCTTTTTCCCGGCTGATCCCCTCTTCATAAATGCCATTTACCGTTGCAAGAGCTGAGGCCGGATCCATTTCAATGTCTTCCAGACGTGGCAATTCCATTTCCAGATGTGCTGTTCCGCCCATATTTGGCACGGTGGTCGCTAAAAGTTCCAGTTCATCCGTTCCAGGTCCACAGGTGAACACATAATATGGAAGCCCTAATATCTGGGCGATCATTCTGGCATCCGTTGTCTTTCCAGTACCGGCATCACCTGTCAGCATAAACAGCCTTGCCGGTGTCTTATCCACCATCTGCAGGATTTCTTCAGCTTCCTTACTTACCAGATAGTCTTCTGGAAGCGAAGGGATCCTTTCTTTTGTCCTTTCATTTACATCCCATCTGCCAGAGTAGATCTGTTTTAATTCAAAAAGTGTTCTTTTTGTCTTCTCATTTACAGGCAAAAGCACATGAAACTTTCCATAGATTTCATCGTTTGGTGCATATACCCCGGCCGCAATTTTATATTCCGGAAGCAAATCCTCCAGTTCCTCTGCACGGAACTGGCTCTTTTCCAGCGGGATTGCCTGCTGCGGATTTGCTATTACTTCGCAGTACATGGCATCGCAGCAGATAAATGCCGCCCGCAGTGCAGCTTCCTTGTCTTCCCATTCCTTTTTTTTCTGTTCTTCAAGTATGTAGAAATTTTTTTGGAACTCTTCGTTAAATAAAGGATTATCCGGGACCAGATTGGCATAAGCTAAAAGGGCCAGGTACTGCTCGCCTGTGTTTTTGCCCTCCCGGATTCCCGGAAGCTTCTCATTTTTTTCTTCTGTCTTTAAAATCCCACTGAAACGTCCGTTTTTCGAATTATAAGTCATTACATACTTTCCCTGATTTCCAGGATATTCCATGCAGAAATAATTTATGGTATCCCTGCCCCTTTGTATACCGGCAGCCCCAGAGTCTTTTTCTTTCCGGATCTGAATCAGTGTCAGAAGTGCCTGTAACGTAGGTCCATGAAGGCGGGAGACTTTTCCCTGCTTCCTGATATTTCGCATGGAACAATCCGCTTCATCATAGCTGACTCGTTTTTTCCCTGCTTTTTCCAACATCATCCGAAATGGGTCCGGAATGGGTTCTTTCATAATCCATGGTGCATAAAAACAAAGATCTGGCATTTTGTTCCCTCCTCTTTCATTATGTGATTTTCTGCATACGAAGGAAAGAAACAGGCAGAGCATTGGGTTTTTCCAACGTCTGCCTGTCATTCATTCTTTATGCGCTCTTTTCCTGTTCTAGGATTGCTTCATATATTTTTCGGATACGGTACCCAAACATGGTGTTTCGCCGGCTGATGTAATCCGTCCGGATAGCCTGTGCGATTGCACGTTTGCTTCCCACAATTATAAACCTTTCTCTGGCTCTTGTTACTGCCGTATAGAAAATGTTTCTGCGAAGCATCCACCGGAAACATGGAAGCATTGGAAGGATTGCCATCGGATATTCACTGCCCTGAGCCTTATGTACCGTAATCGCATATGCCAGTGTCAGCGGCCAATAGTCTTCCTCCTGATATTCCATGACCCGGCCATCCCCAAAATCTACACGCATGACCATTTTTTGATCTTTCCGAAAAATCCCTATGACTTCTCCAATGTCGCCATTTGCTACTTCATCGTTGTTTTTTGTCTGCATGACCCGGTCACCTTCCCGGTAAGTATTCCTGCCATTTGTGATTTCCGGATAACCGAAACGCTTTGGATTCGCAATGTCACGCAATACCAGATTCAATGCATCCGTACCTGCTTCCGTATCTTTTCGTAGCGGTGACATCACCTGCACTTCTTCCAGAGAACCGTTTCTCTGCAGTACTTCTTTCCGATAGATCTTCTGTATCTTTTGCGAAGCCTCCTCCGGTGTGGAAGCCGGAATAAACTGAAAGGTATCATCAAACACCAGATCCAGCTGATTCTTATTGATCTTAATGGCATTCTGGCTGATGGTGGAATTCCCTTCCTGTCGGAAACATTCATCTAAGACAGTTACCGGAAATACGCCGGAATCAATGATCTCCTGAAATACTTTTCCAGGCCCTACGGATTCGATCTGATCTTTATCACCCACCAGAACCAGTCTGGCACCGGATTTAATACTGGCAAACAGTTTGTCCGCCAGATACATATCGACCATGCTGAACTCATCTGCTATGATCAGGTCATCTGGAATTGGCTGCTCGTTCTTCCATTCTTCCTCTCCAGCTTCTCCGGTAAGCCCTATGGATTTATGGATCGTCAGTGCTGGATACTCTGTACATTCCCGCATTCGCCTTCTGGCGATGCCTGTAGGTGCACATAAAAGGATCACCGCATTTTTATCCAATGCTTCCTGTACAGCAATGATGAAACGGATCACCGTAGTCTTTCCTCTGCCGGGTCCTCCTGTAATGATGGATACCGGGTTTTCAAAGACATTTTTTACTGCCACCTGCTGTTTCGCATTCAAAATAATATCCTGTTCTTTCTGGATCTTTCTTAAAATACGGTCAACATTTACAGCCATTCCCGTCTGCATATGGAGTCTGACTAATGCGGCAGCAGCTCCCAGTTCGGCCTGGAAGCTTTTGCGTGTATAAAACCCTCCATCGTGGCAGACCAGGCTTCCATCTATATGGATCATATCATTGCCTGTATCCCGGATTGCCCGTTCAGAGACCGGTGAAACATCTTTGTTGTGATTTAAAAGTTTTTCGACACGTTCTATAATGTCCTCTCTTTTTAAATACAAATGTCCTTCGCCTTCTGCTTCTGACATAATATGCAAAATAGCAGCCTTAATACGAAGGGGATCATCTGCACGGAAATGTTTTGCCTTTACTGCAATCTGGTCAACAGTCAGAAATCCAAATCCATGAACCTCACAGAGCCGGAAAGGCTCCTCCTTCACGATCATAACTGCAGCAGGACCAAATTTCTCCTGTATTTTTGAAACTTTTGCAGGAGTCACCCCAAAAGGGGACAAATACATCATCAGTTCCCGGATGGAACTGCTTTTTTGATATCCTTCCAGAATATCATCTAAGCGTTTCTGCGTAATTCCTTTTACCCGAAGAAGTTTCTCCGGGCTGTCATTAAAAACATTCAGTGTATCTTCCCCAAACGTTTCTACGATGCGGGCTGCCATTGCCGGTCCGATCCCTTTGATCAGGGATGACGACAAATAAGTCCGAATACCTTCTTTTGTGGTTGGCATGGTTACTGAAAAATTGCTCACACTATACTGCATTCCATATTTTGTGGGTTTCCAGTCTCCCGTCAGTTCCACATCCAGGCCTTCGTTCGCCGGAAGTTCGGTTCCAAATGCCTGAAATATTCCATAATTTCCATTCTTTTGTTTTTTTACTTCCTCCGGTAAATCTTCATTGGTCATGTAGGAAACTACCGTATATCCACTTCCTGCATTATAATAGATCTGCCGGATGGCTTTACAGCAAATGCTCATGTTCCAGCTCCTCTCTACCATGAAATCCAGAGATAATTATTGCATCCCATACTGGTGATGAAACCATCCTTCTTTAGTTTTTCCCGGATCACCTCTGTCTGTCCAAAAGGATATCCTTTTAAAATTCCAACCCTTCGATATTTCCTTTTTCCAATGGAAATACTGCAGATTCCTTCCCTGTTTACTGAAAAACGGTTTCGATTTTCAGATTCCAGAGTTTTCCGAATCGCCTGGATCCGCTCAAAGCCTTCATCTTCGTACCATATGGCAGCCTGTGCCCTGCATCTTGCCTGCTTCTCCTGATTATCGAAATTTACCGTTTCCGATCCCTTCTCATGATTTTTCGGTAAATCCTCGGTCTTTTCAGCATCTGCATGTACTTTACGGGCATCTGCATTCTTTTGCTGTTTGTTGTCATCATCATTCTCATTCGTTTCCTCCTTGTCCTTTTTCATAATAAATTTTTCATAGAAAAACAATCCTGCTGCAACCGGAATGACCAGTGAAAGGGACTGTATGATCACTGCCAGAAATACCGGCCATAAAAATGGTGATACTAACAGACCAAAAATTCCAGTTATCACGCACAGCTTTTTATGTGCAGACAACCATTTGTTCATTTCCTCCATCATAAGCATTTCCTCCTATGATTTGCTCAGTCAAAATCCAGATTTTCATCATCTGTTTCCATGTACCGGTCATCAATATCCTGACTACGCTCCCGGCTTCTTGCCGAAGTTCCTCTGGATCTTGTCCCGCCAGAATTTGATTTCCGTCTGTCATCCGATGCATCTGTCCTGGTATTGCTTCTGTATCTTCCACCTTCACGTTCCCTGTCATAGTCACGGTCATCCATTTCTGCTGCTCTTTCACTTCTGGTGCTTCTGGAAGCTGAACGCTGGTTTTCTGCACGGTCAGAACGGTTTCGATTAGAAGATGCCCTCGTTTCTCTTTCCGGTTCTTCCAGCTCGTCATTTCCAGATTCTAAAGCTTTCTTACTTTCTGCAAAAGAAATCTCTTCTATCATAAGCCGCATGCCGTAGACATTTTCACCAGCCCGATTCTTGTAGTTGTCATTCTGCATACGACCTTCTACCAGAATCTTGATACCCTTAAACAGATATTTTTCCGCGAACTCTGCTTTTCGGCCAAAAGCCGTACAGCTGAAGAAATCTGCTTCCGGATCTCCTCTTCGTACAAATTTCCGGTTTACCGCCAAGCGAAAGTTTGCGATGGCAAGTTCTCCATTCTCTGTCTGTGTGTAGCGTAAATCAGGCTCATTTACTACTCGTCCCATCATGATTGATTTGTTCATAATTGTCCTCCATAACTTTATAAAGTTTTCCAGTTTCATTCCAGATGTTCCCGCATACATTTGACTAATGCTCCCATACCATTTTTTCGGATTTCGCGGGCAGCAGAGTCAGCCGTACATAAATTTTTTGCCATCTCCAGTGATTCTTCTCCCGGATGTGTTGCAAACAATACCGGTATCAGATAAAACAGAGATTTTTTGACCAGCATATCATATGCCATCTTAAAAGATTCCGGCGAAGTTTCCTTTCCATCTGGATTACATACAATCTGCCATACTCCTGGATATTCGATAATCCATTCAAGAAGGTGCACGACCTCCTTTTCCATCTTTTTTCGTTTCATAACACCCTCCTTGCATTCTGAGTTTCCTTGTGTTTTTTTGTGATCCTCCTTTCCTTATTTGCTGATCTGTACTTGTTGTCTGCCATATTTTTGCAACAAAAAAAGGCCATTTAGAAATTTTCATTCTAAATGACCTTATTTATTACAAAGGCAGGAGGCTTTTGGCTCCTTAATGTTTTACTCCCGGTCAGATCCGGAACCAGCGTTTCTTATCTGTGTTTACAGATACAAATACAAATCTCACAATCATATTAACACAAGATATTGTTGGCGTCAATCGTGCTTTTGCTGTATTTTGTATTCTGTGTTTGTTTTTTTGTTTTCAAAAGTTTAACGATTATTTTCGTTGCTAACCTTCCATGTGAAGAACATTTCTCATCCATGAGAAAAAATCAATGTTTCTTCTTATACAGCATTAATAGTATAAAACAAACCAATGTCACTGAATTTCCTAATATCGGGAATACAATCTCCAATAGTGAATGATTGAGATATCCCATTATTATTCCAATAAGCACCAGCACTTCCCCTATTATTAAGGTAACTAATATTTTTTTCATACTTATTTAATCACCTATGTTCCCTGCTATCGTTTCAATATACGATAAAATGTTCATAACTCAATTTCGTAGTTGATTTTCCTGTACAATTTGCATTTGCAAAAAATTTATTAATATACTTATAGTCATAGGCTCCACATGTATATGTTGTATAGCTACAACCTAAATATGTTGTTTTAGGTTTAATCGCTTTAATAGCATTTTTTACCTCCGATGCTATACCAGCAAGAGAAACTGCGATTCCTATATATCCATGAAATTGACTTATGCACGCCGATAATGCCGCTACCGTTATTTTATCCATGGCTCTTCCAAGTGCAACATTTTGCTTTCCAGAAGCTAGACGTTTGTTATAACTGGATGATTTTAAGTTACCGTATGGTTTTAATGAT
>OIDM01000194.1_pt1 | contig 29883 bp, 20 predicted proteins | sample 1581531 | NCBI WGS metagenome assembly OIDM01 (sample SAMEA3882549, study PRJEB24775) | human gut metagenome | biome: human-associated habitat; feature: intestine environment; material: feces | place: Netherlands | collected 2009/2010
GCGGGATACAGATTCCATTCGCCAATCTCATCCTCGACAAAACACATACCGAGGCGCTTACCAAATACGTCAGCACCGGCGATGTGCTGAAAGTCGGCGTGCAGGCAGGTATGGCGGCGCTTATCAACTGGTTGATAGCGGCACTTCACGGGTGCTCGTTGATATTCAAGGACGACGGATCAGATTACTGCACCGAGATGTACCAAGCACGTACCAAGAAAATCATCCTCCTGTCCGATACCATCGCAACTTCAAGCAGCGTCATACGGGCGTTAATCAAAGAGAATCCCGAGTGCCTCGACCTCGGAGGCGCAGCGATACTCATCTACCGACTGTTCTCGGACGTGCGTTTCATTGCCAAGCTCAAAGAAGAGTACGTGCAATCGGAGCTCAATAAAATCTACGACGAGCGAGCAAGAGGGCTGCTCTGATTCCTCGGCGCCTTTCCTCTTACATCACCATTCAAACAAAACGGAAAGCGCCTCATTAAATAAAAAAGGGCCCCTTGTCCGCGGCTCCAAAGGAGCAGGACAAGGGGCCCTAATCTAACCGAGGACGTTCCGGAGAGAAACCCCGTCACGCCCCCGGATCCCCGGTGGGAGTTCTAGACCTTGTCGGCCTTAGTACATACCGCCGCCCTGCTGACCAGCGGTAGCAGCAGCGATTGCGTCCTCAAGCTGAGTGTTCTTGGGGACATCGGAGACGGTAGCCTCGGTGATGAGGATCAGGCTGGCGACGGAAGCAGCGTTCTGCAGGGTGACGCGGCTGACCTTGACGGGGTCGAGGACGCCCATCTCGATCATGTCGCCCCACTCGCCGTTGGCAGAGTTGAGACCCTGGCCAGCAGGCAGCTCGGCAACCTTGTCGACCACGACAGCGCCCTCAAAGCCAGCGTTCTTGGCGATGGTGGCGACCGGAGCGGTCAGAGCCTTCTTGACGATGTCGACGCCGATCTTCTCCTCGGGGTCGTCGATCTCGACAGCGTCGAGCGCAGGAGCAGCGTCCATGAAGGCGACGCCGCCACCAGCGACAATGCCCTCCTCGACAGCAGCGCGGGTAGCCTGCAGGGCGTCCTCGACGCGATGCTTGATCTCCTTGAGCTCGGACTCGGTAGCAGCGCCAACCTTGATGACGGCAACGCCACCGGAGAGCTTGGCCAGGCGCTCCTGGAGCTTCTCGCGGTCGAAGTCAGAGGTGGTGTTCTCCATCTCACCCTTGATCTGAGCGATACGAGCGTCGATGGCCTCCTTGGAGCCAGCGCCACCGACGACGACGGTGTTGTCCTTGGAGATGGTGACGGACTTAGCGGTACCGAGCATATCGGCGGTGATGTCAGCGACCTTCACGCCCAGCTCGTCCAGGGCAGCCTGGCCACCGGTGAGGACGGCGATGTCCTCGAGGATGCGCTTGCGGCGATCGCCGTAGCCCGGGGCCTTGACGGCGCAGACGTTGAGAGCGCCACGGATCTTGTTGAGGACCAGGGTCGGCAGAGCCTCGCCGTCGATGTCCTCAGCGATGATGAGCAGGCCGCGGCCAGCGCGCTGGACAGCCTCGAGAACGGGCATGATGTCCTGGACGCTGGAGATCTTCTGGTCGGTGATGAGGATGTACGGATCCTTCATCACGGCCTCCATGCGGTCGTTATCCGTGACGAAGTAAGCGGAGACATAGCCCTTGTCGAACTGCATACCCTCGACGGTGTCGATGGTGATGTCGAACGTCTGGGAATCCTCGACGGTGATGACGCCGTCCTTGCCCACGACCTCCATGGCCTCGGCGATCTTCTCGCCGACCTCGGGGTCACCGGCGGAGATGGTACCGACGGAAGCGATCTGCTCCTTGGTCTCGACAGGCTTGGCCTGCTTCTTCATCTCGGCGACGGCGGCGTTGACGGCCTTGTCGATGCCGCGACGGATGGCCAGCGGATTGGCGCCAGCGGCAACGTTGCGCAGACCGTCGTTGACGATGGCCTGGGCGAGCAGGGTTGCGGTGGTGGTGCCGTCACCCACGGTGTCGTTGGTCTTGGTAGCGACCTCCTTCACCAGCTGAGCACCCATGTTCTCGATGTTATCCTCGAGCTCGATCTCCTTGGCGACGGAAACGCCGTCGTTGGTGATGGTCGGGGCACCGAACGTGCGCTGCAGCGCAACGTAGCGGCCCTTGGGGCCCATGGTGACGGTAACGGCGTCGGCCAGGGTGTTGACGCCCTTGGCGAGCTTAGCGCGGGCATCGGTGTTGAACGTAATGTTCTTTGCCATGGTAGGTAATCCTCCAAAAGAAATGTGAGTCGCGTCGCCGCTTCCGAGTCCTATGCGACGGCGCGCTCAAAGACGAATCAGAGAGTCTGACGAGACTAGGCCTCAACGACGGCGTAGATGTCGTCGGCACGCATCAGCAGATACTTCTCGCCGTCGACCTTGACCTCGTTGCCACCGAACTTACCGTAGATGACAACGTCGCCGACCTGAACGTCCATGGGGATGCGCTCACCCTTGTCGTTGACCTTGCCGGCGCCAACGGCAACGATGGTACCGCGCTGCGGCTTCTCCTGAGCGTTGCTGGCGATATACAGACCAGAAGCGGTCTTCTGCTCGGCCTCGTCGGGCTTGACCAGAACACGATCTGCAAGCGGCTTCAAAGACGACATGCTTGTCTCCTCCTTTTTGGGCCGCGTGGTTATGCCACGCGAATTAACCCTTTTTTGTTTGCGTACGCGTTGAATGGTACCCACGAATGGCGGGTTATACAACACAGAGTCAAAAAATCTTATTTTTTGGCACTTAGATTTTCTGAATGCCTGGGGATAACTTAGCAGTGGCTCCCGGGGCGGACCGGAGGGCATGAAGTTTGCTGCTCTACAGTCCTGCGCAAGACGGAAAGCACATTAAGTGCTTTCCTTTGCGTGCGGAACTCGCGACAAACTTCATGCCCTCCGGTCCGCCCCGGGAGCCAGGTTGACTAATTCGGCCCCGGCATTCAGGAAAGTCAGTGCAGCAAAATGGCGATGCAGATGGTGCGAATAAGAAAGGGGCACGTTGCTGAAACGTGCCCCCTATGAGTGAGGTATGAGGCTAGCGCTCGTAGATTACGTTACCTGCCAGGTAGGTGGCCTGAACCTTGGTGGCCTGGAGCTCTTGGGGGTCGATGGTGAGCGGGTTTTGGTCCAGGACTACCAGGTCGGCGTACTTGCCAGGCTCCAAGCTGCCGAGGTTTTGCTCGTCGCCCGCTGCATAGGCGCTGCCCAGGGTGTAGTTGCGCAGAGCCGTTGCTGCATCGATGCGCTCGCTCGGCAACCAGCCGCCCTCGGGCCAGTGGCTTTTGGGGTCCTGGCGCGTGATAGCCGTGTAGAGCACGTTCATGCTGGTAACGGGCGTGATAGGGCTGTCGGTACCGAAGGCTTGGCGAATGCCGCGCTGCTTATAGGTTGCGAACGGCCACATGATGCGGCTGCGCTCCAGGCCCAGATCGCGCTCCGGTCCACCCGGGTCGAGTGTAATGTGGCAGGGCTGGCTCGAAGCAACCACGTTGAGCTTGCGCAGGCGGTCGATGTCCTCGGGCAGAAGGTTCTCCAGGTGCTCGAGCGTGTTATGGCCGTGCTGGGGCAGGCCGTACAGGTCGGCCGCTTCCTCGAAGATATCCAGCGCGGCATGAATCGCACCGTCACCAATAACGTGGATGCGTACGGTATGACCGCGCTCCGCGGCCGCCAGAACCAGTTTGCGCATGCGCTCAGCCGGGACCGTCAGACGACCCTGGTCGCCCGGGAAGCGCGGATTGGTATAGGGCTCGGTGAGATATGCCGTGTGTTCGCTCGACACGCCGTCGAAGAACTGCTTAAAACCTGGCGCCGAAAGCAGCGCGTTGTTCGCGTAACGTACCTGGAGCTCTTCTAGACGCGACCGGTCATCCAGCAGCGTGGGGAACAGATGGGCACGAATGCCCAGCTTGCCGGTCGTCTGCAGCTTGTCGTAGACATCGTCGCGGATAAAATCACAGCCCGGCATGGGCATGAGCGACATATCGCAGATCGAGGTGATACCCTGCTCGGCCATGCGCCTCATTTGATCGGCGTAAGCGCTTGCGATGCGATCTTCGCCCAGCCACTCAAGACAGCGCGGCAACAGCTGCATGGCAGCCGCTTCGTGAGCAATGCCCGTGAGCTCGCCGTTTGCGTCCTTGTCGTAGCTGCCGCCCGCCGGCGGCTCGCTGTCGCGCGTGACGCCGAGCGCCTCGAGTGCGCGGCTGTTGAGCCACAGCGTGTGGCCGTCGCCCGAGTACATAACGCAGGGACGATCGGGGAATGCCGCATCGAGCGACGCCTTGGTAGGATGCTCGGGCGGGTCCCAACGGTAGTCGCGCCAGCCCTGCGTCACAACCCAAGCGTCGTCGGGCAGGTCCTGGGAAAACTCGAGCGCGTGCTGTACCAGCGCCGCCTCGGACGTGCCCATATCCATGAGCATGTACGGCGAAGAACCGACCGAGGTATGGAAGAAGTGCAGATGAGCGTCATGGAAACCGGGGCAGACAAACTGCTCGCCGTAGTCGAGAACCGGCGTGGCGGCGGGAGCGGCGGCGATCACGTCATCGGGCTTGCCGACTGCGACGATACGGTCACCTGCGATGGCAATCGCCAGCTCACGAGCAGTATCGATGCCGTCTTGCGCGGTAAAGACGTTCTTGGAGCGGATAATCCGATCGATATGTTGCATGGGCATCCCCATCTCTGGCAGGAAATTCAACACCCCCGAGTGTACTCCCCCGTCTCGGTTACAAAATGCCAAGCGGCAAACGGCAGCTTTGCCAGCCCTAGCGGCAGGTGGCATACTGGAGAGAGCCTGTACGATTTTGCGATCAACCCAGCAAGGAGCAAATCGATCATGACGAAGACCAAGGCACAGCAGATTATGGCGGCGACCGAGGCTCGCGCGGCAGACGACGTCACCGCGGCCATCCGAGATATCGCCGCCGAGTTTGAGCCCTATATCATCAAGCAGCGTCGGCACTTCCATAAGCACCCGGAGCTGAGCCTCGCCGAGGAGCGCACAACCTCCGACATCGCCAACCAGCTCGACGCCATGAATATCCCCTATGAGCGCCCCCTTAAGACGGGCCTGGTGGCGACCCTCCGCGGCACCGCGCCCGACGCCTACCGCGAGGACGGCGCGCCGCGCCGCCGCATCCTGCTGCGCGCCGATATCGACGCCCTGCCCGTCACCGAGCAGACCGGCGAGGAGTTCGCCAGCGTCAACGAGGGTTGCATGCACGCCTGCGGCCACGACTGCCACATCGCCATGATGCTCGGCACGCTGCAAATCCTGCGCCATATGACTGACGACATCCACGGCGAGGTCCGCATCGTCTTCCAGCCCAGCGAGGAAAACGGTCAGGGCGCGAAACTTATGATCGGCACGGGCGTGCTCGACGGCGTCGATGGTGCCTACGCCGCGCACATCTGGAGCGAGGTCGACGCCGGCACCGTAAGCTGCGAGCCCGGCCCGCGCATGGCCAATACCGACTGGTTCCGCATCGACGTCCGCGGCACCTCATGCCACGGCGCCATGCCCCAGCGCGGCCACGACGCCGTTATGGTTGCCGCCGAGATCGTCAACGCCCTGCAGACCATCGTTTCGCGCGAGATCAGCCCCTACGAACCGGCTGTCATCACCGTCGGCGAGCTGCACGGCGGCACCGCGCGCAACGTTATCGCCGGCACGGCCTACCTCGCCGGCACGGTGCGCACCTACGGCGATTCGACCCACGAGGAAATGCCGGAGCTTATGCGACGCATCGTGGAGCATACCGCAGCAGCTCTGGGCGCCGAGGCAGAGCTCACCGACTACACCATCGCCAACTACAAGGTCGAAAACGACGCAGCTTCGAGCGAGCGCTGCCGTCAGGCCGTAATCAAGTGCCTGGGCCCCACCGGTCAAGGCCATTACCGTGGCACGCTCTCGGGCGAGGATTTTTCGGAGTACCTGCGCCGCGTGCCGGGCGTGCTCGCCTTTGTAGGTACGCGTAACCCCAAGATTGGCGCCACGTACGCCCAGCATTCCTGCTTTTACAAGATCGACGAGACCGTGCTGGCAAAGGGCTCCATGGTGGCCGCCCAGTATGCTATCGACTTTTTGGCCGAGCCCACGCAAGAGGAGCTCGACGGCCCCGCGATCACCGCGGTCGCCGAAACCAACCCCGATCTGGCCGCCAAGTTGCGCTCTGCCAAGGCGACGACCGCCGAGGCTCGTGGCGCCATCCACGACGCCCGCACGGCTCGCCATGCCGCAATCAAAGGCATCCACGAAGCCCGCGCTGCCGCTCGCCGCGAGGAGAAACACGACGAGTAGTCGTCACACCCATCCATAACAGCCTGGCTAAAGCAAAGCGGGGGCGGACGCGTCGAAACGTCCGCCCCCGCTCATCTGTCAAGCGCTATTTCTACTATTTCTACCCCGTCCCCAAATGGCAGACGGCATGGCTACTCGTCCTGAGGTTCCTCGTCGGAGCTTGGCTCGGACGCCGGCTCAGGTGCAGGTGCCGGCTCAGGCTCAGGCGCAGGCTCGGGCTCAGATGCCGTCTCAGACTCGGGCGCCGGCTCAGGCTCGGTCGCGGGAGCGGCTGCAGGTGCCGGCGAAGCATCCGGAGCACTGTAACCCGAGGGAGCGGACTTCTTCTCGAAGGGCAATACAAAAGTCAGGACATCGTCCTTGTCCTCGTCAGCCCACTCGCTTGCATAACGTGCCACCCAATAGCCAACGGCACGGTACTTGAGCATCTTGCCAAAGACCGTAAGAAATACGGTAACGAAAGCGATCAGCACCAGGAACAGCACGAGTGTGATGCCGCCGCCGGCAACAATCGCCTCAATACCCGTAGGACGATAGTAGTAGCTATACATACCGACAGAGGCAATGGCGCCAAAGATGGCTGTCAAGATCCATGTGACAACGTTGGCGACCAGGCCCGTCAAAAACTCGGGAAGCCACGAAGCGCAAAACAGCTTGGTCTTATTGTTCTTAAAGGCCGCCCAGACCTTATCGAGCGAAAACGCGCTCTCGACGCGACCGGTCACCGCAAAGTGCATCACGGCAATGTCGGCGAACATCTTAAAGAAGACACCCAGAATCGCCGAGGCAATTAGCGCCAGGACAAGCAGGCCGAGCGAACCGAACAGCGCAGCCTCGAGCGCATAAGAGCCGTAATAAGAATACGAGCCCGCGGCGCCAATTACCACGCCCTCCACCAGCGAAAGCACTACACCGATAACGGGAATGGCAGCGATAACCTCGAGCACGACCGAAATAACGCTCGAAAAGACTCCAAGGCCAAACGATGTGGAACGCATCAACGGACGATCCATACCGTCATCAATCTTAAGCGACAGATCGCGACCCCACTCGATGCCAAAGCCCGAACCGCACACGCTCGCCACGTAAGCGGCCAAAAAGCCGATAGCGGCTGCAATACCGCCGATAACGGGAATAAACAGCACGAGCACCGACACGACACAGATAAGCGCCGGCAAAAAGGCAATCTGGCACACGCGCTGCAGCACGCCCGGAGTCTTGGTCATATCCTCAAACGCCTGAGCCATGCAGCCCTTGGGCACGTTCATGACAGGTTGAGGGACAAACTGCTGAGGTTGAGGCTGACCCTGAGGGGCGGAGGCTGCAGCACCGACATTGGGGGCGCCACACACGCCGCAGAACTTATCGCTATCGCCCATGGGGGCGCCACACTGCGAGCAGAACATCGAAATCATCCCTTCGTATCTTGAGCGAATCACCTGGATCGCAAACGATGTCTTTGACATCATTATCACCCAATGTGGGAACAAATACTCTTAGATGACGTATTCGCAATGCGTGAGGCGCTTTTCGATTGTTTGATGAGTGCGTCCGCGTTAGTTCGTTCCGCGGAAACCCTTGCCGACGATCTCGGAGCTGTCGACAATCGTGATAAAGGCACCCGGATCGACCTCGCGCGCATAACCGCGCAGCTGCACAGCCTCGCGACGGCTCAGCACGCTCATGATCACCGTCACGCACTTGCCCGAGAAGGCACCGTAGCCGCGACTGATGGTCGCCGTACGGTTGAGATGTTTGACGATAAACTCCTCGACCTTAAGGGGCTCGGAACAAATGACCGTGCAGACCTTACGAAGGTGAATGCTCTCGATGGCCTTGTCGACCACGAGCGTCTTGGCAAACAGGCCGAGCACGCAATACAGGCCGACACGCGGACCATACAAAAAGGCCGCGATGGCCACGATGCCGATATCAACCAACAGCAGCGCGCGGCCAATCTCGAGCGTGGTGCGGCGCTTGAGGATCATGGCGAGGATGTCCGTGCCGCCCGTCGAGGCGCCAATATCAAAGACGATGGCGCTGCCGAGCGCCGGCAGTATCACGGCAAAGCACAGGTCGAGCCACATATCGCCCGTCATCGAAACATCAGTCGGAATAAAGAGCTCAAAAAACGAAACATAGGCGGACAGCGCAAACGAGGCGAAGACGCTCCACAGGATTGCCTTGCGCTCCAAAAAGATAAAGCCCAAAACGACGAGAACCGCGTTGATAATCCACATAAAGACGCCGACGGGCAGGGTCGGGAACAGCGTGGACAGAATGACCGACACGCCCGAGGTGCCGCCAAAAGCAAAGTGATTAGGGGTTTTAAACGCAACGATGGCAAAGGCCGTAAGAATCAGGCCCAGATTGAGCTCGGCGAAAAAGCGCGGGAAGCCCGGCTCCTGGCTGCGCTTTTGGCCGGCACGCTCGCCGCGCTCAATATCGGTGCGATCAACCACGCGCTCCATCGGCACCACGGGAGGACGATGCACCTCCTCAGCAGCTCGCGATGCCGCCTCTGCCGCGGCAGCCTCAATTGCCCATGCCTGGCTTTCTGTTTCGTGCTCGTCAGCCATTACGGCAACCCCTCGTTAACAATTTGGAAACAATGCGCCCATTAGGGTAACGCGGAACGCGACGATTGCAACCCCTAGTTAGACGAGCGGTATGCCTACATCGGGGGCATACAAATAACGGCCGGCCGCACATACATCCGTGCGGCCGGCCGTTTGACGTTTTCGCAGATAAAACCTGCCAAAATAAACCTGTCCCTTTTTGGCAGGTTACCTTTTTGGCAGGTTACCTTTTTGGTAGGCTACTCGTGCTGGTTGGTGCGGTGCTCGTACTCCTCGGGGGTGATGACATCCTCGATGCGCAGGTTGACGCCCGCCACCTCAAGGCCGGTCATCGCAGCCAGACGCTCGGTCACGCGTGCCTTAACGTCGTCGAAAATCGCGGGCGCGTAGGCGCCGTACTCGATAATGACGGAAATGTTGACGACCACGCGGTTGTCATCGGTGACCTCGACCGTCACGCCCTTGGTCAGATTCTCGGCACCAAACTGCTCCTGCACAAAGTGCATGAGGTTGCCCTTCATGCCCAAGACGTGCGGCACCTCGCGGGTAGCCATAGCGACGATCTTCTCAATCACACCGTTGGAATAGGTCAGCGAGTCCTCGGACTCGTCTGTTTCCTCATCGTCCTCGTCCGCATCGTCGGCGGGTTCGGCCTCGACGAGCGCCTCGTCCTCGAGCGTTACGTCCTCGGCCTCGGCGGTGACGGTCTCGTCTGCCTCGACCTCGGTATCGGCCACATCGACCTTCGTGTTAAAAGCCATGGTTCCTCCTTATGCCTGCCGCGGATGCGACAGTCGAATACATGCTAGCGGCCACTAAACAGGCGGCCAAGGAAGTTGACGATTCCGTTCTCGCCGTCGCGGATCTGGCCAATCACGGCGCCGATCAGCACAAAGAATGCGATGACGAGCGTATCCCACAGGCCGAGCGTGAGCACCAGCACAGCGAGCACAAAACCCGCGACGGCTCCGAGCGTGGTGTTGGGATGACGGACGGCATAGCTCCAGATGGCTGCCCCCGTACCCTTGATGAGACCCATGGCCTCATCAAAATCATCGGCGACCGCGTCATGCGACTCGGTACCCTCCACCTTGGGATCGACGACCTCGCCTGCCGGCGCAGCGCTCTGATCGATGGTCAGGCGCGGGGTGCGGACGGTCTTGTCTTGATTGGTATCACTCACCGGAAACCTCCACGGTCTGGACGGTAGTCTTGGACGGCAAAAAACGAACGCGTGCGGTCGTGCCCGGCGTGCCGAGCATGGTGTCGCAGGCCTCCTCGATACGTTGCTGCATCGCGGCTGCAAGGGAGGCCACGTCCCGGTCGTCGAGCGCGATGGCGTCGACCTTAAAACGGACACGCGATTCGTCGGAGCCCTGCACGCGCGCCTCGACATGCTCGACCATCACGCGGTCGTCGCGCTCTGCCGCAGTGCGAGCACACGAGGAGAGGGCAGCGAGCGTGACCTCGATATTACGCTCCCCCGCCGGATGCACGCAGGACGGCTCGCGACGAGCAAACATCAGGCGGAAGAAGCTTACCAGCACGCCAATCGCCACAACTCCGCCGCATGCCGTCACGACAATGCGCAGCATGGGGTCGCGCATCAGCAGCATAAAGCGATACGTATACGGCCCCCAAAACTGGCAGACAAGCGTACCCAGCGCCACGATGGCGGCGGCAAGATACACGATCGCTAGGGCTCGTTTGAGTACGCGCACGTGGCGCTCCCTTCAAATCTCGGCTCTCGAAATGCAAAACGGTTCGCATCATTATAAAAGAGCCGGGTCCGGTGCCTCATGCACGCGGATCCGGCTCATCTATTCCACGAGGCTTGCATGCTCGCTTCATTATGCCCAGATATGCACGGCTCAATCCGTGCGGGCGCTACTCCTCCTCGAGGGCAGCGATGACCTCGTCGGTCATGTCCATGGTGCTGTAAACATCCTGGACGTCGTCGAGCTCCTCAAGACGGTCGATGAGGCGCTGAACCTTCTTGGCATCGGTACCGGAGACCTCGGTCGGGGTGGTCGGGACCATGGTGGTCTCGGAGCCCTTGACCTGGATGCCCTGCTCCTCGAGTGCCTTGGAGACAGCCATGACGTCGTTGGCAGCGGTCCAGACGATCCACTCCTCGCCGGCGTCCTCGTAGTCCTCGCCACCGGCCTCGGCGATCGCCATCATAAACTCATCCTCGTCACCGGCAGCACCGTTGGCGATCATGGTCTCCTTCTTGGCGTTCTCGTCCAGGACCTCCTTGGCAACGACGATCTGGCCCTTGCGCTCAAACTGGAAGGCGACGGAACCGGAGGTGCCCAGGTTGCCACCAGCGTGGGAGAAGGCGGAACGGACGTCGGCAGCGGTGCGGTTGCGGTTGTCGGTCAGGCAGTCGACGTAGACGGCGACACCGGCGGGACCGTAGCCCTCGTACACGATGTTCTCGTAGACGGCGGCATCGGCACCCGAACCAAAGGCCTTATCGATAGCGGACTTGATCTTGTCCTTAGGCATGGACTGAGCCTTAGCCTTGGCGACGGCAGCGGCGAGGCTGGCGTTGTTCTCGGGCAGCGGGTCGCCGCCGAGACGGGCAGCAACGGTGATGTTGCGGCTGAGCTTGGAGAAGAGGGCGGAACGCTTGGCGTCCTGCGCGCCCTTACGATGCTTGGTTGTGGCCCACTTAGAGTGTCCGGACATACGTGTCTCCTATCGGTTTTGACCTAAAGCCCAGCGTGGATGCTCGGGCAATATAAACAAACGTCGTTATGATATACCTACCGGCCTGCAAGATAAACCCCAAAATGAAGGCGTCGTGATGATGCAAGCCCTTGGCGCAAAGCAACCTGTCCCCGATATGCCAATCTTGGGCTAGGCCCAGAGGAGGTCGCTGCGGGTGATCGTGGCACCGATGGCGAAGGGCATGCATGCAATGACTGGGTACAGGTAGCGCATGTAGGTCGATCCGTTACATGGACCGATCAGGCACACGGCGAGCACGCCCAGCAGCGGTATCCAGATGGCCAGCGCGCGCCACGAATGGCGGCGCAACAGGTAGACCACTACGGAAATCATGATCCACACGTAGGTGGCCGAGCTCATGGTGAGCGAGATAAACGGGATGCGCTGCACCGCCACGCGGTACAGGTTAATCAGGTGGTCGCACCAACGCACGGCCTTGCTATCGACCGGATGGAAGTCAAAGTACTTGAGGTTATCGGGCTTCGCCATGATCTCGGCACTGCGCGCCGTGCTGTAGACCCAGGCATCGCGAGCACTCGGATAGAAGTACCCGTAGTAGTTATTGACGAGCGCCGAGATGTAGCACTCGGGGTCCTTTTTGAACATCAGGGCCCACACCTCAAAATAGGCCTTGATGTCCTCCTGCGAGGCGTACTCATTGAAGCAGTTTTTGACGGCATCCGACTTGTCGGGGTTGTAGCGACGGCCCAGGTTCTCGTACTTAAGCACCCGATCGATCACAGCGCGCTCCTCATCGGTCACCAAGCCGTCGCAGGGAGCTTCCTCGATCGTGCCATCGTCTTTGACCTTGGGGTTAACGCCCGAATTAAGGCCGTCGTGCTTTTGGACGAAGCGTGCCGTCTGTTGAAACGGAATCGAGAGGATCTCGCGCTTGGAGCCCGGCGTGATATCGTGCGCCGGCATAAATACCTTGGTGAAATACATGTTGGAGACAAGGCAGAGCGCAAGCACTGTGAGCACGCCGACCCAGCGGAAGCGCGACGTGGCGTACGAGGGCGTGACGCCAGACTGTTTGGCCACGCGACGGGCCACATGCGCGTCCCAGGCGCAAAACGCCGCCGCAATCACGCAGGCCGCCAACGGAAAGACCAGGCCGCCATTGCGCAAAAACGTGGAACCCATGGCACCCAGCACGAGCAACAGCCAGTCGTGGCGCGCAAAGAGCACAGGCGCCTGTTCGCCCGCGCGCTCGGCATTGGCATCGCGACGGGGCAAGCCACATGCCACGAGCTTGACGGTCGGAACGAGCAGCACCAAAAACGCATCGGCGAAAAGTACGTCTTTGGTCAGCAGCGCCGCGTAGTTGGAGAACATCGGCATAAACGCAAAGAACAGCAAAATGACGCCGCGGACCGGCAGACTCACGCCCAGCTTGCGCAGCGACGATACGGAATAGGCCATGCAGGCGGCCGTGATGACAAATTGGGCACAGATGTAGATGGCAAGCCCCGCATTGGCGCTGTTGAATAGCGAAAGCCCCAGTTGCACACACGAGCCGATGATGGCCGTGTGCACCACCGGATGATGGCCGTTGAGCAGCACGTTGGGATTAAGTAGGCGTAGGTAATCGCTCGTGCCGTTAGGGTAGTTGAACCATTGGCGGATCTGCGCGCCTGTGTCTCCCATAAAGAAGCCGGGCAGCGAGGCGATAAGCGTGGGCGCCCAGACAATCATGAGCACAAGAAACGGCCCGACAAAAGGATGGACCGAGAGCACAGCGTGGACCACACGCCACACGCGGCCAAAATGCGCCTCCGAAAACGGAATGCGGCGGGAGCCCAACCAATCCAAAAACTCAAAAGCCAGATAGAAGGCAACAATCGCCAGAAGCATCCAGCCCGCGCCGCCAATCCAGGCGCAGATAACGCGCGCTTTGTCGCCCAGCACAATCTCGGCCGAATCGGTAAGGTCGTAGCTACGGCCAAACACCATGCAAACGGCAAAGAACAGCGATGGCAGCACGACCGACGGGCGCCAAGCGTCACCGCGGCCAAAGAACACATAGCGAAACGGCAGCGTAAGCAAACAGGCAAGTGCGAGCAGCATCACTGCGTCGGTATGGCCGGCAAACGAGAGAAGTACCTCATAGCACACATAGAGCGTGCCCGTCGCCTTGGGGTCGATCGCCAGGACCGCGTTGCTCGACACCGGAGCGGGATCGATGGAAAACGCCGTGGTCGCCAGCAGGGCGAGCAAAAATGCGACGAGCGTCTGCTTGGCGGGATAGCGCTTAAACCAAACGATGCGGGCAGCGTCGCGCGCAGCCGTTGCGGAGAGGTCGGGATCCTTCACAGTCCGAATAGCCTTTCTAGAAACCTGCCAAAAAGGGACAGGTTTATTTTGGCAGGTTTTATCTGGGGAAACGTTACGGTTCTGTCATCGTTGCCCGGCAAAACCACCACAAAGGTGCCTGTCCCCTTTGTGGTGGTATGTGGCGGCTAGGCGTCGAGGTAGATGCGCTGGGGACGGTTGCGGCGGAGGGCAAAGACGACGAGCGCCAGGCCCGCAATCACGAGTGGCAGACTCAACAGCTGACCCATGGTGATGACGCCGCCCAGCAGATAGCCAAGCTGGGCATCGGGCACGCGCACAAACTCAACGAGGAAGCGGACAATGCCGTAACCCATCACAAACACACCCATAAACGTGCCCTGGGGCAGCAGCGGTTTTTTGCGGCTGAGCACCTGCAGAATGCAGAAGAGCACAATGCCCTCGAGAAATGCCTCGTAGAGCTGGGAGGGATGACGCGGCATATCGCCCGCGGTGCCGCCAAAGACCACACCCCAGGGCAGATCGGTCGGCTTGCCCCACAGCTCACCGTTGACAAAGTTGGCACAACGGCCCAAGCACAAGGCCAGCGGCGCGCCTATGACGGCAAGGTCTGCCAAAGTCCAGGCATCGAGCTTGTACATGCGGCACACGAGCACGCCGCCGATGATGCCGCCCACCAAGCCGCCATGGAAACTCATGCCGCCTTCGTTGGTGGCAAAGATCTCGAGCGGATGCGCCCAGTAGTAGCCGTCGCCGTAAAAGATGACGTAGAACAGGCGGGCGCCAATGATAAGGCCAAAGACCACACCGACCACGACGCTCGTCAGGTCGTCGACCGTAATATCGAAACCCCAGCGACGCTGCGTGCGATACATGACGACCGCCGTGAGCAGAGCTCCGACCACATAGGCCAAGCCGTACCAGTAGATGGTGATGGGCCCCGCCGAAATCGCGACGGGATCAAGCATATGGTAGAAATCGTTGAGCATGTCGACCCTCCTACTCTCTACATACAAATGCGGCCACGGGCCTTACGCTCGCAGCCGCATATTTGGGCGTAACGTCTATGCGGAGCGCACCGTCCGCAGCTTTCGCATCTTAAAACGGCGCGTACTCGTCGTACAGGTCCTCGGCCTCGCCGGAGGCATTGACCTGCTCGACACGCGTAACGCCGGGCACATGCTCCTTGAGGATACGCTCGATACCCATGGACAGGGTCAGTGCACTCATAGGGCAGCCGGCGCAGGCGCCCTGCAGTTCCAGCTTGACGACGCCCTCGTCGTCGACACCCACATACTCCATATCGCCGCCGTCGGCCTGCAGGTTGGGGCGGATCTCCTCAAGAACCTTCTTAAGCAGCTCTTCGTTAACAGCCACAGGGGCTCCTTTCTCACAATAACGCGGGCGCGCCCGCGGACAGAGCTATGTTACTACAGCCGTGTACCCGCTCACGAGCCGTCCATGCACGCGGACACGACTTTCACGAGCAGTCAATTTGGAACGGGGCTTTTAGCTGCTTTTGCCGGCGGCCGGCGCTAGCACACGTTGCCGCTACTACCGAGTTTGTCCCCCGGTACCAATCTGGACATCGACGATAACCTGGCGGTAGCTGATGCCACAGGAGTCGAGGATGCGACGGCTGATGCGGCCGTCGTCGGTATCGGCGTACTTATTGTCCAGGTAGACGACCTCGCCCACGCCCACCTGCGCCAGGATCTTGGCGCAATCGTGGCACGGGAACAGCGTGACGTAGACCGTGGAACCCTCGAGGTCTTTGAGCGAGCCGCGATAGTTGAGCACGGCGTTGGCCTCGGCATGGACTACGTAGTTATGCTTGTCCTGCAGCGGATCATCACTCGTGCCCCATGGGAAAAAGTCGTCGTTGAGCGCCGAGGGCGTACCGTTGTAGCCCACCGAAAGGATGCGGTGGTTGGTGCTGGCGATGCACGCGCCCACCTGCGTATTGGGGTCCTTGCTGCGGCGCTGCGCGGCGATGGCCACGCTCATAAAGAACTCGTCCCAGCTAATAACGTCGCGGCGCTTGCCCGACGCGGTTTGATGAAGATCGTCCGACATGGCAGACACCTCCGAAATCGCAATAGTTTGACCCATTGTAGCAGGTGAAAGGTGGGCTGTTTCCTCTCCCGCCGACGTCCTCGGCTTTATGCGCGACGAGGCTTTTGGTTGATGCGGTACAGCTCGGCGAGACCCCGCAGCGTCAGTGCGTCGTCTACCGTCAGGCTATGGCCGACCAACGCCGCGAGTGCCTCGGCATCATCGCCGGTAATGACGATGGGCACGTCGCCCTCCCCCGCGGCCTTGGTCGCGCGCATCTCGGCGAGCACCATGTCGAGCATGCCGTCGATGCGGGCTACCTCGCCCAAGACCACGCCCGAGCGCATGGCCTCGCGTGTGTTGCGGCCGATCACACGCGTCGGTGCCGAGGGCTCGACCTGAGGCAAACGCGCCGCAGCGGCCGAAAGCGAGCGGGCGCCAAGTGCCAGACCCGGCGCGATAACGCCGCCGACAAAGGTTCCGCGCGCATCGATGACCTCGATATTGGTCGTAGTGCCCAGGTCGATCACGATGCAGGGAGAGCCGTAGACGGCGCGTGCCGCCACAGCGTCAGCGATGCGGTCGGGGCCGATCTCGGCCGGATCGTCGTAGTGCACGGGCATACCGGTCTTGAGGCCCGGCCCCACGGTGAGCACGCGCCCCGTGCAGATGCGGGAAAGCGCCGCTTTCCACGGGCGCTCGAGCGCCGGCACCACGCAGCTCAGCACTGCGGCTGCGGGAACGAGCGCACCCGGCATGCCCGCATCGGCTGACAGTGCGCTCATGACCTGCGTGAGCCTCATGCGCGCCTCGTCGGCCGTGATGCTCGACGGCGTCGTGATCTCGCACGTCGCAAGCGGGCATTCCTGCGCCGCGGCCGAATCCTCGGCAAACAGGCCAAAGCGAATGAACGTGTTGCCCACGTCGGCCGTCAATATGTATGCGCACCCATTAAGCATCGTCGGCGCTCCTTTCGTCTGCCCAGCAGTATATCGCCTACCTAAACCAGTCATCCCAAAATGACTAGCTTGCGGCTATACTGATGCGCGGTCGTGCGCGAGCTCACGCGGCGGCCCTTGGTAACCCGACTTCCCGCGCCGTATCCGTAGCGGCGCTTGCGGGGGAAGCGGATATACGCAAAGGAGTTCTATATGAGCAATCCCTCGAACCGCACCTCGATGCGCGGTCAACTCACGCTGCGCGGCGTCGTCATCGGCGTCCTTGGCTGCGTGATCATCACGGCAAGCTCGGCCTACACGGCCCTCAAGATGGGCGCCCTCCCCTGGCCGATCATCTTCGCTGCCGTCATTTCGCTGTTCTTCCTGAAGCTCATGGGCAACGCCAGCCTCAACGAGGCCAACGTCACCCACACCATCATGTCTGCGGGCGCCATGGTCGCTGGCGGCCTGGCGTTTACCATCCCGGGCGCCTGGATGCTGGGCTATGCCGACCAGATCAGTTGGCTCGACATGTTTATTGTGGCGCTCGCCGGCACCATCTTGGGCCTTCTGGCGACAGCGCTCATCCACCGTCACTTTATCGTGGACGCCGCGCTGGAGTTCCCCACCGGCAACGCCGCAGCTCAAACCCTGCGTGCTACCGAGGCCGGCGGCAAGACCGGCAAGCAGCTCTTTGGCTCCATGGCCATCGCAGGCATCTACAGCGTGCTGCGCGACGCCCTGGGCGTGGTGCCCAGCATGCTGTGCACGCTCAATATCCCCGGCGTGACCTTTGCCATCTACAACTCGCCCATGCTGCTGTCCATCGGCTTCCTCGTGGGCTTCGCCCCCGTCGCCTTCTGGTTTGCCGGCGCGCTGCTGGGCAACTTTGGCATCATCGTTGGCGGCACTGCTGCCGGCCTGTTCGATATTGTGACCGCGCAGGGTATCGTCAAGTCCCTCGGTATGGGCCTTATGATGGGCTTTGGCGTCGCCGTCGTCCTCAAGGACATCCTGCCGCAGGTCGCCGGTATCGTCCGCGGTCTTGCCGCCGACAGCTCCACCGACACCGACGAGCAGTCGCTCATCTCGGGCTCGCTTAAGCTCGACGCCGGCATCATCGGCCTGGGCACCGCAGCCATCGCCGTGATCGTTGCCATCGCACTCGACCTTGGCCCTGTCCCGGCCGTCATCGTCACGCTATTCACCTTTGTCACCACCATCATGAGCGCTCAGAGCTGCGGCCAGACGGGCATCGATCCCATGGAGATCTTTGGCCTCATCGTCATGCTCATCGTGGCAGCTTTCGCGCAGCTCGCGCAGGTCAAGCTGTTCTTTATCGCCGGCATCGTGGCCGTGGCGTGCGGCCTTGCGGGCGACGTCATGAACGACTTTAAGGCCGGAGCCGTGCTGGGCACCAACCCGCGCGCACAGTGGGTCGGTCAGGCCATTGGCGGCATCGTGGGCGCCCTGGTCGCCGCCGCTGTCATGGTCGCGCTCGTCACCGCCTATGGTCCGGACGCCTTCGGCCCCGACAAGAGCTTTGTGGCCGCGCAGGCAAGCGTGGTCGCCACCATGGTCTCGGGCATCCCAAGCGTGCCGTGGTTTGCGGGCGGCTTTATCGCCGGCATCATCATGTACTGGCTCGGCATTCCGGCCATGATGATCGGCCTGGGCGTGTACCTGCCGTTCTACATGTCACTCACGGCCTTCTTGGGCTCCTGCGTCAAGCTCGCCTACGACAAGTGGGCCGCACACCGCGACGCCGAGGCTGGTCTTTCGGACGAGGAGAAGGCTGCCAAGGATGCCGCCTTCCAGGAGCAGGGCCTGGTTGTCGCCAGCGGCCTGCTGGGCGGCGAGTCCGTCGTCGGCGTTATCCTGGCGTTTGTCTCTGTTGGCTTGAGCCTGCTGGGCTAAGTCGAGCGGCCGCTCGACGGCAACCATATCGCCTACGGCTTGCCCGGTCGGTAGCTTTCGCGGCTGCCGACCGGGCTTTTTGATATCGAAACAAAGAAAGGCCGGCACGCTGCGTTTAACAGCGCGCCGGCCTTATCGGTTAAGCTATCGAAGCGCTCCTGCTATGAACCGAAGTTCGTTGCAGAAACTACGCTCGAAACGCTACATCTGCTTGCGACGACGATCGCCCAGCGTCACACCAGCGGCCACGAGGGTGATGCCGCCGATGACGAACACTTCGCCCGCAAGAGCGGAATTGTCGCCAGTCTGGGCGAGCTTGTCCGACGTAGTCTTCTGCTTGCCCGCGGGAGCCTTTGCAGCCGCCTGTGTGACCTGGGGCTTGGCCTGCGGCTTGGTCTGCGGCTCGGCCTTGGGGTGGTACTTGTCGTACTCGGCCTGTGCAGCAGCCAGAGCGTCCTTGGCATCGCCAAATTCGGCCAGCGCGGCGGCATAGACGCCGTTGGCATCAGACAGCTTGGCGTCGGCATCGGCAGCCGCCTGCTTGAGACCCGCCTCGGCGTCGACGGCAGCCTTATAGCGCGCGTAGGCAGCATCGAGCTTGCGAAGCTGGTTCTTGGGCGTCCAGCCCGCATTGAACACCGTGGTGCCGGCAGCGAGAGAGGCCCTATGATCAACGTTTTCGAGGTCTGCCTTGAGCTCCTCGATGGCTGCGAGCTCGGCCTTGACCTTGACGATCTCGAAATTCGCATCGACTACTGCCTCGTTTGCTGCGTCGAGCTGCTTTTGGGCCTCGCCAACGCCGGCGTCGGCGACATCATAAGCTGCCTGGGCGTCGTCAACAGCCTTCTGGGCCACGACGTAGCGCTTGAATGCCTCGTTCGCCGCGTCGAGCGCGGACTGCGCAGTCGCGGCCATGCCCCGGGCGTCGGACAGAGCCTGCTGCTTGTTGGAGACCTCCTGCAGAGCATTTGCGAGAGCCGTTGCGGCAGCGGTCTGTGCAGCCTGGGCACGCTCCACCTCGGCCTGAGCGGCGGCGTCGACCTTCGTGGCGTCATTGAGCGCACTCTTTTTGCTCTCAAGATCCGCCCTTGCGGCCTCGCGCTTGGCGGTGAGGTCCTTGACCGAAGCGGTAGCATCGTCATAGGCCTTTTTGGCCTTTTCGGCCTTCGCCTGGGCGTCATCGCGAGCAGCCTGCGCCTCGGTCATGCGGACAGCGGCCTCCTGCGCCTTCTTCTGGCATTCGGAGAGCTTTGCGTTAGCGGCGTCGAGCGCGGACTTGGCAGCGGCGGCCTCGCTCTTGGCGGCATCAAGGTTCGCCTTCGGCGTCGCGATGTCGATACGCTTCAAATTTGCATCGGCCGCGTCATAGGCGGTCTTGGCCGCAGTGGTAGCAGACTTAGCCTTCTCGTACTCGCCCTTGGCGGTATTCACGCTCGTATCGGCCGCGGTGAGGACATCCCGCGCAGCGGTTTGCCTGCTCGTGGCGGCTTGATACGATGTATCGGCAGCGGCGGAAGCCCGTTCTGCCTCTGCCAGCTTATTCTGCAGCTGCTTGAGTTGCTCCTTCTGCTCCTGCGTGCCGCCTGCATTGTAGGCGGAATCGATGTAGTCGTTGACGAGCTTCTTGAACTCGGAGACAGTGAAATCAGCCTGAGTGTCATCCTCGCTGTAATCGAATGCGGTTACCTCGGAATCGGCGTTCTTTCCGCTACCCGTTGCAATACCGATTGCGACCGTAGCGGAATCGACGATGTTAAGATAGTGCCCGCACTCCTTGTAGATGCTGTTGTAGTTCTGAAAGATGTAATAGGACTCATATCGGTATTTGCCGAGGTCGTCGCCATACTGCTCTACATACTTGTCGAAGATCTTCTTCTCCCAAGTATAGAGCCTGGTGTAGGGCCAGCCGAGGGTATCCTCAGTCTCACCGCCGGTGTATGCTCCGCCGCCATCTGCGAGATTTTCTCCATTGTCCCAGTAGCAGTTCGAGTGCTTCAAATCATTATTCGATGAATAAGACACGTTCAGTGCAGCGGCAACAATCATGCGAAGGCTGACGCTGAGCGCCGACTGGCCGTTCGCCTTGCGGAGGTTGTTCTGGGTGTCGAGGTAGGTCAGGGCGTTGCGCATCTGCTCCAAGGAAAGCGGGTTGGTGTCGCGAGACATGTCCTGATCGACGTACTCGTCATACCATTCGGCCTTGTCATCAGCACCGGTCAGCATCGATACGGCATCCTTGGCGTTCTTTTTCTGCATGGCCGTGAACTGGCTGCCGCCGCTGATATAGCTCAAGAAGCCGAACATACCCTGGTTGATGACATTCTGGTCTACGGTCATGTTCGACTTGAGGTCGGCAATCTGCTGGTTAAGCTTCTCGACCTCGGCGTTCGCAGCGTCGCGGGCTTTTCCCGCAGCAGTGACGTCGGCGTTGGCGGCATCGTAGGCCTTCTGCTTCTGCTTGCGAACCTCGACGAGTCGGTCGTACTCGGCCTTCTTATCGCCCTCGGTCTGCTGAGCTTGCTCGTATGCATCCTTGGCGGTGGTGTACTTGCCCTTCGCGTCGCTGAACTTCGCGTTCGCCTCGTCGTATGCAGCCTGCGCGGATGACACGGCAGTATTAGCGGAGTTGACACGCTCCTGAGCAGTAGGAACGGCAGCCTGGGCATTTTTGAGATTCGACTGTGCAGTAGCGTCGGCGGCAGTCGCGGCGTCAAGGGCGCTCTGCGCGGTAGCAAGCTCGTTGGCAGCGGTTTTCTTAGCAGCCTCGAGCGCCTTCAGATCGACGCCCGTGCCAGAAGTAGCGGCATCGAGCGCAGTCTGCGCCTGATCAAGCTTCTTCTGGGCGTTGTCACGTGCGGCGGTTGCGGCGGCGAGGGCAGCGGCGGTCTGCTTTTTCTTTGCCTGAGCGGACGTCAGAGCAGACTCGGCATCGCTCTTTGCCTTCTCGGCATTGGAGAGAGCCGTCTTGGCGGCATCGAGCTCACCCTCGGCAGTCTTCACATCGGCGTTCGCTGCATCGAGTTTTGCCTGCGCGTCATCGACGGCCTTCTTGGCGGCCTCGTACCCATCCATGGCCTCGAGCTTGGCCTTGGCGTCATCGAGGGCTTTCTTGGCTTCGTCGCGCTTTGTCTCGGCATCCTTGAGCGCCTGGGTCTTTTCATCGACGCTCTTGTTGGCCTGATCGAGCTGGCCGTTCAGGTCGTCCAGCTTCTTCTGCTGTTGCTCGGCCTTGTCGACGGCCGCCTTAAGCTCGTCGATCTTCTCATGAAGCGCGGCGACTTCTGCCGCGTTCTGCTCGGCCGTGTTGTCGCTCAGGGCCTTTGCAGCATGGTCTCTTTGCTGCTGCGCCTGCTTTTGAGACTGGCCCGCCGCGTCGGCCTTCTTCTGGGCCGCATCGTAGGCGGCCTGAGCGTCCTTGAGCTGCTTTGCCGACTCCTCGGCCAGCTGGGCAGCCGTCTTTACGACCGCCTGGTTACCGGCGACAACGGTGTTCTCTACAGAACTACCCCCCCCCTGAACAGAATCGCCGTTATCGGTTGACGGCGCGGCGATTGCCGCCAGCGGCGACATGAGCGGCTGAGCGATGAGGCCCGCCGTCAAAACGGTTGCGACGGCGCGGTTGGCAACGCCCTTGACGTTGACGGCCTTGGCCCGAGGCTCAAAGTGCTGTGGGATATAGTTTGCCATGGCTTTCTCCCTTTGACACGGATGTATCAATACGCCTCGAAGTGTAGGTGCCGATTTTTGAATTCTGTTGCGCAACATTGGCGACTGTCTAATCTTTTGAAACTGATACCTCATGACATCGCAATTTCGACACATATGAGGGCGTTCGTGAATCATATTTTCGTGGGTAGCACCCGCTTTGCCATGTACGCTTGTTCTTACGTCATCCGCCCTGCCAGCCGGCATCCAACTAGCGCCCTGCCCGCCTTGGTGTAGAGTAAGGCCGACGGGCGGGATACGCGGCCCGTGCCAGAGCGAGGTGAACATGGAACTCAACAAACAACAGCTCAAGCGATTGCGCGAGCGCCATCACCGGCGTCATGGCATCCGTCCCGCCCACAGTGAGGTCATGGAGAACGCCGGCCGCTTCCTGAGGCGCGCATTCAACATTCGCGAGGGTCGCGCGCCCTACCACGTAATTCGCAAGCGTTTTGTAAACGGGGCGCGTCTGACTGGCTCCCACCTATGCATCCTGATTATTGCCATGCTTATCGCGAGCATCGGCCTCGATATCGATTCGGACATCGCCATCGTGGGCGCCATGCTCATCTGCCCGCTCATGGGCTCGGTCCTTGCCATGGCATACGGCATCGCCACGCTCGACCGCGAGATTACCGTCGAAGCCGTCGCGGGCTTGGCTCTACAGATGGCCTTTTGCCTGGTCACGTCCACGCTGTATTTTAAGCTCTCGCCCCTTGGCACCGCCACGGCCGCCATTATCGACAACTCGACGCCCACCGTCTGGGACCTTGCCGTCGCGCTCGCGGGCGGCTTTGCGGGTGGCCTGGGCAACTCACGCGACCAAGAACCCGCCACGCTCATCGCCGGCGTGGCGGTGGCGACCGCGCTCATGCCGCCCCTGTGCGCGGCGGGTTACGGCATCGCCATCGCGAGCGGGTCGCTATTCCTCTCGGCCCTCTACGAGTTTGGCATCAACGTCGTCTTTATCGCGCTGGCGGCCGAAGCCGTATTGCTTCTTTTGCGTGTGCCGCTCAAGCGTGACCTCAACGGCGACGGCATTGTGACCGCCGAGGAAAATGCCGAGGTCGATGAGCTGTCACACAAGGTGCGCCGCCGCATCATCGTGGGTACGGTGATCTTTGCCATCCCCTGCATCGTTATGACCGCGGGGTCCGTTGACTCGGCGCAGGCCGGCGTGCAGGACGGCTACGGCGTCACCGAAACTACGCGCGAGCTTGCCGCGGTGCTGCCAGGCTTCAAGGATTACACCGTCGCCGTCGAAACCTCGGCCGCCGAAGGCGACGAGGAGGGCATCGTCGAGCGCGAGATTGTCGCCCATGTGACGACAAGCGAGGCGCTTGGGGCACACGACCGTCGCGTTGCCCGCAAGCTCATCGACCTCAATGTGCCCGAACTCGATCGCGTGGAGTTTGACGTGAAGTGATGCGGGACGCAAGGTGGGCCCGGCACGAGAGCGCAGCCGCGGGGCGCAGGCACAGCCAAACGCAGCGCTACAGCTCGTACTTGTACACGCGGTAGATGTACTTCTCGGCTTCCATCTCGTAGGTGGCGATGGCCAGGCCGTACCGATCGTACTCGGTGAAGGTCTTGACCTGGCCCGATGCCACGAGCATGCTATTTGAATCACCGACACGTTGCGCGCTGCTTACGTAGCCCGAGAACGGCACCGCGATCTGGTCCACAAGCTCGTAGGTGCGCGCGGTCTCGTCCACCGCAAAGATGCTCCCAAACGAATGCGTTCCCTTACCGCAGTCGATCACCACCGCAGTGCCCAGCTTGCCCCAGTCGAACTTGGGATAGCTCTAGGCCGCACCAAAGTTGTTGTCGTACAGCAGCACCTGGTAGCGACCGGTCGCGGCCGTCTCGTCGTTTGGCAAATAGGTCACACTGTGCTGGCCTGCGTTGAGCGAAAAATCGCCTTGGGCCTGCAGCAACTTGTCCTCAAAGCCCGAGCCGGCCCATTGTCACTCCTTTCTATTTCTGGGTCCATCTTCTCACTGCTGGCGGCCGAAAATGTTCCGTTTTCCTCCGTCCCCGACGGATCATTTTTTAGTACTTGAAGAAGCCCTCGCCCGAACTTTCGCCCAGCTTGCCTTCGTCGAGCATTTTCTTGAGGACGGAGGCCATGGCCTTAAAGTTGTAGGGCATCATCATCTTTTTGAGCAACGGGCTCACCAGGCCCGGCACCTTCTGATACTGCACAACGATGTTGTAGGCCGTCTGGATGCCCACCGTGTCGAACACGCGGAACGGACCTTTGGGCGCGCCAGTGCCGCGCGTCCATGCGAGGTCGATGCTCTTGGGGTCACTCACGCCCGAGACATACAGGTCAAGGCCCGAAAGCAGCCACGGCACCAGCATGGAATTGAGCAGGTAGCCGTTCTTTTCCTTGTTGACGGGAAGCGCCAGCATGCGGATGTCGTTGGCAAAGTCGACCAGTTCATCAAAGTAGCGCTTGTCGGTTTGGTCCTGTGCCATGACCTCGGTCACGTTGTTCTTCCAGATGGAGTTGGCAAAGTGCAGCGATAGGTACTTCTCGGGGCGGCCGGTGCACTTGGCAAAGGTGCTCGGTAGCAGCGTGGAGGAGTTGGTCACGACGACGGTCTTTTGCGGGAGGACCGGGGCGAGCTTCTTGTAGAAGTCGATCTTTGCCTGGGTGTCCTCGGCCATAGACTCGATGACCAGGTCGGCGTCGGCTACGGCCTTGGCAAGATCGAGCTCCAGCTTGAGCGTGGAGTAGGCACGCTCGACGGCGGCGAGTGCCGCCTCCTTGTCGAAGGGCTGGCCGCTATCGGCGATACCGGCGCACCACTCGCCTGTGCCATCCGCCATACCCTCGATTGCCGCGATGTACTCCTCGCGCACATGATCGATCTTGGGCTGGGTGCGGCCGATGCTGCCCTCGCTGCGCAGCCAGATCGTCACATCAAAGCCGCAGTAGGCAGCCTGAAAGGCAATCTGGCTTCCCAACGCGCCGCCGCCGGCAACACAAACGGTCTTGTAGCTCATGGAACGGTCCTCTCTTACGTAATTCCATAGATGTGTATTTATTCAACCGTAAGGATAACGCGCGCTGGGGGTGGGTTCTATAAACGGATGGTTTTTTGCCGCGAACGGCTACACCTGTTCATTATCTTAGCTTTCTGTAGCCCGTTATTGGTGCCACCGGGCAGCAGTTGTCGGAAGTGCGGGGAAAAATCGAATGCCGCCGACCAGACCGGCTTTTTAGGCAACAAAACCGCAGGTCACAAGAGTCGAAAAGGGCGGTGTGCTCGGAGGTTCCGAGTTTTTCCCCGCACTTCCGAAATCCAAGCTCGCAGGAGAGGAAAGCGAGGCAATTTACACTACATATGTCCAGCAAAACGGGTGGTAGCCGGTACGGCTACCACCCGTTTGTCTCATATCTGGCACATGGCAGGCCAACTACTTCTTAATGCCGCGTCCCAGACGCTTGGCAACCGATGCAACGACCTCCTCGCTGGCCGGCCCGCAGCTCACGCAGCCGTCATGAGCACGCATCTGCCCGGTGACCTCGTCCATCGCGAGCGGCGCCACCTTCTCGAGCTTAAAGCCCTTGCCGGCGCGCATGTTCTCCTTGGCCACGCTGATCATGAGCTTAATGCGGTTGAGCTGGTTGACCTCGGACGCACCGGGGTCGTAGTCCACCGCGACGATGTTGCTCTCGGGATGTTGGCGGCGCAGCTCCTTGATCACGGCCTTGCCCACCACGTGATTGGGCAGGCACGCGAAGGGCTGCGTGCAGATGATGTTAGGCGCTCCGTGGTCGATCAGGTCGAGCATCTCGGCCGTGAGCAGCCAGCCTTCGCCCATGTTGTTGCACACCGAAAGCACCGTGCGGGCCTTGTCGGCCATGGTGCCGATGCGCTCGGGCGCCTCAAAGCGGCGGGACTTTTCGAGCATCTCCTCCACCGGCGTACGCATCCAGTCCACGAGCTTGATGAGCGCCTGCATACCAGCGCGCGTGGTAGCAGAGCTACCCAGCTCGTCCTTCTGCAGTTCGGCGTTGCTCATGGAGTACAGGAAGAAGTCGAGCAGGCCCGGCACCACAGCCTCGCAGCCCTCGCGCTCAATGACGTCGACCACGTGGTTGTTGGCCGTTGGATGGAACTTGACCAGAATCTCGCCGACCACGCCCACGCGCGGCTTGGTACCCTCACCCACGAGTGGCATGGTATCGAACGCGCGGATGGCCTCGCGGCACAGCTTGGTGTAGTTGTGCCTGTTGAACTTAGGCGCCAGCTTACGGGCGCGCGCCATGTACTCCTCGTAGAGCGCATTGGCGGCACCGGGCGTAGCCTCGTACGGACGGCAACGATAGAGCATCTGCATCATCACGTCGCCAAAGAGCACCGCGTAGACTGCTTGCTTGAGCAGCGCCGGCGTAATCTTAAAGCCAGGATTATCCTCGCCGAGCGCCACGGCCGAAAGCGAGATCACCGGGATCTCGGGGTGGCCGCTCTCACGCAGCGCCTTGCGGATGAGCGCGATGTAGTTGGTGGCACGGCAGCCGCCGCCGGTCTGGCTGATAACCACGGCCGTCTTGGACAGGTCGTATCGACCGCTCTCGATGGCCTCCATGATCTGGCCCGTCACCAGGATCGACGGATAGCAGATGTCGTTGTTCACGTAGCGCAGGCCAGCCTCGACGGCGTCGTGATCGGTCGAGGGCAGCAGCTCTAAGTTGTAGCCAGCACCACGGAACACCTCTTTGACCAGGTCAAAGTGGATCGGCGCCATCTGCGGGCACAGGATGGTATAGCCCTCCTCGCGCATCTGCTCGGTAAAGGGCACCTTGGGCCACGCGGTCGAAGCACTCTCGCGCTGCGCCTCGAACGTATACTTGCGGCTCGCGAACGCGGGAGCATCCGTGGAGGGTGCCACCGGCGCGGCGTCGCCCTGCTCGTAGGCCTCGCCCGCGGCCGTGGCCTCGGCAAGGCGCTCGGCCTCCTGGTCCTTGAGCGCGGCCATGAGCGAGCGAATGCGGATGCGCGCGGCGCCCAGGTTGGATACCTCGTCGATCTTGAGCACGGTGTAGATCTTGCCGCTGGCCTCCAAGATTTCCTGCACCTGGTCGGTGGTCAGAGCGTCCAGGCCGCAGCCGAAAGAGTTGAGCTGAATCAGATCCAGGTCGTTGCGCATCGTCACAAAACGGGCGACGGCGTACAGGCGGCTGTGGTACATCCACTGGTCGACGACGCGGATGGGACGCTCGGGCTTCACCAGGTGCGCAAGCGAATCCTCGGTAAAGACCGCAAAGCCAAAGCTCGAGATAAGCTCAGGCAGGGCGTGGTTGATCTCGGGGTCATTGTGGTAAGGACGGCCGGCGAGCACAATGCCGTGGCCGCCGTGGTCCTCGACCCACTTAAGGGCCTCCTCGCCCATGGTCTGGATGTCCTCGTGGAAACGCGCATCGGCCTCAAAAGCAGCGTTGACGGCGGCATCGACCTCGGAGCGCGTGATCTTGGGTCCACGCACGCGACCGCGACCGGCCTCAGCATCGGCCACGCGGTCGACGGCGAGCACCTGGTACAAGCGGCGCTTGAGCTCGGTCTTGTCGTGATAGGGCACAAACGGGTACAGGAACTCGATGTTCTGCTCGCGAATCTCGTCGATATTGAGCGCCAGCGCCGTGGGGTAGCTCATGACGATGGGGCAGTTATAGCAGTTGCCAGCCGTCGGATCCTCCTTGCGCTCCCAGCGCACGCACGGCATCCAAATGAAGTCGACACCGCGGTCGATGAGGTTCATCACGTGGCCGTGGCTCATCTTGGCCGGGTAGCACACGCTCTCGGACGGCATGGACTCGATGCCCGCCTGGTAGGTCTTTTTGCTCGACTGGTCGGACAGCTGCACGCTAAAGCCCAGGCGCGTAAAGAACGCGTGCCAGAAGGGGTAGTTCTCGTACATGTTGAGCGCGCGGGGGATGCCGACGGTGCCGCGCGGGGCCTCGTCGGGGCTCAGCACCTCGCGGTTAAAGAGCAGCTCGTTTTTCTTTTTGAAGAGGTTGGGAGCCTCGGTCTTTTGCTTTTTGTGGCCGGCACCCTTTTCGCAGCGGTTACCGGTAATGAAGCGCCTGCCGCCGCCAAAGTCGTTGACGGTAAGCTGGCAGTTGTTGGAGCAACGGCCGCAGCGGACGTGCTTTTGCGTCACGGTGAGGTGCGCGATATCCTCGGCCGAAAGGATGGTCGAGGTGCCATCGGCGCCGGCGCGATCGCGGGCGAGCAGAGCAGCACCATAGGCACCCATGCAGCCGGCGATGTCAGGGCGCACGGCATGTACGCCGGTGAGCTGCTCAAATGCGCGCAGCGTGGCATCGGACATAAAGGTGCCGCCCTGAACGATCACCTGGCTGCCGATCTCCTTGGGGTCGCGCAGCTTAATGACCTTGAACAGGGCGTTCTTGATGACGGAATAAGACAGGCCGGCCGCGATGTCGCCCACCGTGGCGCCTTCCTTTTGCGCCTGCTTGACGCGAGAGTTCATAAAGACCGTGCAGCGACTTCCCAGGTCGACCGGAGCCTTGGCACGGATGGCAGCGTTGGCGAACGCGCGCACGTCCATGTTCATAGAGACGGCGAAACTCTCGATAAAGCTACCGCAACCCGACGAGCAAGCCTCGTTGAGCATGATGTGCTCGATGACGCCGTCCTTGACGCACAGGCACTTCATGTCCTGTCCGCCAATGTCCAGAATGAACTCGACGCCGGGCAGGAACGCCTTGGCGCCGCGCAGGTGCGCGACGGTCTCGATCTCGCCGGAGTCGGCCTTGAGGGCCTCAATGAGCAGCGCCTCGCCGTAGCCCGTGGTGGTCACGTGGCCGATGGTGCAGCCGGCGGGGATGTGGTTGTAGAAATCAGCCATGATGACCTTGGCCGTGCCTAGGATGTCGCCGTTGTTGTTGCCGTACCAGGTGTGCAGCAGCTGACCGTCCTCGCCCACGAGCGCGGCCTTCATGGTGGTGGAACCGGCGTCGATGCCCAGATAGCAGTTGCCCTCGTAGGTGGAGAGATCTGCGGACTTGACATTGTGTCCGTCGTGGCGCGCACGGAAAGCGTCGTACTCTTCCTGGCTGGCAAACAGAGGATCCATACGGGCAACCTCAAATTCCATCTTGATGCCGTTTGAGAGCCGGTCGCGGAGAGAGTCGAGCGTGGTCGTCTCACCCGGCTTGTAATTTAAAGCGGAACCGATCGCAGCAAATAGATGGGAATTCTCCGGTGTGATGGCGTGTTCGTCGTCCAGATTCAGGGTGCGGATAAAAGCAGCCTTGAGCTCGGAGAGGAAATGAAGCGGACC